>OAWI01000179.1_pt1 | contig 33713 bp, 30 predicted proteins | sample 1476631 | NCBI WGS metagenome assembly OAWI01 (sample SAMEA2580171, study PRJEB22360) | human gut metagenome | biome: human gut; feature: human-associated habitat; material: faeces | place: Denmark | collected 2008/2010
CGAGCTTCGGGGCGCGGCGCGTGGGGCGGCGGCCAGTCCATCAAGCCGTTGGGCGGCATCGATTTCGGCGAACCCGTGCTCAACACGTATCCGGTCAATGAAAACGTGACCCTGCTGCGCGCGGACGGCGGCCAGGTACAGCTCGCGACCAACGATTATGGCAAGGGCCGCGGCGTGTACATCTCCGGCCTGCCCTATTCGGCGGCCAACGCCCGACTGCTGGAACGCGTGCTGTTCTACGCTTCCCACAACGAAGACAAGTATGCGGCCTGGAGCTCGTCCAATCCGGAATGCGAAGTGGCACACTTCCCCGAGCAAGGGCTGTATTGCGTAATCAACAACACCGATCAGCCGCAGAAGACCACGGTGACTTTGGCCGACGGCACCACCGAGGACTTCGACCTGCCTGACAGCGGTATCGCCTGGCGTGAAGCCTGATCCCACGTTTTGGAGAACGGACCCATCATGACTGAAAGCAATGAAGTTTTATTCGGCATCGCCTCGCATTTTGCGCTGGAAGGTGCCGTGACCGGTATCGAACCTTACGGAGACGGCCACATCAACACCACCTATCTGGTGACCACGGACGGCCCCCGCTACATCCTCCAGCAGATGAACACCAGCATCTTCCCCGATACGGTGAATCTGATGCGCAATGTCGAACTGGTCACCTCCACTCTCAAGGCTCAGGGCAAAGAGACGCTGGACATTGTGCCCACCACCTCAGGCGCCACCTGGGCCGAGATCGATGGCGGCGCATGGCGCGTCTACAAGTTCATCGAACACACCGTGTCCTACAACCTCGTGCCGAACCCGGACGTGTTCCGCGAAGCCGGCAGCGCATTCGGCGACTTCCAGAACTTCCTGTCCGAATTCGACGCCAGCCAGCTGACCGAAACCATCGCCCACTTCCACGACACCCCGCATCGTTTCGAGGACTTCAAGGCCGCCCTCGCCGCGGACAAGCTCGGCCGCGCCGCCGCATGCCAGCCGGAAATCGACTTCTATCTGAGTCACGCCGACCAGTATGCCGTCGTGATGGATGGGCTCAGGGACGGTTCGATTCCGCTGCGCGTGACCCACAATGACACCAAGCTCAACAACATCCTCATGGACGCCACCACCGGCAAGGCGCGTGCGATCATCGATCTCGACACCATCATGCCCGGCTCCATGCTGTTCGACTTCGGCGATTCCATACGCTTTGGTGCGTCCACTGCTCTGGAAGACGAAAAGGACCTCAGCAAGGTGCATTTCAGCACCGAGCTGTTCCGCGCCTACACGGAAGGCTTCGTGGGCGAACTACGCGGCAGCATCACCGCGCGCGAGGCCGAACTGCTGCCGTTCAGCGGCAACCTGCTCACCATGGAATGCGGCATGCGCTTTCTCGCCGACTACTTGGAAGGCGATATCTACTTTGCCACCAAGTACCCCGAGCATAATCTGGTGCGCACCCGCACCCAGATCAAACTCGTGCAGGAGATGGAGCAGAAGGCCAGCGAAACCCGCGCCATCGTAGCCGACATCATGGAGGCTGCCAGGTGAGCCGTCAGCCGAACCATACCCGAACCAGCATGATGGAGGCAGAGCAATGAACGATCAGCTGACCGAGGTATACGCCAGCATCGACGCCCTGATCGATTATGCCTTGGCCCATCTTGACCTTGACCCACGCAACGCAGACTGGACCCGCAACCAAATCTTCGCCCTCTTCCGCCTAGATTCCTACCCCGGACCCAAAACCACAACGTCGGCGGCGTCAGTGTCAGACGTAGTCCAAGACATTGTTGGCAGCCGAAGCCAGGCCCCCTATGGCGAAAAGACCCCCGACCCCCTGCTCGCCGCCTTCCGCGCCGCCGCCACAACCGCCGGCCTTTTCAAGCCGGAGGAAGGCCCGGCCTACGCCGACACCATCATGGGCATCCTCTCCGCCAACCCCGCTGATCTCGACGACCGATTCCTGCTCGTCGAGCACCGGGATGGCGGCATGGCCGCCATGCAATGGTTCTACGACTACTGTGTGGCCAACAATTATGTCAAGCGTGCCCAGCTCGACCGGAACCCGCGCTTCGACTCGCACGGGCTGACGGTGACCATCAACCTCGCCAAACCCGAATTCAAGAACATGAAGAAGGCGGCGGCCGGCAACGCCGTGGCCGGCGGCTACCCGAAGTGCACGATCTGCCATGAGAACGAGGGCTTCGCCGGACGTGACAAGCGCACGCTGCGCACCTTGCCGGTCACGCTCGGCGGCGAGTCATGGTTCTGGCAGTTCTCGCCCTACGGCTACTTCGACCAGCACGGCATCTGCGTGAACACCGACCACACGCCGATGCATGTGGACCGCGACACCTTCGGCCATCTGCTCGACTTCGTGGACCGTTTCCCCGGATACTTCCTCGGATGCAACGCCGCGCTGCCTCGCATCGGCGGCTCGGTGCTCGCCCATGACCATTACCAGGGCGGCGGCGAACTGCTGCCGATGCACAAGGCCGCCACTTGGGCCGCCTTCACACTTGCCGACTATCCGGACGCCGTGGTTGAAATCCTTGACTGGCCCGGCACCGCCGTGCGCGTGGTGTCGAAGAGTCGCCAGAGCATCATCGACGTATCCGACATCATCCGCGAGGCATGGGTCGGTTATGACGACGCGGCGAACGGCATCGCCAGCCATGACGCGGATGGCAACCGCCAATCCGCCCTCTCGCCCAGCGCGATCATCACCGAACGCGGCTATGAGATGAGTCTCATCTTCCGCAACAATGCGATCAGCGACGAGTACCCGGAAGGTATTTTCCATGCACACCCCGAATACTGGCCGGTCAAGCAGGAGCCGATCGGACTGATCGAGGCCCAAGGCTTGTTCATTCTGCCCGGACGGCTCGTCGACCAGCTCGGCATTGTCGAAGAGGCGCTCGCCGAAGGCCGCGATTTGCCCGATGAAGTCAGCGAATTCAGTCTCGAATGGGGCGAACTCGCTGAAACATTGGCCGGAAACCGCGACCGCGAGGCCATCCACCAAGCCGTACGTGACGAGCTCGGCAGCGTCTGCTACCGCATCCTCGGCAACACGGCCGTCTTCAAGCAGAAAGCCACCACGCAAACATTCCTCGAAAGTCTTGGTTTTGCCGCTAGGTGAAACAGGTCAAGTGAAGTAAGCTCAATACTGAAGGAAAAACCGAAGGCAAGTCCTTCCAAAGGAGGGAATATGACTACTGTTCTGGTTACGGGCGGTGCTGGATTCATCGCCACCCACACCGACATCGAACTGCTCGACAAGGGCTACGACGTTATTTCCGTAGATAACTACGGCAACTCGTCTCCCGTGGCGCTTGAGCGCGTCGAGCAGATCACCGGCAAGCCGGTCAAGCGTTACGACGGTGACGTGCGCGATGAGGCGCTTATGGAACGCGTCTTCACCGAAAACAACATCGATTGGGTCATTCACTTCGCCGGTCTCAAGGCCGTGGGCGAGTCCGTGGCCAAGCCGATCGAATACTACGACAACAACCTGTACTCCACGCTTGTGCTGCTCAAGGTGATGAAGAAGCACAACGTCAAGAAGATCATCTTCTCCTCCTCCGCCACCGTGTACGGCACACCGAAGGAACTGCCGATCACCGAGGAGACGCCGACCGGCGGCACCACCAACCCGTACGGCACCTCCAAGCTGTTCCAGGAGCAGATTCTGCGCGACGTACATGTGGCCGATCCGTCCTGGACCATCGTGCTGCTGCGCTACTTCAACCCGGTCGGCGCACACGAGTCCGGCCTGCTGGGCGAAGATCCGAAGGGTATTCCGGCGAACCTCACCCCGTACGTGGCCAAGGTCGCGGTCGGCGAGCTCAAGGAAGTCCAGGTCTACGGCGACGACTACGACACGCCCGACGGCACTGGTGTGCGTGACTACATCCACGTGGTCGACCTGGCCAAGGGTCATGTGGCCGTCATTGACCACATCGACAAGGAAGGCGTGTTCGTCTACAACCTGGGTACCGGCCACGGCTACTCCGTGCTTGAGGTCATCAAGGCTTACGAGAAGGCCGCCGGTCATCCGATTCCGTACACGATCAAGCCGCGTCGCCCCGGTGACATCGCCGCCTGCTACGCCGACGCTTCCAAGGCGGAGAAGGAGCTTGGCTGGAAGGCCGAGCTGACCATCGACGACATGGCCGCCTCCTCCCTCAACTGGCAGACCAAGAACCCCAACGGTTTCCGCGACGCCGAGTGATATGAGCAGATGAGCTCCCTCTGATGAGGGAGCTCATCTGTCGTTTATCACACAATGCGCCTATCGGCGGCCCAGCGGGTGAGCTCGGTGCGATTCGAAAGCTGAAGCTTTCGCAGCACCGAGCTCACGTGCGTTTCGACCGTCTTGATCGAAATGAACAGTTCGGCCGCCACCTCTTTATACGTGTAACCACGCGCGATCAGCCGCATGACCTCCTGCTCGCGGGCGGACAGCCGGTCCAGCTCCTCATCATGAGCCCGTGCCGCACCATCAGCGCCGCCATCAGACCCCGCCGCCGGCACACCCTGGAAGGTCGAAAGTACAAAACCGGCTAGTTTTGGCGAGAACACGGCATAGCCCTCATGCACCTGCTTGATGGATGAAATCAAATCAGCGCCGGTAATCGTCTTGGTTACATAGCCCTGGGCGCCGGCGCGAATCACCGCCCCCACATCCTGCGGCGCATCCGAAACCGACAACGCCAGAAACACGGTGGTAGGGGAGTAGGGCCGCGATTTGGCGAGGATCTCGGCACCGCCGCCACCTTCACCGCCGGGCACGTGCACATCCAGCAACACCACCTGCGGCTTGGTCTGTGCGATCATCGCCACCGAACCGGGCACGTCCGCCGCTTGGCCGACGATATCGAAGGAATCACGCAACGTGGCGATTACGCCCGCACGGAACATCTCATGGTCATCGACCACGGCCACACGAATCTTGGCTGTCTCATTCTCGCTCATCGATGTTCTCCCTGCGCCGCTTTCAGCGCGATTGGCATATGCATTCTGACCTCGGTGCCCCAGCCGGCCCTGGACACTATCTCCACTGTACCGCCGCGCCGTTTGATGCGGCCGATAATCGATTCGCGGATGCCCAGCCGGTCGGGCGGAATGGCGTCCATATCGAAGCCTTCGCCATGGTCGCGCACGAACACTTCAACCATCGTGTCGCTGGCCTCGCAATACAAAGACACCGGCTCGCCGCCATGCGTGACCGCATTGACCAACGCCTGACGGGTGGCGTCCAGCAGCGCATCGGTCTGGGCGCTCGGCCGCGCGTCGCCCACGGTGACCACCTCAATCGGCTTGCCGTGCTCGTCCTCCACTTCGGCGGCGATCTGCTTCAATCCGGCTCCCACCGAACGATCCGATGTGGAACGTTCCTGATACAGCCACTCGCGCAGCTCGCGCTCTTGGCTACGCGCCAGGGCGAATACGGTGGTCGGTTCCTCGGAGTGCAGCTGAATCAGCGCCAACGTTTGCAGCACGCCATCATGCAGATGGGCGGTCATGTCCGCGCGCTCCTCTTCGCGCTCCTTCAATGCCTGCTCGTGGGTGAGTCGTTGCAGCATCGCGTTCGCCCACGGCATCACCGCCACCACGATACCGACGATCATCATGAATCCGCTGGCAACAATGCGTCGAGGAGAGGTGCCCCACCCAGGAATGCTGACATTATGCACATACAATGCCCATCCCATGAAAATCAGTGCGATGCCGCCCAACATAGACAACAGCTGCGTGCCTCGCGGACTAAGATTCATCCATGCCAGTGCGATGCCGCCCAACCCTACCAGCAGCGGAAGCACAATCTGGGCATCCGCACCGGTGCTGGTGAGCAGCAGTCCGGTGGCCATCAACGCGAAACCGGCCAATGCCACGACGGCCGGTTTCGGAGCACGTTGGATGGCCTCGGACAATGATTCCGGTGCGGCAGCCGATTCGTCGTCATGAGCGGCAAGTGGCTGATTGCCTCGCGCAAGCGGCGCCTGATCAACGGGCACTGTGCGAGCTGCAGCCGTCACCGGGTCTCCGGCGGGCATGAACACCCACAGGAATACATAAGCGATGATGCCTGCGCCGTAGAGGACGGTCAGAGCGATGAACGCAATCCGAATCCATGCCACGCCGATGCCCAAGTGCAGGGCGATGCCCTTGCACACACCGGTGAGCCAACGGCCCTGCCGGGGGCGCATCAACGGCATGCGCGCGGGCAGCAATGGTTCGGGAGATGACGTCATACTCCTATTGTGCCGCGCTCAGGGCGTTGCGGCCGGGGTTTTACCCGGTGTTCAGGGAACAATCAGGGTGTTCCCCGAGCGTTGTGGCAGTGGTCGGGCGGTGTAATGGAATCATGAGCAATCCAAACGCGAATCCGTATCAGCCACAACCGCAGCCTGGTCCGCAAAAAAACAAGACATCGCGACGCTTCTTCACTTGGGTGCGATCCAGTGGACTGGTTCGCGGCGATGACCGGTGGATCGGCGGCGTATGCAGCGGCATCGCTTTACGGCTTGGCTGGAGCCCCACACTAGTACGTGCGTTGGTGATTGTATGTACATTGTTCTTCGGTTTTGGCGCAGCTCTGTACGCACTCGGCTGGTTTCTGATGCCGGATGTACGCGATGGGCACATCTTGGCCGAGGACCTCATTGCCGGCCAATGGGACTGGAATTGTCTGGGATGCTTCCTGTTCCTCGCCGTGGCAATCGTGATTCCAGGTGCGGGGTGGGGTTGTATTGCGCTCGCCGCCTTAGCGCTATGGCTGTTGGCCAAAAGCGGCATTCGCCAGCAGGAAGGGTACGGATTCGGGGCATCTGCGCCGCGACCGGTTTCACAGCCTGTGTCATATCCAGCTCCACAGCCTGTCTCATATCCAGCCGCGCAACCAGTACCTCAATCTCCTTTGTATTCAGCTCCGCAACCTTTTCCACAACCTGTTTCACAACCTGTTTCACAAACCGCGCCTAGTGTTTCACAGCCTGTTTCACAGCCTGTCTATCAGTCGATGCCCAGCGTGATGCCGGGTACTGTGCCCGGCGCGATGCCCGGCACAGTACCCAACGGGCCGTTTGCCCCCGACCGTATGAATGCGACGGCCTATGCCCCCACCGAGTCCAAGCGCCGCAAGCCGGCGGGCCCAATCGTGGTCTTGAGCATACTGGGCCTTACCTTCCTCTCCTTTGCCGGTCTGATGGGACTGATTTGGGTAAACGACATGGGCATTATCGGCATTATGCGTCTGGGCACCATCTGGATTGCCGCAGTATGCATAGTGATGGGGCTGGTGGTCATCATTCTCGGATTCAGAGGACGGCGTACCGGTGGTCTGATTCCTCTCGGACTGGTTGCCGGTGGATGCGCGCTCTGCATGACCATCGTTTCAGGCACGTATGGCGTGTACTACCGTGATCTTGGTGCCAGCGGCATCAATACTGTTGTTTCACTGAGCCAATCTGTCAGTGCGAGAAACAGCGACGGCATGAACGATGTGCAAAAGGATGGCATCTTCGTTGCCGATGCCAGCGATGCCACGTTTGAAACATTGCAGCAAGGTGTGGCGTTCAGCGGTGAAAACTACAACACCGATCAGGCAATCATTGATTGGTCCGATTGGGACAAGACACATGGACCGCACACGGTGAAGATGCTGGATGGCAAAACTTCCATCAGTAATTGCCCGGTCGGTACCATCACCATAGCCGCAACACAGGCGCAAGTGCATATCGTTCTGCCGGATTCCTGCACTTACGCCTTCGGCACCGCCGACTCCTACTACTCCACTTCGAGTGACGTTGGCGGCAAATACGAGATGGTATACAACAACTACATGGGTCCAAGCTTTGTTTTCTTCGAAGCTGAAAGTGCCACCAATGGGCCTGATCACGAATGGTTGTATAAGGAATCCGCCATGCCGGACAACGGCCCAGAATTAAAAATCAATATTCCCTATGTGGTGGAAGCACGTGTCAACGTGGTGTACGCCTCCGATTGGGAAGGCTCTACGTTCCAGCCGCTTGCCGATATATACGACGGCAACAGTACAAGCAAGAACACAACCGAACAATCGGAATGATCAAGCCGTTGCAACCAGGAGATGGAATCATGACTGATGAAACCAAGGAATTCGCCTCCATCGAGGATGCGACACCGACCACGGCCATACCTTCCGAAACCGACGCGACCACCGCGACCACAACCATGGTGACCGTCGATGACCGAACCGATACCACGGTGCTGCCATCCGCAGCGGATGATGACGAAACGGCTGTGCTGCCCGTCCCCGACAATCATGCGGATGCGTCGGTCTCGGATGTGGATACGCAGGCAACAGCTGCCTCTCCATCGCCCATCGAACCAACCACAGATCGGATTGCCCTGGAAACAGTTGCCGATGCCGTGGAGGGAGATGGTGGGCCGATTCCATCTGCCGATGATGTGCCGATGTACGCAGCATCTTCAGCACGACCTCCCTATGGGCAGTCTCAGACCGCCGGCAAACCATGCCAGCCTGGGGGGAGCGCCAAGAACGTCCAGAATGCTAAGGATGTCAAGAGTGCCAAGAACATCCAGAAACAGAGCATCAGCGCGCCTACTGTGGTATTCGGACTATTAGGCGTGATTATCGGCGTGATCGCGCTGGTTTTCGGGTACATATCTCCGGATCGGATGATTTCGCTGTTCTCGCCGAATCCGCAATTGCTGACGGCTATTATCTGCGCCGTAGTGGGACTTATTCTGGTAATAGTGGCCGTTGTATGGGCCATAGTCGGTGCCGTCAAGAAAAGAAAATAGCGTTACAACCATTGCATTACGGTCCCAGTAGAAGCACATTATGACGGGAGCCGACCGTTCTATGCTGATGGGGGAGGCATAGTAACTATGAAGCGGATTTCGGCGCGGCGGGTAGCGAGCGTCATCGCCACCGCGATGGCGATGACGCTGGTATTCGCCACACTTGGCTGGGCGATGATGCCGCAATGGAACACACGGCCCTACACCAAGCACATCGTTATCGCTTCTGCCGACACCACCATCACCCCTGCCCATGCGAACATTCCCCACGAGGGGCGATATCGTACGCGTGAAACCCGACTATCCATCAAGACCGGCGACGGCGTCACGCTACCCGCCGTACTACGTGAACCAGTCGACGCTCCCGGGCCACGCCCGGCTTGTCTGTTCATTCACGGGTCCGGTACCAGCGGTGCCGAGGATTTCGGCGATATCGCCAACGCCATGGCCTCTGCCGGTATCGTGACCTTGGTGCCGGCCAAGCGCAACGACAACTACACCGTGCTGCATCGCGACTACCCGCGTTTTGCTCGCGAATACGGGCGTTCGCTCGACGTGTTGCGTGGCATAAGCGGCGTGGACCCCGCCAAAACCGGCATCTACGCCGAATCCGAAGGCACCTGGATCGCCACGATTCTAACCTCGAAACGGCAAGACATTGCCTTTGCCATACTTACATCCGCACCGGTGTTCAATGGACGTGAGCAAATGGCCATGGCTGTCAGCGCCTATACGCATGAGGCCGGCGCGCCCAAGCCCGTGGTCAAAGACATGGCCAAATTGATGTCGCTGGACTACGCGCCATTCGATCTGGCCTATGCCGACTTTGATGCCGACCGGTATCTGAAATCCCTCACCATGCCGGTGCTGGTGAACTACGGCACCTACGATACGGCCATGCCCATCGAACAGGGGGCGCAGCGGATCATCGCCACGGCCAACAAGTCCGGCAACGAGAACGTCACCGTACGCTATTTTGCCGGCAACCATCAGATGCGGGCTGGTGAGGGCTTATTCACCCCGAACCTGCCATTGGCCGAAGGCTATACGCAAGCGCTGGAAAATTGGGTGAACGGTGTGACCGCCGGAACCAAGGCCGATGGATGGGCAACGCCCCAAGTCGCCGGTGCAACACCTCACCAGCGCTTCGCCGCGCCGCAACGTACCAGATCCGGTATCGTCGGCTCGCTTGGCGTGCTGGCCGGTCTGATGGTGGCAGGGCCCGTGCTGATCGTGATGGCGGCGATATTAGGTATTGGCTTGACTGTGTTTTCTTGGCTACAGACGTTGCTGGCCGGGCGACGTAGTGTGGCGACTGTGCGGGCCGTGCATGCGACGCCGAGTGAGCTGGGGGCCGCCCAGCGGCGCATGTTGCACGGCATTGCCGGCTTATCTGCCGGTATCGGCACAGCGGTGATGGTGATTACTGGGCTGTTGTACGGCTATATGAGCGCCGTAGGCGTATCGGCTGTATTGGTTATGCCTCAACCGCGGCTGTTTGCCGTCGGATGGGTGGTGCTGCGAATAGCGACCATGCTGTTGGTGGTGCTGTTTGCTTGGGAAATGGAACGTGTCTGGTATTGCCGCGCCGATATCGTCGGTGTGCGGCGCGTCATATGCGTGATGGTAGCGCTCGGCACTCTCGCCACACTGATGACACTGGCATTTTGGGGCCTATTCTCGCTGTAATTCTGCCGATGTGCGCTGGTAAATGGGGCCTGGCGGGCAGGCTGCGTTGGTGGTCTGGGTGTGGGGCGATCGGCAGATTGCGTTGGCCTGGGTATGGCCGGCCGACGTACATCAGTCGGGGTGTCCGATACACAGTGAATGGCTGAGTATTACGCTTGGGAGGCTTCGGCCTCCTCTAAGGTGTCGAAACCGCCGAGCTGGACTGTGTGCAACAAGGTTTCCTCAGTGATATTGCGTTGCGGGCTGGCTGCGGCGCGCTCGCCAATCATCGCTTCGTAACGTTCGAAGGTCTGGTCGGAATACGTACCAAGCTCGCCGCGCAGATAGGTTTCGAATGAGGTGGCAGATGGTGTGTCTTCGGTGGTGGTGAGTGCGCGCATCGCCTCGCCGAGCTTGGGGTAGCGCTCGCGGAAATCCTTGGCCCAGGCGACCTGCTGGGCGATGACCTGTTCCTGACGGGCCGCGCGCTCTTCAGAGAGACGCGGAATATACGGCTCTATGTTCTTCGTGAAATTTTCCGGTGCGGTGGAGGCCATCATGCGGCCGTATTTTTCGGTCACGAGGTTGCGGCCCACGTGGTCGGCCGCGTCAAGATCAGCGGCATAGCTGGTGAGTAATGGCCGCTCCCATGTGAGGAACTGGGCCAACCGCATCTGGTGGAACACCGGCCAGTTGCCTTGGCATGCCGCGCGTCCACCCTCATTGTTGGTGCGCTGGAACTGATCCCATTCATGACGCACAATAGCCTCGCGCAGTTCATCATCAGTCAGTTCGTTGGTCATCGACGTTCCTTTCACTGATACCTCCCTCTGATGAGGGAGGTGGCACGGCGAAGCCGTGGCAGAGGGAGCTTGAATCTACAAACTTTTAAGCACCGGATCATCAGAGGCGATGTGGTCCTCGACATACGGGCGCTGCCATTCGAGGAAGGTCTCGCCGGACGTGGTCAGGTGTTCGCGTTTGAGTTCCTTGACGATATCCACCGCAATCTGCTCCACAATATCGTTGATTTTCTCGATTGCTGGAGCCGCGCCCTTGCCGCCTTCGCCAAATCCGGCCCCGCCATAGCAGGCTGCCGAACTCAATCGCATCACGGTTTCCAACTGTTCGCCCACGTTCGGCAACAGCGCGAACATCGAGCCAGACAGCTTGCGCAATGCTGCGAACTGCCACTTGTAATACGGCATATAGCCCACCACCATCGGCACGTTAACCAGGAACACCAACGAGGCGGTGGCCTGCACGAACTCGTGGATGGACAGCCATGCGGCCGCGCCGTCGCCGCGCTTCAACGAACGCGGCAGATTATATTGACCGGCCTGGGCGATCATGCCGAGTCGCTTGGAGATCAGCGCGAGCCGCACATCGTCGGGCATGTTCTTGAACCCTTGGCGCGTCTTGGAAAACAGACCGGTGGGATCGGCGAACACCTCGCCATTGGTGGCGGCGGCCAAGGTCGATTCCTGAAGCATTAGCCACTCATGCGGCGCGGTCTGCGCCGGCGCAGTGTGATACCCGGTGATCGACTCAAAGAAGTCACCGATGCGGAACACGCCGTCACGGCGATTCGCGCCCTGTGCGCGCGGCGTGACGGGGGAGAGCGGTGCATCAATCGGAGTCGTCATCGCTTCCGCCACATCAGAGGACGCCGCGCCTGACTCGGCAGTGGCGGTATCGTGCGTAGCGGTGCCGGGGGTGGGTGCGTTTGCCGCATCGGGTATGACGGTGGAGCCTGCACCTGCGGAGGGGAATGCTCCGGAAGCATCGGACCTGGCATGCGCCTCGAACGTCACGCGGCCTTGCGCATCCACGCTGAACTTGCGCGGCAGTGCCTCGTAATCGACCTCAAGTTGCTCGCCGATCGCCGCGTAATCCTCATCCGTAAGCCACAGGCAGAAGCGCGGGCCGAAATCGTGGTCCTGCGAATACGCATCATCGAATCCGTAGCATTCCGAGCCATGACCCACCAGACCGGCGGCGATACGCCCGGCATACTGCGGATACTTCGCCGCAATCATCGGCTTGCCCATCTGCGTCCAGAACGCGCGGGCCAGCTTCAGTCCGGACACCGGGCATGCGGAAACGGCCTCGGCCGCGCCCGCAGAACCGGTCGACACCGAAACGGTGGATGGGGAAGATGCCGCGTTCGCACCGGTCTTGCCCTGTGCCGGGCTGTTCGGCAGCCGCGAGCCGGACTGGGGCAGCGCGCCTGCATCGCCGGCAACACCTGCATTGTCAACCGTCACCCCGGCCTGCGCCGCCGCTTCCTCGGCCTGCCGCAGATTGTCGGCGGTGATACGCCAGTAATCGGTGTCCTTGCCGTAACATTCCTCGATCACGGCCAGCGCATGCCGGTATCCAGTAACCGCATCCGCATACCGTCTCTCGGCAAAGCACACCTGCGCGAAGCCCGCCAGTGCGGAGGCATAATGCGCGGAATGTTCCAGATGGCCGGTGCGATAGATTTCCAGCGCCTTGGCTGCATGCCAATGCGCGTCCTCCAACTTGTGTTCGGTCAGCAGGGTCAACGCCAGATTCGTGTGCGAGCTGGACACGTCGATATCCGCGTCCGGGTTCACGCTCGAGGCTTCGATAATGCGCAGCGCTTCACGCAACTCCAGTTCCGCCTTGTCGGGCCGATTCGTCTCGCTGTAGAGCATCGACAGATTGTTGTGCAGCGCTGCGAGCCTACGGTCGGTGGGCGCCAGCGAATGCCGGCAGACACTCTGCGCCTGATGATACAAATCCTCGGCCTGATCGTATTGTTTGGCCGCGCGCATCGAGGTGGCGCAATTGATTAGCGTGGTGGCCCACGCCTCGGATGTGCCGGTGGTCAAGCCCATACGAGCGGCCAGTTCCAGCGCTCGCTGCACAATCCACTGATTCTCCTTGTGCCGACCTTGCGAGCGATAGAAGCCCATCGTTTCGTTGAGCACGGTGAGCAGTCCGGCCTCGTCGCCGGCGTTTTCCGCGTCCACCATCGCCTGTTCCAAGTACGGGCCGGCTTCGGTGGCGGCCGTGTGGCGATCGAAAATCGCGTCCAGTCCGTTCAGGAATTGTTGGGTATCAAAGGTTGCGGGCGATTGATCGGCATCGTCCGCAACCTGGTTCGCCGTGGAATCGGCACCTTGTGCTGCGGCCGCCGCATCGGTGTCGTCGGCATCGTCTGGACCATGCGCGAATTGCGCGGCGAATTGTTTGAGCAGTGCTTCCTCATCCATACCGCCAGACCTCCCTGAATCGTGTCTGATTTCAGTCTATTAATACTGTGAACAAACACGTCAGGGAGTTTGCTGTGAGCTTGGTCTCAGTCCACCTTGGTTTCGCGCAAGCGGTGAATGGCGTCGGTATCGGTTTCGCAGCGCCACGAGTAGAAGGCCAGCAGCCCTACGGCAAGCAGAGCCAGCGGCATACCGCCCAGGCCGGTATAGCGATAGTTCATCGAGAAGGTGGTGAGCATCGCGCCGCCGACAATCGAGCCGATGGCATTGCCGAAGTTAAACGCCACCTGTACAGCCGCGCCGGCGATCAGCTCGCCGCCGCCCTGGCCGGCTTCGGTCATCAGCAATTGCTGTGGAGCGGAAGTAAAGAACAATCCGATGGCGATCCAGAACGTCAGTACAGCGGTCATCGGCTGATTACCCGGAGTGATAAGCACCAGCAACAAGCCGAGGCAGGAGATGGACTGACCTATTGCGGCCGCGCCGGCATGCCTCCAATGGTCGGTCAGACGACCTCCAAGCAGACCGCCGATGACCATACCAAAGCCGGCAAGCATCATCAGCATCGGCACCAGGGAAGACGACCATCCGCCGGTTTTCTGCAGCCAAGGGGAGACGTAGCTCCACCAGCAGAACACACCGGCATTGCCGGTGAACACGGCGGCCAAAATCACCCACGGGCCACGGCGGGTGAGGAACTTGAACTGACCGGCGATGCCTGCGTCCTTGATCGGTGCAACGTACGGAATCCACGCCGACGCCAGCACAATCGTCATTGCCGCCCAAGCGGCCAAAATGCCGAAGGCAAGACGCCAGGAAAGGAACTCGGCCATCAAGGTGCCCGCCGGTACGCCGAGCATATTGGCCACGGTCTGTCCGGTGACCATCACGGATACGGCCTGCGCCTCCTTGCCTTCCTCCGCCAGAGTCTTGGCGATGAGTGTGGCTGTGCCGAAGAATGCGCCGTGCGGCAGGCCGGCGACGAATCGTGCGACGACCAGCATGGCGGCATTGACGGAGAATGCGGAAGCCAGATTGCCCACCAAGGCAATCACCATAAACAATATGATGAGGTCCTTCGGCGGCACCTTGCGGCCGAATACCAGAATCAGTGTGCCGAAGCACACGCCGATCGCATACGCGGAAATGTAATGGCCTGCGGTGGGGATGTCCACGCCGGTGGCGGCCGCGGCCTGCGGCAGAATGCCCATCATCACGAACTCGGCGGCACCGAGAATGAACGCGCCCGAAGCCAGTGCAAGCAGACTCTTCTTCATGGTTCCTCTAATTACTTCAGTATTACTTACAAAAACAGTGCGGCAATCGATTGATTCGAGCGATATATTACGGTGGTCCGCCAACAAATACGGGGGCTTGCCGTGATGTGGTTTGTCGCTGTGTGCGGCGGGTTGTTTACCGCTGTTCGATCGCTTGGTTTGATTGTTGGGACAGGAAACGAAAAACCGGATTGCTGATTTCTCAACAATCCGGTCCAGTTGTCGGGCTGGCGGGATTTGAACCCGCGGCCTCTTCGTCCCGAACGAAGCGCGCTACCAAGCTGCGCTACAGCCCGTTTGGCAACAGTTGGATATATTACACGATTGGGCGCTGTATGCAAGGTCGGCGTGTCGCGTGTTGTGTAGTGGCTTCTCGGTACACTTGGGGCTTATGACTGAGACCAACGAATCCCAAGAGAATCAGAACGAAGAAGAGGCCGCAGTTCCCACCATGACCACGGTGGAACGCGCCGAAATGCTGCTGCAGCAGGATGCTGCGATTCGCGCCAAGATCAACGGCGGCGCCGCGCTGGACGAGGCCGTGGATCCGTCCAATAAGGAATTCGGCCCGCTGGCCCACCCGGAACAGGTGCAGATGCGTGTGGCCAAGCGCGCCATGATGCTTAAGGAAGGCATCCAGCCGTACCCGGTGACCCTTGACGTCACCGCCACCATCGAAGAGGTCCGCGCCAAGTATGACGGCAAGCTCGAAGCGGGCGACGAGACCGAGGACGTGGTCGGCATCGCCGGCCGTGTGCTGTTCCTGCGCAACGCGGGCGGCCTATGCTTCGTGCAGCTGTCCGCCGGCGATGGCACCAAAATCCAGGGCATGATCTCCAAGAAGGAGATCGGTGCCGACTCCCTGAAGCAGTTCAAGCAGCTGGTCGATTTGGGCGACCACCTGTTCATCAAGGGCCGCGTGATCGCCTCCAAGACCGGCGAACTGTCCGTATTCGCCACCGAATGGGCCATCGCCGCCAAGGCATTGCAGCCGCTGCCGGCCCTGCACAAGGAGCTCAACGAGGACACCCGCACCCGCAAGCCGTACATCGGCATGATCGCGGACGAGAAGATCCGCAACATGGTGCGCAACCGTTCCAAGGCCGTCGCCTCCCTGCGCAAGACCTTCGCCGACCATGACTTCCTCGAGGTCGAAACCCCGATGCTGCAGACCGTGCACGGCGGTGCCGCGGCTCGTCCGTTCACCACGCACATGAACGCCTTCGACCTTGACCTCTACCTGCGCATCGCGCCGGAACTGTTCCTCAAGCGTTGCCTCGTCGGCGGCATCGACCGCGTGTTCGAAATCAACCGCGACTTCCGCAACGAGGGCGTCGACGCCACCCACGCGCCGGAATTCACCATGGTCGAGGCCTACCAGGCCTACGGCAACTACGACACCATCGGCGCGCTCGTCAAGCAGCTCGTGCAGGACACCGCCATGGACGTGTTCGGCAGCCACAAGGTGACCCTGCTGGACGGCACCGAATACGACTTCGGCGGCGAATGGAAGACCATCAGCATGTACGACTCCCTCTCCGAGGCCCTGGGCGAGGAAATCGTGCCGAACGGCGGCCCGGACAACCCCGGCACCTCCGTGGAGCACCTGGGCGAGATCGCCGACAAACTCGGCGTGGAACGCGACGACGTGGAGAACCACGGCAAGCTCGTCGAACACCTGTGGGAGCACTTCTACGAGGACAAGCTGTACGAGCCCACCTTCGTGCGTGACTTCCCGGTCGAAACCTCCCCGCTGGTCAAGGGCCACCGCACCAAGCCCGGCGTGGTGGAGAAGTGGGATCTCTACGTGCGCGGCTTCGAGCTGGCTACCGGCTACTCCGAGCTCAACGACCCGATCGTGCAGCGTGAACGTTTCGTGGCTCAGGCCAAGGACGCGCTCGCTGGCGACGAAGAGGCTTGCGACATCGATGAGGACTTCCTCGAGGCTCTCGGCGTGGGCATGCCTCCGGCCGGCGGTATGGGTATGGGTATTGATCGACTGCTTATCGCCTTGACCGGTGCCACGATTCGCGAGACCATCACCTTCCCGCTGGTCAAGCCGCTCGTTGGCTGATTAGGCATACTCTGGCTCCCCTCAGAGAGGGGAGCCGAGTTATATATGAAAGGGATTGCTTATGTCCATCGGCTTGTGGGTTCGGGGCGCGCGTCCCAAGACCTTGGCCACTTCCATCGCGTCGGTGATGGTTGGGGCGACGATGGCATACGCGCATATCGAGCAGTCGGGCACCTGCATCGCAATATATCCCGAACCGGCCTCCTGCGCCACGGCCCGTGAACAGCAGACCCTGCTGATGGACCGATTCTGGCCGGTGACCATCCTGTGCCTGCTAGTCGCGCTGTTCCTGCAAATCGCCGTCAACTATGCGAACGACTATTCCGATGGCATCCGCGGCACTGACGCCGGGCGTGACACGGACGAATCGAAATCAGGCAAACCCCAGCGACTGACCGCATCCGGACTGGTACCGGCCAAGCATGTACTGTTCGCGGCGATGATTTGCGCCGCCATCGCCTGCATATGCGGCATTGCCGCTATCGTGATTTCCCAAGCTTGGTGGCTGTTTGCCGTGGGTGTGGCCTCCTTGCTGGCCGGCTGGTTCTACACCGGTGGCAAGCATCCGTATGGATACGTCGGGCTGGGAGAAGTCGGCGTGTTCCTGTTCTTCGGCTTGGCTGCGGTATTGGGCACCGAATACGCGCTGTGCGGCACGGTGGACGTCGGCGGACTATTGGGTGCTGTGGCGGCTGGCCTGTTCTCCTGCCTGATCATGATGGTGAACAATATCCGTGACATCGACGAGGATCGTGAGCATGGTAAGTGCACGCTGGCCGTACGGCTGGGTGAATCCGGCGCGCGTACGCTGCTGATTGTGTGCTGCGTGGCCGCGTGGGCCATAGCCCTGCTCATGTGCGCGACCCTATGGTGGCCGTGGGGCGCAGTGCTGTTGATCTCGGGCGTCGGAATACCTGTGCGCATGGTCTCCAGCGTGAATAAACGTCAATTCCGCCCGGCTCTGCCCGCCGCCAGCTTCCAGACCTTGCTGTTTGCGGTGGTGCTGGCGGTTTCCGTGACGCTCTGAGAGCGAAATAATAAGACGAATACTCGTGTTTGGGCGCACGCGGCTGTAGACTGAACCGTATGACTTATAAACTAGTACTGCTCCGTCATGGACAGAGCGCATGGAATAAAACTAACCAGTTCACCGGCTGGGTCGACGTACCGCTGACCGAGCAGGGTGAAGCCGAAGCCAAGCGTGGCGGCGAGCTGCTCAAGGAGAAGAACGTCCTTCCGGACATCGTGTTCACCTCCCTGCTGCGTCGCGCCATCAACACCGCCAACATCGCTCTGGATGCCGCAGATCGTCTGTGGATTCCGGTTCAGCGTGACTGGCGTCTCAACGAGCGTCACTACGGCGCTCTGCAGGGCAAGAACAAGACCGAGATCCGCGAAGAGTACGGCGACGAGAAGTTCATGCTGTGGCGCCGTTCTTACGCCACCCCGCCGCCCGAGATCGACCCGAACGACCAGTACGCCCAGAACAACGACCCGCGCTACGCCGGCGATCCGGTTCCGGAAGCCGAGTGCCTGGCCAACGTTGTTGAGCGTGTGAAGCCGTACTTCGAGTCCGCTATCGAGCCGGAGCTCAAGGCCGGCAAGACCGTGCTGATTGCTGCCCACGGCAACTCCCTCCGCGCCATCGTCAAGATGCTGGACAACCTGTCTGAGGAAGAGATCGCCAAGGTCAACATCCCGACCGCCATCCCGCTGCTCTACGAGCTGGACGAGAACTTCAAGCCGATCAAGCCGCGTGGCGAGTACCTGGACCCGGAGGCTGCTGCTGCCGGTGCCGCCGCTGTCGCCGCTCAGGGCCAGAAGTGAGCCTAAGCCGCTAACACGGTACAAGCTGTAAGGGGAGTCGCACATAACGTGCGGCTCCCCTTTGCTATGCCTGCCAAATCCCCCATGGGGCGGTGATTACCCCATGGGGCGGTAAAACCCTCATGGGGCGGTATGCCAGAATGGCTTAATTCCGCGGTTTCACATATCCTTCAAACCGCCCCATGGGCAAGTTACCGCCCTATGGGTGTTTTGCCGCCCCATGGATACGCCGGTGTACCGCCCAAAAGCAACAAAAAACGGCGTCCAGCCGTAGCCGGATCGCCGCTTTCGGGCATCCTCCTCAAACCACAGGAGAACAAGTGTTCAGTTATTCGCCCAATGTGAGAACAAGTCCCAATCAGTCGATGTCGGTGCCCTCGTCGCGGGTCGGCTCCTTAGTGGGGTCGAAGCCGGAGACGATGTACACCACACGGCGGGCGGCGGACACGGCGTGATCGCCGAGACGCTCCAGGAAGCGGCCCAGCAGCACGATATCCACGGTCTGCTGACGGGTGATGTCATCGGACAGCGCTAGATCGAAGGTCTGGTGGTGCAGATTGTCCAGCTTGTCGTCAGCCAGGATGATGGCCTCGGCGGTCTTGGCATCGCGATCGAAGAGCATGGCCACCAGCTGGTCAGCGGTGTTGTCCAGGAAGTCGATCATCTCGGCGAACACCGGTTGAGCGGATTCAGGAATCGCGGCGGCCGGATAGGTGCGGCGAGCGGCCTCGGCCACGTGGCGGGCAAGATCGCCCATACGCTCGAACGTGGAAGCCAGACGCATGGTGGAAACGACCACACGCAGATCGGTGGCCACCGGATTCTGCTTGGCGAGCAACTTGACGCACTGGTCAATCACAGAGGACTCCAGGGCATCGATTTCGATGTCGCCGTCAATCACAGTCTGTGCGGCTTCAACGTCCTGATTCAGCAGGGCTTCCCCAGCTCCTTTGATCGCCTTGCGTACGTTCTGCGCCATACGGTCGAGGTCGTCAGCAACCTGCTTCAGCTCCTCGTTGAAAATAACGCGCATTTCTCTAGCCTTTCATGCTTGCTTATTGCAACCTGTACCAGTGTATTATTCCAGTACTTGTTCCCCACTTCAACGTAGGTAATGGCAACCTCAAGTTGTTCTACTGTTCATTGGGTTGTTCACCTGAAATTCATGTTACCGGCGTGCCGGCAAACCGCAATCCCGGCGTGTGGTGTGAAAGAATGGGGGCATGACACAGATGCCGCTCGTCGCCGCGATTGCTCTTATTGTCACGGCTGTTTTATTTGTGGTAGGAATCATCACGCTCATCGTGGGATTTGCGACACATCGAGTGTCCATGGAATCGCCGCTGGCCGATGATGACGACAATGACGATCTGTCCGACGACACCGCCACGCTGCTGTCCATGCTGCCAGGTGCGTCCGTGGTGGTCGACGAGCACGACGAGGTGGTCCGCTGCAATCCCGCCGCCTACCGCCTGGGTGTGGTGTCAGATGACGCCATTGCCCAGCAGCATGTGCTGGATGCCATTCACGAGGCGCGCAAGTCCGGTGGCAAGCGCCAGTTCGACTTGACCACCGATACTCCGGAGCGGTACGTCGCAGACCAGAACAAGGGCGATCACGTCGCCACGCAGTCCGTCCACCGCCCCAACTGGCTGAAGGTGACTGTAGGGCGTATCAACGAGCAGTTCGTCATCGTGTTGATTACCGATGTCAGTGATGTGATTCGTTTCGCTCAAGTGCGTGACTCGTTTATTACCAATGTGTCCGAGCAATTGTTGGCCCCCACTGAGGCTCTGGCCAAACTCGCCGATTCGCTGGAGTCCGGCAATCTGGACGAACAGCAGGTGGCTGCCGACGCTCGCCAGGTGCGTTCCAGCTGCAGCAAGCTCAACCACATGGTGTCTGATTTGCTGCTGCTCATACGCGCGCAGGAGCCGATTACGCCGTCTTCCGCCAACCGACTGAACGTTATGGAACAGCTCAGGGCCACGGCGGCGCGACTGGAGCCGCAGGCAGCCGAGGCTGGCGTGCAGCTGAACATCAAGGGCGACGATGATCTAGTCATCAATGGTGAGGCGGACCAGATCGACAGCGCCGTGACCAAGCTCATCGAAAACGCCATCGGCTATTCCAAGGAAAATGGCGTGGTCAGCGTGTCCGCATCCAAAGACAAGGATGGCGACCGCGCGGTGATTCGCGTGATTGACCAAGGCACGGGCATCGCTAAGAAGGACCAGGCGCGCATCTTCGAGCGGTTCTACCGGGGCGTGGAACAGAGCAATCGCACGGCGGATGGCGTGGGCCTAGGCTTGGCCATCGTCAAGCATGTGGCGCTGACCCATCATGGCGATGTGACCGTATGGAGCGCGCCCGGGCAAGGCAGTACGTTCAGCCTTACGTTGCCGTTGGCGCAGTGAGGTAAGGAATTGGTGGCATGCCTTGCATGCCACCAATGCTGTTTGATGAGCGACCTGCGGCCGCGGTCTCTCCCTCAATCAGCTACGCTGACAGCTCCCGTCATCAGAGGGAGCTTGTGTTGCGTTACTGTCCGAGGCGGCGGTAGTCCCAGCGGTCGAAGTATTCCCAGACCAGCAGTAGCAAGCCAATAATGACGCCGGCCACGCACATAATCACCAACGGCATTACGCTGTAGCCCACGGCCAGCAGAATCAGCACGACAATCAACGCCACAATCCATAGACCGGTACCGATGGCAAACACCTTACGCAGATCCACCCGTACGGGCTTGGGTGCGGGTTTGCGGACGGCAGGGTCAATGAGAGGCGCGAACTTCATACTCATGCACTGTAGTAAGAGTAGGGAGGGGCGTCAAACATCCCTCCCTACGATTTATTCAATCGGCATCAGTTGAGACCGATCAATGTGCATGGCATATATGGTCGGCAATGCGGGGCATATATGCCATCACAGGTGCTCGACCACGTAGTCGACGCACTTGGTGAAGGCCATGACATCAGCCGGTTCCACCGAGGGGAACACGCCAACGCGCAGCTGGTTGCGGCCCAGCTTGCGGTAGCCGGCGGCGTCCACAATGCCGTTCTCGCGCAGGATGGACAGTACCTGAGAGGCCTGGACTCGCTCGTCCAGATCAATGGTGACCACGGCGTTCGAGCGTGCGTCCGCATCGACGACGAACGGAGCGGCGTATTCGGAGCGCTCGGCCCACGAGTACAGGATGGATGCGGACTTGGCGCAACGTGTGGTGGCCCAGGCGAGGCCGCCGTTGTTGTTGAGCCAGCGAATCTGGTTTTCCATCATGATCAGGGTGGCCACGGCGGGCGTATTCAGGGTCTGATCCTTGCGGGAGTTGTTCAGTGCCGTGGTCAGCGAGAGGAACGGCGGCACCCAGCGATGTGCGCCTTCCAGATGAGCGCTTGATTCGACGCCTGCCGCACGATCGATAGCTTCGGGGGAGAGGATGGCGACCCACAGACCGCCATCGGCACCGAAGGCCTTCTGCGGTGAGAAGTAGTAGACGTCGGTCTGGCTGATGTCCACAGGCAAAGCGCCGGCTGCGCTGGTGCCGTCGATGACGGTCAAGGCACCAGCTTCACGACTTCCGGCCACGCGGCGAATCGGGGCGGCCACACCAGTGGAGGTCTCGTTGTGAGCCCAGCAATATGTGTCCACGCCCTCGGTGAGCTCAGGCAGACGGTAAGTGCCCGGCTCGCCGGGGAACAGCACCGGGTCTTCAAGGAAGGGTGCGTTCGCGGCGGACGCGGCGAACTTGGCACTGAACGAGCCATACGTGCCGAATGCGGCGCGACGGGTGATCAGCGAAGCGCAGGCAATCTCCCAGAACGCGCTGGCGCCACCGTTGCCAAGCGCCACCTCATACCCTTCAGGCAGGTGGAAGAACTCGCGCAGACCTTCACGAATCGAAGCGACCAGTTGCTTGACTGGTGCCTGGCGATGTGATGTGCCAAGCAGGGTGGTGGCGCCGGCGTCGAGCGCGGCGATCTGTTCGGGGCGGATTTTGCTGGGGCCGGAGCCGAAGCGACCATCTTCGGGCTTCAGCGACTCGGGAATACTCAGTGTGATAGTCATGGTTTCAAGGGTAGACCAGTGTTGGGGAATATCGCGGATAATGCTCGGTGTGCGGGATTACTGCGGGATTACTGCGGAATTCCGGGGTGCCGGGCGGCAGTGGTGGCAATGCGGAATGCAGTGCAGAATGTACGCAGCACATCATGGTTACGGTGTGTCGGAATGACATGAGTTAGTGATTCTTCCGATAACCGGATAGTGAGGTTCGTGAACGGGCGGAAACAAGGCAGTTTTTTCACCCGGCCGCACGGTTACGTAAATCGTTTGACACACCCGGATGGTGGGGGATCACATTGAGGATTGACCTCTGTTCGTTGTACAGTACTCAATTGTGACGGTCATACGAGGTCATCGAAATGACCCCGCCGAACCCATCCAAGGAGTTAACGTAGTATGAAGCATGCTTCGCATAAAGCGACCACGGTCTCGCGCCAGAAGTTCAGCTTAGCGAAGGCATTGTTTGCCTCCGGCAAGGGTTCTCATTCCGTTCGTGCTGTGCGTGCGGTGCAATCCGCTGGTAGCGACGCCGTTGTTTTGGGGCTTGATCCGGCCATTGCCGAGAAGATCAACGAAATCGCTCCCCAGACCCGCCGTTCCATTCGTGAGGCCGCTCGTGCCGCTGAACGCCGTAGCCATATTCTTGCCTCGGCCTCACTGGCCGCTCTGGTCGGCACGGCCGCAGGTGCTCTCGCGTTTTCCAACAATGAAGACGCCACGAACTCGTTCGTGGCTGATCCGGCCACGACGACCACGCAGATTAAGCGCATCAGCGATGTGACTGCGGCTTCTCGTTCCGAAGCGCGTACTGATTTGAGTTCATCCTCCGTTACCGCACAGTCCACCAATGAAGGCGGCTGGGGGCTGAGCAATTCAGACAGCACCTTGGACGCCAAGCTGATGAATCGCAATAATGCGAACAATCCTGTGGTGTCGGCTCTCGTGGATGCCGATGGCGATGCTGTGCCGGCTGGCTTCAACCCGAACCATGCCGTTGGCACCAACTCCAACAACTATCCGTGGGGTCAGTGCACGTGGTACGCGTACCAGCGTCGTGCCGAACTGGGCCTGCCTTCCAGCGGCAACTTCGGCAATGGTGGCGCGTGGGCGGCGTCAGCTTCCGCTCTGGGCTATTGGGTGGACAACACTCCTCGCCATGTCGGTGATGCTGTGGTGTTCGCTCCTGGCCAGGCCGATGCCGATGGCGCGTACGGCCATGTTGCCGTTCTGGAAAAGATCAATGCCGACGGCTCCATTGAGATCTCCGAATCCAATGCCAAGGGATTGGGTGTGATTTCGACCCGTACGTTCAGCGCCGCCGAAGCCGGTAAGTTCCAGTACGTTCACTACTGATTCATTTCATTGGCTTACATTCGGTGATTACTGTTCGGATGTGACGTCGCCCTATCGGCAATCGTTCGCGCGAAATGACATTTCAAGTGTTGCGGCCGCGTATTAGTCCGAACTGACCTGTGCCGACACGCCGATATATCCCAATAGCTCCGGGGTGTTTTATTTCTTCCATCCTGTACGAGTTAATGCGCACCGTGTAGGGTGATGGTTCTATGAAGACCAAAACTGTAGCTTCTTCCATTGTTGCCGCGATTGTCTCCTGTGCCTGCTTGTTTATGTTTGTTCCTACAGCAACTGCAGCTGAGGGTGTTACTGTGACTTCCACCAAGTCCTTCCCCTCGTACACCCAGGTGCGCAAAGATCTGACGACTGAAGCCACTGCCACGAGCGTTGAGGACAATGCTGATTGGGGCGGCATTGAGAACCTCGATGTGCCGCAGACGGAATCTCAGGCGGAAAAGGATGCCGCAGCGGCCAAGAAGGCTGCCGAAGAGGAGGCCGAGAAGCAGGCGGAGGTCGAGGCTCAGGCGACCCAGGAGCAGGCCAACGCCGCGAGCCGTAATGAGTCTCGCTCTTCTGTTACTTATTCCGATGCCAGTGGTTCGGTTTCCGCTGGTGCCGGTGCCTCTATCGACCGTGCGTATTCTTTGATCGGACAGAGCATGGACTGCACCGCATTGGTCAGTCAAGCGTTGGCGGCCCGTGGCATTAACTTCCACGGTTGGCCTGAAGAGTACGTCAATGTTCCTGGTGGCCACGTAGTCACAGACGGATCCCTGCAGCCGGGCGATATTCTGATTTATGCCAACACCGGTGGATGGAACGGTGGTGCACACTACGATCATGTGGCGTTGTATGTCGGCAACGGTCAGGCGGTCCATGGTGGATGGAATGGCTATAGCGTGGCTCTCGCTAGTGCCATGACCGAAAAGCTCACCATCGTGGTGCGTATCCCGTGATGCAGTCTTATTGATTGATTTATTGCAGGCCTCGGATGCCGATCGGTATCCGAGGCCTGTTGCGTTCTCCTGCCGAATGATGCACCCGCGACATCATCTTCGAAATGCTATTCCTGTTATGAAATCGACCCATGTGTGCTAGTGTATGGCGTTGATGATGAGCGTTAAGACTATTATTTCCACATCAGTGGCGATTATCGCCACGGGTGCCATGTTTGCGTGCGTAGCCCCGTTTGCCTCTGCCGATTCCGCGCAGACGAGTGCTGTGGTGTCCTCACGTTCTTTCCCGAAGGCGAGTTCGGTGAAGAAGAATTTGTTCGCCGAATCCACCTCCACCTCGGTTGATGAGAACTCTAAATGGGGTGGCATCGAGACTCTTGATGTGCCACAGACCGAGTCTCAGGGCGAGAAGGAAGCTGCTGCAGCGGCGGCGGCTCAGAAAGCCGCTGATGAAGCTGCTGCAGCCCAGTCCGCTGCTGCTGCGGCAGCCAGCCGCTCTGAACAGCGTGCGTCGATTCCACAGGTTGACTTGGGTAAAATGACTGGCACTGGCACTGGCACTGGCGCTGAGCTTGCTAGCTTCTCACTGAAGTTCCAAGGCTATCCGTATGTTGCCGGCGGCAACACTCCGGCAGGATGGGATTGCTCCGGTTTTGTGCAGTACGTCTTCTCCCAGTTTGGCATCTCCCTGCCTCGTACCTCTGGTGCTCAAGCCACCGTGGGTACTCCGGTCGCAAGCTTGGCGGATGCCAAGCCGGGTGACATTCTTGCGAATGGTACTCATGCGGCCATTTACATCGGTAACGGACAGGTGATGAATGCTATGAACCCGGTGCAGGGAACGGCAGTAAGCGACGTTTCCGTATTCGGTGGAGCTGGATATTCCATTCGCCGCGTGATGTGACAAGAATTATGCGGTAAGCGAATTCGTATTAAGGCATGTCCTTTGGGGTGTGCCTTTTTCGTATACGCGGATTTCTTTTTGAGCGGAGGATACCGGCCAAACCGAGTGTCGCGGGGTATTGTTGAGATACGCGGTATTCGTGCCGCAATAACTTCAAGGAGGTCGTCATGATTAACGACAAGGCTATTCTCGTCGGCGTTGACGGGTCGCATGCCAGTTACAAGGCAACATGGTGGGCCGCGAATTATGCAAAGCACGCGGGGCTGACGCTGCAGATTGTCTGCGCATATTCCCTGCCGAGCTATGCCGCCGTTTCGTTCGATGCCACTTACACGGCGATGGGGGACGATAACGCCGCGCATTCCGATGCTCAGGAGATTCTGTCCAAGGCCAAGGCCATCGCAGACGAGCAGGGCGTCGAAGCCGCCACACTGATTGTTACCGGAGATCCGGCATCGGTGTTCGTCGAATTGTCTCGTAACTACAATCTGATCGTCATTGGCAACCGTGGCAAGGGCGGTCTGGCCGAGCGCCTGCTGGGCACTACGTCCTCATCGCTGCCGGCATATGCTTACTGCCCGATTGTGGTGGTGCCGTACACCGATGATGACGGTAACCTGATGCACCTGAACAACACGATCACCAAGGTGGCCGTCGGCTCCGACGAATCCAAGTGGGGTCTGAAGGCGCTGGACATTGCCGCCGACTTCGCCACGTGCTGGGGTGCGGAACTGGACGTGATTTCCGCTGTGCCGAACCTGAAGGGTGTGGACGGCGAGGACGCCGTCATGGAGTCCTACAAGGACGATCTTGAGGTGCGCATCAAGCCGTTGCAGGAATCGCATCCTGATCTGAAGATCAACAAGCAGATCGTTTCCGGCCCGGCCGTGAGCGCCCTGACCAAGGCCAGCTACGATCACGATGTGGTTGTTGTCGGCTCCCGTGGTCGCGGCGGCTTCACTGGCTTGCTGCTGGGCTCCACCAGCCAGGGCCTGCTGCAGCATGCGGTCGGCCCGGTGTACGTGGTGCCACGCAAGTATGTTGAGGCCGCGGAATCGCGTCTCGACACCGTGCCGAGCTCGCCCGCCGAAGTGCCTACCAAGTCGCTGGAGGAGATTGCCGGCGTCGAGGAGATTCCGGTGTCCGCAGCCGAGCCTGAAGTCGCCCAGCAGATCGAAAAGACCATCGATCCCGATCGCCAGTAAAGTCCGAATATACGGAAAGAGGCTCCCGCCAGGGAGCCTCTTCAATTTATATCCCGTCTCAGTGCTTGACGGTGACGTTCATGCGCACCGGGGTCTCCTGCACGTAGGTGTGCTTGACCGTGCAACCCTTGTCGATATGGCGGGTGACGCGCTCCTTGAGCTTGTCGGCATCCTCCTCGGACAGACCGGCGTCGGAAGCATCAATCACCACCTGCTCCTCGAAACCGGTGTAGGCGTCATTTTCCGGGTCGTACGTGCCATCCACCACAATCTTGGCACCCTTGCCCTCACCCAGCGTATGTTCGATGGCGAACTGGCTGGACAGCGCGGCGCAACCGGCCAGCGCGACCTTCATCAGATCGCCCGGCGTGAACTGGCCACGATCCTTGCCGAACTTAATGTGTGCGCCATCGTCGCTGAACGCATCCCACGAACCGTCCTTGTTACGCTCAACCCACAGTCGCTTACCCATAGCTGCTCCTTTATTTTCAGCCGCCGGCGATCTGGCCCATCGCCATGCCAGCGGGGGAGCGCGGCACCTGGCCGCTCTCCCGCATCAGTGGACTTCTCTATTATGCCCCTAAGCTACACTGGTGCACATGGCTTTGACCGAAGAACAACTCGCAGATATTCGCTCCCGTATCCCCGCACGTCCCGAAACGGACATTCCGATGCCCTATGAGGACCTGGTGCGCAAGATCCTGACCGAAGGCACGCTGAAGTCCGATCGCACCGGCACCGGCACGATTTCCCTGTTCGGCCAGCAGATGCGCTTTGACCTGTCGAAGTACTTCCCGTTGCTGACCACCAAGACCGTGTTCTTCAAAGGCCTGGCCTATGAGCTGCTGTGGTTTTTGAAGGGTTCCTCCAACATCAACTGGCTGCTGGAGCACAACGTGCATATTTGGGATGAGTGGGCGGACGAGAACGGCGATCTGGGCCCGGTCTATGGCGTGCAGTGGCGTTCCTGGCCCGCGCCGACCCCCGAGGACCCGAATCGCACCATCGACCAGATCTCCAATGTGCTCGACCTCATCAAGCATCATCCGGATTCGCGCCGCATGATCGTCTCCGCGTGGAATCCGGCCGAGGTGGAGAAGATGGCGTTGCCGCCCTGCCACGCGCTCTTCCAGTTCTACGTGGCCGACGACAAGCTAAGCTGCCAGCTGTACCAGCGTTCCTGCGACATGTTCCTCGGCGTGCCGTTCAATATCGCCTCCTACTCGCTGCTCACCATGATGATGGCGCAGCAGGCCGGGCTCAAGCCGGGCGAATTCGTCTGGACCGGCGGCGACTGCCATGTTTACGACAACCACGTCGACCAGTTCCTTGAGCAGCTGGGCCGCAAGCCCTACCCGTACCCGACCATCGAGATCCGTAAGGCCGATTCCCTGTTCGACTACCAGTATGAGGACTTCAAGGTCGTCGGCTACCAGCATCACCCCACTATTAAGGCACCTGTTGCGGTCTGATGCTGATTACCGTTTCGTGGACAGCGAATACTGTGAAGGTGACGGCCCCCGAGTCTTCGCTGTCCACTACACTAAGGCCCAGTTCCGCAATCCAGGAGGAGTAAGCGAAATGGAGCATGACAGTAGCCGTAGCGGCTATCACGAACCCGAGCCCGGATCTGCCGGGCTGTCTGCCACTGAAGAAGACTGGGGTGACGATTATCCCAAGACCTTCTCGGTGAATCTTATCTGGGCCGAAGCCCGTGACAAGGAAGGTCGCGCCGGTGCCATCGGCCTCAATGGTGGCATGCCTTGGCACTGTGCCGAGGATATGAAGCATTTCAAGGAGCTGACCGTCTCCCATCCGGTGATTATGGGTCGTAAGACCTGGGAATCGCTGGGGGGCAAGTACCGGCCGCTGCCCAACCGCGACAACATCGTCGTTTCCCACGATCCGATGTACCGTGCGCCGGGGGCCACTGTGGTCACCAGTCTTGACGACGCGCTCGATATGGCCCGTCAGGAGGCGATTCCGGACGACGGTCTGGACCGTTCGGAGATTTGGATCATCGGCGGCGCCCAGTTGTTCGCCAAGGCTTTGCCGTTCGCGGACAAAGCCTATGTGACTGATCTGGCCGCCACCGTGGATGCCGACAGCTACGCGCCCGATATGGCGTCGCTGGTCGAGGCCGGGATGTGGCGGGAAGCCGAAGTGGGCGAGTGGCATACGCCCGCCAAGGAGGAGTCCGGCATCGATTCCTATCGTTTCCGTATCTTGGCCAAAACCAAGTAAGCATGCGAATCCGGCTTATGCCCTTTATAGCGGCATGAGCCGGATTCATATTCATTCGACCCCAACAATACAGTCGGGCCGTGTGCGGCCCGGTGAAGCCCGATTGAGGATTGATTCAAAGCTATGAGCAATACCCAGCCCTACACCGTAATGACCGTCTGCACCGGCAATATCTGCCGTTCGCCTATGGGTGAGATCATCCTGCGTCACTTCTTTAATGAGCGCGGTCTTGGCGACCAGGTGAACGTGGAATCCAGCGGTGTGTCCGACGAGGAGTGGAGCCACCCGATCGACCCGCGTGCCGTGCGCGTGCTACGCGAACGTGGCTATGGTGATGAGATTCCGCGTGACCACTTCGCACACCGCATCTCGCGTGAGGAAATCGACCGTACCGACCTGTTCCTGCCGATGACCGCCTCCCACATGCGCGCCCTGCTGCGCATGCTGCCGGCCGGCAAGCGCGCCGAAGTGCACATGTACCGCAGCTTCGACCCGAATCTGCCCAAGCCGAAGCCCGGCCGCGAAGATCAGATCGATCTGGTGGACCCGTGGTACGGCGGCAAGCACGAGTTCGAGGTCGCCATCGACCAGATTGAGGAAGTCGCCCCGTACATCGTCGATTGGGTGGCGAAGCAGCTGTAGGAATCGGCCTGTGGCCGATGCTGTGTGTTTCGCAGTCTTACGACTGCGGGTCTCTACCTCCGTCACCGCTTCGCGGTGCCGCCTCCCTCGTCAGAGGAAGGTACAGAAGATTACCTCCCTCTGTAAGGGAGGTGCTGAGCATAGCGAAGCGGAGGGAGAGACTAACGAGTCGGGTGCCTCAGAACACCAGTTGCACCAGCAACATATATACAATTGTGCCGCCGGCGATTGAAAGCAGCATATTGCGTTTCCATACGTGCAGCAGCACGATGACGGTGCAGGCGATGAGTTCCGGAAGGCCGTGTGAACCGGTCAGAATCGGGGTGTTGCGCAGTGCGTATACCACCAGTAGACCGGTCATCGCATAGGGCAGGACCTGGCCGAAATACTCGATGATGCGCGGCGGCTGCTTGGACTCGGGAAACACCAGAAACGGCAGAAAACGGGTGCACATCGTGCCCAGCACCACCGTCACGATAGTGATTGCGCCTTGCCAGATGGTCATCGTCATCGCGTCTGTCCTTCCTTCTGCTGGTCCGCTGCGTGGCTCATGGCATGGTCTGCCGTGGCTTCCGGGGCGTCGGCGGCCGGCCGCAACACGTCCAGATGCGGGCGTAGCGCGACGAACAGTATCAGCATGGCGATCATTGAGGGAATCATGAAATCATTGGCCCCGAATATCAGCAGGCAGGCCAGTGATGTCAGCACACCGATGACGGCGGACAGTCGCTCGCGATGCTTGCCGTCGAGCCACTGATCGAGGAAGATCACCAGAAACAGCGCGGTCAGTACGAAATCAAGACCGTCGGTATTGAACGGCAGATGCGCGCCGATCAGCCCGCCCAGTGTGGCGCCGGTCACCCAATACAGCTGATTGCACAGCGTAACCCAGAAGTAGAACCAGCCACGGTCGATGCCGGCGGGGATTTTCGCGGTGGAGTTGATGGCAAAAGTCTCGTCGCACATACCGAAAATCAGGTATGGGCGCTTCCATCCGAGCCCTTTGAATTTGCCGAGCATGGATAGTCCATAAAACAGGTGACGGGCGTTGACCATCAGGGCCAGCAGAAAGCCGGCGAGCGGGTTGAACGCGGAGAGCAGCAGATTCACCGTGACGAATTCCATTGAACCGGCGAAGATGAACGCGCTCATACACATCGGCCATACGAAGGAGAAGCCTTTGGTGCCCATGAGAATGCCATACGAGGCGCCGAGAAACAGGAACCCCAGGCAAATCGGTATGGTCAGCGGAAACGCCGCTTTGAGCGCCGGCAGCCAGGCGTTGGTGTTGGTGTTGGCGGTGTCTGCCATGTGGATGATGTTCTCCTTGTACAACTGGTCTGCCGGCCGATGTTCGCCGATGATGCCATATGCGGTTATACACGCATGGTGTCGATAAACGGGGTGAGGGTGGCGTCGGGACCCTGTGCGCGAAGTCACAGTGTGGAGGATGTCACATCGTCTACGGTGGGATAGTCCTTGTGGCGGGCGCGAACACGTGCTGAGATGAAACCATGAGCACATATCAAGCGGGCCGAATGCTTTCAGACCTGGTCCCGCGAATACGAAAAGACCTCGGTCGCTATGACCGGGGTCTTTAGTGAAGTACCCCCAGAGAGAGTCGAACTCTCGTTGTCAGATTGAAAGTCTGGTGTCCTAACCGTTAGACGATGGGGGCGAACAACTCGAATTATTTTACGGGAGGTTGTTCGGTTATGCAAATCGACGGCATTTCGGCGTGTCGCAATCAGTTCAGGGTAACGGCCTGATAGGTGAAGTCATGAATCACGCGGCCGGCGGCCAGGCCCTTCTTCTCGAAGTTGGTGAGCACGCGGCCCTCGAATCGCTCGGATTCGGTGAAGTCGGCGTGCGGCATATCGGCGGCCATGTCGGCATTGCCCTTGCCCACGTGCTCCAGCGGCAGGCTGACGGTTACGCTGCCCAGGTTCTTCCAGCCATCGAGGCCGTCCATCACCTCGTGCACGTGCAGGGCATAGTCCTCGATGTCGGTGGCGATACGCCAGACGCCGTCTGTGACCAGCGCGCGATGAATGTCGCCGGCCATGGCCTTCTGCACGATGCGGCGCTTGTGGTGCTTCTTCTTGGGCCAAGGGTCGGGGAAGAAGGTCCATACCTCGGCCACGGTGCCGGCCGCGGTCACCTTGAACAGCTCGGGCGCATTGACCTGGGCCACGCGAATGTTGGTCAGCCCCTGCTTGCCGGCGAGCAGCAGCGTGTGGGCCACGCCGGGGTCATAGACCTCTAGAGCAAGGAAGTTCGTCTCCGGGTGGGCTGCGGCTGCTGCCACCACGTTTTCTCCCTGCCCGGTGCCGATTTCCACAATGAGCGGATTATCGTTGCCCCATGCGGACTCCACGAACGCGCGGTCGAGCGTGACGCCTTCGCGCACGTCCAACAGGTTGCCGGCCGCAATATCCAACAGATATGTGCCGGCATAGTTGTCCCATGCGCGCTGCAGGCGATCGTCCAAACGTCCGGAGCGGCGTACGAAGGAGAGCACCTTGTGCAGGGGGTGCGCCGGTGCCTCGGTGTGGTCTGTGCCCATCGCGGCGACGGGATCGATTGCTGTGGATTCGGGATTGGTCATATATTCCTCGGATTTTCCTTGTGCGCCGCACCGCTGTTCATTCATTAGGTCGATTTGGCGTTCATTAGGTAGGTGGTGTGCGATACCAACCACCATATCAAGCCGTTTACCCGGTGTCCGTGCGGGCCGGCTCCGGGCCGACCTACCTAATGAACGCCAAATCGACCTAATGAATGCAGATATTGCCGGACGACACCACCGTTTTGTGCGATTATGTTCGTGTGATATACTCAAATTGTTTCAAAAGGTAACAAAGCGGACCAAAAGTGAACAGCCGCTGAACTCCCCACGGCCGACACTTGCAACCCGCACAAGGAAAGGTCAACTATGACAGTTCTCGTCACCGGCGGCTGCGGCTACATCGGCGCTCATGTCGTTCACGCACTCCATCAGGCCGGCGAAAAGGTCGTTGTCGTCGACGATCTGAGCTACGGCAAGCCCACTCGCATCGAAGGCTCCCGCCTGTACGGCATGGATATCGCCGCCCCGGGCGCCGGTGAGCGTTTGGCCGAAATCCTCGATGCCGAAGGCGTCGACTCCGTGATCCACTTTGCCGCTCGCAAGCAGGTCGGCGAATCCGTGGAGAAGCCGCTGTGGTACTACCAGCAGAACATCAACGGCATGCTCAACGTGCTCACCGGCATGACCCAGTCCAAGAACGCCAAGAAGCTCGTCTTCTCCTCTTCCGCCGCCACCTATGGTGTGCCGCCGGTCGATGTGGTGCCTGAGGACGTCGTCCCGATGCTGCCGATCAACCCCTACGGCCAGACCAAGCTGTTCGGCGAGTGGATGGCACGCGCCTGCGAGCAGCCGTTCGGCATCCGCTTCGACGTTGAA
>OAWI01000229.1_pt1 | contig 25457 bp, 17 predicted proteins | sample 1476631 | NCBI WGS metagenome assembly OAWI01 (sample SAMEA2580171, study PRJEB22360) | human gut metagenome | biome: human gut; feature: human-associated habitat; material: faeces | place: Denmark | collected 2008/2010
TGCATGTCGTAGTACTTGTACGTGCCCAGACGGCCGCCGAACACCGTGAGCGGTTCGGCCTTCGCGAGCTCCTCGTACCTCGCGTACAGCGCCTTGTCGGCCTCCGTGTTGATCGGATAGTACGGTTCGTCGCCGCGCTCGGCGAAACGGCTGTACTCCTCCCACACCACGGTCCTGTCCGGGTTCTGCGAGTCCCTGCGCTCCGGGTTGAAGTTCTTGAACTCGATCGCGCGCGTGTACGGCACGTCCGCGTCGGAGAAGTTCATCACCGGGCAGCCGAAATGGTCGCCCTCGTCGTAACGCACCTCCCTGAAGTCCACCGTGCGCCACTTCAGCTCGCCCAGCGAGTAGTCGAAGTAGCGGTCCACCGGACCCGTGTACACCACCGGCACGCCCGCCGCGGCCAGCGCCTTCCTGTTGTACGGCTGGGACTCGTCGAAGAAGTCGGTCCTGAGGGTCACGTGGATGCGCGGATCGTCGATCATGCGCTCCATCCACGCGGTGTAGCCGTCCGTGGGCAGGCCCTCCCACGTGTCCCTGAAATACCGGTTGTCGTAGTTGAAGCGCACCGGCAGGCGGTTGATGATGCCAGCGGGCAGGTCCTTCGGATCGGTCTGCCACTGCTTGCCCGTGTAGTTCTTGATGAACGCCTCGTACAGGGGGCGGCCGATCAGCGAAATGCCCTTGTCGTTGAGGTTCTGGGGGTCCGTGCCCGCCAATTCGCCGGCCTGCCCGTCGATCAGGGCCTTCGCCTCGGCCGGCGTGTAACGCGCGTGGAAGAACTGGTTGATCGTGCCCAGGTTGATCGGCAGGGGGTACACCTCGCCGTCGTGCGTGGCGTACACGCGGTGCACGTAGCCGGTGAACGAGGTGAACCTGTTCACGTACTCCCACACGCGCCTGTTGGACGTGTGGAACAGGTGCGCGCCGTACTTGTGGATCTCCGCGCCGGTCTCCTCGTCCATGTAGCTGTACGCGTTGCCGCCGATATGGTCGCGCACGTCGATGATCTCGACCCTCACGCCCAGGTGCTCGACGGCCTGCTGGGCCACGGTCAGGCCGAACAGGCCCGCGCCCACGACCACCAGATCGGGATACTCCACCGCACCAGTCATAAAAACAACCTTCCAAAACAGTCAGTTCAATTGCAAATGCACACTGCCAATGTGCGTTTCGCGTTCATGATACTCGCATACCACGAATGAACGCAGCCGATCCATACTCCGAGTTATTCATCTCCAAAGATTCTTGCCCACGTCTCCATGGAGGTAATCCCATAAGACTGGTATTGGGCAGACAATCGCTTCCAATTCTTCAGAATCTTGCGTGTAAGCCGATATCCTTCCATCATGCTCTTACGGAAACGTTTGTTGTCTCGCTTTAGCCATGCCACACCATTACCGTCTGGCGTGGTCACCAATGCTGAATTAACATGGTCAAAGGCAAGCCAAGTCCAAGCAGTATCGCGTGCGGGGATGGCCGCATCCGGACGAGTGGCTTTATCGGGATTGGCCTTCTTAATAAAGCTCTTCGCGATAAGGCCGACAGCCGCCTTGTACCGGCTTTTCATAGTCGATGGATGGTTCTTTGGCGGTTCAACCTCGCCAGCTGGCTCAGGGAACTCCTCAAAACTCTCCTTGGACTGAGCATCAGGATATTTTGCTCGCAGTTCACGCACTTCGCCAAGTTTCGTCGGCAAGCAATCTACAAGGTACTGTGGGCCTCGAAGAATATCCCTTAGCGCCATATGATGCAATGCCATGGCGGAGTACACAAACCGAAGCCCGAGACTGGCATCACCATACAAGGTCTCCACCAACATGCGAGGCGGCCTATCCGGATACGTCAACAATGCCGCGAGCCAACGGTTACGCTCAGTAAAGTATTCCTCCCACGAACGTGCTGGATCCTTGTCATGCCATGCTTGATGCCATACAGCCACACCTGGCAGGCAGACTGTGGGAAATCCTGCTTTCTTGGCACGAAGACCATATTCAATGTCATCGAATTTGATGAACACCGGCATGGAGAGACCGATTTTCTTCACAACCGCAATCGGAATCAGACACATCCACCACCCATTGAAGTCTTCATCGATGCGCTGATGACGATCCGGAGAGTCACGGAGCGGTTCCACAGAGAAATCATGGTTGTATCCCATGCTCTTGGACGGGTACATCCACATTCGTTGCGCATTGATCCGCTCACCTTGCGTATACAACATGGTGCGATTATCCAAATGGAACATGCCGCCGCCGACAAGAACTGGTCGCACCGTGTAATCAGAGAATTGGATTGCACGCAGAATCGATTCCGGTTCGCTGATGGCATCATCGTCCAACAGCAGCACAAAATCACTATCACCGGCCTTAGCCGTTTCATACATGCCTCGGGAGAATCCTCCAGAACCACCCAAGTTCGCTTGCTGAATGTATGTAAGCTGTTCGCCTAGATTATCGGCAACCTCATCAAAGTCCTTCTGATCCTTAACTAAGTCGCTGCCTTGATCCGTGCAATACACTGTATCCAAACGTTCGCGCAATGCCGAAGCACCGGCGATAGTACGCAATTGATCCATACAATATGAGGCGCGATTAAAGGTCGTGATGGCGATAGACAGGGTTGTCTCATGCTTAGCGGTACGCGCCTCACGGGGTACAGACCATGTAGCATCAGCAATGGTCACGGAACCATCAAGCGATTCCGCATCGAACCAGAAGTAACCGCCATCCATAAGACCTGTCATCGGCACGTCTATGCATACACGAGTTTCAGACTCCGAAGCCGTTGTCGTCTTCGTCGAAACCGGATAAATCAGTCCACGACCTGTGGAACGGAATACGCTGATTTTGGAGTTTCCCTGAACTGTCGCTTCGAATCGCACCGTTTTTACACTGGTCCAACGGCGCCAATATGCAGCGGGGAATGCGTTGAAGAATGCGCATCCAGACATGTGACCACGATTTTTCAAGGTTATAGAGGTACGCCCCGCAATTTCAAACGAATCGCAAGACACTCCTGCAGACGACCCGGCATTGCGAAGCAAGCGTTGCAATGTGGACTGATTCATGGAGCCGAATTCCAAACGGCGCATGTCAATACGGGAGTCCAGCGTGGTCTCCGCAACATGCGGACGAGTCCAATCAAGCGCATACAGCGGGAGAGTTTGCTCAGCGTCCTTGACCGGATACACAACACGCATAACCGTTTCCCAGGTGTTGTTTGCCCCGGCATTCTTCATAGAAGCCTTCTGATTCATGCATCCTCTCCTATCACCATGTGCGTTCATCTACTCATCGTAGTGGCTGCCTCGCACTTTGGACAATCCGTCTGCATAGTCAGTGCACAGGATTTGCTCGAATCCGAATAACCGTACGACGCCGGTTTTTTATATGACATTCCCGTCCTAAAATCAGAAGCGCGTACGTACATCAGTACAAAGGAGATGATGATCATGATTCTCAGAAAGAAAATCATTCGAAGCATCGCAGCCATAACCGCAACTCTTTCGATGCTTGCCTTACCCATTGCCTCAGCCAATGCGGAAGAGATCGTCTCACCGCCATATCCCGAATACACTGGCTGGGTTGTTCAGGATGGTGAGCATTATTGGTTCGATTCCGGTACCATGGCACGTTCAAAGGAAATCTACGATCCGAGCAGTAATGCCTGGTACTGGCTCGACGCAGATGGAACAATGGCACGCAACAAAGATGTTTATCAGCGTTCCAATGGTGGTAAATGGGTTAGGTACGATTCCAATGGCCATATGATCAAGGGCGAGGATTACCGATATGGCGGCTGGTATTATTTTGACCAGACAACCGGCGCTATGGCCAAAGGTATGAAGTATATCGGATCCAATGGCGGCAAATGGGTGTATTACGACTGGACGACCGGCAAGATGGCGCACGGCGAGCAGTATGTGAACTATGACGCGCAGCATACCGGCTGGTACCTGTTCGATCAGTACACCGGTGCCATGTTCCACGGCGATACCTATATCCGATCCAATGGCGGCAAATGGGTTCGCTATGACCGAGTGACAGGAAAGATGGTCAAGGGCTTGCATTATCAGGATGGAGCCTACTATTACTTCGACCAGACCACTGGCGCCATGGCGCATGGACGCGTGTGGGTGCCCGAATGGAACTCATATGCGACCTTTGATTCCGTCTCTGGCCGCTATGTTAGCAAGGATTCAGGCAATAACAATCCGGGAAATACCGGAGGAGAAAACATCCGTGGTCGATTCTGCAAGAAGAGCGAAAAGGGCCAGCAGCGTATCGATGGCGACGGTACACTTATCGTCTGCGAATGCCGCAACGGGAACAACACCCCGCATTGGTATGCCAAGTAGATAACAACCACCGTATGATTCCGTATGATTCTTGGAAGAATCCGGAGATACCTCCGCTTTCTTCCAAGAATCATTTCCATTGAATCACATACGTAATCGCTATAGCGATATATGAAAATGCCGTTAAAGCCGCCACAGAAATAGCTAATACTCTGCGATTGATATTTTCATCCCTAATAAAGTTGGGGAACAACAGCGCAGCAAGCGGCAATACCGGTATGAAATACCTGTTCTGCAATCCCGAAGCATATGCATCTACATTTCCAACCCATGTGATTGACATTGCCACACACGATAATACGTAATACAGAACTATAATTAATACTATTAATCCAACCTGCAATTTATTTATATTTTTATAGCTCATATGCACAATCAGAAGCATCATAATAGCGATAAGCACTGGAGCCATAACGATTAAAGGCAACTGAATTTCTTCCGTTCCTGTAAAGAACTGAAGATTTCTTCTTGAATTCACCAATTGCCCATTAATCTTCTCAGTATCAAAATCCATAGGCTCGAACAACGACCGGCCGATAAGCGGAAATATTTTCCAGGAAGATTGCAGTAACTGCCCCTCAAGCTCGTGTGTCTTCTCCAATGGAACACGATTCGGGGCAACCGATATCTGCGAGGTCTTCGCCCGCCAAAGCCACATGGAGACAAAAGCAGTGAGAGCAGGAAGCGCCAAGGTGATCTTTTTTACGCATCCGTGAGCCTTAGGAATCAAGAACAATACAAATAATGCGATGATGAAACAGGTAATCTTGACTTGTCCGAGCAGAGCTCCCATCATGCAGAGCAGAGCAATATGCCAGTATTGCAACATGTCATCCCGTTGATACAAACACAGAACAACCGCAATGAACAGCAGACAATAGCTGTTGGTGACGGCATCAGCTGTCGGGAATATCATTGAAAAAAATGTGGTAGGAAGAATCGCTATAGCCAGAATGATATTGACATAAGATTTGGCTACCCATATTGCCACGGCAATAATAGTGGCCGAGCAGATCAATGTTGCCACACTCGATACGCGAAAATTCCCGCGCACAATAAGACTGGGAAAATAGACAAAGGGAGCATTCACCGCAGTGTTGTTGAAGGTTATTATCTTCCCGTGGTCACGGTAAACCACCCAATCATGGTATTCATCAGAAAATACCGGAATTATATTCCCCGCTCTGATTTGCAGGATTCTGGCCCAATGCGCCATTGCATCGTTAAAACAATGCTGTTTGCCACAGAAAATAAGAATGCACCCTGTTGTGATTGTGCCGATCCAGTACAGCAAGGAAATATAACCAGAGGCATGAGGCTCCACATGTTTCAGTTCACGTTGACGCTTCCCCGAATAATGCCGCGGCAAAACAGCCTCCCCCTACTATGAAAAACTGGTTTTGATGCAATCACAACCAGTAATCGCATCAAAACCAGTCTATCTCACGCTGCCAAACTCAGCCGCGGCCAGTGGTCGAATCGAACCAGTGCCAGTCATTCCATTCAGGAACCCAGACCCGCCCCTTCTGCATAGCGCCGGTGGTCTTGTCGAAGTAGTACCACGAGTTATCGTGGCGATCTAGTCCCTTGACCATTTTTCCGGTGGAGAAATCATACCTAACCCATTTTCCACCGTTGGAGCGGACATAGGTGTCGCCGTGGAACATGGCACCGGTGTGCTGGTCGAACAGGTACCAGCCGGTATGCTGCGCATCATAGTTCACATACTGCTCGCCGTGCGCCATCTTGCCGGTCGTCCAGTCGTAATACACCCATTTCCCGCCGTTGGAGGAAACGTGTTTCATGCCCTTGGTCATTGCGCCGGTCGTTTGATCGAAGTAGTACCAGGCGCCATATCGGTAATCCTCGCCCTTGATCATATGACCGTTCTTGTCATACCTGACCCACTTGCTGCCCGCAGGGATATACACGTCCTTGTTCACAGCAAGGGAACCGTCTTTATCAAACCAGTACCACGCATCACTTGCAGGATCGTATACCTCTTTGGAGACAGCTTTCACACCATTGTCATACCAGTAATGCTTACCGCTTTCCGTTACCCAACCATTTGCTCCAGGCTTATATTCGCCATAGCCTGCATGAATTCTTGCATTCCAGACGATTCTCTTCGCCACCGGATCAGTAACGGTTACCACTGTTCCATGACGATTAGGAATGCTGCGTCCATCAACGTTGGTCGTGGTAATACGGCGAGTACTATGCCATCCGCTGGCCAAACTCGACGACTGCGTAACGAAAGTGCCGGCAGTTCCATCAGCCTTACCATACGGATAGTCCTTGAGCTTATCGGTATAGAAGAAGTACTGCCCGTTGTAATACGTCAGGGACGGACCTTCATAACCGGTCACGACATTATCGTTCACCAAACGCCATGCCTTAGGATTCCCAGCCTGAGACAGATCGCCGATGGAATAAATCTGATTGGTGACACCATTCTTCTTGATGCTGAGGTAGTACACACCGTCCTTTTCGAACAATGACGGGTCAAGCCAGTTGCTGGTCTTCGTATCAGGAAGCTTGATCGGATTCAAACTGCCGTAGCTTAGCCTCGGTTGAGCTCCCGGATCGACTGCGGGATCCGCTCCAGGCTGCAACCCTGACACCTTGACAATGTAGGGATACATATAATCCTTCTGCGCATTGCCGTGAAAATCGCCATAGTATCCGAGAGTGGTCACGATCCACATATCGCCGTGGCTGTCAACGAACCCGTCGGTTCCTGCGGAATCGTACTGGCCGTCCTTAAGACCATTGGTATAAGGCATTACCGAAGGAGCAAGGTTCGTTGGACTGCCGCTGTTAGGGTAGCTCCAGTTCACCAAATCCTTGGAATATCCCATCATCGGGGTAAAACGCCATCCCAAGTTCTGCTGCTTCTGCACATAGCCGCCAAGAATCCAGAATGTACCATCTTTATAGGTAATACTCGGATCATGAATAGCGTTGACATAGTTCGGCTTCCCCGAGACATGCGCACTGCCATTGCCGTCAGCCTTATACGCCGTACTGATCTGCTGGAAATCAGCGCCGTTATACGACATATACACCGTATCGGAGCGGTCTGAATCACTGTTCCAGAAAACGCCGACCTCCATATCCGGGTAGTCCGTTTCGGCAGCGGATGCCACCTGGACCCCGAATGAAGCTGCCATAGACAAAGCGCCTAGCAACGCAATGCAACTCTGTATTTTTCTTCTCATTTGCTTGTCCATTCTTGAAGGACTATTACTTCCCTCAAAGTTCCTCGTAAATGCAACTTACGCAGGATTCATCCGATTTGCTTAATCATAAGCGCACGGTCGCTCAATAACGCATATTCACGGTTCCTGTCATCACGAATCACGAAGCTGCAAGCATTATCGTCAAGCGCAACGCCGACCGCATCGGTCGTATTGAGATTGTTCGGACTTGGCGTACGAAGCGATGTAATCAGACGGAATTCTCCATTATTAAACAAATTGAGCGACATCTCGAAATGTACAGTCTGATGACCATGTTTGCCCATCTTCAGCACCTTTGAGCCGGTGTCATAAGTGATTCCGCCACGACGGATATCATGCAATGCAATAGCGAGATAGAAATCCCCTGGCTCATCATACTGATATTCCACGTCGAACTTAAAAGTATCCGCGCTGGTACACACTTTAGGAGAAACCGCAATGGTTTTCAGCAATGGGCACCGTTCATTCAAACCATTTGGATAGCCGCCACGTTCCTCTTGACGTTTTCGTTCAGCCTTTTCCTCAGCTTCAAGATTGGCCAAGGTATACTGTTGCGATACAGTTTCCGGATCACCAATAGCTTCCACTTTGCCATCGGCAATCATCATTGCTCTTGAACAATATTTCTTAACAGAATTCATATCGTGAGTAACGAGAATGACTGTTTTGGTCGGATCTTTCTTGATTTCCGTAAAGAAATCGTCGCATTTGCGTTGGAATGCCTCATCGCCAACAGCAAGGACCTCGTCAAGGACCAATATGTCTCCCTGTGCCTTAATCGCCACAGAAAAAGCAAGGCGGACCTGCATACCGGAAGAATAATTCTTCAGTTTCTGATCCATGAACTCTTCGAGTTCAGCGAATTCGACGATGTCGTCGTACATCGCATCGACTTCTTCATGCGTGAATCCCAGAAGAGAGCCATTTAGATACACATTCTCGCGACCAGTGAGTTCCGGATTGAATCCCACTCCCAGTTCGATAAAAGGAACCAGTTTGCCAGAAACAGTGATAGAACCATTTTCCGGATAGTAAATCTGCGAAATAAGTTTCAGCAGGGTGGATTTGCCTCCACCGTTCCGGCCGACAATGCCGAAGAACTCACCTTGATGAACTTCAAAACTGATGTCTTTGAGAACTTCCTGCTTCTTATACCCCTTGATGCCTCTGGCCCAATTGATAAAAGCCTGCTTAAGACCGGTAGCCTGCTCCGTCGGCAACTTAAAGCACTTGGAAACATGACTCGCAGACAGAACTACCGGATTCTTAGAGTAATCAACCTTTTTGATGGTTTTTTCTTCAGACATTACATAACCTCTGCGAATTTGCGGCTATTACGACGAAATAGCGTTATGCCGAGCCACAGCAAGACAACGGTCAGAATAAGGGGAAGCAAACGAACACCCCAATTGTTGAATTGATTCCAAATAGTCGGCTGGGTGTCAGGAGCGATGAAATTATGACGAATGTCCTGAATTGCCTGCGCGAACGGATTGATGAGTTCCAACCTGGCAATATCAGCCAACAATCCACCGCGATTAGTGACATATGTCAATGGGTAAATAATCGGCATACCATAGAAGATCAACTGCTGAAGGACATCCCAGATATGGGCAATATCACGGAAGTACACGTACATCGTTGCCATAAGTAATGTGATGGCAAGCGTCACCGCATAAAGCTCAATAATGCTTAGAGGAAGCAGCACAACTCTCCAAGTGAAATGGACCCTCGCGATAAGAGCAAAAATCAGCACGACGATAAGATTGATGGCGTAACTAATCATCGCACCAACTGTCGCCGAAACCACCACTATGTAGTTAGGGAAATGAATCTTGCGAAGCAAATCGCCTCGGTCGACCACGGATCGCAATCCAACGTTCGTCGATTCGGTAACAAACTGCCACGAGCTGATTCCCAGCAGCAGAACGACCGGATATGTAGACGTACCATCCGACATCCGCAGGAATTTGCCGAATACCACATACATCACGCAGAACATCATCAAAGGCTTAAGCACCGACCATGCGATGCCCAAGAAAGATCCCTGATAACGGAGCTTAAAATCCGTCTTCACCAAACCTTGCAGGACGGTCCATGCGTACCCGTATCTGTCCCGCATACTCTTCACCAACTGTTTCACAAGTTGTATTCTATCAGTGGCTGTTCTTCAATTGTCCACAGCTGCCAAATACCTGAAATTCCATTACATCAGGCATCGCGCATGATGCTCAATGTTCGTTCAATACCTTCCCTGATGGAGTATCTCATGTTCCATCCCAGAGATTGCAGCTTTCGGCCATCCATAAGCGCTATGGATGCAGTGGAGTACCCTTTCGTCTCCAGTGAATCGGGAAGTTCATATCTTAATCCAACTCCACACTGCGAAGCAATCAAGGAAGCCAAATCCTTCAGCCGGTAGTCCGAAGCAGGTGCCGCGATATTGTAGGCTTCTCCCGTCTCACCTTCAAGCAGGCAGTACAATAGCCCAGCAACGGTATCGGCGACGTACGCGTATGAAAACAGTTGCTCACCCTTGCTTTTTAGGACAATATCTTCTTTCGAAAGCCCTTTATGAATGAACTGAGAAAGCGCTTTGCTGTCATCTTTATGCAGAGTCGGACCATATGAACGAGCTATGCGAGGAATAACAAAATCGATTCCATATTGCTCGAAATAAGCACGGCAAAGCGATTCACCCAAACGCTTAGCTTCCGGATAGCCTGCACGAAGTGTATTCGAATCGATATATCCACAGTATTTTTCGTCAAAACGCTCTGTGTCCCCGCGATTCTGTCCGTAAATCTCCACAGACGAAGCGAAAATAAATCTGCTTCCCCTCTGCCCTAACTGAGACTCACGAGAATATTCAAGAAGATTCTGCAAACCAATCACATTGGACGTAATGGTCGAAACAGGTTCAGCAGCATACGCTCGGGGATGTGTTGTACTAGCAAGATGAATGACGATATCTGACGGATAAGATGGATGGGCTCCTGGCTCAGACACATCCATCTGTACAAAACTAAAATGCGACTCATCGAAATAAGGGAATCTGTTCTGAGCTCGACTCTTGTTACGCCCGATTGCAATGATCCTGCAATCAAAATGCGGATCTTCGTTCTTCTTCATCAGGACATCTATCAGGAAAGTACCGATCATTCCTGTTGCACCAGAAATAGCGATGGTTCTACCCGTCAACTTATCCCAATGAATCGGAAGATTCGCACAATATGCCAGATCTTCTTGATAAAGAGGGGACTTAAAACGGTCAGGCACGATTGACTCCTCGTTTTATTTCAACCAAGTATCCTCGTCAGCAGTGATATAAGCTTTGAATAGCTCCAGATCGCCCTTGGTCGTCAACTTGATATTCTTATCGGATCCTTTAGCGAAGTGCAAGGTCTCTCCAAGATCCACCATCATCGTATTCGTATAGCTGGAGCCATAGATACCAATATGCTCATCAAAAGCCTTACGATATGCAGCAAGCAATTTCCCATATCGATAAGCCTGCGGGGTAGAAACACGACGCAATTGTTCTCTTGGCACATACTGCTTCGTAGTTGATGTGTTTTCTTGGTTAATCACAAAAATCTGCTCGTTATACGGCAATGAAGTCACGGCATTACCATATTTATTGCAAACCGCTATCACATCAGTCAAAACATCAGCATCTATTAATGGACGAATACCATCATGAATAATGACATTATCCTTCTCATGGATTTTATCGACGAGATGCTCAACACCATTCCTGATGGATTCCTGTACGCTTGAACCACCACGCACAATCCACTTGAGTTTATCGATATTAAATTGCTTAGCGTACGCTTCCACCATGGTTTCCCATCCTTCAATGCACACCACCTCAATGGCATCGATGTCGGGATGTCGCTGGAAACTTTCCAATGTGTAAATCAGAACGGGCTTATCAAATACATTAATGAACTGTTTTGGTATGTCCTGTCCCATCCTAGTGCCAGATCCACCCGCAACCACAATTGCAACGTTCTTAATGGATTTTACTTGGTCCATCCTAAAATTCCTTGAGACTTATCGCTTGATATATTCTTCAATAACCTGCTCATCAAGTTGGGCAAGCATTTTCCGATCCACGTGTTCAAAATGCAAACCGATGTCGTTCGGCAAGGCATATATATTACCGTAGGCCTGCGTCAGCAAGTACATATAATTTGTCGGTACCGGATATCTTCTACTTTCAAATTGCTGAGAATCTAACGGGTAGATTTCATCCAAGCCGCTTATCCACTCGAATCCACTCGGATGATCCATATTGTCATATGCTCGGATAATGCCAGCCGCCTTTTCCCGAGAACACACTATTCCAGTCTTCCGCATCTGATTAAGCTGAGCATCAAAAACATCAGTGATAAGTTTCCCAGCTTCTGTTTCCGCCGAAACATAGACGTTATTATCCCAAGCAGCACGAATATGCGAATTTGATTCAGCTTGTTCGATGGCAGTTTTCCGGTATTCCTGCACTTTGACGAACATATCATGACTGACATCAGCCACCCAATCGAATGGGAACAAATCAATAAAGCCCGGGACACGAGTATCACGTGGGGCAAAACGAATTTGTCTGCAATGCACAATACGGTCCCAAACAACGGTGATTCGATACTCTGAATCACCGGCGAGAACTTTTTGTAGTCGTTCCAAATCATCACGCATGATGCCCAAATCAAGGTCATCATCCCATGGGATAAATCCGTGATGTCTTACAGAGCCAAGCAAGGTTCCGCCGACCAGCCAGTACTGATTAATCCCATTTCGTCTACAGATTTCCGCAAAATCGCAAAGCATTCGATTGAGAGCAGTTTGCAGTAGTTTGAGGTCGCCCCCAGGCTCAGGTAATCCAAGGAAAAACCTTTTGCGCGTTTCTAAATCAGTCTCGTTGGGAAGACGATATTGCGCCCAGAAACGGATATCATCCTTCGCACGCTCTGCAATCTGCGCACGCTGCATTTCATTGAGGCTCCTGCAAGAATCCTCGTTGATTCTCTGCATGCCAGATATGGCATCACGAATCTCATGCAAAATCATCTCTTGCGCCTGCAAAGCATCACGTAGACGATTATTCTCATTTTCCAAGGAGTCAATTCGTCCCATCAGCTTCTGCATAGAACGCTCAGACGGCCAGAAAAGCCTTTCACGCAGGCGCCTTGCCAGAGATACCATAATCTTCTTCCTTCATTCAGTATTAAAGCAAAATAATACCGCATATGCTCTTATGAGCATATGCGGCTAGGCTTAGCGGATTATCTCAAATTAATCCATCTTGAGATAATTCTTCCAATACTCAATCGATGTCAATTCCGCACGCGCAGCAGCATATTCTTTACGAAGTCGATTAATATTCGCCTTGTAATATTTGAGATCACGCATATAACGCTTCTTAATCTCCTGATAGCGCTGGACATCCTTAGTTCGAATGGTTCCTTTGCGGTTATACCAGTCCAGAACTACGAGCTTATGCTTGCCACGAATCGCTCCAGCAGGATATAGCCATCCCTGCAGCGGAATCACCGCGTATCCAGCACCGTCTTTCTTGATGTATCTCTGATTATTATCAGTAATCAGATCTTCAAGACGTTCCGCCAAACTACGCGACTTGTCTCCATCGATAAGCTGCCTGTCAACGTTCTTGATGCTGAAACCAGCGAGTTCAGGATCTTGGTCAGCTCGCGACTGGAGAGTTTCGAAATCAACAAGCTGCTCCTTGTTGCGGTTTGCCGCCATAAAGCTTTGTTCCGACTGCCCTGGCTTCTTGATGAAGGACGGGCCCTTCAAGAAATCTTCAAACGCATCCAAGCACAACTCCGCGTTTTCATAGCCGAATTTCTTCAACTCAAGACGGATATTATTGTGTAGTTCACGCATAAAGTCAGCGCCAGGAGCCATGCCACAAGTCGCTTGGGCAATCATGGTGTTACGGGTAGTCTGGTAACGTTCCACCGCCGCGTTATAACGCTCAAAGAACGACATATGCCACACGCAGAGGCTATTCATAGTAATGAAGCCAGTGTTGCAACGAATGCCATACTCAGCATCATCACAACGGACAAACACCGGCAGAGGCAATCCGTTCTTCTCAATAACGGAAATCGGAATGCAGCAGTACCACCATGCAGCATACATGTTGTTCCGCTGCCACTTGGTAGGCGTATACATCTCGTTGTAAATAAGATCTTCGAACAGCGTCAGACGCAACTGCGGCTTGCAACCGGCAAAAGTGCCCTGCTGGGTCATGTTGCCGATGTCTTCCCACTGATCCTCGCCAATCTCGTAGTTCAGCATTGCACCGCTAATCATATCTTCACGATGTTCAGGCTTGAGAATACGCAGCAGATTGTAAGTACGCTTGATGCTTTCGGGAGAAACTGCAACATCATCATCCATAAGCAAGATATTCGTAGCCTTTGGCGTCTGCTCCATCGCAGTAATCATGCCGCGGGTGAAACCTCCAGCTCCGCCAACATTATCGTTAGGAACGACCTGGACACGGTCTCCGCTCAGCTTTTCAGCATCCAGGGTACGCCCATTGTCCATCACATACATATGGAAATGTTCTGCAATTGAATCACCGGAATTGATGATCTGATCCTTGACCAAACCGATGTTACGTTCGATGAACGCTTCCTTCTTGAAAGTGGTGGTGGACAGCACCAACTCGACGTCATTCAGCTCTCCATCGATATCGAGCTCATAGTAGCTATTCCTGATTGCAACAGAACCATCAGTCTTTACAATAAAGCCCACGACCACCATGTCGTCGCTGACTGTCAAAGGCAAATCCACAATCTGCCAGTCAGCCGAAGCCTCCAGTTTTCTTGAGGTCCCTTCGACTGGAATTGGATTGTGTGCGAAAGCATCGCCCATGGTCTGAATTACTTCGCAAGATGCGCCCTTAAGCTCAAGATGAAGAGAGAATCCTTTCGCACGCGTGTAGCGCTTCAATTTCATTACCGACAAGGAATTGAAGTATGTGCTGAAATCGAACATTCCAGCGTTATGCATTTCCCATTCGCCAAGCTGCTCATCGAAGACAACAGGCTGATCTGAACGACAGTATAAAGCTGGATAGGTAACGGAGCGAGGATTCGTCTCCAACAAGATGTTCGCGAATTTCATTGAGATCATGGTCTCTAGGTTACCGCCATCCCTTGAAGAGAATCAAAACATGAACATTGTTCTCCAACAGATATGCACGTTTTTGTTTATCTCGTTTCAACAGCTAGATTCCACGCGTTGCGTTTAGCCAGCTGCGGATAGAACCATTCCCTAATTACCGGAACATAATAAAGCAAGAATGCACCACAGAGGTCGATCGGCAGACGGACGATGAAGCTCAGCAGAACCAACGGAACCTGGGGAAACGCCATACGCAACGTCCCAAGATACATCTGCCAAGGCAATACGTTATCTTCAATCAAGTGCACGCACAAAATAGCAAGACTCGCCTGGCCAATACTGCTTAACACGCTTCCCAGCGCCGGAACTCGATCAATCAATTGCGAAATACCAATAACGCACAGTGTTCCCGCGATACTACCAATTACAGCCAGGACCGGTCGCGAACCATAGTTATTGATGGCCATGCTCATACCGCCGAAGAACATGATATCAACCGCCCAAACAACAAATGCGATGGCCCATATGCAGGGGAAACGCTTCACAAAGCCAAGTACATCATATTTCTTGGCAAGATATCCCAAATACAGGAATGCTGCCGCGCACATTCCCGGCTGGATACTCCAGGGCAGCAACACATAGTGCGAGGAAATATAGCCAATAGCAAAGCACAGCACCACCCAAACCGGGGTGTAAGGAAGTCTTGCAAGACAATGCAGCAACAATCGAGCCCAGAATAGTGCGAGCAAGAACCAGATTGCACCGATTCGTAAGTCCACTCGCCATAGCGTCAGATTCGAGATATCACCGCTTCCATATATCGCGGCCATGCCCCATTGCCGCAAGGCAATCGCCCTGCTCTCATGGTCAAGCGTCGCCATGCAAGTCACGCCAACAAGCACGCACAATGCCGTCACCACGTAGGTGAACAGCAGCTGTTTTGCCTCCTTCATCCAGCGGAATCGTCTTTCTGGATGCATGAAATACCCGGAAAGAATGAAGAAAAGCGGCATATGGAATGAAAAACAGATGGACAGAACAACTTGGGCCGTGCGGTGGGGCGCAAATAGGTTCGTTTCAATGGCACTGTGTCCCAGTATCACAGCCAGAATGGCTATGCCCTTGGCAATATCGAAAAATCTAATACGTTGCATACTCTCTCAAGTCTCTTGTTGACGCGTTCTCTCTACCGCTTGTCAGACGTTTTATCGGACATTACAGGCCAAGCAATTGCTGCAATGCACGCCACATCACCACCTGACCCATACGATTCGGGTGGATGCCATCCTTATACAATGCCTGCTGTGGTATTCCCGTCGAACGCCCTACCGTACGAAATGCCGAATACATTGAAGCGAAGTGCCAACCATGCTGCCGGCAAATATCCTGCAATACCGTATTTTCCTGCCCCATGGTGAGGGATCTGGGATCGGATAACGTATCGATGTTCGCAAGCACATATACGTTATCGGCCCCGTATCGTGCGGCAACACGATTCAGATAGCTCTCCGCTTCGCGTTTGAAATCACCGCTATTCGAAAGCCTCAATCGGTCATTAGCTCCAAGCAGTACGATAACGGCATCCTCATGCCCGAGGGTCGCATCGCCGATGGAGTTATAGCCCGAATAGGAGCCCTTGCCCGGCGCACTGGCATTGGTCATGGATACACCGCGCGACTCCAGATAACGCCTTAGGCTGTTGGCGGCCATATCCGTCTGATGGGACGGCTCATAATAGGTGACTCCCTCAAGCTGGAACAGCTCACGAGACGTACATGGATACGTGTTCGCCGCGCCCACTCCGGCAGCGATACTGTCTCCAAGAAGGCGAACGGAACGGTACCGGCCCGACTTGATTTTGTTACCAAATGCTCCAGCAGCGGCTCCGACGTAATCACTCGGTATGACAGACGAGCGCCGCGTATCGAGAGCACCGGTGCGGTTATCGAAATAGTAGGTGGCGTTATTCACGTTCTGCTTGCCGTACAGCATCTTGCCGCTCGGCCAGCTGTAGCATACCGTTTTCCCACCTAGTCTCTGCCAACCGTACTGTACTGCGCCGGTATGAGCGTCCAACAGGTACCACGCGCCGTCAATGGGACGTTCCCCATATAACATCCAACCCATCCGGCGATCGTAGAATACCCACTTCTGAGATTTCGACAGGTGTACAAAGCCATACTGCATAGCACCTGTCGATTCATCGAAGTCATACCAATGCCCATTGATCAGCTGTTCCCCGTACAGCATCTGGCCGGAGGCATGGTCGTAATACACCCATTTATGTTGTGGCGAGTTGAAATAGAAGCCATAGGACATCGCGCCGATGTTCTCGTCGAAGTGATACCAGCCGGCGTGGCTCTGGTCATAGTTCACGTAGCGTTCCCCGTAGAGCATCTTCCCCGTGGTCAGGTCATAGTAGACCCATTTGCCGCCATTGGAGGAGACGTGCGTTATACCCTTCGCCATCGCACCGGTGGTGGTGTCGAAATAGTACCAGGCGCCATAGCGGTAATCTTCGCCCTTGACCATATGACCGGCAGCGTCATAGCGAACCCATTTGCCACCATTGGATTGAAGATATACGTCCTTGTTACGGGCTACGGAACCATTCGTGTCTATCCAATACCAATTCTTATCTTTAGCATCGTATATTTCTTTGGAACAGACCTGTTGACCATTTTCGTAATAATGTTCCTTCTTCGAATCCCAACCATTGACCGGATGAGCGTTGGCATCAGCTTCAGAGAAAGGACCTGAATCGATGGCTCCTTCCTCTGCGTAAGCGTAAGACGTATTGTTGAAACCAGCACCTAGCAAAAAAATCGAGACCACGCAAAATCCGAAAAGCACTAATCCTTTCAACCAAAAAACCAGTTTTTTTCTCATCGAAGTTCCTAGAAGCTCTTCTTCTCTTCCCACAGTTGCCCTTATTCGCGTATCTTCTGCTTCTTATTGCCTACGAAATCAATCATCTGCTGGACGCCACATGCCGCCATCGGAATAAGCAGCAGGAAAAACGGCAAAGTGTAGATACTTTTTGCTTCCCAGAAAAGGTAGCAGAGAAAACCACCGATGAACGACGCACAAAGCAAAACCCTAGTAAAGATTTGAGCTGCATCAACCCCGATAGGCTTTTCCTTAATCAACGAACGAAGAAGACCAAGCAAGCCGATGAGCGCCAATAAATATGTAACAGTTTGAGCAACATTTTCATATCGAAGTAACACATCCGAGCCATTGCCGATAAGGAAGAACGAACTCAAACCGACAAAATGCTTTGAGGATTCGCCCAACTCCGAATACAGTGATGTCATAAATGTTGGTTCAGCCCATTCTGACGCAAGCTTGCCAGCAAAGAAATGCATCCCGTTTCCCGGATTATGCAGGAATTCTGAGAGTCGTCCTTGAACGAAATCTCTGGAAATCTGGGATTGAAGAGAATAATCATTACCTGTATTTTCAAATGCATCTAAGGCAAATCTGCTCCACCATCCAGGCGGCATATTATCTGGATGTCCTAATCCAAGAGCAACCCATGAGAGCATCGGCATGCCTTTGCCAAAGTCCTGGCCAGTCCAAGACTGCACTAACGCAACAGGAAGTTTAGAAATGATAAACGCTGCCAAAGCGGAAGGCAAAGAGATCAATAATTGCCAAATACAGCGATTATGCCAAACCGCAAAAACAACAGCAAGAAGCGCGGCAAGAACCACTATCTGATATGTCGATTTGAAAACAATGCCGGTACCACAGACCAGGAAACCACCAACAATCGCGAGAGCGCTGGACCAGGTCCTCCTCATGCGAAAACCTTCTGCGATGATCCAGGCACCGCAGATCGTAATGAAGAACCCGACGGCATTGGGATACACGAAAGCCGCGAACATCATAAGAGGAACGCATGTTGCAATCAGAACGGTGAATGCGCCATGACCCTTTTTATTCAACCCGAGCATGCCGCTCAAGCGCCACAAAACCGCGACCAATGCAGTAACCGCCACGGCACTGACAATCTGAAAGGCAAGAATATTGTTCGATCCAAACAAGGCAAATACCAACAGATACCACAGCATTGGCCCGCTTTGGAACGGGTAATAGGAGAAATATGTGTGAGCGCTTGGAATGCCTCGTGCAATACATTCCCTCTGCACGTTACCAGCCGAACAATAGTCAGCACCAAATTGGCTGATATCACCTTTAAGCAAGACATCCGCAGCATTCATCAGACTCTGCGAATCCGGATATGTGTATGTTACCAAGCTCAATGAAGTAAGCCAGATGATCTGCAACATTATCGTATATACCAACAATGCGGCAAAAACCCAGTAGCGTGGCAACTTCGAAAAGCCTTGCGCAAGCAAGCCAAACAGAGCACATAACATGACCATGCCCAGCACAAATGCAATGGATGGCATGCCAAAGTGGTAGTCAACCTGCTCTGTGATACTTCCGAGTTGCGAATTGGCTCTCTTAAATGTAACTGTAAAGAGAATCGACAATACGAGCAATACCGCGACAATAGCAGTCTGAAATCCCAAGGCAAGTACAACGAGCCATCTCGGTAGCACACGTTTGAAGAATACCCATTTTTCAGGCACAATATCCGGCTTATTCACTCGGTAATAGTCCTATCTTTCCCTAAAAAAATAAACTGCCCACTCAGAGCGTCGTCTCGACAATATAGCGAGGACGAGCTTTAACCTCTAAATAAATTTTTGCTATGTACTCACCAATAATACCGAGTGCCAGCAAAATAAAGCCGCCTAGAATCCACAGGGAACACATCATTGATCCCCAGCCCGCAACGGCATGCCCTGAGAAAACGGAAACAAGGGTATAAATCAACATGACGATTCCAACGAACACCGAGAACAGACCCAGACCGGTGATCATGGTCAGCGGCTTTGTCGAGAAGGAAGTCACACCTTCAATCGCGAAGGAAACCATCTTTTTCAACGGGTACTTGGATTCCCCGGCCACTCGGGTTCCGCGCTTGTAATATACCTTTGCCGTTTTGAATCCGAGAGAAGGAACCAGACCGCGTAGGAACAAATTCGATTCCTTGTATTGCGATAAAGCCTGCAATGCGGCACGACTCATCAATCGATAATCGGCATGATCCGGCACTGTTTCCGTTCCAAGCCATTTCATCAGGGAATAAAAAGCATGGGCGGTGCCACGCTTGAATGCGGTATCGGCTTCACGGTTGTCCCGCACACCATAGACGATTTCAGCACCCCGGAGGTATTCCTGCACCATGTCGTCGACCGCATTGGGATCGTCCTGCAAGTCAGCATCCATAGAAACAACAGCGTCGACATTCATACTCAATGCATGCATTAAGCCAGCAAAAAGAGCATTCTGGTGGCCTCTATTGTGAGCTAGTTTTACACCACGGAATAAGGAGGGATCTTTCTCATGCAGCGACGTAATCACATCCCAAGTCTTGTCATGGGACCCATCATCGACAAAAATAACAAAGCTATCTCGTGCAACAGCCTGCGAATTCTCAAGCTGAATCATCTTTTTCTTCAAAACATCCGCAGTCATATGCAATGCGGCTTCTTCGTTAAAACAAGGAATCACAAAAGCCAGTGTCGGTTCACATCTCATCTGAACTCCACGCTTGTTCGTTTCCATATCATGAGTCATGTCTAACAGTGTATGTCATGCTATCAACGCAAATAGTCAAACCCTGCCCACAGCTTCATCACGTATCTTCAAAGGCCTCCTTGTATAGCGGTATTGCCACACCTCTAGACATACACCAAAAGCTCCAACGAGTGACTTGCAAAACAAGCTTTTGTTATGGCAATAGCTATAATTGGCCTCGGACAATGAGAAGAAAAAGCAATAATGTTCCAACGGAGAAAAATCCTAATCGGTTTTTAAACCATTACAATGCTACAGGGAATTACTTACCCGGCAATCGCACTGGGCAGCAAGCCTAACGCAATGCAAGCGTCTTCTAATAATCAAACTGCCGTACCGGTTCAGAATCCAAATAGTACCCAGAGAGATGATTCTAATGCAATCGCTTCAGAGGCCAATGGTGCCTCGCAATCTTCTGATTCAGTGTCCGAAGCAACACAACTGAAGAAATAATTCAATCCAGCCAACAGAACAGGAATGACAGCCAACCCGACTCTTCCGAATCGAACAGGAATAACGGCAGCGCTAGTTCCAACGAATCGACTAAAACAGAACAACCTGAAAACGGTTGGGATCAGGATAAGGAGCACTACTACGAAAATGGCACTATGGCCATCAGCAAGGAGTGTTCATGCCAAGTTCTCCGACAAACCGCGAAGACGGAATCTGGGTCCGTTTTGATGAAAACGGTAATTTACGTTTCCGGATCATTCAGCGAATCCAAAGCACGAAAATCAGCCATGACAGGCAACACAGTCGCCATTATTATGAAAGCGGCTGGAAAATTCACCATTTTCCAGCCGAATCAATCAAGCAGTATGACTGAGTCTGAAATGTAAATCAGGAATCAACCTCGGCCTGTGACACTATCGAAATAATGCCATGCTTGCCATTGTGGAACCCACGTGTTTCCGTGAGCCATAGCTCCTGTAACTGGATCGAAGTAGTACCATAGACCATTCTGTTTCTGCAAACCTTTTACCATTTTGCCGGTTTTCTGATCATAACGGACCCATTTACCGCCATTCGCACGTATAAAAATATCACCTGTACATCTTGCACCAGTAATGTTGTCAAATAGATACCAGCCAGAATGCTCTTTATCAAAATTAAGATACGCTTCGCCATGCGCCATTTTGCCGGTGACCATGTCGTAGTATACCCATTTGTTCCCATTGGACAGATATGTCATCCCCTTACTCATCGCACCGGTCGTAAAGTCGAAGTTATACCAGACGCCGTATCGGAAATCCTCACCTTTAATCATATGACCATTGGAATCATAACGAACCCATTTACCACCGTTCGAACGCAGATAAACATCCTTATCGTGCGCCATGGTTCCATCTGAATCAATCCAATACCAAGCATTACTCTCAGGATCGTAAATTTCCTTGCTACGCGCTAAAGAACCATCTGAATCCCACCAATACTTTTGGCCATTTTTGGTAACCCAATGCCCACCATTCACATACGCTTTATTCCCAAACGCATTCATGTCCACATTGCCACTGATGCCGTCCACTTTGCCGGAGCTGGTGTATTGCCATCCGCGACTGTCGGTCGGGAACGAGTCAAATCCCATGCGAGCGCCGTACTGCGCCACCCACGTGGTTTTAGCGTAAATGTCGGCACGTTTCAGCGGGCCTTGCAGATAGCTGGTGTACGAGTAGACGCTCAGGTTCTTGTATCCGGCGGACTGCAGCGCGCTGTACCAATTGTTGACGATATCGTTGTACACGTTCGGATCGGTGGGCGGCTGATGCCCCTTCCACGTCCACTTTTCCAGGTCGTAGTACACGGGGTACGCCAAGTCGCTCGGATTCACACCGAATTGCTTAAGTTTGGCGACCACGTCGGCACCTTCTCCTTTGGCAATCGACGGAGTGTCCGCGTAGGAATACCAGTAGATGCCGAACGGGATGCCGAGTCGCTTGCATTCGGAAATGTTACGTTGTGCTTTCTTGTCAGCATTGTTGCCCCAACCGTAGCCGAGGCGGATGATCACGCCTTCCACACCGTCGGCTTTCGCTTTGGCCCAGTCGATGTCGCCCTGCCATTCGGAAACGTCAATCACGCCTTTAGCTTGCTGCACGAACAGGTTGTTCTGGTAGTCGAAGAAGGCTTTCGTATTGTTGTAAGTACCCCAGTGCGCGCCGTATTCATTGCTTTCGAATTTGGAGAGCTGTACGTTCGCGTCGGCTACAGCATTTTTTACATCTTCCGCACTTACCGGAATGAAGGATTCGCCATTGGTTTTGGCGAGCGGATCCGGCTGCTGATCCTGCGTACCGACCAGTGTCGCATCGGTCACGGTTTCGCCGGTTTCAATATTCTTAACCTCACCTTCGGAGGTAACGGCCAGGTCTTCCGAAACTACAGTTGCATCGTCAGAAATCTCGCCACTGACGGTATCCGGAAGTTTCGCATTCGGATTGTCAGGCATGCTGGTCGCCAACTGCTGGTCGCCCGTCTGATCATCCGGCTGATCGTCAGATTGCATAACAACGCCATTATCTGCAGTAACGGAACTTCTCTGCGCAACAGCATCCTCAATCGCAATGTCCTGCAATGCGTAAGCCGGCGTAACCGCAACGGAAGCCGTCAACGCAACCGCAGACAGCGCAGTCGCAATCTTCAAAACATGATGTGGCGAAACCATTCGTCAGCCTCTCTTGAATAAAGTCATCAGCCCCAAATTATTCGGCGCGAACGCCCTAATCGCCAACTCTAACCGCACCCCGCAACCCCAGCACAGCACTTCTTAAAAATTTTAAGAAGTTCCGGCAAGCATGCAGAAGTTGAAGAATGGCCACGTGCATTATATGAGGCAACACGAGTGCGGTAAATCGGTGACGAACGGGTATCGTACGCTGTATATTGGCATTTCAGGTGGGCACTCGGCACGGTCAACATTGACCAGGACCGGAAGCCGGCACCAGGGATCACAGAATAGCAGGCAGATTCTGGAGGGGTTATGGCACGGCACGGCAAGAAGCCAAGCGAGGAAAATACCTCGTCACGCGCACCGAGAACAATTGCCGGAAGCACAACGCCCAACACTTCTGCCGACGGTATTGACGCCGCTACCAGCAGCAGCGCAGCCGACACCAACGCGATCGACACCAACGCAACCGGAACACGCACAATCGTCAGTGGCGACACGTCCGAGACCAGCGATCAGCAATCACTCGAAGCAGACGGATCCGTTAAATCCAACGAATCCCGTCAACCGCAAGACCCGTTCGACGAGGTCATAGCGCAAGGCATCAGCGATGGCGACGCTTGGACGAACCAGCATGTAAAGCGCTTCTACCGCCAGATCATTATCACCGTAGTCGTCGTAGTTGTCGTTCTGGGTGCGATTTTCGGATTCACAGGCATACGTACGTCGCAGCAAATGCGTGACCTGGCCGCACTAAACGACTGCAAGGAAGCCGTCACGGCCATGAACACCTCTTATTCGAAAGCGTTCCAGCTGAAGGCAAAAATCTCCGAAGCGTTCACCAGTTTTGACAAGTCTTACGACCTCGACAAGCTTGCCGAACTTCACCAGACGGAAGTCACCGCTCCGAAAACGCTGAGCTGTGCCGCCGGCGCCTCCTCCACCATCAGCAAAGCCAACGCCGCAAAAGCCGAGTATGACAAGCAGACCAAGCAGTTCAAGCAGGCCCTGCAGAAGGCCGACGAATCCACGGCCACCGATGGCGGTGACGGAACTGACGGAACGGCCAGTGGCAATAACAGCATCAATGGCACGGAAGGTACTGATTTTCCAAATCAAAGGTAAGCAGATTGTGCTGAGTGCCGCTGATGGAAGTTCGAATCTTAACACGGTAGTTCAAGTGCGTTATTGGTGGAGCGGGAATCCGGCTATTTCCAGTCTGCTCTATAACGATCTTGGATTGCCGGCAAGTCCGTTTATTGCGGTTGTTGAGTAGGATTCGCAGCCTTATAACGTTAGTCGACGTAGTGCGGGGCGCTGGATGCCATGCGGGGCGTAACACCGTTATTGCCGTTGTCATCGTCATTACCGTCTGCATTGGAATCTTGCGATTTACGAAGCGAGCCTGCAGCCAATGAACGTACGGATCGAACGGAACGGCCAAGCTGCGACTGCTTTTCCTGCTCGTCTGACTGGATTGTAGGAAACGCACCAGTCACGGGGCGAACACGCCCGGTCGCAGTGGGAATGAAGCTTGGCGGCAGCACTTGCGCGGTAATGGCACTCGGCGATGATGCATGATAGCGGGCCATCGAAGCCAGGGAATCGCGGGTATCGAGTTCACGCCGAATATCTAGCTCATCGTCGGACTCAGCCATCGCAGCACTTCCTCTCTTCCGGCGCTCTCAGCCGACAATCTCTCCACTGGTAACTGTCACCGTTTTGAGCGTAACGCAAGGCAGTATGCTACTGCGAACGAAATCAGCGATATGTGCAACTCCCCCACTGTTTCGCAACTTTTTCGTCGCACATCTACGCAACAGGCCATTGTAAAATCGCCGTTTTTGGTATGAAAAAAGGGCTTTCGGAATCATCCGAAAGCCCTACTGGCGGAGAATACGAGATTCGAACTCGTGAGGCTGTTACACCAACACGCTTTCCAAGCGTGCGCCATAGACCACTAGGCGAATTCTCCAATTATACAACGCCTCACAGTGTCTATCCGTGAAACGCAACTTGATTAGAATACAACAGTTTCTCCTAAACCACAAATCGGCGTGTCGCAACATCTCAAAGTTCCCTCTCACTGGAGGAATCTGCCCGCTACCAAGCTTCTCACAGTCCAAATGCCTCCAGCAAGTGAAGGAATCAGTATGTTTACGTGTCATGTAGCTAGCGTTTGGATGCGAAGACACGTAGGTTGGCAAGCATGGCGTATGTCATCACGATCGCCAAGAACACAGCCCCAGTGCGCACCCGATTGGTTGGCAGTCACAAATTCGGTATCTCCGGCCGAACCGCGACCGGCACCCCCGGGGCAATGTGCTCCGGCCGGCGGGCCGGCACAACAAACAAAAAAAGGGGGTTCCCGGAGCCG
>OAWI01000261.1_pt1 | contig 22330 bp, 14 predicted proteins | sample 1476631 | NCBI WGS metagenome assembly OAWI01 (sample SAMEA2580171, study PRJEB22360) | human gut metagenome | biome: human gut; feature: human-associated habitat; material: faeces | place: Denmark | collected 2008/2010
AACCGCCGGATTTCGTCATCGTCGGCGGCATGGCGGATGGAGGCGCAGTCGATGAGCGCCTGCTGCCACATCGCCATGATGGATGTGGTGGATTTGTCCGGCCAGGCGGGCTCGCCGGCGGTGTCGGTGCCTTCGACCAGTGCGGCGACCTGGTAGACGGCTTGGCGCAGTTTGAGCTGGATAAGCCATGCGTTGGTTTCGCCGCCGTTGGCCAGCGGCAGGCTTGCACCCAGCGTCAGGTCATGGGAGACGGTGTGCATGGCTTCGACCGGGTCGGCCAGTTCGAGCTCGTCGAGGAAGACGTTCAGATTGAATCCGGCTTCGTCCGCGTGTTCGAGCAGCCACAGCAGCATGCTCGTGGTGCCGAGTTTCAGGGCCTGCGGCACCTCCATGCGGTTAGCGTCGCCAACGATGACGTGCAGGCGGCGATATGCGTCGGTGGAGTGGGATTCGTCGCGCGTGTTGATGATCGGGCGTTCGAAGGTGGTTTGCAGACCGACTTTGGCATGGATGTAGTCGGCGCGCTGGCTGAGCTGGTAGCCCGGGATCTCGCTGTTCTCGCCGATTCCCACGCGGCCGGAGCCGGCGTAGATCTGGCGGGTGACGAAGTGGAGGGTCATCAGGCGCGTGACCAAGTCGAATGGCACTGAGCGGGCCATCATATAGTTCTCGTGCGTGCCCCAACAGGAGCCCTTGCCGTCCACATTGTTGCGATGCAGGGCGATGGGGGTGCCGGTCTGTGTGCGGGCGCGTTCGGTGGCGGCCTGCATGATGAGGTCTCCGGCGTGGTCATAGCGGACCGCTTCGAACGGGTCGGTGGTTTCCGGTGCCGAGTATTCGGGGTGGGCGTGGTCCACGTAGATGCGGCCGCCATTGGGGGCGATCACGTTGGTGATGTTGAGTTGTGGGGCGTCGGTGAGCATGTCCGGGCGGGCGGCGGCGCGTTCGAGGCGAGTGCCGCGCGCGTCGTTGACCGGGTCCTCCTGCCGGTAGTCCCAGCGGATGGATTTGCTGTGGCTGTCCGCGGCGCCGTTCACCACGTCGAAGGACAGTTGCACCGGGTTGTAGCGGTCCGGGGTGTTCAGGGATACCGCGTATTCGGTTTCGGTGCCCATCACTCGTTTGACGGTCATGTAGTGCTCCTTGCGCTTGAGCTATTCGGCGGTGCGGATGCGGCGGATCGGGTCCATGCCGTTGATGCGCGACCATTGTTCGGGGTCCACGTCGGCCATGGAATCGCGGGTCTCGCGGTATTCGTCTTCCACGGCGGCGGCGAGCAGCGGCACGGTGAGCGCCACGTCCGAGCCGGTTTCGATGGATTCCTTGACCGCTCGGGTCTTGGCCCGGTCCACGATGTTCTTGAGCATCGCGCCGGAGACCACGTCGGCCAGGAAGAGCGCATGCCACTGGCCGTTCTCCTCCTGCACGTCGCATAGATGGCGGCGTTCGGAGGTTCCGTAGATGTCATGCACCAGCACGGCGGACAAGGCGTGCGCGTCGACGCCATTTTCCAGAGGCAGGTCGTCGGTGAGGTAATGGTCCACGATAGCGATGGCCTGATTGGTTTTGGGCCGGCCGACGCGAATCTTGACGTCGAGACGCCCCGGTCGCAGCACAGCCGGATCGATCATGTCCACGCGGTTGGAGGCACCGATCACCATCACATTGTCGAGTGATTCCACGCCGTCAAGTTCGGAGAGGAACTGGGGCACGATCGTGGTCTCCACGTCGGAGGAGACGCCGGAGCCGCGGGTGCGCAGCAGCGAATCCATTTCGTCGATGAACACGACCACCGGATTGCCGTCCGCGGCGCGTTCACGGGCGCGCTGGAAAATCAGGCGAATCAGTCGTTCGGATTCACCGACGTATTTGTTGAGCAGTTCCGGGCCCTTGACGGACAGGAACACGCCCTTGACATGGGTTTCGGCCGGACTGATTGCGCCGTCGCCATTCGAATCGTAACCACCCTCGCATAGGGCGTTCGCCACGGCCTTGGCAATCATCGTCTTGCCGTTGCCGGGCGGACCGTACAGCAGCACGCCCTTTGGCGGCTTCAAATCGTAGCGCTCAAACAGCGCACGATGCTGGAACGGCAGTTGGACGGCGTCCCTGATACGACCGATCTCACTATCCAGGCCGCCGATGTCGGCGAACGTGACATCCGGGGTCTCCTCCAGCACCAGATCCTTGTCGCCCTCGGCGGGCAGCGCTTCGATGGCGAGGCGGACGGACGGATCGACGATAATACGGTCGCCCTGATTGATGCCCGCATACGCGAGCGCGCCGGAACGGCGGATGAGCACGGGATTGCCGGAGGCGTCGGTAACGATCAGTCGACCGTCGTCAAGTACCTGCTTGACACTGCGAATCTGGCCCACGGTGTCAGCATCGCGCTGCTCGACCAGCACGAGCTTCTCGTTGAGCATCACGGTGGCCCCGGCGGTCAGGCGGGCGGCGTTGACGTTGGAGGCCACAGGCACCACCATGCGGCGGGTGCCGGAAATGACTTCGGCCGACGCGTGCTGGATGCCGTCTTCATCGGTGCGGGTGGAATCGACCTTGACCATGGTGGCGAAGGTGAGCGGCGGCTGAGCGAGCTGGGCGAGCTGTGACTTCGCCTTGGTCAGTTCCTTGCCGGCGCGGCTCAGCGCTTCGGCGAGCGCATGGTTCTTGGCCATCAGGCGATCGTTCAGCGCGGCGAGATCTTCGGTGTCGCTCATGCGGGTTCTTCGCTTCCCTTCTATCCGGGATTTTCGGCAACTTATGGCAGTCGGCAGACCCTATTCGTTGCCGTCGGCGGATTTCCTGTTACGTATAACAGTACGCACTTTTCGCACCACGAACCATACGATGACCACAATCACGGCCGCGATGACCACGTCCTCGAACACGCCGAGCGCGCCTTGAATCGAGCACCACTGGTCGCCGAGCAGGTAACCGGCGGAAACGAGGATGGTGTTCCACACGGCCGAGCCGAGCAGGGTCCAGCCGGTGAAGTGCAGGAAGTTCATGCGGTTGAATCCGGCGGGAATCGAAATCAGCGAGCGTACCACGGGAATCACGCGGCCGATGAGCACCGACCATGTGCCGTATTTGGTGAACCAGTCGTTGGCTTTGCTCACGTCTTTGCGGCTGACGCCGGGGATTTTGTCTGCCGCGAGATTGATGCGATGCAGGCCCACCCAGCGGGAGATGCCGTACAAGGTCCAGGCACCCAGTACGGAGCCGATGGTGGCCCAGATGATTGCGCCCGGCAGACTCAGGGTGCCGCGTGCGGCGGTGAAGCCGGAGAGCGGAAGGATGACTTCGGACGGGATGGGCGGGAAGATGGATTCGAGGGCGATGGCCAAGGCCACGCCGATACCGCCGATGGTTTCCATCAGCATGATCAGCCAGTCGGTGATGGTGCCGATCAGGCCGGGTTCGGTGGTGGTGCAGATGGGCGTAGGGTCGGTCGCAAGAATAGTGGCGGCTGCCATGGAAAAACTCATAGAGGGCATTGTCCCAAGGTTTTCCAAGAATCAGAAGCATGACGCAAGAAGATGTGCATTTTATTGACAAGTCCGCCGAGAGCGAAGTTGGGAGCCCGGCTGGTTCTGCGGTTTCTGTGCCGACGCTGAGCGAGCCCGGCCTGCTGGTTATGGATGTGGACTCCACGCTCATTGACGAAGAGGTTATCGACGAGTTGGGCGTGGTGGCTGGCTGCGGTGAGGAGATTGCCGGAGTGACCGCACGCGCCATGCGCGGCGAACTGGAGTTCTGCGATGCGCTGCGCGCACGAGTGGCTCTGTTGGAGGGCCTGCCGATCTCCGTGTTCGACACGGTGCATGACAAGCTGCATTTCACCAAGGGTGCACTGGAGCTTATCGACACGCTGCATGAACACGGTTGGAAGATCGGCGTGGTGTCCGGAGGCTTCCATGAAGTGGTTGACATGTTGGCGGCCGAGAGCCATATCGACTATTGGATTGCCAACCGGCTTGAGGTTGCCGATGGGTGCTTGACCGGCAAGGTGCTCGGCGAAATCGTGAGCAAGACTGTGAAGTTACACGCCTTGCAGACATGGGCGGACCGTTTGGGTATTCCGATGAGCCAGACCGTGGCTGTGGGCGATGGCGCCAACGATATTCCGATGATTCAGGCCGCCGGTCTGGGTCTCGCGTTCTGTGCCAAGCCAAAGACCCAGCTCGCCGCCGACAAAGCCATCAACGACCGCGACCTAACCCACGTACTCGATTACCTGCGCCGGTAAAATTTTACCGACCTCGGCTCCGGCACTTATAGTTGAGCCATGACTACTTCAGGCGCAGAACAGTTGACGCTTGCGGGGCTGGCTCCCCGCAAGCGGCGTAAACGTGCGCCTGCGGAGCATACGCCGGCCGAGCAGCATCCCATAGCGCAAGTCGTGCTGGATGTGCAGGCGCTCCACCTCGGTCAGACATTCGATTACTTCATTGATGAAAAAAACAGCGAGGCCGCACAACCGGGTGTGCTGGTGCGCGTGCGGTTTGGCGGTCAGAGGGTCAGCGGTGTGATTTGGGCACGCACCGATACCAGTGATACGCCGCGCTCTTCGATTCGCTATATCGAGCGAGTGCTAAGCCCCGATGTACTGGTTCCCGCTTCGATGCGCGAGGATATCGGTCTGGTTGCCAAAGCCTATGGCGGCACACGGGCCAATATTCTGCGTTTCGCCGTGCCACCGCGCGTGGCCAAGGTGGAGACCGAGCAGCGGTTGGCCGCGTCGTTCCGTCGGCCGGTCGGCGGCTCATTGCCGGATAATACGCAAGGCGGTTTTGCCGGGCGTGGCACCAATCCCGATGGGACCAAACCTGCTGGCTCTACCTTTGCCGTTGCCAGCACCGTTTCGGAGGGAGCTGCGCAGGGGTATCGTCGTCTGACCGCCAATTACGCCGACGTCAATGTGCTTCATGACGCGCTTACCGGTCAACGTTTCCAATCTTTTGTGTTTGATTCGTTGCCCGGTGCACAGGAGTGGCAACGAAACATGGCATGGATGGTGGCCACTGCGTTGAGTGCCGGTAAAGCTGCCGTAGTTGAATTGCCCACCATGCGCGAGGTCGAAGACCTGATGCATATGCTACGCAATTATGGACTCAAACCGTTCGCCCCTGCTCCGGCCGGCGGATGGATGGGCGATGTGGCCGTGCTCAATGCGAAGACCATGCCCGCGGCCGACCGGTACCGCACGTATCTGGCTGTGGCGTTGGGCCAGGTGAAGGTGGTGATCGGCACCCGCGCGGTGATGTATGCGCCGGTTGAAGGCCCGGCACTGTTCGCCATTCTGGAGGATGCCGCCTATCAGAACATGGACGGTATGATGCCATATCCACAGGCTCGCGGCGTGATGCGGCTGCGCGCCAAGTCCCATGGCGGCGTATTCGTGGCCATGGCCAATGCGCGCACCCCGCAAAGCCAGTGGGAAAACACCGGTCCAGGTACAGTGGAGACCCCAGTGAGCGGCTATTCCACCACAATTCATCCGCTCGCCTCGCCGCTGAAGGACGCCACTCCTTGGGTGCGTTGGCTCAATCGCGATGAACTTGCGCGTCTTGCCGACCCGTCCATCGGGGCGCGCGTGCCGCATACGGCCGTCCGCGTGCTATCTAAGGCTTTGGAAAGTGGCCCCGTGCTGCTGTCCATTCCGCAAGACAATGTCAGTGAGACTCTGAGTTGTGCGAAATGCCATCGTCAGGTGCGTTGTGCCAAGTGTTCCGGACCGTTGCAACTACCGGCCGACCGCCGGGATTCCACACCGCGATGCCGCTGGTGTGGGGCTGCCGCCATCAACTGGAAGTGCCCGGGCTGTGGGCATGAACGTATGCGCGTGGTGCGTGTGGGGGCTGCCGGCACTGCGGCTGAACTGGCCGGATTGTTCCGCGGCGTGCCAGTAGTTTTGTCCAGCAAGACGCAGGGCCTGGTGCGCGATGTAGCTTGCCAGCCGATGATTGTCATCGCCACTCCCGGTTTCGAACCGCGCGTGCGTCCGGTCAGTGCCGAACAGGGATCGGCTGGCCATGAGTATCGTGCCGTGGCCGTGCTCGACGCTTGGACCAGCTTGTATGCGTTGGGCGTGGATGCTCGCTTGGATACATTGACCGCGTGGATGCGTGCGATGTCGTTGTGCGCGCCGCGTTCCCGTGGCGGCCAGGCGTTGATTCTCGGCGAAACCGACCCGGCCATCGCCCAATCGCTGATGCTCTGGGATTCGAGGATTCTTGCAGCCAAGGATCTTGAGGAGCGTGTGGAGACCGGTATGCCGCCGGCCGTGGCCGCCGCCTGCGTGTGGGGCCGCCGTGATGCGGTGATGACGCTGATGCAGCGTATCGGCGCGCTGGGCGGCGATTGGACGGCCTGCGGCGAGCTGCCCGGCATGTTGGGCCCGGTGCCGATCGCGCAACCGGACACGGTCGACGCCCGGGAGCTCGAAGCCACGGACGACCGGGTGAAGGCAGTAATCCGTGTGCCGCAGAGTCGGCGAGCCGAGCTGGCGGCCCGACTGCACCGGGAAACCGCTCGTCATGTGGCGTCCCGCGAACCCGGCGAGCTTCGCTTCCGAGTAGATCCCAAGGACCTGATCTAATCGTCTTCAACACGTGAAACGATAATTACAGAACGAACATCGCTAGAAGGAGGATACTATGAAGGGTTGGCCCGGAGAGCCGGATATGGATTACGACGTGCTGGTCGCGGATGGCGAGGCCGCTGCGAACGCCGGCAAGCCGATCACCGACGTGATCTTCGATTTCGGCAACGTGCTGATTTACTGGGATCCGGTCGCCGTGCTCATCCCCCGCTACAGCCAGAAGACCATCGACGAATTCCTCGACAACGACATCTCCGGCTTCTACGATGTCAACGACCTGATGGACGGCGGCACCAGCACCGACGAGGCCATCGCCATCATGCGCCGTGACAAGGGCGATAAGTGGGCGGACATCCTCGACTACTACATCAAGAACTTCCGCGACTCCCTGACCGGCATCGTGCCGGGCGCGCGCGTGCTGGTCAATGACCTGAAGGCCGCCGGCATCGGCGTGTGGGGCCTGAGCAACTGGGAATCCAGTCTGTTCCACGTGGCCGAGGAACAGTGCGATATTCTGCAGCAGCTTGATGGCAAGCTCGTCTCCGGTTTTGTCAAGCTGCGCAAGCCGCACAAGGAAATCTACGAGGCCGCGTTGAACCAGTTCGGCATCAAGGCCGATGGCACGTTGTTCATCGACGACAAGGCCATGAACATCGTCGGCTCGAATGCGGCCGGCATCCGTGGCGTACGTTTCCAGGATCCGGTCAAGCTGCGTGAACTGCTCATCGCCAATGGCGTGAACATTCCGGCCGTGCAGTGAGCATCGACATTTCAAGGAGGACCATGCTCAAACTCGTGTTCGCCGGCACCCCCGACGTGGCGGTGCCCTCGCTCAAGGCCTTTGCCGCCGACCCACGTTTTGATGTGGTCGGCGTCATTACCCGCCCCGATGCGCCTACCGGTCGCGGCCGCAAGCTCACGCCCAGCCCGGTCAAGGCGACGGCTCTGGAGCTCGGGTTGCCCGTCATCGATCTCAAACCCCGCTCCCCCGAATTCATGGAAGCGCTGAACAACCTGCATGCGGATATCGCCGCGGTCATCGCCTATGGCAATATCCTGCCCAAGAACGTGCTTGATGCGGTGCCCATGGGCTGGTACAACCTGCATTTCTCCAACCTGCCGAAGTGGCGTGGCGCCGCTCCCGCCCAGCGTGCGATTTGGGCAGGCGACCCGACCACCGGCGCCGACGTGTTCAAGGTCGGCGAGGGCTTGGACGATGGCCCGATCGTCGCTTCCCTGACCATCGAACTGACCGGCCGTGAGACCTCCGGCGAACTGCTTGACCGTCTGGCCGAAGAAGGCGCGCCCATGTATGTGGATGCTCTGGCCGCCGTCGGCGAAGGCACCGCCACATTCACCGCGCAGCCGGCCGAGAGCCTGGAATATGCGCACAAGATCACGGTGGAGGACGCCCGCATCAGTTGGACGGACGAGGCCGAGGCCATCGACCGCCAGATTCGCGCCTGCACGCCACATCCCGGGGCATGGACCGAACTGTTTGCGGAAGGGCCAATCGCCGATAATGACGAGCCGGCCGCCAAACCCCTCACCCTGCATATTCTCGCCGCACAACCGGCCGACCAGTCCAATCCCAACACTCCGGCCGAGCTTCAGCCCGGCGAGCTGAAGGTGGGCAAGAAGAACGTGTGGGTTGGTACCGGCAGCACGCCGCTGGAACTCACCCAAGTCAAGGCGCAAGGCAAGAAGGCCATGCGCGCCGCCGACTGGGCCCGAGGCGCACGCCTCTCCCCCGCCGCCTGCGTGCGATAACAAGCAATATCGCTCCCGCCTTCGGAAGCACAGTAAAGGCCCGGCATCTTCATAAAGAAGATGCCGGGCCTTTCAGCTATGCAATCGGCGATCAGTCGAGACCGGAGAGCTTGTTGATCAGCTCCGGGTCACGCGTCGCACCCTTGTCGGCCGAACGGGCGAAGGCGGCGTACGCCTTCAGCGCCTGGGAGACGTGGCGGTTGCGGTGAGCCACGTAGCCGTCGCCAGCCTCAAGCTCGCGACGACGCTCGTCCAGCTGCTCGTCAGTCAGTTCGACGTTCACGGAACGGGCTTCGATATCGATATCGATGATGTCGCCGTTCTTGATGAGCGCCACCGGGCCCTTGTTGGCAGCCTCAGGCGCCATGTGGCCGATGGCCAGACCGGAGGAACCGCCGGAGTAGCGACCGTCGGTGAGCATGGCGACCTGTTTGCCGATGCCCTTGCCCTTGACGAAGGAGGTCGGGTACAGCATTTCCTGCATACCCGGGCCGCCCTTCGGACCCTCGTAACGAATCACAAGCGCCATGCCAGGCTTCAGGGTGTCGTTCAGAATGACCTCGATGGCCTGCTCCTGGGAGTCGACCACCAGAGCCGGTCCGCGGAACTTCCAGATCTCCGGCGGCACACCGGCGGTCTTGACCACGCAGCCGTCGGGGGCCAGATTGCCGCGCAGCACGGCGAGACCGCCTTCGTGGATCTCCGGGTGGTTGATGTCGTGGATGGCGCCGTTGGCGCGGTCACGGTCGAGCGAATCGAAAAGGGTGGTGTGGGTCCACGGCTCCGGGGAGATGATGTGGCCAGGAGCGGCCTTGTACATCTGCTGGGCTTCCTCGGTGCAGGTCGGGCGCATGATGTCCCAATCGGCCAGCTTGGCTTCCAGCGTCGGATAGTCGATGGAGTGCACGTTGGTGTGCAGCTTGCCGGCGCGGTCGAGCTCGCCGAGGATGCCGGTGATGCCGCCGGCGCGGTGCACGTCGGAAATCTCCCACTTGCCGGACGGCGAGGCCTTGCAGATGCACGGCACGGTGTGGGAAATACGCTCGATGTCGTCCAGGGTGAAGTCCACGTCGGCGGACTGGGCCATGGCGAGGATGTGCAGCACGGTGTTGGTGGAACCGCCCATGGCCACATCCATGGTCATGGCGTTCTCGAAGGCTTCCTTGGTGGCGATGGAGCGCGGCAGCACGGAATCGTCGGAATCGTCGTAGTACTGGTGGGCGATCTTGACGACCTGCTTGGCGGCACGCTCGAACAGGTCCTTGCGGTAGGAGTGGGAGGCGAGGATGGTGCCGTTGCCGGGCAGGGCCAGGCCGATGGCCTCGGTCAGGCAGTTCATCGAGTTGGCGGTGAACATGCCGGCGCAGGAGCCGCAGGTCGGGCAGACGGTCTTCTCATAGTTGAGCAGTTCCTCATCGGAGACGCTGTCGTCGGCGGTGGCGTACATCACGTCGATAAGGTCGGTGCTCTTGACGGTGCCGTCGGCGAGCACCGTGGTGCCGGCCTCCATCGGGCCACCGGAGACGAACACGGTCGGGATGTTGAGGCGCAGGGCGGCCATCAGCATGCCCGGCACGACCTTGTCGCAGTTCGGGATGCAGATGAGTGCGTCGGCACAGTGCGCGTTGCACTGGTATTCGACGGTGTCGGCGATGATGTCGCGGGAGGGCAGGGAGTAGAGCATGCCGGTGTGACCCATGGCGATGCCGTCGTCCACGGCCATCGTGTTGAACTCGCGCGGGATGCCGCCAGCTTCCTTGATAGCCTCGGAAACGATGCGGCCGACCTTGTTGAGGTGGACGTGGCCGGGCAGGAACTCATCGAACGAGTTGGCGATGGCGATGATGGGCTTCTTGCCCATGTCGTCTCCGTTGACGCCCGCAGCACGGTAGAGGGCTCGGGCGCCTGCAAAGACGCGCCCTGACATAATTTTTGCAGATCGCATTTCAGTCATGGTTCTATTCAAGCCCTTGTGAGGGACACGCCACTTGTCAAGAGTCGAATAATGGAATTTGCAAAAGCGTAACGTTTCTCACACATATTTTTGGAATACATTCCTCCACTGGAAGTCTGGCGGAGGTCCGGCAGAAGTCCCCCCAAACGGCTACACTTGCTTCGGTTGAGATAGATTTTCCAATGTCTGGAGATAAGAACAATGGCTTTTGGTACTGACCCGACACCCGACGGTCTTGCGAACCCGCCGATCGACGACCTGATGAAGCACGCCGATTCCAAGTACGCGCTGGCCATTTTCGCCGCCAAGCGCGCACGCCAGATCAACTCCTACTTCACGCAGCTCAACGAGGGCCTGCTGCAGAACATCGGCCCGCTGGTCGAATACCAGAACAATGAGAAGCCCCTGTCCATCGCCTTCCGCGAAATCGACGAGGGCCTGCTTGAGGAGACCTTGGGCGAGGACGACGCCAACGAGGGCAACTGATCGATTCCGACAATTCGTTTGGATTGTTTGGACAGTTCGTCGCCGAATGATGGTGTGAGAGTTCTCTCACAACTGATTTTGAGCGACACGCTTGCCTGAGTTATCGCAATCGGCTATAACTCAACATCGGGAGCGAATAAGACGTAAGGCTCGCGCCACCGCGCTGGTTGGCACGAGCCTTTAGTTATGCCCGCTTCCACAGTGACAAGTAAAAATTGACACCGTATCATTGTGCCTCGCATCCCGCGGGGCGATAAGTCCTGAAGAAAGGGATGATATGACAGAAGAACATCGGCTTATTTCCGCCGAATCCGTGACCGAAGGCCACCCTGACAAGGTCTGCGATCAAATCTCCGACGCCATTCTTGATGATTTGCTGGCCCAGGATTCGTCCAGCCATGTGGCCGTGGAGACCTCCGCCGCCACCGGCGTGTTCCTGGTCTTCGGCGAAGTCACGTCTGAGGGATATTGCGACGTGCAGTCCAAGGTCCGCGAGACCCTGCGCAACATCGGCTACACCTCCTCCGAAGTCGGCCTTGACGCCGATTCCTGCGGCGTTGTGGTGGCCATCACCGAGCAAAGCGCCGAAATCAACCAGGGCGTTGCCCGTCTGACTGGCGATCAGGAGACCGCCGCCAGCCGCGAAGAACGTTACGAGGCACAGGGTGCCGGCGATCAGGGCGTGATGTTCGGCTACGCCACCGACGAGACTCCGACGCTGATGCCGCTTCCGATCTATTTGGCACATCGCCTCGCCTTCCGTCTGACCGAGGTCCGCAAGTCCGGTGAAGTGCCGCACCTGCGCCCGGACGGCAAGACCCAGGTAACCATTGAGTATGACGATAACGATAAGCCCGTTCGGCTGGACACTGTGCTGATCTCCACCCAGCATGATCCTGAGGTTACGCAGGATTGGCTTGCTGTTGAGCTGAAGAAGCACGTGATTGACCCGGTGCTTGATGAGGTGCTGGGTTCCAAGGTGCCGCATGACAACTACCGCCAGCTGGTCAACCCGACCGGTTCGTTCATCCTAGGCGGCCCGGCGGCCGACGCCGGTCTGACCGGCCGCAAGATCATCGTCGACACCTACGGTGGCGCCGCCCACCACGGCGGTGGCGCGTTCTCCGGCAAGGACCCGTCCAAGGTCGATCGTTCCGCCGCGTACGCCACCCGTTGGGTTGCGAAGAACATCGTAGCTGCCGGCTTGGCTCACAAAGTCGAGATCCAGATCGCCTACGCTATTGGCGTTGCCGAACCGGTGTCCGTCAACGTGGAGACCTTCGGCACCGAGCAGGGTGTGACGCGAGGCCAGATCGCCGCCGCCGTGCGCAAGGTCTTCGACCTGCGCCCCGCCGCGATTATCGACGAGCTCGACCTGAAGCGCCCGATCTACCTGAAGACCGCCGCTTACGGCCACTTCGGCCGTACCGACGTTGAGTTCCCGTGGGAGAAGACCAACAAGGTCGAGGAGCTCAAGGCCGCGATTGCTGGGGAGTGAGCTGAATTAAGTTCCAATTGAATTAAACGGGTGCCTCCCACTTGTTACGGTGGAAGGCACCCGTTTTTCAAGCACTGCTAACATGCCTCTCTATTCAGAGGCATGTTAGCAGTAAACCCAGTAATATATTCCAGTGCGCAGTAGCATGAAAACATATCTCGCCTAAATGCCAAAGGAGCCTAGCATGGAACGCGTCAGACTTGTCGACTGGCTAAAGAGCGAGCGAGACCAGCATGTTGGCGGAGGCCTGTACTACAACTCACAGATTCTATTTGCCTACAATTCCAACCACATGGAAGGCTCCACTCTTTCACCAGAACAAACCGAGCAGCTGTTCAACACGGGTGCCTTGCTCCCCGACAACATCAACGATGAAATCAGAGCAGACGATGTCGCCGAAACAACGAACCACTTCAATGCGTTCAATTGGGTCTTAGATCATGTAGACGACCCAGTAAACAAAAGCCTTGTATGCAGCCTTCATGGAATTCTCAAACGCGGCACCAGCCAAGAATTCGACGCCAACCGCAACGTCGGCGGATACAAAATGATCGAAACATACGCACCGAACCGTATCCGATACTCATACGTTGACCAGTGGAACCAAGCTGGTATCCTAAGACACCTCAATCATCATCCAACATCTCACGCTCGAAATCGTCAAAATCAGCCTCAGTATGCAGAACGGTATCAGTGGGCAAAGCATGCAACGTTTTGCCCACAGCCTCAGCCGAAGCGTAAGTCGACAAACTGTCGGCAATCGTCATAGCCACATCACCTTTCATCACTAGTAGCTTTCAACGTATCCCTACATCCTAGGACACGTCATAAGCGCCTAGACCAAGGGAATCCGGCACATCTCAGACCAACCGCACGCCCTTTCTTGTGTACAGATCTAGTGGTGCTTGCCCTCCATCCCGTCTTGAGTATCAGTATCATAGGCATCGTCGATGTCGAATCCGCCTATAAGCACAAAGCGCCTCAACATATTTGTGGCACGCATGCGTACTTTGAACACCGGCAATGGTGTGTGATCGCATTGCTCGAAGAAAGCTTTCGCTCGATGTACGTCAATCGAGGAGCGCAGCACATCGAAACGCCCGAACTCGTTGATGTTCGCTTCATCTATACGTTTGGCAAGGAACTCCTCGACCACCGACCTATTAACGCCCAGCCGATCGACTAGTTTGTCGACTTGCTCGTTCTTCTCTCGCGCAGCATAGCGAGTGATGTAATCACGTAGCGTAATGCCGGCTTCAACCTCCACGTCGCCACGCTCCACGTCATGCAGGAACAGTTCGGCGAGTCGTTGTTCGTCCCGCGAGAGCGCGGCAAAGGAACGGTGTAGCTGCGCAGACATCTCCGCCAATTCCGGGCTATTCTCCTTGAGCGCCTTCAGCCATTTATTGAAGTTGGCATTCATGTAATCGGTATCGATGAGTCCGGTATTGATTTCGGTAAGATAGCCATCCAATTCATATGGCGCTTCGGGATTATTTTTTACGCCATCATCTGAATCACCACCGCAGCCGCTATTGCCATAGAACAGTTCTTTATAGCGTTGCGCAAGAATGAGGTATGTACGTTCGTCGATTTGAGGACGCACTACTTCAGACTCGTCATGCTCATCATTGTCCTCATTCGTATCGTCAGTATCCGTACTATCGACCTTGTATTCTGTGGTACTCCAGTCAAAGCCCTGCACTTTCGCCGCTTCAAGGTACCGGTTCAACTCCACGAACTCCTTGGCAAACTTGCGTCTGGCCTCCACCGATTCCGGCAACTGCATAAGGTCTGATTCCCCGTTATCCGAGAACACGTCAAGAATCTCCCGGTACCGCGTATCCATGGATTTTACGTTCGCCGGCAATTTCTGCACGAACAGGTCAAGCGGCCGATCGCCCGAATACAGTTTCACCGCTGCTTCAATGAAGCCATGCATGGTGTGCGGTTTGCGGTAGTAGCGAATGACACCGAACGGCTTGTCCGGTCCGAACAGACGATTCGTGCGACTGAATGCCTGGATGATGCTTTCGTAGTCGATGATCTTGTCGAGATACAGCGTATTCACCCATTTCGAGTCAAATCCGGTAAGCATCTGGTCCACGACAATGAGCAAATCGAGCTGCTGACTGCGGTTTGTTGCTATGCCGCCGTACGGACTCTTATGCGATAGTCGCGACGAAATATCTTTCTTCATCGCCGGCCATGTGGGGATGATGAACTCTTTGCCGAACGCCTCATTGTAATCGGTGATGATTTCAGTCAGCGCATCTTCTTTGTCCGTTGCTCCTTCGTTGTTGTCGATGTTGGGATCGAACAACGCCGTTACATGCAACTTAGGTGCTTGCTGCTTGAACAAGTGATAATAGTTGACAGCTTCAGGAATGGAGCTAGTGGCGAGCATCGCATGGAATTTGCCCGCATGGCTGAGCACCGGGAACTGTTCGAGAATGTCCGAGACCACCATGTTCGGATGCGGGGAATCGATGCCATATTGGTCTCGTCCAAGGAAATCCTCGATGCCGCTAATACAGTTTCCAGCGCCATCAACCATCGGACCCATGGGGACCTCAGACTTATCCATGTAATGCTGGAATACTTTGGCCTTGACCGGGTCGGCGAGCGCATCTTCCGTACTCTCCGCCTTCGCCTTGTCGAGAGCCACGGCACGTCTGACTTCAGAATCCTTGTACGTGGTCACCATGTACGGGTCGAATCCGAGTACATTATGGTCACGAATGCCGTCGGCGATGCTGTACCGGTGCAAGCAACGGCCGAATACCATGGCAGTGGTGGAATTCTTCTTCTGGTTTTCGTCCAGAATGGGCGTACCGGTGAATCCGAAGAACAGCGCGTTCGGGAAGGAGCGCCGGATGTCCTGCAACATGTCGCCGAATGTGGAACGATGGCATTCGTCCACAATAAAGACGATACGTCGTGCAGCTAGCTGATCCAGCCATGTCTGGGTGACGCCTCGCTCCCCTGCTTTCACGTTGCTCATCTTCTGGATTGAGGTGACGATCAGGGTGTCGTTGACATTGGTGCTGTTGAGTTTGTCCCGCAAAACACCGGTGTTCTCGGTGCCTTGCACTTCCGTCTCGCTGTCGGCAAAGCTGCGGTACTCCTTCAACGATTGAGTACCCAATTCAATGCGGTCCATGAGGAACACGACTTTATCGGCGTCATGCGAATCGGCGATGAGCTGTGCCGATTTGAAGCTGGTCATGGTTTTTCCGGAACCGGTGGTGTGCCATACATAGCCGCCGGGTCGTCCTGGGGTAGCTGGCCGCTGTTCCCAATCACATTTCCTCACCACATCAGAGATGGCGTTTGCCGCGATGTACTGATAACTACGCAGCACCTTAAGGCATCCATCCGCTGAATCAGCGATAGTGTAGAAGCCGATGAGCTGATGCGCCATGGGAATGGACAGCAGGCCTGCGGTACCGGAGGTGCCTCCGATGAACAGCTTCCATTCGTCTTTGCCAGGGTTTTGCCCGCCACAGATAGGCTCATTGTTGTAGTCAGCCCAATGGAAGTAATAGCTTGGATTGAATTTGTCTACGCCCGGATTAGCGAAGTAGACGGCGTCATCGGGGTTCATGGCCACAAAAATCTGTACTAGACGGAACAGGCCGGTGAACACACCTTCGTGCGCATATTTCTCGATCTGATTGGTTGCTTGGCTGACTGGTATGCCACTTTTCTTGAGCTCGATATGGATCAATGGCATGCCATTGATGAGGAGCACGAGGTCGCCGCGCCGCGAGTTCAACATCTTGTTCTTGGCTGGATAGACCGGTTGCTGAGCGATCTGATAAGTGCTTTTGCCGCCCGCGATTTCCTTGCGGTCATAGATGTAGAGACTGACTTCCTTGCCGAAATGCGCCACATCTTCTTTGTTGTCACGCGTGATAGACACGGTACGCCCGTTGACGAACGAATTGAGCGCGAGCGGCGTTCGCAGGGTCTCGATCTGCTCGATTATCTGGGTCATTTCCCCGTCCGTCAGCGGGTATTTGCCGAGCCTGTCTATGTCATTGTTGTTGCGGTACAGTATGCCTTTCCAATTGTCGAGCAAATCCCGCTCAGTTGGATAGCGCAGGACGCCATCCTTCCATCCATGCTGCTTAAGCACGGTGATGACGTTTTCCTCGAACACCGATTCGCTATCGAATATCATGATTCTTCTCCCCTTTGGACTTTCCATTGTCCTGCTTTTCGCGAGCCGACGCGCTTAAGTAATCCACGCCCAATGAGTATTTCAGCATCCCTCCGCACAGTCGCTGATGAAACTCCCGCGGCACGTGCCATGTCGTCATATGTTGCTCTGGGGCTCTTTTCTACAAAACGCAGAACAATTCGCTGTCTCTCGGTTATCTGCTCATTCAAACCATTTAACTGCTCATTATTGTCAGTTATCTGCTCATTCAAACCATTTAACTGCTCATTATTGTCAGTTATCTGCTCACCACGGATGAATACATGCTCATTTTGATCGAGCTTGGCATCCGGCTCCAACATAAGCGTGAGCACCGTACGATCAGCCTCGCCGAAGCTCTCTTCAATCTGCGGTTCAGGAAGTCCTGCATTCGCCCATGTGGCGAACACATCGGGAACACCCGTACCAGCTCGCTCGCCCACATCGATTAGGCTGAACATCTTCATGACAAGACCGTTGCGCGGATCGGACACCCCGCCAAGACGCATCTGCTCAACGCCCGTTCGGATATCGCCCGGATTTTCGAACACCAATCTATCGGGTGCGCGTCTGACCACCACACCACGCACGCCATAGTAATCAGCGTTGAACAAACAGTTGGCCAATGCCTCGCGAATTGCCTTATGCATGGGAGTGTCATCAACGCGGAAGATGCCATTAAGTTTGAAAGGGGTCTTCAGAGACTCGGCAAGTTTGAGATTCACGCGGAAAAAGAAATCAAAGAGGTTGCCTGACCACATGCCATCGCCGGAATGGACACGATCAGTCCAACGAATCGTCGGATCTAGAGTCTCCTGATAATCAAGGAAATAATGCGGACATTCGCGCACGATGTCATAGTCGTTGCCGAACATAAGCAGACCGCCGAACGTAGGATGAAGCTTACCGTCTTCTCGGCTCACCATTGCCGCGCCAACAGCACGCAGAAAACGCTCGTCATCGAGATCGGTCCAAGAACTGCCCTGACGTACCGCACGGAAACGATTGCGATATGCCCGCACTGTGTCTGTATTGAAGTCGGCAACAGTGAGATCGTCCAGCACCTTGGAATCCATCGTCTCAGCTCCCTGATCCCGGAGCATTGCTGAGATCTCCTGCCGCGTGCAACGGTAGTCGCCCTCACCACGCCGACGGTAGGTTCCCCCGAAGAGATCATTATTGATATACACGGGGCGTTCGTCACGCGGAGCGCGCGGAACGTGAATAGCCAGCACTATCCCACCATCCGCTTCGAGCACTTCAACTTCCGATTCGATGGGCAGCACGGCGCTCACCTTGGACCGGTTGCTGACCGTGTTCCAAAAGTCCTGGCGAAGATGTTCCGCTTCCACTGGTGTGAGCCCGACTGTTTCAAATGTGCCGTCTTCGCGTTCTTTGACACCAAGCAGGATGACACCGCCATAGGTGTTGGCGAAGGCGGAATAGGTCTCCCACATGCTGCGTGGGAGACCGCCTTTCGCTGCTTTCGCTTCAATCCGGTTATTCTCGCGATATGAGGCGAGCTTCACGATATCGAATGTCTCCATTGCTCTACCTCCCTTCACGCAAACATCTTGTCAAGCAAGGATTTCTTGATATTCTGCAGCAATTCCAACTTACGCTGATGAAGGGTGATAAGGGAGTCCAGCCGGTCGAAGAACCCGCCGATTCGGCGCTGCTCGTTTTCTGAGGCAGGCATAGAAATTCCGATTGAAGCAAAGTCATCGAATTTCAAAACTTGAGTGTCCTTGGAATTGCCCTGCGAAACCTGTTGATACTGTTTTAGCAACATCGGTTGCCTAAGAAGGCGCGCAAAGAATCGTGCATAAACCTCGGAATTGGGCCTTGCTACTACATATGCGGGGCTTACGATGCCGTCGTACCGACTTGCATCTACAGCCCCCTGCCACATGCGCATACTGTTGTAAACGACATCTCCGAAATGCACTATTTTGTAGTTCGCGAGACTCGCGCCAGGATTCGTCTCCCTATCGGACTCAGATGCTGGGTATATCCCGTTGGCTACGCTGACAGACAAAATCTCTCTATCGGAAGCTCGTTCATCACTCTCCTCGAACAGTTCACCCAGCTTACGCTGTTCCCAAGGGTCAGTAAAACCAGCGAAACGAATCGCGGGTACTTTCGCCTGTTCAGTCATCATTCGCCTCCCAACAGGGTCTTCAGCTCGGCAATACCGGCCATATCGAACTCATTGCCGGTTAGTTGACCAAGCATATTGCCAAGTTTTGCCTCAGCCTGTTCGATCTGTTCGCACACATCAGAGTATGTGGTCGAATACTTGTCGTTCAGCGCATTCACCGCTGCAATCAACTCATCAACAGCCGTCTGAGGGAGCTCCTCAAGCTTGCGCTGCAATGGTTCCACCCACTTGGCAGCAAGCAAGTCATCAGCATGTTCATCGCTCAGTCCTTCAATAACGGTCCGGGTCTTTTCATCAAGCGCTGAACGGAGATTCTTAACGTTCTTTTTGACTTCACGCTCTTCATCAAACAACCGCTGTGCACTCACAAGAGCACGGTCAAAGTCAGTCTCGGGATGCTTGCCGATAGACTTCACTGCTTTCTTCAACTCAGCGGCAACAAAAGAATCACCATCCACACTGATAGCACCGGTTGAGCTCTTGTCGTCTTCATCCATATTTTCAAGAATGTCGGCAATCTCACCACTAATCTCTCTTAACCGAGATTCATATGTAACAATTTCCGCAAGATCAGCAGTAAGCAGTTTGCTTTGCACAAGATCGAACGGCAGGATATGTCCAGCCCAGCCATCCGGCACTTCGACATCCTTACCGCCTTTCTTCTTAACAACCATGTTGGCGTCAACTTTGCGAACGGCGTCATGGCCCTCGCTCTGTATGGTTTCAAGGTCGGTGGAGATGGTCTTCTGCCAGCTATCGTCAAGCACCTGATATGCCGTATAGGCATCTACGAGCGGTATATCAGTCAAACGATGTAGCAGGTCATGTGCCAGAACCTCCTCTTCGGCGGCAATGCTCACGTTGGCGGCGTTACCTACCAGTTCATCACGCAGATAGGCAGGATAATCGGTGAATACCTCACGATATCGCTGGATATAGGCACTCACACCAGAATCAGCATTCACTGCCTCGCGAACATCTTGCACAGCGAGCCTGGCCGAATGGCCGTTCTCCTCAGCAAAGAGACGTTGGCGCAACCCCGGGAACACGTTCCAATACTTACCGAGCGCATCGATATCCTGCTTGGGAATGCCACCAAACATGGTGGAATACACGTCCCAACTTTCGGCACTTTCAGAGGAATCCACATATCGGGGAATATTGAGGTTGTAATCGTTCTGCCGAATCTCATCAATGCTCACCAAACGGCTGAACTTATCGATATCACGATTCTCCGTCACCACATCCACGATGCGTTTGATATCGCTCGCACGCAGCTTGTTGTTCTTACCGTCCTTAGCGAAATACTTGGAGGCATCCACAACAAGCACATGGTCATCGTTGCGGTGCTTGCGCAGCACCATCACGATAGTGGGAATGCCCGTGCCAAAGAAGATGTTCGCTGGCAGTCCGATGATGGCCTGAATATGGTGGTTCTCCACTAGATTCCGGCGAATAGTGCCCTCTTCACCACCACGGAACAGCACGCCGTGCGGCAACACGATGGTCATAATGCCGTCGTCGCGCAGATGGTAGAGATCGTGCAGCAAGAAGGCATAATCAGCCTTGGACTTGGGAGCGATGCCATATTCGAAGCGGATATCTTCACCCGGTTCCGGCGGCTCCCAGTTCTGGGAGTAAGGAGGATTCGAAACCACGGCATCTACAAACAGCGGCTCATAGGTTTCGTCCTTGGTCTCGTCGGTATCGAACCACGGCCAGTCGCTCTTTAATGTGTCACCGTTGCGGGTCACGATATTGTCCGGCAGTATACCGCGCATGACGAGGTTCATGCGTGTGAGGTTGTAGGTATTCTCCTTGAGTTCCTGCGCATAATATTTGATGTCATTCGGATTGCCATTGCGGCGGGCCACAGCTTGACCAATATGAATCAACAACGAGCCTGAGCCACTTGTGGGGTCATAAATGTTGATTTCTTCACGACCAGCAAGATGCCAGGCCACTATTTCGCTCATGAGCTGAGAAACTTCGCTCGGCGTGTAGAACTCACCGGCCTTCTTACCCGCATTGGAAGCGAAGTTGCTAATCAGATATTCGTAAATGAAGCCGAGGGTATCGTAATCCTGCCGGCTGTCCATCGGAATGTCCTTGATGAGGTAGATGAGGTCGCGAGCGGCCTTGCTACGGCTTTTCTCATCGGTACCGAGCTTGGATAGACCAGTCTGCAACGTGTCGAAGATGCCGGCGAACACACGCTTGCGGGCTGGATCGATGTTGCGTTCAAAAGCGGAAAGCGCATCACGTACGTCGGCGATGGTGAAATCGCTTTGGCTGGCAATCCATGTGGAGAACAGGTTGTCGTAGGAGATAAAGTAGCCGCACAGATCACGTACATACTGCACGGTCTCGGCATCATTCTCATCCAAGCCCTTGAGATCTTCATCTCCCCAGTCTTCAGCACGAAGACGCGCAACTTCCGTCTCTGAAAGGAACTTATAGAAGATAAAGCCAAGGATATAGTCTTTGTATTCATTCGCCTCGATCTTGGAACGCATCTTGTTGGCAGATTCCCAGATTTTGGCGGCAAGCTGCTGCTTATTCATTCATATGCTCCTTGTGCCCTAAGCTCTTTCATTACTCTTCATCAACGTATTCATTGAAAACGTCACTGTCCACGGCTTTGATTTCGTAAATCTTCCGCGTGCTGACACCGAATCCATGTTCAATCATCAGTTGCGCAAGCTTATGCCCATCAATAAGAATGATGTGCTGCCTCTTCGCATAGGTAATCGCCTTTTCCGTGAATCTTGCAGTGGTGACAAACAGCCCTTTGCCTCCGCGCCCAGTAATAGCACCTACGAATGCTTGAATATCTGGTCTGCCAACGGATTTATCTTCGGCATAACGTTTGGCCTGAACATAAATCAGATCAAAACCAAGCTTGTCTTCCATGATGATTCCATCTATGCCTTCGTCCCCCGAGATTGGCGTCATCTGGCTTGCGGAGTCGAAAGCTCCATACCCCATTTTTGCCATCAGATCAAGAACAAACCGTTCAAACGCAATCGGAGAGAGCTTGAGCACCTCTGAGAGCAAGTCATCGGCAAGCCGCATGTTGATTGATGAGAATGCACGGTCAAGTGCCTCATCTGGAGTTTCCTCGGACGAATAAGCTTCGCTTTTCTTCTCCAGGCCGCCATCGACCGTCGTATGCGTCGAAGAATCACCATTCAGATTCTTGAAAGACCGGAATGACTCATAACGTTCCAGATAATCATTATCTATCTGCGCACCCGAAGCAAGGGCCTCTTTGCCGGGTCTCGTTATGCGATATGTACCACGTTTGGGACTTTCTATGAGTCCGGCTTTCTTAAGGTACGTTCTAGCCCAACTAATGCGGCCATTGAGGACACGCGAACGGCCGCTAGGTAGCAGACGGCTGCGTTCTCCTTCTGTCACTGCAAACTCATCAGCAAGTAACGTTAGCATCTCACCAGATGCATGAATCTTGCCATCAGAGAGAATGCGAAGCATCGGAACGAAAAACTCGTCATATCTGGGAATTGTCATTGTCCGCCTTCGTTCCGTTACAGTCGTTTATCAATGATACGGCAAACATCACGGAAATACGCCTCCGCTTGGGAACAGCGTAAGTTGGGCGAGATTGCCGATAAGGTGACAGAAAAAAA
>OAWI01000292.1_pt1 | contig 19979 bp, 10 predicted proteins | sample 1476631 | NCBI WGS metagenome assembly OAWI01 (sample SAMEA2580171, study PRJEB22360) | human gut metagenome | biome: human gut; feature: human-associated habitat; material: faeces | place: Denmark | collected 2008/2010
CCCGTTCCCATGAAGCTACATCCATAGGAGCGTAGCCGGTAAGCGGAAAATCACAATTCTCTACTGTGCCGCGAAGCATTGTTTTCCGACCGTTCACATAGAACCATTTACCTTTGATGGTAAATTCGCGCATACCGAATTGTACTTCTTTGACTTCTCTCTCTTTGCCACAGGTCAGTGTCGCTGTCAGTTTATAGAGTGCCGGGTCAAATTCGTCCCAAGTCAGAAAACCTTCTCCCATCGGTAGTTCCATTTCGATTTTGTTATCTCCGGAACGTACTGAGATATTCTGTTGTACAGTAGGGACGGAATGTTTTTTATCCGAGTTGAAACTTTCAGCGGATAATTGTAACGTTGCTTTGGCAGAGGCTGGTGCGTACAGACTGATTCGCACTGTGGCTTTCCGTTCTTTCAAGTCCGGATATATCTGTATGTCGCTAAAATGAACTTTAGGAGTGGTCTGTAACTCTATGCGTCCTACGATACCATTCCAATTGCCCTGAGTCTGGTCGGTAATACTATGAGAATCCGGTCCTACGTTGATATCCTTGATACGGTTATCAATGCGGATGGTAATCCGACAAGATTTTCCCGGAGCAACGGCGGCAGTTAGGTCATAAACGTGCGGCACACAGAGGCTATTCTGCATTCCTATCTCCCGGTTATTTACCCAAACGGTGGTTTCTATATGAGGACGTTCTAAAAATAAAATGATCCTGTCACCTTTCCAATCGGATGGTATGGTTACGTTTTTCTGATACCAGGCCACACCTACATAATGTTTGTCCGGAGTCAGGAAGAATGGTAGTTTTACTTGCCCTTCCATTCTGTATTTCTCCATATAAGGATTAAAATAGTAGGAACTGTCGTATAAACTTCCTGTCCATTGCGTGTGTACGGTCACTTCGTCGCCTTTTAACTTCTCGGGCATGGAACCGGGCAGATTGATGTGGTCTTCCAATATTTTTCGAAACCATTGCTCTTTTACGCCTGTATCTTCCCGGTCTATTTGGAAATTCCACTTACCGGATAGATCAAGAGCATTGCTTTGACCTGTAACGGTCGATATCGAAAGAAATGCAAGAATAATACTGCCTAGAAAATGTTTTATCATGATACGTAAGATTGATATATTTTCGTTATCTTTTAAATTCTGGTGCTAAAGTAGGGCTTTTTCGAACTTCTTGAAATATAAAGATGTACAGAAACATAAACAATCGTATCAAAAATGGGATGTATAGATGTATGTGTACAAAATTGTATGAATATACCAATTAATCTATCCCTTTGCTTTTCGGTATCTTTGGAAGATACGGTATCTTTGCGAACTGAATCTATTAATCTTAGAATGAACCATGAAAAATGTAATTGTCTGGATGATTTTGACCGTCTGGTCTATAATGAACGTTACCGCCGGAGATACCGTTTATCTCTTTTCCTATTTTATAAATAACAGTAAAGATGGCTTGCATCTGGCTTATAGTTATGATGGACTGACCTGGACGGCTTTGAATGGTGGTCGTTCCTTTTTAACTCCTACTGTGGGCAAAGATAAATTGATGCGCGATCCTAGTATTTGTCAAGCTCCCGACGGAACTTTTCACATGGTCTGGACTTCTAGCTGGACGGACCGGATTATTGGTTATGCTTCTTCCCGTGACTTGATTCATTGGAGTGAGCAAAAGGCTATTCCTGTGATGATGAATGAACCTGCCGCACATAACTGCTGGGCTCCCGAACTGTTTTATGATGAATCGTCACAAACCTATTATATCTTCTGGGCAACTACGATCCCCGGCCGTCATAAGGAAGTGCCTACCAGTGAAAGTGAAAAGGGACTGAACCACCGTATCTATTATGTAACGACTAAGGATTTCAAATCTTTCTCGAAGACTGCCATGTTTTTCAATCCGGATTTCAGCGTTATCGATGCTGCTATTGTGAAAGATCCAAAGAGGAACGATCTGATTATGGTAGTTAAGAATGAGAACTCTAATCCGCCGGAGAAAAACCTGCGTGTGACACGTACGGAGAATATAAGGAGAGGATTTCCAACCAAAGTATCGGCTCCCATCACAGGCAACTATTGGGCGGAGGGGCCTGCTCCTCTTTTTATAGGTGATACTCTTTATGTGTATTTTGATAAGTATCGTGACCATCGTTATGGGGCTGTCCGTTCCCTCGATCATGGAGAAACGTGGGAAGACGTTTCCGATCAAGTCTCTTTTCCGAAAGGAATCCGTCATGGAACGGCCTTTGCGGTGGATGCTTCAGTTATTCTTGATATGATACAATAAGGTTTCCATCATTTCATCGTTGTTTTCAAGGGTTCTCAGTGCGAAGATTAAAGATTTTCAGTGCATAAAACTAGTATAGTTTATGCATTCGGGTAGTTGTCACCTTATAATGGGACAATAGTCATCTTATAACGGGACAAATGGCACTTTATAGAATGACAAATGGCACTTTATAAGGTGACCATTTGTTTTTGAGAAGATGGAAACTTCTAAGATACAAAAATAATTAGTAAAAAGCAATAGTCGGACATGAAACTTGGACTGTATTACGGATAGATTCGACTTGTTTTTTCTGATCCGGGTTTTCTGAATTTATCAAAATATGTAATAGAACGGATATGAGATGTTCTTTTGGCCTGTTTATTCCATATATGTCCTATTCATCCCATGTTCATTTGTACAAAAGGCGGTATTTTTTATGCTTATGTACAATATTGTATTGTTAATAACTGTATTGTTCTCTAAGTTTGCATCAGTTTTTAGGTATATAATATAAATAATGATGCCTGATTAAAACTTAATCTAACTTTTGTTTAACTTAAGTATAATAAAAATGATACACAATGAAAAACAAGCATTTTCTACTTTAGTTGCGATGCAAAATGAATTTTGTCGGCAATTTCTTTTCATTCCATATTATAATGGATTTAATCAACAATACATATTTATAAAAACTTTAAAATGCATGGTATGAAGAAAAACTATGTAATGATTGCTATTATTCTGTTATTCTTAGCAGGATGTAGTACTGATGTTAAGGAATCTGACATCAAATTTGCGGGAGAGACGGGGGTGAAAGTCTCTTTTAGTGCAGTGATCAATAACTCAACAGGAAGTACGTTGGCACCGACTAGAGCAACTGATACCCAATGGGAAGTTGGAGATTCTATAGGGATCTCTTGTGGAAATAATCAACAGAACATTCACTACAAATACACCGGTGATGCAAATAATATGTTTGTAGCGAAAGGTGGAGTAGCAGAAGAAATTTGGGTGTTAGGTACACAAGAATATGATGTGGCTGCTTATTGTCCATTTGTTGGTACATCCGGTATCAGTCAAGGGGTAGTGCAGGTTTTGACTGATAGTGAAAATCAAGCTACGGAAGCAAAGAGGAAATACCTTGACTTTCTTTATGCTACAGCAAAAGCAAGTGCTACTCAGCCAAATGTGCAGTTGTCATTTAATCACAAGATGAGCCGCCTGAAAGTGGAGTTTAAAGCTGGTGATGGAGTTGAGCTTTCGGATATTGATTGCTATCTCATCGGTTTGAAACTCGAAGGTACATTCAATACAATGACGGGGGCAACAACTGTTAACGAAACTGCAAAGCCTACTGACATTTATTGGGGTAATGTGGGAGCGGTAGATGAATATAAGATGCAGGCTATTTTATTACCGCAAACTGTAGATAACAAGGTGAGTATTCAAGCACGAATGGAAGATCGTTTGTATGAAGTAGAATTTCCCAAATTAACGAAGTTGGATATGGGCGTTTCTTATAATTATACAATTACGGCAAATATGTCGGTGGATCAAAAAGAGTATGTATTTAGTATCACGAAAGAGGGTACGCAAATAAATGATTGGACTACGGAAGAAGAAGATATTGAAGCCGAATCCACCGCCCCTGATACAGGAGCTACGACAGAGAATCCTAATTGGAATGTAGAAGAAGGGGAGATTACTGCTACTGAAAAACAATAGTCTATCTTTTAAACCTATTTATATATACATTAATTATTCAATAAAAAAGAAATACGAATATGAAAATATATAGTTATATATCAGCACTTTTAATTGCAGGTATTGCAAGTTTCTCTTCTTGTTCACAAGAGGAAGATGTAAAGGAAATGAACGGAGACAACTCTTCTAGTGGTTTACAAATCAGTGTATCTGATGGTGGATATTTTGATACAACTCCAGGTACACGTGCTATAGAGAAAGGATATGCTACCGAGTTTACCGAAGGAGACGAGATTGGTATTTTTGGAGTGGACGCTAATGGAATAGTAGAGAATATCAATAATCGGAAATGTATGATGACGGCAGACGGTAATTGGAAAATAGACGGTGAACAAATCAAATACAACGGAGCTGAATTCAAACAAATGAAGTTTTATGCATATTATCCATACGATGTCAATGTGAAATTTAATGTTACGGAGGGGGATCCTTTTGCTGAGTATATTAGTGAGTGGACACTTGGTAATGATCAAAGCGGTGAGAAATATACGAAATATGATTTGATGACAAGTTCAAGCAGTGCTGTGGTAGACAATCGTTTTAAAGGGGAAATCAACTTTAAGATGCAGCATTGTATGGCTTTAGCTGTATTGAAGATGCCTAACCTAGTCTATAACTTTATTAATTCGGATGTAACGATAGATGATTATGAGTTACCGATAACGAATGCTTCTTTCAAACTGAATAATAAAGAAGTAACTCCGTATTATCAAAAGAGTACAGGTGCATATCGTTTTTTGGTAAAACCGGGAGAGGAGTTTAAAATAGAAGGCTCTTATACAGGAGTAAAGGAAATGACGTGCACTGCTACTGCTAAGTTAAATGAAGGAACTGCTAAAGTGTATACAGTTAGCGATACGAATAAAAAAGAATATACGTTGTCAATAGGAGATTATTATTGTGCAGATGGTTCAATTGTAAGCAAAGATATAGAATCTGTACCTGATAATGTAATTGGTATTGTATGTTATGTTGGCAATCCGCAACCTTCGGTTACGCATCCTCAGAATTATACAGAAGCAAATGATGCGTTACGTCGTGATTATGCTAAATGTAAACATGGATTAGTGTTGGCATTGAATAATGCGATTAATGCTAAGGCACCTGTTATTTCTAATGCTGATTATACAGTTTCTAATCAATTCCATGAGAATAAAGATCTGGGAATTACTTATGGTGATTGGTTTAGTGCGGATGAAGAGTGGAAGAGCAAATTTGATAATTGTAATACAGCTAACTCATCTACAGTTCCAGAGACTAGATATCCTGCCTTTATGGGTTATAATAATACTGTATTGCTGACTATGTGTTATGAAGGTAAAGGAGATCAAAAAGTGTGCAACATAGCTTATGATTTCATTAACGCCTATCGTGTGGCGGTTGAGGTTCCTGCTGTCGCTACCTCGTGGTATCTTCCTTCAGTAACTTGTTGGAATCAGGTCGCAAAAAATTTGGGTACGATTAACGGCAGTTTAAATAAAATAGCAGGTGCTGATCAAATGGTATCATCTACCATAAATGATAAAAAAAATGCAGGAACAGATCATTACTGGAGTAGTACCCAACGAAATGGAAGTACGCAATGGGTACATGGAATGGGAAATGGTAATTATGCTTTAACAGGTGAACGTGCAGGGAATCGAGGCTATTTTCGCATGATGCTTGCATTTTAAGATAAAATCAAAGGCGGCGTATTTTGCCGCCTCATACTCCTCTATCATGAAAATAGAAATATATGAATAAGAAAAACTTAATAAAAGGAACAACTTTACCTGTTGCCCTGTTTTTCTCTTTTGCCCTGATGCCGACTTTCGGCAATCAAGGACAGGCTGTAGCTGCTGTTGACATCGTTCAGCAACAAGGCAGTATTAAGGGAACTGTGGTGGACGATAAAGGCGAGCCGGTGATTGGGGCCAATGTCCTTGTTGTAGGTACTTCTGTCGGTACTATTACTGATATCGACGGTGTGTTTAAAATCAATGCGAAAGCAGGGGCGAAGCTGAAAATCACCTTTATCGGGTATACCGAACAAGTGGTAGTAGCCCAGAATAATATGCGAGTGGTTTTATCTGAAGACGCTACCACTTTACAAGAGGTGGAAATCGTGGCGTATGGTGTGCAGAAGAAAGTAACGATGACAGGTGCTGTGGCAAGTGTTAAGACCGAAGCCCTGACACGTACTTCTATCGGTTCTGTATCTAATGTATTAGGAGGTCAGATGGCAGGTCTGACTACTATTCAAACATCCGGTGAACCGGGTGCAGATGCCGCCGAGGTTTTTATTCGTGGTAAAGCGACGTGGGGAGATGCGTCTCCATTAATTCAGGTAGATGGTGTGGAACGTAGCATGAATGATATAGATCCGAATGAAATTGAGTCTATATCTATCTTGAAGGACGCTTCTGCTACTGCTGTGTTCGGTGTACGCGGAGCTAATGGTGTTATTTTGATAACTACCAAGCGCGGTAGAGAAGGAAAGGCACACATCTCTTTTAGTACTTCTGCTTCTATACAAATGCCTACTAAAATGGTGGAAACTGCCAACTCTTATGAATATGCAATGTTTTATAATCAAATGATGGCCAATGATACACCTGCGGGGGAAAAACCTGTCAAGACATTCTCGGATGGAGTTATTCAGAAATTCCGGGATGGTTCTGATCCTATCCGTTTTCCAAGTATCAATTGGATTGATTATATCATGGGAGACGCTACTCTGCAGAGCCAGCATAATCTGAATATTTCCGGAGGTACGGATAAGGTACGTTATTTTATCTCAGCAGGTGCTTATACGCAAGGCGGACTTTTCAATGAGTTTAGTTTGCCTTATGGTATCAGTTATCAATATCGCCGTTTCAATTACCGGAGTAATTTAGATATAGATGTAACGAAAACCACTACTATCTCGTTCAATGTGGCAGGAAACGTTAATTCTTCTGAGAAGCCACGCACTAGTCAAGGGTCATCCGGAATGGTTAAAAATATCTATTATTCTACTCCGTTTAGGAGTGCCGGCTTTGTAAATGATAAATTGGTATATACTACTACTGACTCACAGTCCGATGGGTTGAACTTGCCTTTTGTCGGTGATGCAGATCCATTCACTTATTATGGGGGTGGGGCAGCACATAGTATCAACAACTCGTTGAACGCCGACCTTATTTTGAATCAGAAATTGGATTTTATCACTAAAGGACTTTCATTCAAATTGAAAGGTTCATACAATAGCTCATTTACCATTAATAAGAATTTGTCGGGTGGTACGGAAATGACTTATACACCGGTATTGCAGAGTGATGGAAGTGTAGGACTACGACCGATAGACGGTAGTAAGTATACTAATGTGAGCTATGGAATTACTCGGGGAAAATCACGTAACTGGTATATGGAAGCCGCATTGAATTATAATCATTCGTTTGGTGATCATAATATAGGGGCATTGGTGCTTTATAATCAGTCTAAAGAATATTATCCTAAAGAATATTCAGATGTTCCGCGAGGATATGTCGGTTTGGTAGGACGTGTAACTTATGACTGGAAAAACCGTTATATGGTAGAAGCTAACATGGGTTATAATGGTTCGGAGAACTTTGCTGCGGGCAATCGTTTTGCTCTCTTTCCGGCAGCTTCCGTAGGATGGGTAGCGAGTGAAGAAAAGTTTTGGGAATCTGTCAAACCGGTAATAAGCTTTCTGAAACTACGCGCCAGTTTCGGTTTAGTAGGTAACGATAAAATCGGTGGCTCTCGTTTTATGTATACTGCTAATCCTTATCATGTTAATTTGAACGGATATGTAAGTAACTCTGGTTATGGAACTGGTAATCTTGCTCAATTACAGGCTGCCTATGGATATCTTTTCGGTCAGGGAGGACAGACTTCTACTGTAAGTTTAGGAGCACATGAGTGGGCGATTAACAATGCGAATGTGACATGGGAAAAAGCGTTTAAACAGAACTATGGTGTTGATATCAACTTTTTAAACGATCGTTTATCTGCTACAATAGAATACTATAAGGAACACCGGTGGGACATTCTTCTGCAAGACGGAACAGCTCCGAGTATGTTAGGTTTTGCTCAACCTTTCTCCAATTTAGGTGAGGTAAATAACTGGGGATGGGAACTTTCGTTGAAATGGAACGATAAGATTGGAAAAGATTTCCGTTATTGGGCGGGTATAAACCTTTCTTATAATCAAAATGAAATCATCGAGCGTAAAGAAGCTCCTCAGGAGTACGACTATCTGTACCAGAAAGGACATCGTATCGGTTCACGTAAGCAATATGCTTTCTGGCGTTATTATGATGAACAGACACCGGCACTGTATGAACAAACATTCCATCGTCCGTTTCCTGCTCATTCGGTTGTTCTGCAAGATGGGGATGCTGTGTATGTCGATTTGAATGGTGATCGAAAAATCGATGAAAATGATATGGGCTATGATTACGGATTTACGGATGATCCGGAATACATGGTAGGTATGAATCTCGGATTTTCTTGGAAGAATCTGGAAGTGAATACGCAATGGACCGGTGCATGGAATGTGAGTCGAATGATTTCGGATGTATTCCGTCGGCCTTTTTTATCTAGTTCCGGTAATGTTGCGGGTGGTTTGCTTGCCTATCACTTGACGAATACATGGACAAAAGAGAATCCGTCGCAAGATGCGAAATATCCACGTGCTACATGGGAGAACGCTGATAACAACTATGCGGAATCAACCCTTTACGAACAGGATTCCAAATATTTGCGTCTCAAGACCCTTACTATTGCTTATAATTTTCAGTTCCCTCTGATGAAGAAGTTGGGGATGAGTACTTGTCAGCTATCGTTTAGCGGTTATAATTTGTGGACTCTTACACCTTATTTATGGGGAGACCCGGAAGCAAGAGCTAGTAATGCACCTTCGTACCCATTGACAAAGACATATACATTGGGGCTGAAACTGGGATTCTAAAAACAGATTTAAAGATTGATTATTATGAAACAAAAATATAAATGGTTTATCGGAGCAATGATAGCAGGAGTGCTTGGTATGGGAGCGACTTCTTGCGTAGACGAGATTAAATTCGGTAACAGCTTTCTCGAAAAAGCACCGGGTGGATCTGCTACTCAAGATACTATATTTAATAGTGTCACTTATACCCGGCAGTTTCTGAACACCTGTTATAGCCGCCAATATTATGGTTTACCTTACGTAAATTCTTCTGTTGACGACTTTCCGGATTCTTCTAATCCTTATACAGGAAAGTTTGATGCATTGACTGATTGTTGGCAACTTCACTATTCGGGAACTACAATTTATAACAGTTATTATAGTGGTACACATACTGCTAATTACGGTGTTCGTGGGGATATTTTCGGATATACTCGTGAAGGTGTTTGGCAGACTGTGCGGTGGTGCTGGTTACTGTTGGAGAACGTAGACAGAGTACCTGGTATGGGAGAAGATGAAAAAGTGCAGATGAAAGCAGAAGCAAAATGCCTTATTGCTGCTCGCTATTTTGATATGTTCCGCCACTATGGCGGGTTACCGCTCATTTATTCATCGTTTACGGGAACAGAGACAAACTACCAATTTCCGCGCGCCACGGTGGAAGAAACCGTGAACTATATGGATAAAATGCTGGAGGAGGCTATTGGCTCCGGTGGCCTGAAATGGTCGTATGAAGGAGCTGATTTTAATTCCGATGGTGGTCATTGGACATTAGCAGGGGCTATGGCATTGAGATGTAAGCTATGGCAGTTTGCTGCTTCTCCTTTGTTCAATGATACTCAAGGATATGCCGGTGGACGTAGTGAGGCGGAGCAACAACATTTGGTGTGGTATGGAAGTAAACGCCCCGATTTGTGGAATAAATGTCTTGAATATTGCAGGCAGTTTTTCAACGCCATAGAGGCAAATGGCTTCTATGAGTTGCGGAAAGCAGCAGGTGACAATCCTACTCCTACTGAATATCGGTATGCTTACCGGATGGGATATATCCTTCTGGATAGTCCTGAGGTCTTGCATTCCGTACGTGTAGCGGGCTATGAACGTCCGGGCGGGTCCTCTACTTATATATGGCGTACTTGGTGTAATAATGGACGTAACTCTTATACTCCCACCCAAGAGTATGTTGAAATGTTTCCTTGGGCGGATGGAACACCTTTTGACTGGAATAAGGCAGATACAGAAGGTAAGTTGAACGATATGTTTTTGACTGGCGAGTTTGTTAATGGAGAAAATACTCTTTCCAATCTCATACTGACTCGTGATCCACGGTTATACGAATCTGTTATTGTGAACAATATACCTCGAAATTTGGGATGGTCTTCTCCTAAAATGAGTGATTACCCATGGGAATTGTGGGTGGGAGGTACAGATGCAAAGACGGCTCCTGCATTGGAAAATATGCGTTTTGCTACCGGATATGATAATATGAAATATTATTTGAGCGATAGTGATTATGAACGCCAACCTATTCATTGGGTATATCTTCGTTTGTCTGATCTCTTTTTGACGTATGCAGAGGCTTTATTACAAGCCGATAATAATTTCACAGATGCTCTTTATTGGGTGAATGAAGTACGTAAGCGCGTTGGTTTAGGTAAACTGGAAGATTGCCTCCCGAATAAAAATCTGACGAGTGATAAAGATGCTTTATTGGAGGAAATACTTCGCGAACGTGCCTGTGAATTAGGTATGGAAGACAGTCGATATTTTGACTTGATTCGTTACAAACGTGCAGATCGCTTTGAAAAGAAACTGCATGGGCTATTAATTTATCGCTTGGATGAGGCGGGTAACCGTATAGAGAAACCTTGGAGAGATGGAACAGATGCGTTTGGTAAAAATGCCATGCAGCCTACGAGATTCGAATATCAGAAATTTGAATTGCATAACAGAGCACGTGTTTGGTGGACGCAGGGATTCGATCCGAAATGGTATCTGTCTCCGTTTCCTCAGAATGAAATCAACAAAGGATACGGTTTGATTCAAAATCCCGGCTGGTGATGAGAAACATGAGTAAAATTGATTTTAGAACAGTGATATGAAAAATAATAAAATGCTGGTACTGGCTCTGTTGGCATCTTTGGGTATGCCGATAGGAGCACAGAATATGGATAATAAAGGAAGAGTGTCTGGAGATTCCGTCACTGTAGATGTAGGGGCTAACCGGACGTTCAGTCGTCATGAATCGACTGCGGCAGTCTCTACCGTTTATAATGAAGAATTTGATAAAAGGGCGTCAAAGAATATCTCTAACTCTCTTTTCGGACAGGGACTAGGATTAACAGCCTTACAGAATGCGGGTAACTTTTCCAGTACGGAACCTACTTTTTACGTACGTGGTTTACAAAGCCTATCTAGCAGTTCACCGTTAGTTTTGGTAGACGGGTTGGAACGTGATATGAGCCTTGTGTCACCGGAAGAGGTAGAATCGGTCTCTATATTGAAAGATGCCGCTGCAGTGGCGTTATATGGTTATAAAGGTATTAATGGAGCTATTCTGATAACAACCAAACGGGGAAAATATCATTCGAGGGAAATAAAGTTTACTTACGATCATGTAATCAATTTCCAATCACGTCGTCCTGATTTTGTAAATGCGGCTACTTATGCCGAAGCTGTGAACGAGGCACGAGGTTACGAAGGATTAGACGTACGTTATACTCCTCTCGAAATTCATGCGTTCCGTTATGGAAGAGTGAAGGGACTAGGTGATCGTATCAATGTGCAATTGCCTTATTTTTATCCGAATGTGGATTGGATTGATGAAACATTCCGTGATATGGGAGTTTCTAATAAATATAATATTGAGTTTACAGGAGGTGGCAGTAAATTCCGTTACTATGCTATGTTGGGGTTGATGACAGACAAAGGGTTTGTTGCCAATGCTAATATGAATGACGGTTATTCTACACAAGACAAATATTCTAGTGCTAACTTACGCACAAATTTGGATATTGACTTGACGAGTACTACCAAACTCAAATTAAATCTTCTCGGCTCATTGTCTGAATCAAGTCGTCCGGGAACCTCTAGTACGGATTTGTGGGATATGGTTTATTCGATTCCTTCCGCAGCCTTTCCTATACTATCAGATGATGGTTCGTGGGGAGGAAGTTCCACTTGGTCAGGTACGATGAATCCGGTGGCGCAATCGCAAGGAGCAGCTTATAGTAAGGGACATACACGTAGCTTGCTGGCAGATTTGACTTTATCCCAAGATTTGTCCGGATTAGTGAAGGGGCTAGGTGTGAGTTTTCGTTTGGCTTATGACAACTACTCTTTCATCTGGGAAGATCATAGCAAGACGTATGCTTATAGGGGATATATACCTAGCTGGCAGGATTCAAGCGCCGGTGGTCCGTTGTACACAGTTGTTACAGGTGGAAAACCCAGTGAGATGGCAACCGGTGCCGATACAAACGATTGGGCGCGTCAGTTTAATTTCTCCGGAGGTTTTGATTATAATCGTTCGTTCGGCAAACATGATGTTTATTCGCAGTTGAAATGGGAGTATGAATTTCGTGACACTTATGGAGTGAATACCAGTATATATCGTCAAAATATATCGTGGTATACTCACTATGGCTTCAATAAGCGTTATTATGTAGACCTGGCATTGGTCGGATCGGCCTCAAATCTATTGGCTCCGGGACATAAATGGGCTTTCTCACCAACTGTTTCTGCAGCTTGGGTGCTTTCGGAAGAAGACTTTATGAAAGAGGTTTCTTGGGTTGATCTTTTAAAGTTACGTGTTTCGTTTGGTGTTATTAATGCTGATTATCTACCGAAAGACGGTGACAACTCAGTGTATAACTATTGGGAACAAATCTATACGACAACGGGTACACGCTATCTGTTTGATGTCGGTTATGGATCCAATTTTGGAACTACTTACATGAATCGGTTGGCTACAATAAATTCGACACATGAGAAAGCTTATAAATATAATGTGGGGGTGGATGCGACACTGTTCAAAGGATTGAATTTGACGGTAGAAGGATATTATCAACGTCGAAAAGATATTTGGGTAGACCCTAGCGGTCAATACTCAACAGTACTTGGTATGGATTCTCCTTATGAAAATGCTGGTATTGTGGATAGTTGGGGCACTGAGTTCGGTTTGGATTATACGAAGCGATGGGGTGACTGGACTGTTAATGCCGGAGGAAACTTTGCTTTTAACCGGAATGAGATAAAGGAACAGAGAGAAGAACCGCGTTTATATGATAATTTGAAACGGACAGGACACCGGTTGAATCAAGTATATGGCTTGGTAGCGGAAGGAATTTTCAGAGATGAAGCAGAGATCGCGAGTAGCCCGGCACAAAACTTCAGTACAGTAGTTCCCGGTGATATCAAATATAAGAATGTAAATGGAGATGAAGTGATTGATGCAAACGATGTGACCGCTATTGGATATAGTACGGCTGGGCCCGAAATTTATTATTCTTTCCATTTGGGAGCAGAATGGAAGGGGATTGGATTAGATGCTATGTTTCAGGGAACAGGAAACTATTCTGCCGTCTTGAATACAAAGAGTATGTTTTGGCCGTTGATTAACAATACATCACTTTCCACGCACTATTATGAAAATCGCTGGACTCCGGAGAACTTGAATGCAAAATATCCGCGTCTGAGTTCGCAGAGTAATGCCAATAATTATCAGACTAATACGATCTGGCTTGCCGACCGTTCATTCTTGAAATTGCGCAATGTGGAGGTTTATTATAAATTCCCTCAACGTCTGATGAAGCGGACAAAAATATTAGGTAGTGCCAAATTGTATGTACGGGGAGTGGATTTGCTTTGTTTTGATCATATCGACGTGGCAGATCCGGAATCTTACGGTGCGACAAATCCATTGACCAAGAGTGTGGTAGTAGGTGTTAAGATAGGATTTTAATCATTAAAAACGAGGTAAAGAATGAAACTGAATAATTTGATATATGGTGTTCTGACCATCTTCGCTTTTTCTTCTTGTGCGGACCAGATGGAATATTCGGAATACAATCCTTATGATGCGGGTTATGTAAAGCGTACTTTTTATGATGTAGGAGGATTGGTATCTAACATTTACCAGTCGCTCGACTCTGATTTCGGAAATTATAGTGGTGCTATTCTTGGTTCTGCTACGGATGAATCACAATATTCCTATACAGGTAATGCTATTGAGACTTTTTACAATGGGGCATGGAGTCCGGTAAATGCACAAAGCAGTATGTGGACTTCCTGTTATAAAGCAATTGCTAATTGTAACAATTATCTGGAGGAATTTACCGGACTGACATTCTCGGAGTATGAACAAATTTCTGACTATGAAGCTGAAATGTATCGCTATAATAACTATCAGTATGAAGTCCGTTTCCTGCGGGCGTATTTCTACTTTAATTTGGTAAGACAATATGGGGATGTACCATTTACCGACCATGTATTGTCAACCACTGAGGTGAATACGCTAACACGTAAACCTGCCCAAGAGGTATTCGACTGGATTATTAAAGAATGTGACGAGATAAAAGATCTGATAATACCGGATTATAATAACCTGGGGGCTTTGGTACCTTCCGGTGAATCGGCGGAAACAGGGCGTGCCAACAAGCGTACTGTACTGGCATTGAAAGCGCGTACGGCTCTGTATGCTGCAAGTCCGTTATTCAATTCTCATCAGGAAGGGAGTCAAGGGTACAAGGAGTTGTGGTATCGCGCAGCCAAGGCCAATAAGGAATTGATCGAGACTTGCGAAGATGCCGGTATGAGACTGATAGATGACTACGAGAATTTATGGGATGCAAAAAGTTATAGTATTGCAATCGATGAACTCATTTTCGGTTGTCGTGCCATACGTGCTACCAATTCTTTTGAGAAATATAATTTTCCTGTCGGACTGGAGAACTGTCGAGGTGGAAACTGCCCTACACAGACATTGGTGGATGCCTATGAGTTGAAGGACAGTGGTGAAAGGCCTGATAAAAAAGCGGATTATGATAAAAATAAACCTTATTACGAAGGACGTGATCCTCGATTTGAGAAAACTATTGCTAAGAATGGTGATACAAAATGGCCGAATTGGAATGAAACTGCGTTGGAAACCTATCAGGGAGGTGCAAATGCGGAACCCCTGAGCGGAGGGACACCTACAGGTTATTATTTGAAAAAATATTGCCAAACAAGTATTAATACTACGACAGCGAAACCTACGACGGATAATCATACATGGATTATATATCGTTTGGGTGAGTTCTACCTGAATTACGCAGAAGCGTTATTCAAATATTTAGGTACTGCTTATGCTACCAATAATGAGTTCCCTATTCCTGCCAATGAGATGGTGAGCAAAACTCGTCGGCGTACAAAGGTAAATATGCCTAAATTTCCCGCAGGTCTGGATAATAAGTTATGGTGGGAGAAATACCAGAATGAGCGTATGGTAGAGTTAGCATTCGAGGGACATCGTTTTTGGGATGTGCGCCGTTGGAAGGAAGGAGACAAACATTTCAGCAGTATTGATGAAATGAAAATATATAAGAGTGGGGATTCGTATTCATATAGGCGTGTTACTGTGAATAGACAATGGGATGATAAGATGTATTTCTTTCCTATTCCGCAAAGTGAGAAAGCAAAGAATCCTAATTTGACACAGAATCCGGGGTGGTAGAGGTTACCCCGGAATTGAAAAATGATTGTTTAATATTAAAAGCAGAATATGATGAAGATATTATATACACTGGGACTGTTTGGGCTATTGACGTTGAGTGCATGCTCGGACGCTGAGCCGATAGTGGACGAAGAACCGGATTTTAATAATAACATTACGGAAGAACCATTGAAAGACTTGCCTACAGAGGTTATTACCGGAAGCCGTGCAATGTGGGTGAGCTATGACCCTATGGCAAACGTTGATCAACATAACGCAACGGGGATTTCATTCGCATTGATTAGCTGGCGGTTATTGCTGACCGATCCGGATAATATAGGTTTCGATATTTATAAATCAGAAGACGGGGAAGAGGAAGTCAAACTGAACGAAGAGCCGATAACGAAGACTACTTGTTGGGTAGATGAGGATATCGATCCGGCAAAGGTAAATTATTATCGGGTGACATTGGCTAACCAAGAGGAAACATTGTGCGATTATACGTTCACTTCTGAAATGGCTACTAAATTTTATAGGGAAATTGTCTTAAGAAGTGATGTGCCCGATGTTGCATTAACCTATGCTCCTGATGATATCCAACTAGGTGAATTGGATGGAGACGGAGAATTGGAAATTGTAGTCAAGAGAGAACCGTATGATGGAGCTAATCAAGGAGGATGGCACAATGGGACCACTCTTTTGGAGGCTTACAAAATGGATGGTACCTTTTTATGGCGTATAGATTTAGGACTAAACATTCGTTCCGGTTCACATTATACCTCTTATATTTTATATGATTTCGATGGAGATGGTTTGTGTGAAATTGCATTCCGTTCATCTGAAGGTACTAAATTCCCTAACGGAAGAATTATTACTGATGCCAATGGGTTCGTGAATGATTATCGTTTAAGAGATACGAACGGTGTGGGATGGTATTCCGGAAAAAGTTTGTATTCTACTGCCGGATTAGTGTTGGAAGGTCCTGAGTATATTTCTATCTGTCGTGGCTTTGACGGTTGTGAAATTACCCGAACTCCCAATATACCTCGTGGCCGTGAGGATGAGTCAAAAGTAGCACGTGCCCAATATTGGGATTCTTATTGGGGAGATGATTATGGAAATCGTATGGACCGTTTCTTTATCGGAGCAGCCTATCTGGATGGTATACCTGATGAGAAGACTGGTGTAAGAAAAAGCAATCCAAGCCTGATTATTTCTCGAGGTATTTATAAAAACTGGCAAGTATGGGCACTTGATTTGCAAAGTAACCAGTTAGTGAATCGTTGGAAATTTGATACTGCTGATCATAGCGAAAAATGGTTGGCAATGTGTTCGCACGCTTTCCGTGTTGCAGATTTGGATGGTGATGGAAAAGATGAGATACTGTATGGTTCGGCGGCGATTGATGATAATGGGAAAGAATTATGGTGTACCGGAAACGGACATGGTGACTGTCTGTATGTAGGTAAATTCATTCAAAACCGTAGTGGATTACAAATTGTCGCAAGTTTTGAAGAGTCTGTCAATTATGAGGGACAAGGACACGGTTATGCCTGCCAAGTGATTGATGCGAGAGATGGTAGTCTGATTACTGGACATGGGAAAGGATTACCACCAAAAGAAAGTGATGTTGGCCGTTGTATAGTGGCAGACGTTGAACCGAATAGTCCTGACTTTGAATATTGGTCTTCTGCACAACAAGGTATGTTGAGTTGTAATGGCGGTAAATTGGTTTCCGGTTCATATCCAACAGGTATTGGTAGCGGAGTGATGTACAATGCCGCTATTTATTGGAGTGGTCAAGGGACGCGGGAAATGTATGACCGTGCCTGTATTGTGAGCTATAAAGAGAATCCGGATGTAAATAAAACAAATAAGAACCGTTTGGTTTCTTTCGATCTATATGGAAGTAATCAAGGTAATCATGGAACGAAATACAATCCTTGTTATTACGGAGATTTCTTGGGAGATTATCGTGAAGAGGTTATCTTAGGCTCTAGTGATTATCGTTCTATTTATATTTTCTCTACAAATCATCCGACTACTCACCGTCTTCGCCATCTGATGACAGATCATAATTATGATATGTCTCAAGCTATGCAGAATATGGGATATAATCAAGGTACTAACCTAGGATATTATGTCGGTGCAGAAACAATGAAATAAAACATAAAAAATCCCTCGATATAATGTGGCTCTTACGTATATCGAGGGATTTTTATGTTTTATTTCTTCAAATAATCCTTCAACGGACAATTAACCATTTTCAATCCTTCCGCAATACTTTCGGCATTCATGTGTGCTCCTTTTAAAGAAGTATGCGTATGGTCGTGATTGTAATAAGCGGCTGTCTTTTCGATACCTTTTTTTTCCAGTTTGTCGGCACTGATTTTATTCAAATCAATAAAATAGGCTCCGGTAGCTTCTGCTGCTTCACGTGTCCATTTTCCAAAAGAATCGGTGTTGCGTTCTATCTTTCCGTCTTTCCATTTGTTGCGTGGAGTGTGGCTCAATACGATAGGTATTGCTCCTTTTTCCTGAGCATCCATGATGAATTTGCGAAGATACCAGCCAAAAGTATATACTACCTGATATTTGCCGGTCTTTTCCATCAGAAAGACTTTACTTTCCTCTCCGGAACCACGTAGTTCTGCACGGGCTTTTCCTGTATTGATAGCTCCTGCGTCGTTGTGTCCGAACTGAATGAGTACAAAATCACCGGGCTGCAAAGCTTCGTATACTTTATCCCAACGTCCTTCATCCAAGAAAGTGCGGGCGCTACGTCCTGCCATAGCACAGTTCTCGACGGATATTTTGTCAAGGTTGAACTCATCGGCTATTACGCTGCCCCATCCCCACATACCATTTTTGTCGTTATCTTTATTTTTCACCGTGCTGTCGCCGATGGTGAATAATACCGGTCGTCCTTTTTTCCGGCTGGAACCGGTCTTTGTGTCTTGCGAGACAGGCTTTAGGTAATTGGCAAGTTCCAGTCCCTCGTAGGCTCGTATACCGTCAGCGGCAGATTCGGCATTGACCTTTGCTCCGAATGCACTGGTATGAATACGGTCGATATAGAACATATACTTCACTTTGTTTTTACCGAACTTTTCAAATTTGCGGGCTGAAATGTCATTCAGATCAATAAAAGGTACGTTCTGTTCTTCTGCTATTTGCTTTGCCCATAGACCGAATGTTTTATTGACACGTTTGATGATAGTACTGTCTTTATCTTCATAGGCGTAACGTGGAGTAAGGGAGAACAAAATGGGATGTCCGCCTTTGGCTTTGACATCACGGATGAAACGACGCATATATTCTCCGTATGTATATACAGTTTCTTTCACTCCGGTTTCTTTGATTGTCACGTTCAGGCTGTCTGTGCCTACTCCCGGAATAGAGGCACGGGCACGACCGCTGTCATAAGGACCATTGTCGTTATGGCCAAGTTCTATGATAACCCAGTCTCCGGGACGTACCCCTTTGATGACATCCGGCCAAAGACGGTTATAAAAAGTACGGCTGCTGGTTCCTCCCAATGCGTGATTCTCTACTGTGATCTTGTCCGGATCGAAGTAGTCGCCCGCATAAAATCCCCATCCCCATTGTCCGTTGTTTCCGTTTCCCAATGTACCTGTACGCATGGTGGAGTTACCGACCAGGAATAATACCGGATTATCGCCTTTCCGGCTGGAACCGGCTATCGGTCTGGCTGTACGTGCCTTGTTCAGACTATCCAATGTGTTGTCGATTACTTGATTGACATCTTTCATCGGAGCAACCACTTTATTTTGTGCTTGCGCCTGCAAACTGCCTGTGACGGCTGTCAGCCAACATAAATAATAAAATAACTTGTTTCTCATGATTTATTTTTTATAGATAATTGGTGCAAAAGTACGATGTGTTCTTCTTCTTTTCAATATAAATTCATTCATATTTATTCAATATTGTGCATAGTACAGTCTGAATGAGGTTATATCACAATTTCTATATAATTACGTACAATATTCTATTTTAATAAAAAGCTATGGCCTGTACCTTTGTGTGTTGTTTTTTTAGTACTTTTGCCTGTCTAATTCATTATTAATCTGAAAATCTATTATGATAAACAGACATATCTTATTCTTCATCTTATCTATCGGTCTTGTGCTGAACATTTACGGGGCGACTGAACTTCGCTCTACACAAATGAGAACAAGTGATGGTTTGCCCAACAATTCTATTCGCTATATATATCAGGATACTAAAGGATTCTTATGGCTGGCAACCTTGAATGGACTGAGCCGGTATGATGGTAATCTCCGACAAC
>OAWI01000297.1_pt1 | contig 19562 bp, 24 predicted proteins | sample 1476631 | NCBI WGS metagenome assembly OAWI01 (sample SAMEA2580171, study PRJEB22360) | human gut metagenome | biome: human gut; feature: human-associated habitat; material: faeces | place: Denmark | collected 2008/2010
CAACACAAAATCCTTTCCCTGGAATCCAGTTACGATTCCACCGCCTATCTCACTAAGAAAGCGTACTTTATCTCCTATTTTCATTATTGTATATCCAATTAAAATTCAAACTCAAAAAAACGAGTAACAAAGATAGAGATTTCTATGAAATTAAATGGAGATTCGGTTCTAAAAACAAACCGTCTGCCTTTATTCCTCTTTTTATTGTAACTTTGCATACGAAATACCAAACATATAATCTAAAATTCACCATTAACGACGAAAACCGATGAAAGAACTTATTAAAGTCATTGCTTTTGATGCAGACGATACCTTGTGGAGCAATGAACCTTTTTTCCAGGAAATAGAGAAACAATATACAGACCTATTAAAGCCTTATGGCACTTCTGAAGATATTTCAGCCGCTTTATTTCAAACAGAAATGAATAATCTGAAATATCTCGGCTATGGAGCCAAAGCCTTCACCATTTCTATGGTAGAGACAGCTTTGCATGTGAGTGGACAAAAGATTTCAGGTACAGACATTCAACATATTATTGAATTAGGCAAATCATTACTGAAAATGCCTATTGAACTATTGCCGGGAGTAAAAGAAACGCTTAAAGTATTGAAAGAGAAAGGAAAATACAAATTAGTAGTTGCCACTAAAGGAGATTTGCTCGATCAGGAGAATAAACTGGAACGTTCCGGATTAGCCTCTTATTTCGATCATATTGAAGTGATGTCCGATAAAACAGAGAAAGAATATCAACGAATGTTGAATATCTTACAGATTGCTCCTTCCGAATTTGTCATGATTGGCAATTCTCTGAAATCGGACATTCAACCTGTTCTATCGCTGGGAGGATATGGCATACATATTCCTTTTGAAGTGATGTGGAAACATGAAGTAGTAGACACATTCACACATGACCATCTGAAGCAGGTGAAAAGATTTGATGAGTTGCTGCTTTTGTTTTAAATAAGTTCTGTTCTTTCTTCAGATAAGCTTCAAATCTGAAGAATGTGATAGCACATCATGTTCTATTTTTAAGATGATGAGTATAAATTGCATTCATAGGTTTCCTCTTCCAGCAGTTCTGTTATATAAAATAATGCAAGAATATACAGTTTCAGAGGAGTTTTTTATTCAAAAACAGTCAAAAGATACACTATAAATAAACTTATTGACAATCGTTTCTTTAAAAGGAATAACCAGTTCCTTTTAAAGGAACGATTCATTGATCGGTGAGAAACACTTTATTCCTTTAAAAGGAGCATATAAAACTTTATTTTAAGTGCTATCCCAGAGCTAACCTACACCTGAAACAGCCAACACTCCACATATCAATTTGAGACAAAACAAAGGCAAGTTCTATACATCTATTCTATAAAAGACGCAGACTAAAACAAATTATTCCAAAACACAATCGATTTAGTTCTTTTCTAAATTCGAAAACAGCAAATCCGTCTCATTTTCAACTCATGCCTAAATATATCCTGCATATATGGAATTATACAACGATAAAATATACGTTTTTTCATATATTATCGCCAAAACCGTATATACTTATCTTTCTCACGGTCCAACGCACCTTCATCAACACAATCATCCAACCGGAACCATGAATGTTCTATCAATGAGCCTCTCTTTTTAACAGACTTATCCCAGTTTCCTATCACTTGTCCTTCATGAAGAACAATCGGATAAAACAGACCATTATTGGTAAATGCTTTCGAATAATGCTCTTTAGGCAAAACGTCTGTCCGGTCTTTATAACCAAGCAAATATTCATCATAAGAAGGAAGAAGATGTAAACTGCCGGTAACTTTTCCACGAGTCCGGCAATCTTCATGAATATACCATGTCTGTCCATTCCATTCTTCTGCTGTTAATTCCGAATCAATCAAATAAATAGCTTGACGTGCATCTGTAATAGGTAATCCCGACCACCAGACAAAATCTTGCAAAACAGCAGGAGCATGACTACGAAAATAGCTTCTAGCCAAACGAGCCAAAGATTCATCTTTGGTCAATTCCGGCATCGGCGGAACACGCTCTTCCAAAAGCGCATACGTACATTTACTTCCTTTATCTTCCCCACTACATACAATCCCCACCTGCTCTGCACGAGCCATAAAGCGGGTCATACGATGATTATCCGCTACAATCCCCGAACGGTTAAAATGCTCGGCAATCTCCTGCCTCGTCAAGCTTTTCTTCCCACAAAGAATTTTCTCCAACAGATTATGACTTTTCGTATAGAGTTCTTCAGAAATTTCCAAGTCATGCCCTTTCGCATAAGACTCATTAGCAGATATAATACGCCCGGCGGAAAGTTTCAACATCCACCGGATATCTTCTGCTGCTACGAGATGCCATGTCGGACGCATTACATGAGTCCGCAGGATTTCACCATCACGCAGTGCTTTTTCCACAGTTTGAATCGTTGCTGACTTCAAACGCATTCCTACTGCCCATTTCACCATGGAATAATTCTGTGCCTGCATGGCTCCCATCCAGGACACAAGTTCCTTGGGTTGAGAGAAAAGAGGACTTAATAACTGTTGGTTGAGTAAACGTATATTCGGTATTCTCATTTTAATTTATTGCTATTTTATCAATATAAAACAATAAGGCACACAACGATTTTAGTTTCGTGAGCTTATTATTAGTATATTGCAAATATAAAATTTCTTTCCATACAAATCATTGTTAATGATAAAAAGAATAAATAAGAAGATATAGATATTGCCTCAACTCCCTAGCCAAGAGTCAAAACCAGTTGGAAGTCTCCGAATAAATCTCTACTTTTGTACTCCATAACAAAGAATAGATCAAGAAATGATGCTCTATAAACTCATCCCTCCTTCAGTAGTAACAGCAACTATCCAGTTGCCGACTTCTAAAAGTATCAGTAATCGTGCATTAATCATCAATGCGCTGGGCAAAGGTATTTATCCTCCTGAAAACCTGTCCGATTGTGACGATACACAGGTGATGATAAAAGCTCTCACCGAAGGGAAAGAGACGATTGACATCATGGCTGCGGGCACTGCTATGCGTTTCCTTACCGCCTATTTAAGTGTGACTCCGGGGGAACGGACAATCACAGGAACAGCCCGTATGCAGCAACGCCCGATACAGATATTAGTCAATGCGCTCCGGGAGTTAGGAGCTGAAATAGAGTATGTCCGCAATGAAGGATATCCTCCCCTCCGCATCAAAGGTGCAGAATTGAAAGGAAACGAAATAACACTGAAAGGAAATGTCAGTTCCCAATATATATCTGCTCTATTGATGATAGGTCCGGCACTCAAAGACGGTTTGACTTTGCATTTAAGCGGGGAGATAATTTCCCGTCCTTATATCAATCTTACATTGCAACTGATGCAGGACTTTGGAGCCAAAACTGCATGGACTTCTCCCAATAGCATTTCCGTTGCTCCACAACTCTATCAGAGCATTCCTTTCAAAGTGGAAAGTGACTGGAGCGCAGCTTCCTATTGGTATCAGATTGCCGCCTTATCTCCCAAAGCAGAAATTGAATTATTAGGGTTGTTTCCTAACAGTTATCAGGGAGATAGCCGGGGAGCAGAAGTTTTCTCACGCTTAGGTATAACTACCGAATTTACATCGCAAGGTGTGAAACTGAAAAAAACAGGCAAAGCGCTGGAAAGACTGGAAGAAGACTTTGTCGACATTCCGGATTTGGCACAAACGTTTGTCGTTACTTGCGCCTTGCTGAATATTCCTTTCCGTTTCACAGGATTACAAAGTCTGAAAATAAAAGAAACTGATCGTATTGCCGCATTGCGCACCGAGCTTAAAAAGCTGGGATATGTTATTGAAGAAGAAAATGACAGCATATTAATGTGGAATGGCGAACGATGTGAACCGGAGGAAATTCCGGTAATTGACACTTACGAAGATCATCGTATGGCAATGGCATTTGCTCCGGCAGTTATCTGTCATCCTAATTTGCTTATTGCCGATCCGCAGGTGGTCACCAAATCATATCCCGGATATTGGGGGGATTTGAAGCAGGCCGGATTTCAGGTGATAAACGAAGGGTAATTTTCATACGCTGTGGAAGATTTCAACAAATATACTTCCCACATCAACTACTCCCCTATTGTAGATTTTGTATTGCAACAGGGGAAGCAGACCTATTATAAAAAAGGAGACTACTTTTCCCGCCAGGGAGAAGTATGCAAAACAATGGGGTTCGTCAGTTCCGGTTCTTTCCGGTACTGTTGCACCAACAGTGTAGGCGAGAGTAGCATTGTAGGCTATACTTTCGATCATTCTTTTGTTGGCAACTATCCGGCGTTTCAGTTACAGGACCAATCAAATGTAGATATACAAGCCTTGTGTGACTGTTCGGTATACGTAATCAATTATCAGCAAATGGCAGACTTCTACGATACCAACGGCGTTCACCAAAAGTTAGGACGTCGCATCGCAGAAACGTTATTGTGGGAAGTCTACGACCGGATGATTTCAATGTACAGCCTGACACCGGAAGAACGCTATCTTGAAATTATCAATCGTTGTCCCGACTTACTGAAACTGATAACTTTAAAAGAACTGGCTTCCTATCTTCTGATTCGTCCCGAAACATTAAGTCGTATCCGAAGAAAAGTCGTACAAAAATAAATTCTTGATTTCAATCAAGAGTTTATTTATTCCCTACCCTTACTTTTGCGGGCAAACAAAGTATATTGTATTTCATGAAAAAAATTATAATTATAGGTGCAACTTCCGGCATCGGTCGTGGATTGGCAGAAGTCTATTCTCAAGAAGATTATCTTATCGGCATTACCGGTCGCAGAGAAAATCTATTAGAAGAGGTATGCGCCCGGGACAAAGACAAACTATTCTATCAAGTGTGCGACATCACCGATACACAAGCTACCATTTCATCCCTCGAAACTCTCACTCAAAAGATGGGTGGAATGGATATATTGATTATCTGTGCCGGGACCGGAGAACTAAACCCCGAACTCTCCTACCAATTGGAAGAACCTACCTTACTAACGAACGTGATAGGATTCACCAACATCGCAGACTGGGGTTTCCGATATTTCGAACAGCAAAAAAGCGGGCATCTGGTTACTATTTCCTCTGTTGGAGGTACACGCGGCAGTGGCATCGCTCCCGCCTACAATGCGTCGAAAGCCTATCAAATCAACTATATGGAAGGATTACGACAAAAAGCAACTAAATCTCCTTATTCTATTTACACTACCGATATTCGTCCCGGATTTGTAGACACCGCTATGGCAAAAGGAGAAGGATTGTTCTGGGTTACTCCCGTTGATAAAGCTGTGAAACAAATTAAAAAGGCTATTTCTAAAAAGAAAAAAGTAGCTTTCATTTCCAAAAGATGGAGGTATGTAACTATTCTGTTTCGTCTGTTGCCATCTGCTATTTATTGCCGGATGTAAAGTTCTACCTGTTCTCCACCTCTCTATATAGTAAGAAAAGAAACTTTCGTGAATTCTACAACCTGGCAAGAGAGATTATCTACACAAATTCACTATCTTTGCAAAGATAGCCCGTCAACAGACCAACAAAGGACTATTATTGCTACATGGACCGACTGATAATACCTAACTTGAAACAAAGGTGTATATGAATACTAATTTTGTTAACTTAACAACAGAAAATCTTTCTAATGAGCATTTATGCTGCATTATCCGCAGCAAAAAGTCCCATCCTGGTATTGAAGCAAAGCGGCAATGGCTTTCCGACCGACTGAATGAAGGCCATGTCTTTAGAAAGTTAAATGCAAAAGCTACGGTTTTTATTGAATATGCTCCTCTTGAAACAGCTTGGGTTCCCGTCATCGGCGACAACTATTATTATCTGTATTGTTTATGGGTGTTAGGTAGCCCCCGAGGAAACGGATATGGGAAAGCATTAATAGAGTATTGTATAACTGATGCCAAAGAAAAAGGTAGATCCGGCATTTGTATGCTCGGGGCAAAAAAACAGAAGAGCTGGCTTTCCGACCAATCATTTGCAAAGAAATTTGGTTTTGAGGTGGTTGACACTACCGATAACGGATATGAATTGCTTGCTCTTTCTTTTGACGGAACAGTACCGAAGTTCGCGCCAAATGCCAAGAATCTGAAAATAGAAAGTGAGGAACTGACGATTTATTATGATATGCAATGCCCCTATATTTATAAATACATTGAAATGATCAAACAATATTGTGAAACAAATGATGTCCCTGTTTCTTTTATTCAAGTAGATACGCTACAGAAAGCAAAAGAGTTACCGTGTGTTTTTAACAATTTTGCTGTATTTTATAAAGGAAGTTTTGAGACTGTGAATTTACCAACTATCGACTATTTAAAAAGAATACTCAAAAAATAAGAAATACAATCCTGACTTTTCCCGTTAATTATCAGAATTATATTTTATCTGCCATTAAAAAGACTTCTCATTTGCCATCCTCCACATATAGAGAAAAAAGGCTCTGGTGGTTTGTCGTCAATACTTTACTTATTTTCAACTATCCAGTTCTTATCATTCAAGATACTTCTATTACAATCATCTGCTCCCGGATTATCATTAAAAGAAATCCGATATTGGCGGAGAGAAGTCGGATAATAAATGGCAGGGTTCACCACTTGCCCCAAGGAATCAAACAGCGTATTCAGGGCATCCTCATCCAATTGATTCGAGTGACAATAAAGATGTTCTAACAGACTTCCTTGCGGTACCATTAAACGAGTTAGCTGATTATGTTCACAACGCAATTCACTAATATTAGAGTTATCGGACAGATCAAGTTCGGTCAATTTGTTGTATGAGCAACTTAATTCCCTTAAAGAAGGGCAACATTTCAATATATCAGTAATTGATTGGAAAGCACATCCTTGTATCAATATCGCAGAAATTGAAGTCTTCTCGTTCAATTCCAGATGTGACAATACTTCATTAGAACTCAAATCAATATCGCGCAATGCCGACAAGCTTTTAAGGGAAAGGGAAGAAAAACCATTATAAGAACAATATAAACTTTCCGCTTCCGGATGACTACCAAACTCTATTGAAGTCAATTTTGGATTAGAATAAACTTGTATAGATCGCAATCGGAAACAATCCTCAATCTCCAAATGCTCCAAATCAGCGAAATTACCGATATTAATACTTTCCACATTAGGACAGAAGGTATTCAAGTCCAATTCGCGAGTATCAGAAATGCTATTCAAAGCCAGTGATTTCATTCGCGGCATATTTCCCAAATAAAGATGGCTCAAAGGAAGAAGCAAACCACTTATATTGATAAGCTGCAGCTCTTCAGCCCAAATCCTCACTTCATATAATCTTTTATTTCCATATCTATATACCACTCCGCCAGTCATTGAAGAAGGGTCTTCTATTTTCTGTATACGACCGTTTCCCCAATCTATCACCATTCGTCCCCCACTTGCCACAATGTCCAATTGCCGCCAATCTCCTACAACATTTACCATAAAGCGAATCGTGTTTTCATCTGTCAACGCTGGAAAAACAAAATCATCTCCAAACACTCTGTTGTCTGTATCTTTACAGGCAGCAAGAGTAATGAATAAGATAATCACACACATACTCCGAACGAATTATACTCTGTCTTTTCATGTTATATTTAAGTTAGCAACATACAAAAGTAAGAAAAGAAATAGATGCCATACTCAATAGAATGAAATTTATAAGTAACTTTGCACAAATTTGATTCGTAATTGTTATATTGGTATGTGGATACTCATTATAAGTCTGGTACTGCTGGGTGTTATCGCGCTGATAGCCGGAATCATCCGCAACAAAAGACTAGAAAAGAAAATAGAAAAAGGCGAACTGGATCGTATGCCGGAAGTGAAAGAAGTAGATGCGGAATGCTGCGGACAACATGAAGTATGTGAAAGGGATAGCTTGTTGGCCGCTGTCAGTAAAAAGATAGAATACTACGATGATGAAGAGCTGGACCAATTCATCGGCAGACCTGGAAATGCATATACGGAAAAAGAGACAGATATGTTTCGGGATGTACTGTATACAACATTGGATATAGAAGTAGCCGGATGGGTACGTAGTCTTCAACTCCGTGGCATCGAACTGCCGGATGACCTCAAAGACGAGGTCTTTCTGATTATCGGAGAAAGAAGAAACGGAAACAGTTGAGAGTTGACAGTTGAGAGACGATAGTTCGTTGCTGTGATCTGATTATGGTCTTTAATTTTTAATCTTTAATTTTTAATTTACTTGGATTTACTACAATATACATTCTTTCAACACGCCTTATTGGGTAGTCTGCTGGCAAGCATTGCCTGTGGGATTATCGGTACATACATCGTTACCCGCCGTCTGGTATTTATCAGTGGAGGAATCACTCATGCTTCTTTTGGCGGTATTGGGTTAGGATTGTTTGCCGGAATTTCCCCGATACTCTCAGCGGCTGTATTCTCTGTTTTATCAGCCTTCGGTGTGGAGTGGCTTAGCAGACGGAAAGATATGCGTGAGGACTCTGCCATTGCAGTGTTCTGGACGTTGGGGATGGCACTCGGTATCATGTTCAGCTTTTTGTCACCTGGATTTGCACCCGACTTATCAGCTTATCTTTTCGGGAATATCCTGACCATCAATCAAATTGACTTATGGATGCTCGGCATATTGGCACTCATACTGACCGGATTCTTTTATCTGTTTATCCGCCCTATCGTATATATTGCCTTTGACCGTGAATTTGCACGTTCGCAGAAGATTCCGGTAGAGATATTCGAATACGTGTTAATGATGTTCATCGCATTGACTATTGTAGCCTGCCTGCGGATGGTAGGTATTGTGTTAGCCATATCCCTTCTCACCATTCCACAAATGACGGCTAACCTCTTCACTTATAGTTTCAAGAAAATCATCTGGTTATCCATCGGCATCGGTTTCTTAGGATGCTTGGGCGGATTATTTATTTCTTATCATTGGAAAGTCCCCTCGGGAGCTTCCATCATATTCTTCTCTATCCTGATTTATGCTGTCTGCAAAATCGGAAAGAGTTGTTGCAGGAAAAAGTCATCATAATAAATATAGTATATGGAAATCAAAATTCAATCACTGGAAAGTATCCATGAAGCAGCCCAGGAATTCATCGCTGCCATGGGCGACAACACTGTATTTGCTTTATACGGAAAGATGGGTGCCGGTAAAACCACATTTGTAAAAGCACTCTGCGAAGAATTGGGTGTAGCCGATGTCATCAGTTCTCCGACTTTTGCTATTGTCAACGAATACCGTTCGGACGAAACCGGAGAGTTAATTTATCACTTCGATTTTTACCGTATCAAGAAACTAAGTGAAGTGTACGATATGGGATACGAAGATTATTTCTACAGTGGCGCTCTCTGCTTTATCGAATGGCCGGAACTGGTGGAAGAATTACTGCCGGGTGACGCCGTAAAAGTAACGATTGAAGAACTGGAAGACGGAAGTAGAGTGATTAAACTATGACCGGACAATATATCGTACAAGGAATCTTTGCGCTGGCAGGAACTGTCTCCCTGCTGGCGTCATTGCTTAACTGGGACTGGTTCTTTACAACACGTAATGCGCAAACCATTGTCAGAAATGTAGGACGTAACCGGGCACGACTCTTCTATGGGATATTAGGGATTATCATTATAGGCATGGCTATCTTCTTTTTTGTAGAAACACGAAAAGTCATGGGATTATAAGCTTTATAAGAAATAAAGAAAAGTCAGACCATTATTGATTTATATTACAATAGTTGCCGTGCTTTCATCTCCAAATATTTATTAATCACATCAATTGAAAGATTTTCCGGTGTGGTCAACAAAGAATAGATCCCGTGCTGCTTCAAAGTAGATACGATGAGCCGTTTCTCGTAAGCAAACTTCTCTGCAATCACATGGCGATAATAGCCTTCCGTATCTTTTGCCGGTTGTGCAATGTATTCCTTCAGATCGGCATCCTCGAAAAAGACCACGAGCAAACGGTGACGGTGATTCAGCTGTTTCAGATAAGACAACTGGCGATTCATGCTGCCTATACTCGAAAAGTTGGTATAGAGCACTAACAAGCTCCGTTTACCAACATGTTTGTTCAGATGCACACAAAGAGCCGAGAAATCCGTCTCTCCGAAAGTAGTCTGCTGACTATACAGATTCTCCAACAACGTTTGCATATATCCCGGCTGCCTGGAAGCAGGGACAAAAGTATCGAAGTGTTCATCAAAGGTCACCAATCCGGCCTTGTCTTCTTTCCGCATGGCAACATACGAAAGCACCAGCGAAGCATTAATCGCATAATCCAACAAAGTCATCCCACGAAAAGCCTGCTGCATCACCCGTCCTTTATCTATCACATTGTAAATCTGCTGCGAACGTTCATCCTGATATACATTCACCATAAGCTCATGCCTGCGTGCACTCGCTTTCCAGTTAATCGTACGATAATCGTCTCCCTTTACATACTCTTTGATTTGTTCAAACTCCGTATGATGTCCCACCCTGCGAATACGCTTTATTCCCAGCTCGGTCAGATTATCGCTCATCGCCAACAATTCATATTGATGAAGCATCAGATAAGACGGATACACCTTGATATCCAAAGGTTCCGCACAGGTATAACGACGGGAAACCAGCCCAATCCTTCCGGTCACAAAAACTCTGACATACCCAAACGAATAAACACCGCGACGGGTAGGACGCAGACGATAAGTTATCGTCTTTCCTTCATTCGCCTGTAACTTCGTACGAAAGTCAACATCACGTTTCTGAAAAACGATAGGAATCTCATCAATAACCTCTAAAGAAACAGGATACGTATAGCTGCTTTCCACACGAATACTTACCTCATTCTCATCACCATTGGAGAAGCGGTCGGCACACTGACGGAAAGCCTGTATTCCCCGAATACGATAAAGAGAATACACATCTGCCGATACCACCAGAAACAAGAAAAAAAGTATCCACTGCCCGATGACAAAGAACGGAGCAAGAACGTATCCGCTACCCAGCAACAGGATAACTACGATCAGGGCAATATAGAAGCGACGAGTTAAAAACATCTATTTCGGGACTTCCACTTTATCAATCAAACGCTGTGTCACTTTCACCGGAGAATAACCTTCCATTTCAGCTTCCGCAGTCAGGATCAGGCGATGCTGAAGCACATACGGAGCAACGAACTTGATATCCTCCGGTGTCACAAAATCCCGTCCTTGCAAAAGAGCATAGGCCTTTGAAGATTGCAACATCGCTACGGAAGCACGTGGAGAAGCTCCTAGATACACTGCCTTGCTAGTACGAGTCTGCTGCACAATCAACGCGATATATTGAAGCAGCGTACGGTCTACAAACACCCGGCTCATCAAGGCACGAAGAGAAAGAAGTTCTTCTTTAGTAAGTACGGGAGTCACATCTTCTAGTTTTACCAATGCCGCATTCGTATGGTGGCGTTCCAGAATATTCACTTCCTCTTCCAGCGAAGGATAATCCATCGTTATCTTCATCAGAAAACGGTCGAGCTGCGCTTCGGGAAGTTTGTATGTCCCCTCCTGCTCCACCGGGTTCTGAGTAGCCAGAATCGTATAAAGTTCCCCCATCCGGTGAGTGGTCCCGTCGATACTGACCTGGCGTTCTTCCATCACTTCAAACAAGGCAGCCTGTGTCTTCGCAGGAGCACGGTTGATTTCATTTACCAATACGATATCTGCAAAAATCGGCCCCTGATGAAAGTCAAAACCATTGGTTTTCATATTAAACACAGTTGTACCCAGCACATCACTTGGCATTAAATCCGGAGTAAACTGAATACGACTGAAGTCAGCATCAATCAGACGGGCAGTCAAACGAGCCAATAGTGTCTTCGCAACGCCCGGAACACCTTCTATCAATACGTGTCCATTCGCGCCAGAATAGCCGTCAACACCAAATCGACAGTCTGCTCCTGTCCCACAACGACAGATGCAATCCGCTCCTTCAACTCCTGTATCTTCTCGGAAAAAAGAGTTAAATCTAACCGTTGTTCTGTATTCTCTTCCATAAATTTCTTCTTTAGATATGATTGATTATTTCATTCATTTTATCAATAAGCACTTTCATTTGCTCCGCATTAATCCTGCGTCCTCCGTAAATCACCGGCCGCACTTCACGAATAAACTTCGCAATCTCTTCACCCTCCATCCCCGTTTTCCGGGCAATCCGGTGAAAAGAGCGTTCATCATCCGCCACCTCTTCAATGTCTACCTGAATCTCCCTTCTCAACTCTTCGGCAAAATAAGTAAACTTCTTCCGCACCAAGTCGTCATGGTCCTTCTTTTGAAAATACAGTGTACCTATCAGTTCAGTAAATTCGAGAGATCTATTTGCCGGTTCACGTATGACGGGGATAACCCGCTGCCGCCTCTTTGCCGTAAATATCATAAAGAGAAGAATGGCAATCATCGTCAGATACAAAGCCCAGCGAAGCGGTGGCTGCGAAAGGAAATAGCGGAAAGGGGATTTCTGCACCTGCGCCGTTTCTTTCATATATCCTTCCGTGCGAAGAACAGGAAGATCTCCCATGTGCGACAGCAAACGGAAGAGATAGGCTCCATTTCCTCCATCCAACATCCCATAGTTTGTAAAAAGCAAAGGAGTGGAAACTAAAATAATCTCTCCTTTACCATGCCGATAGGACATCGCGACAGGTATACACGAAAGACTATCCGTCACCAAAGAATCCGCTTCGGTCTCATAGCGAAACTCGTTCGAGTCAATCACCCTTTGTGCCAAGACCTCACTCCGGAGCGAATCCATCCAAAAGTAGGACGAACAGAATTGAGGATAAAAATAAAAAGTCCGGCGTGAATACGCTGTAGAATCTCCCACCCAGCATATACTATCTTTTGCCAACAGAGAAGCGGCATATTTCTTTAAAGCCATCGGGCTGAAATAAGAATAGTAAGTTCTGAAATCCAACGTATCTTCCAAATCTGTGCCAAATAAGGTACTCACTAACATTATTTTATTGCCCCGATCAGCCATCCGCAGCAAAGCCTTCACGTCCACGCTCGACAATATCAAGTCATCAGCTATAGCTAATATACCTTTACACTGTCCTACCGTATCCTCTTGTTCCAACTGATAGAAACTTTTCTTCGACAGCGCATATCCATGCGGCAAGCAGGACAACAACAGGCTATCGAACACCTCACAACCGAAAGGCTGTTTGTCGTAATGACCGAAAGTCGGTTTCCACACAAATTTCTTCGGCAAATGATATTCTACCGCAAACATGACCAACAAAAAGACTACGATAAAGATAATAAACCAACGGCTTCCTTTCACGAGACGCCTCCTTTCTCTATTTCTTCCTGTAAAGCCCGCATTGTCCGGAAAAGTTCTTCCGTCGCTTCAAAATTTCCATAGCGCACCTGCAAAAAATGGTTTGTCAGTTGCCGGAAAGCAGGGAGTCGCACTTCATACAGATATTGCGTAGGAGTCTTATAAGGTTGCCATTCGATACGGGCCGCATCACTCAACCGCTTTAATGTCTGCAAATAAAGCAACCGTACAGCCTCCCGATAGTTCCTTTGAGAAAGAGCCTCGTTAATCCCTTCCGGAAAGTCGACTCCGTAAATCGTATCTTCTTCCACCGTATAAGGCAATGTTCTCTTACCGGAGCGCATGAACAGTTCGGGACGTTTCTTATAGACAAACCAACTAACCAAAAGCAGGATAACGACAGCGATACAAACCAGAATAAGTTCCGAATACTCATCAGCAAAACGGCTGCCGAATATTTCACGCAGAAATTCCCCAAACTGTTTATTGATCCATTCGAAGAGATTAATCTCCGGAGCAATCAACTCACGGTTATAGTTATACGCCGGATCAGATTGCCATCGGGCAAGCTGCGTCGTATCACAGACCAACGTATCAGTCGGGGAGGTCAGATTCATTTCTCCTGTGTCTGATGTTAGAGTTTATCAAAATTATCTATATCACTTTCCACCGTTATGCTGTCCACTACCTCAGATGCGTGACCGTACTGATAGACCAGACCGACAACCGTAAATATGGCTGACAAGTAAGAGCCATACAACATCAGGACAGAGAACAGATATTGTGCAAAGTTCAGTCCGACAGAAGCCCCTGCTTCACCACCGTCACTCATGGTAAATACCATTTTCACGATATAGATTATATACCACGGTATGGAAACAATTCCCTGCAACACGCTGGCAATAAGTCCCATCACAATAAGAATCAGAAAAACCCCTCCCCAAGTAGCAAATCCCAACCGGAAGGTCTTCCTGAATGCCTCCATTAACGAAATATCCTCAAACAAATAAATCGGAGCCATCAAGGCAAGAGGTATGGCAAATGCAAACAATAACGGAAGAGTGAGCAGTAACGTAAATGGGGTCAACACTGCCAACAGCACTATAATGATAACGGCAAGCAGAAGCAAAAAGCTACAGAACACCCCTATAATGAATAATCTTTTGATATTACGAAGTAATAACGGTTTTATATCGTTAAAGAGAATTCCATTCAGACGTTCTTCCCGTTCAATGTATAACCGGATCATGGCATAAATTAAAGAGGTCAACAACAAGGCTCCCAAAAATGAAAAAAAGACAAGTCCTGCATAATTGAATGCGAACGAAGGTCCGAAAACGGATAACGGATCATCTCCCATTCCACCTGCCGCCTGCATAGCGGTAAGATCCGTCATACCGCCCATCAACCCGCTAAAATTTGCCGCTTGAAGCAAACAGACCGGAAGTATCAGATACGTTGCATACTTCAGCAACTGCTTCCAATTTTCCTTTATAAAATCAAAAGAAGCATTTAGCTTCTCACCGAAAGGACGTTTCACATACATCGCAATCTTAGGTTTCTGTGATTCCATGTTTTTTCTTATTTGGTAAATAAATATAGTAGAAAATAATAAATGCCAGTGAAGTGAGAATTACGCCAAGCCTCAACATATCCGAAAGTTCCGTATGACGGGTTATAAACCCTTCTATAAATCCTGCCATTATAAATACGGGGACAGTGCCTATAACTATTTTCAGCCCGCGCTTTGCTCCTCGACGGAAGGATTCAATCCTCGAATAAGTCCCGGGAAACAGCCATCCGTTACCTAAAGCCAGCCCGGCGGCACCTGCCACAATAATTGCCCAGATTTCGAGCGTACCATGCAGCCAGACGGCAAGGGTAGACTCCCAAAGCAAACCGTGCTGATAAAAGAAAGTCTGAAAGGCTCCTATCATAATCCCATTGGAGAGAAGCATATAGCCTGTACCGAAACTGGTCAGCAGTCCCATTGCAAAACAGTTGAAAGATACCATAACATTGTTGAGCGTAATCCCCAGAAACATCGGAACTTCATCCGAACCGTTATAAACCGCCATCGGCTCACCATTGGCTATATTGTCCAATGTCATGTCCACATAGCCGTTTCCTAGAATCAAGCGGACGAAATCCGGATCGTTTGCAGCAGACAATACTCCAATCAGTGCGCTGGCAATGAAAATAATAAAAGAAACCAGTAACTCACGATGTGCATCATACATTGTTTGCGGCACTTCCTGCGTCCAAAAGGTGATAATCCGTGTCCACTTCTCGCGTTTATTCCGATAGATTTCATTATGCAACGCCGAAGCCAGATTATTCAGATAAATAGTGATGCGGGAAGTCGGGAAATGTGTCTGGGCGAATGCCAGGTCAGCAGTCAGGTCTGTATACGCATCCGCAAGTCGGTCGGGAGACAAGCCGACAGCCTGCTCCACAATCTTCTCTGTCTCTTTCCATTTTTCAATGTTCCGACGAATAAACGTAACCTCTTTCATGCTTTTCAGTAAATTCCGGATAAGTTTTGTCCGAAACCGGAAGCAAAAGTAAGAGATTTATAATATATTTGCAACGGAATCCTAAAAATGTTTAACCATAAATGGCAGAATCCACGATAATAACCGGACAATTTGTTCGTATCAGCCAAACACCCGCCAGTATCGGTGAACGTCTGATCGCTTTGATCATTGATTATTTTCTGATCGGGCTTTATCTCTATTCTACAATTACCCTTATTGCAAAGTTACACTTGCCATCGGGATTCAACCTGTTCTTTTTTCTGTTTATCGTTTATCTGCCCATACTCGGCTACTCCTTTCTCTGCGAAATGTTCAATCACGGACAGAGTTTCGGAAAAAGATTGATGAATATCCGTGTGGTAAAGTTGGACGGTTCTACTCCCAGCATTGGTTCTTACCTGCTACGGTGGCTCCTTTTCATAGTTGACGGACCATTGACAAGCGGTTTAGGCATCTTTGTCATCCTACTGACCAAGAATAATCAGCGTCTAGGTGATCTCGCTGCCGGAACAATGGTGATTAAAGAAAAGAACTATCGCAAAATACACGTCAGTCTTGACGAATTCGACTATCTGATGAAGAATTACCGTCCGGTCTACCCTCAATCCGCCGACTTATCATTGGAACAGGTAAATGTGATTACCCGTACACTGGAGTCCGGAGAAAAAGACCGCATACGGCACATCTCAGCGCTTGCTAAAAAGGTACAGTCACTTCTTTCCATCACTCCGCAGGATGGTAATCAGGAAAAATTTCTCCAGACGGTATTAAGAGATTATCAATATTATGCGTTAGAAGAAATATAGGAAGTTTGTCCGATGACCCTACATATTTACAGCTTAACAACCAGATATACAGTTCCTTTGTTCGTATACTTAGAAGAGACACGTTTCGCACGATTGGATACCTTTTTGAAGAAAAACTTCTTCATCACCCGCAGAGAATACAGTCAAATAACGGGTTATTGAAAGGAAAAGCACTGCGTGAGCTCAACCTTATGGTCGAAAAGGGCATTCTTAAGACACAGAAACCGGGAATCGGATAATACACTTAAAGGCTGATAATCAGCAGAATGACCAGTTGTTCAGTAATAATTAAGGTGATAATAGAAAATACGTTTTCTTCTATTATCACCCGCTATTGTCACCAAATTTCACCTGGCTATCAATAGATTAAGCCAGAAAAGTGACAAGTGACAATTAAAAGAGGGGTTTATCTCACAGTGAGACCGGACACCGTTTAGTCCACCTGTCCCAGAGAATTTCCGTATTCCATTTCTCCTTGAACCACAAAGAGAACTTCTTCCGGATCGTATTCTCCCATTTCATCCTTTTTGGCTTCTTTCACAATGTAAGCCACAACCTCTTCCAGATCAATATCAACATATCCATCCGCATCGGGCTGAGCATCAAGGATTCCACTTTCAGAGTAATACTCGTCAATCAAATCGAGGAAATAATACAACTCGTCATCCGAGAATTTCTCCTTCAGTTCTTGAGGCAGATAGTTTTTGATAAACTCGATGGTCTTTTCGTCATCGGCATCTGCTAATAAAAAATCTTCTTCCAGTCCCATGATCATTTAAGTATTAAGTGATAGATATTAAGTAGACTGCTTATAACAGCTTCTTTACTTTCTCTACAAATACAGGTTTGCCGACAGCGCCTACTTGCTTGTCTACAATCTCACCATTCTTGAAAAACAATACGGTAGGGATATTACGGATACCATATTCAGCAGGCAAATCGCTATTTTCATCCACATCACACTTGCCGATGATTACCTGTCCTTCAAACTCTGCCGCCAATTCTTCAATAATAGGAGCTACCATTTTGCAAGGGCCACACCAAGGAGCCCAAAAATCTACCACAACCGGTTTTCCTTCTGCAAGGATCTCCTTATAGTTGCTGTCTGTAATTTCTAAAGCCATTTTTTTAAATATTAAGTATTAATTATTAAATAGTATTTCACTTGCTATTACCGCCACAAATATAATCAATTTATCCCACTTGGATAAACTTTAATAAGAAGTTTTATAATGAATATTGAAAATCAGCAATTTATCTGAGGGGCTCCTATTTTAGCCTAAAAAACTAACCATAAAAACTAATCATTATAGTAATATGGAGCAGATATTTTTTGATTTCAAATTAAACTTTAATTTGTTCGATCCCAATACGAAGAAAGCAACTTCAATTTATGCTGTAGTCTATTTTAAGTGCAAACAGTATAAAATTAATACTGGGGTTAAAGTGTATCCAAGTCAATGGAATAAAAAAGGCAACTGGCTATAATCAATAGTAAACAGACTAAGTTGGATAACTATAACAATACAATTGTGAATAATAAATTAAAACAGATACTCCTTTCTTTTGAGCAAAGTAAACTCTATCTTTGTGAACACATAGAATCTATACCAAACTTATATGAATTACTAAAACAATATATTAACCCCAGTATGGCAACAAAAAAGAAGACAACAAATGGCGTCTCTGCCACTGCTCAAATGAGCCTATTACTCTCCACTGTGGATAAAGACAGCACTAGAAATATCTATCGTGGAAATATCAATGTATTCAAACGATTTCTAGAGGATGAAAATATTACTGATACATGGGAAAATATTACTGAAGATAACCTAGAAAAATATAAGGAATATCTAATCGGTAAAGGACAAGCTGTGACAACAATCAATAACTGCCTAAGTAGCCTTAAAAATATACTTCGGAAGGCTGATAAAGAGAAGAGTATCTGTTTTGACTTTCACACTTCAGGCTGTGATAAAGTTGAAAAAGTAAAAGCCCTACGGAGTAAAGAAGAGAAGAAATCCAAGCAAATACCACTAACAGAAACACAGATTTATGAGTTATACAATCTGGAACTTTCTGGACGTGATGAGGAGGTTCGGGATGTATTTGTAGCGCAATGCTTACTCGGACAAAGAATATCCGACATGCCTAAACTCTTCGCCGGAAATTATAAAAAGATTGATGATCATACAGTTGAAATAACAGTGCAAAAAACTCAGGAACAAGCTGTTATTTATCCGTTTCCTGTAGCTAAAGAGATTCTGAACAAATATAGTCTAAATGGTTTCAAGCATCTGAATATCAACACAAATCCAGATGAGCAGGAAGACAAAAGCCGTGAATATGTCAGAAAAACAGATGACCACATAAAAAAATATGTAAGAATGCAGGGTTCGATGAAGAAATTACCTACACAGAACAACGTGGAAGTAAAAAGGCCACTGTAAAGAAAAAGCAACACGAACTTATACATACACACATTACCCGTCACACTTTTATTACTTTGATGTGTAAAATGAGGGTTCCAAAAGAAACAGTGATCATTGCAACCGGACATGAAAATACCAAAATGATAAATGAAGTGTATTTGCATATTTCTTCTCATGACAAAGCTATGCAGCTAAGCGAGGCTATTGAAACAAATGCCTGTGGAAGTATGTTTGTTACCCACAAAAAGCAAGAGGAGTTGAAAGAAGAAACCGACATATTCAATTATATAAATATCTTATCGGTCGTTTTGTAGATGTCTAACAATTCGTTTTACCGTTTATATATAAAGTATAAACAATAATGTATGTATTTAGTATAAGTAAATAACACTTTTAACACATTAGCAAAAAGTCATTTAAAAGTGTATATTTCGTAACTACTAAGACACTACGAATATACACAAAAAAAC
>OAWI01000304.1_pt1 | contig 18974 bp, 24 predicted proteins | sample 1476631 | NCBI WGS metagenome assembly OAWI01 (sample SAMEA2580171, study PRJEB22360) | human gut metagenome | biome: human gut; feature: human-associated habitat; material: faeces | place: Denmark | collected 2008/2010
GAAACGATAGAAGAAGGCCATCAGAATGCCGGCACAGATGGCTATCACAATGCCTTTTTTCCGGCTGTTCTGTCCAGATGCCTTAGATACTTTATGGGAAGCCACTCCATTGAAAACAATAGCCAGCACGATGAGGAGGACACCCGAAAAGAGGATGACAGGATCGCCTTTCGGCATGGTGAAGTAGTTGATGAATACCCCCAATACCAAAGCCAGCCCTACTCCTATAGGGAAAGCCACCGATATACCGGCCAGCGATACGGAGGCCGACAACAAGATATTGGAAGCATTGAAAATGATGCCGCCAATAAAAGCGCTTTGCACATTTTCGGCACTTACCTGTTGCAAGTCCTGTATAAATCTACGGCCTGCCTCTCCATAACTTCCTAAGGTCAATCCCAAAATCAGCGAGAAGAGAAGTATACCAATTACATAATCCCAATAGAACAATTCGTAACGCCATGTCTTGGCCGCCAATTTTTGGGTATTTCCCCATGAACCCCAGCAGAGCATCGTCACCCAGCACAACACCACTGCCAATTCGTAATTTTCAACTATAAACATATTCGTTATTTCTTAGATATTCGTATTTATTTCTTTACGATAAGGAATGGAAGGTTGTGCGCCCATTCTGGTTACGGCAATGGAGGAGGCTTTGGAAGCTATCACTGCTGCTTGTTTTAAGTCCATCCCCTCTGCCAGGCCTACGCACAACGCTCCATTGAATGTATCTCCGGCAGCCGTGGTGTCAATAGGTTTCACTTTAAAGGCATCGACGTGATAGGAGATGCCCTCTTCTATGATGAGGCACCCCTTTGCTCCTAAGGTGATGATGTAAGGGGGGAAAAACGAAGCGTGTCAATATGTGGTCGGTCTGAAAATGAATGATTGCTTTGGTTTTCAAAGTGTTAGGGTGGAGTAGGGGAGAATGGGCTGCAAAAACGAAGCGTTTACATCGCTTTACATTGGGCTTACATTTGAGCCTCGTTTGAACGCCGTTCAAATGAAATGCTTTACATTGAAGGTGGGATAGGGGAGATTTCGGAGTGTTGTCGTCGATTGCTCTCCATGGTTTACTTTTTCCTCATATACAAAGATAGTCAAACGGATCGGTTTATACAAGTGGAGTGGGGGAGTGCATGGTGCGCTTTTCCTTTTTATTTTATCTAAATTATTCCATATAGATGATATTTGGTATATTTGCAATGAAATAAATACCGTATATTATGAGTAAAGTTATCCATGTACATTTGATTTTTGAGAAAAAGAACATCTATTTTGGTAGTATATCGGCCATTTTTGAAACTCTAACGGAGAAACAGGTCGGGATCACCAAGAATAGTCTTTTACATGCTGGACTGGTTGATGACATTGCCAAATACACGAAACGTGCAATGATTATTCAGTCTCGCTTGATAACATGCACCAGAAAGGGCTGAAACAGCCTTAGAACGTCTATAAAGCCGCTTTTTGCGGCTTTTTTTTGTATTCGTGTCGGTAATAGTACATCAATGGGAGGCTGCTACTTACTTTGAACGGTTTGAACAGTCGGAAAAATTGAAAGGGTTTACACTTGGGTTTACAACTTGGGTTTACATTTTCTCCATTACAAAAACGAAACGTTTTAATAGGGTTTACACTTGGGTTTACATTTTCGGATTATTTTTTTAGCGATTTGTCTATCTATACAATATAGATAGGACTTGTTTTTGCTTGTTTTTAAACTATTTGAGGGGGCAAATAATACATTGATAATATTTATTTACTCCCCTATATTTTAATTCATATCTCTAAAAATCAGTGTTTTGTTACTTTTTACCCCCTTCACCCCATAAAACTCGTTTTATCCGGCACCTGCAAGTGTTGAACTCCCCGCATCTGAAACACGCCCCGACTTGTCCTGTTTAAGTTGTGTAATTGTCTGTTTGAGCATCCCTATTTCCTCTGCCTGTTCTTTTATTGTAGAGAGAAGTTTATCCACAATTTCAGGGGGGGCATTGTATTTTTCGATTTCTTGCTTATTGTCTTGGCTTATTTCTTGGTGTATAGTATATGAATTTTGGGAGACATCTGTATTATTGGATTTAAGCATATTCCCCTCCCCTCTCATTAGCCATTCAGCAGATAAATCCGGATATAGGGTTAAAACTTTAACTATCATATCTCCGCCAGGCTGTGATGCCATATTTTTTCCCTTGAAGTTGCTGGATTGTATTCCAGTAGCCTCAAAGAAATCTACTTTTTTTATATCCTTCTCTTTTAAAAAGGCAAGAATTTTATCTTTTATGGTCAAAATATCTCCCATATTTGTTTTTAGGTTAAAATTTTATCCTTATATTTGCAGCGTGTTCAAAGTGTGAACACCGCCCCAAAGCTACAAAAAAGGCTTGAGGTGACAATGAGAAATATAAAAAGAAGAAAAATAGAAGGTTATGAAACGGTATTATTTTGAATTGACAGATCGGAGTTATAATGATCTGGGGGCTTTTATTCCGGATGGGTACAGCAAGGAAGTGGCTGTCAGGCAAGCAAAGAGGTGGATGGCAGAAAACAGTATAGTATTAGCCACCCTTATCGTGAATAGCCTAAGAACATCTAACGTGTTGGATGTAATTGATATTGATATACTTAAAACGAAGATATAATGGAAGCAAAATTTAAAAAGGGACAAAGTGTGAGAATCACCAAGAGGAACGGTGAAGTCATTGATGGTGTAATCCGCGACTGGGACTATAACATTTGTACTTTCGGTCGTGAATATAATGTCGATTATATGAAAGATGGCCAGGTTTGGACTGTGATATGTGTTCCGGAGGATGCCATACAAGAACTCCGATAGATTTCCGGGGCAGTTAGTTCAGTTGGTAGAACACGCCAAACTCCCGCAAGGGAGAGGCCATGGTCCGTGGTTCGAGTCCGCGACTGCCCGCTACAATAATTTAACTTATCAGCGAATTATGAAAGAACGAATAGTGGTAGAATACAGTGAGGTGGGTAAAATAGCCGGTTTGCTGGGTTGTTCCCGGGAAATGGTCTCCCACTCCCTTGCATTCCGCAAGAACAGCAAGTTGGCCCGTTCCATCCGCAAGCTCGCCATCGAGCGCGGTGGAACCAAGGTAGGTGGTAACCCTGAAAAGAAGGAAAGCGATGAAAAGTGAGTTGATGGCATTGTTCGGTGACCAGCTGCGCTGGTTTATACACTTGAACTGGAAGCAGCGCCTTTGTGTACTTTACTTCTGTCTGAATTTCTGTCTGATATTTTCTGTGAGTGAAGACAATTTGCTTTGGGCGCTTTTTGTTGTACTGAACTTTGGGGCTTCAGTACGGCTGTTGAAGAGGCATGTCCCTTTGAATGATTTGGAGGACTGATAACAGAACGGAAAATGGAATACTATAATAATATACTGTGTGTAACCTGTGAAGAGCTTACTTCAGGAGATAATCCGGTGATGAAGTATATAACTTTATACCAAAATGTCCGTCGCGGTAACATCGAAAGTATCAACCGTGGCGGTGGCGAGGGCAATGTAGCCCTGTATTCCTATTCTTCCCTTCCCGAGAAATACAAGAAACGTTGGGTTGAGCGCCATGGCGAGCCCGAGAAACAGATGCGAGAAGAAATGATCCGTAACATAGTGAAGAAAGACGAGAAGGCCGAGCGCTTTTTTGAGGAGTACCGTTACGACAAGAACGGTGAGCTGGTCGCCCTTCCCGAGGATGTGAAGAAGGAATACACCTGGAACGCTTCGGTGCTGAACGCGCTGATGGAAGAGTTCAAACGCTTGAGTTCATCCAATAACAAGCTGACCGGTTTCCGCCGTAACCTTTGGGAGCTTCTGCTTGTCACGAGTGAGGAGTGGCGTCCGGTGTACGGGCACAGCCTCCCGGGCAGTGTGGGCCGGTTGAAAGCCCTGATAAGCAAGTTCCGTCCCGACAACTACGGTGTGCTTGTGAGCGGCAAGTACGGCAACAGCAACACGCTGAAGATCGAGGAGGACGGCGGGCGTTACCTTGTTGCATTGAAACGCAGCCGTGTTCCGGTTTATACTGATATGGAGATCTTCGAGGAGTACAACCGTGTCGCTCCGGAACGTGGCTGGAAGCCCCTGAAGAGTCCCCGCAGCCTCCGCGAATGGTTCAGCAGCCCGCGTGTCGAACCTCTGTGGTACGATGCCGTTTATGGGGAAATGAAGGCGCACCAGCGTTATGACCGCAAACACCGCACCATCCTTCCGGGCCGCCGTGACAGCCTCTGGTATGGCGACGGCACGAAGCTGAACCTCTACTATCGTGATGAGAACGGGAACAAGTGCACTACAAGCGTGTACGAGGTGGTGGACGCTTACAGCGAAGTGCTTCTTGGCTATTACATCAGCGATAATGAGGACTATATCGCCCAGTACCATGCTTTCCGCATGGCTATCCAGACGAGCCGGCACAAACCCTACGAGATCGTGTGCGACAACCAGGGCGGTCATAAGAAGAACGCGGCGCTGGGTCTTTTCTCGAAGATCAGCCGTATCCACCGCCCGACAGCTCCGTATAATGGCGAATCTAAGACGATTGAGAACATTTTCTACCGCTTCCAGAGCCAGGTATTGAAGAAACGTTTCGGTTTCACCGGGCAGAATATTACGGCAAAGAGAGAAACAAGCCGTCCGAATCTGGAATTCATCAACGCGAACATCGACTCCCTTCCCACATTGGAGGAACTGAAGGAACAGTATGCCGCCGCCCGTGAGCAGTGGAACTCAATGAAGCACCCGGCCACTGGCATCCCCCGTATTGAGATGTACAATACCAGCGTGAACGAGGGCACCGATCCGGTCAGCGTTCCTGATATGGTGGAGATGTTCTGGTACACAACCGATAAACCGTCGCTGTTCACCGCCAGCGGTATCGAGATCACGGTACAGGGAAAGAAATACCCTTACGAGGTTTTCTCCGCTCCCGGTGAGCCTGACCTGGAATGGCGCCGGCGTAATACCTACAAGAAGTTCTATGTCCAGTACGATCCCTATGACATGAGCAGCGTACGGTTGCTTTACAAGGACAAGGGCGGTGCGATGCGTTTCGAGTGTGTGGCCTCGTTCCCGCTGATGATCCACCGTGCCCAGCAGGAGCAGACGGAAGCCGAAAAACGTTTCATCCGCACCCAGCAGGAGGCCGTCGTCAATGAGCGTATAAACCGTCAGGTCGTCGCCAAAGATATCGAGTATGAGCATGGTGTCGCACCGGAACAGAACGGTTTGCGTACTCCTGACCTGAAAGGTCTCGGAAAGGAGGCGCAACGCCAGATTGACCGCCGCACGAGAAAATACAGCCAGCCGCCCCGTCCTTCCATAGGCCGTGACATGAAAGTCATCAGCAACGTGACATGGGACAGCTTTGAGAAGAAGGAAGTGAGCATCCGCAAGGTGGTCGGGAAATTATAAGGAACAGATTTATAACAAGATAAAAAATATTGATTATGGAAATTACAATGAAAGAGAAGAACGCCATCAGTGAGAGCCTCCGGGCTTACGTGGCGAAGTATCCGAGCCAGACGAAGGCCGCGGGTAGTCTGAAGGGAGTCAGTGTGGGTACTGTGAGCAATATCCTGAACGGCCGTTATGAGAATATCAGCGACGAGATGTTCCGTAATGTCGCCTCGCAGGTCGGTGGTGTAAGCGCTACCGGCTGGCAGATCGTGGAGACGGGTGCTTACCAGGAGATCACGGCTGTACTCTCTGACGCGCAACGCTGGCGCAATGTTACCTGGGTGACCGGCGAGGCCGGTTGTGGCAAGAGTACCACCGCCCGTGTTTACCTCCAGGAGCATAAGGAGGTTTTCTATATCCTCTGCTCTGAGGACATGAAGAAAGGTGACTTTGTCCGCGAGATCGCCCGTACGGTCGGAATCCGGACCGAAGGGTATAATATCCGTGAGGTGTGGGGGCTTATATTGGATGACATTATCCAGATGGACGCGCCCCTGCTGGTGTTCGACGAGGCGGACAAGCTGACCGAACCGGTGTTCCACTACTTCATCAGCCTGTACAACAAACTGGAGGAGAAATGCGGCGTCGTGTTTTTGAGTACCGATTATATTGCCAAACGCATCAGCAATGGTCTGCGATACCAGAAGCCCGGCTACAAGGAGTTCTACAGCCGTATCGGACGGAAATTTTATGAGCTGGAGCCTACAGACGTGAACGACGTGTTCGCGATCTGTTCCGCCAACGGTGTGACTGACAGGAAAGACATCGATAAGGTGATAAAGGAGGCTTCGACATGTGACTTTGATTTGCGGCGTGTGAGGAAGTCCATTCACAAGGTGAAACGCATGGTGGGGGAATGACTCCCGTTCAAATACCGTTCAAACGTAATTTTAAGGATATGGAAAACAAATTTGAATACTTAAAGATCGACGGTCGCGAGCAGCTTCCCGCTCCCTGGAGCGATTACCCAGTCTTGAGGGAATACGAGACGGTGACCGTTTACCGGAATGGTCGCGACTACCTGGACGCCCTTGTGGGACAGCAGGACGGCTGGTGGGTTGCCGGCGTTCACATGGAGGTGGGCGGTTCCGGCGGTGGTTTCAACCCGGGACGTAAATGGGGACAGTTTGCCACCCGTGAGAATGCCCTTTTGTGGGCACTCGGCAGGATGCTCTGCCACGAGAAACTGCGGGGTGCCGCACGGCAGGCCGTACTTGACCGAATTGACAATATCCGACAACTAACACTGTTCTGACCATGGAAGAAGAGAAAAAGGATAATAAAAAAGCGGGCATGAGACGTGCCTTGAATGTCAGGGACATCCTGAACAAGAAGTATGACGTATTCCCTTTCGAAGGGAAATGGAAGGATGCCTTCGACACTCCGGAAGTCCGGGGCTGCTGGTTCGTGTGGGGCAACAGCGGTAACGGTAAGACCTCTTTCGTGATGCAGCTCTGCAAGGAACTTTGCAAGTATGACCGTGTGGCGTTCAACTCCCTGGAGGAAGGAACTTCTCTGACAGTCCAGAATAACCTGCGGCGCTTTGGTATGGCCGAGGTAAGCCGCCATTTGGCGTTCATCAAGGAGGACATCCCCACCTTGAAGATCAGGCTCCGGCGTCATAAGAGTTTCAACATCGTGATCATTGACAGCTTCCAATACACACAGATGACGTATCGTGACTATATCCAGCTGAAGGAGGAGTTTCCGGACAAGCTGTTTGTTTTCATCAGCCATGCCCGCGGCAAGAATCCTAAAGGTGATGCGGCCACGAGCGTGATGTATGATGCCGACCTGAAGATATGGGTAGAGGGCTACGTCGCCTTCAGTAAGGGACGTTATCAGGGGGCCACTGGTGAATACACAATCTGGGAGAAGGGCGCCTATGACTATTGGAATGTGGCGGGACCGAAACAGAAAGGAGGCCAGGCATGAGCGGGATAAAGAAACAGCTGGAGAATTTTCCTCCCGCCTATATGTGTAAGGGGCCTAACCGTGAGAACTTCGTCAGTACCGGCCACAAGTGTGGTTACTGCAAGGGCAACGGCTGGTTCTGGGGAACGGAAGAGGGCAGCCGCGAGGACGTGCATGTGTCCTGCCCGGTGTGTGGCGGCAGCGGTGAGCTGGATGCGATTATAACAGTGGACTGGAAACCTTCAAGCAAGTGAGCCATGAGAAAGGAGTATTACAACTACGTTGTGAAGCTGCCCGTTCTGCTTCATGAACTGTTCCGCGGGAAGGTTGCCGACTATCATTTTTCCGACATGACGGTAGTGATGAACCACCTGGTGAAGTCCTACATCCGCATGACGGATGGTGGCAGGGTCTCCACGGCCACCCGGCGCATCCTCCTCTGCATGGACCGTATTCCGGACATGTCGTTCTTCTTCCGCCGTCAGGAGAAGTCGGTGCTGTTCTTCGAGATGGATCCGGCCGTTGCCGGCAGCCTGCAGCGTGCCATCATCGCCGGCGGTTGGGGCAACCGCCAGCGTCTTGCCGTCCGCCTGGTGTGCGCCTTCTGTTGCGGTGCCGGTGTGACGTTGAACAACCTTTCGATGGAGCTTGCCTCCGAAGAGGTGTTCCGCCGCCCGGAAGGCTACCTCATACATACCTACGTGAGCAACTACCAGTACGTGTTCCTGAAGGAGACGGCCGCCGCCCAGCGCATGAGCGTGGAGGGTATGCTGACGGCCGCCGCCGAACTGCTGGTGGGGACGGATGATGACGGTTCCGGTTACCATATCCCGGAGAACCTCGGTCGTATCGCTGACAGCGTGCTCGGGATAAAGGGCAGCACGCTGAAGGACTTCCGCCGGCAGTGTCTGGTGAGTATCCGCACGAACACCATCGGCCCGGAGCGTATCGCCGCCTTCATGGAGAGGCATGGCATCTCCTCCGCCCGTGAGTTCCTGCGCCGCGTGGTCCTCTTCTTTCTGGAGGCACGGTACCTCATTTACCGAAAAGAAATAGAACTCGGGGAGAACGACCTGCCGGAGGAGAACGAGCCGGACTGGGAGGAGACGATGTTCGAGCAGTGCTCAAAAAGAGATTTCGCTATTTCAACATATAATTATTAACCATTAAAATTTAACTGAAATGATTACAGAAAAACAGAAAGAGGCAGTAAAGGAACTCTGCCAATACGTGGATAACTTTTGTAAGGAAAATAATCTTAGTGCCTTTATGAGCGTTGCGGCCAGTGAGGACCATCCGGACGGGCTTGAGCAGATAGCCGGCTCGATCATCACCGGCAAGGGTGAGTATGTTGTCGGCGCCATTTCGGGGACTGTCAAGGCCGGCAGCCGTGTTTATATGCTGCTTTCCATGGCACTCATGCAGGCCTACACGAGAAAGACTGACATTAATACTATTCCGTTCGGTGAAAATTTGAATATGAACTGATGAATGTAGCATAAACAGCTATGAGTGAAAATAACAACAAGCAGAAACGTAAACGTGTCTGTCCGCATTGCGGCCGAAAGTTGTGGATGCGTGAGTTCTATCCGTTGAAGAATGGGGGACGGAGTTCCTGGTGTCATGAATGTGTGCTGGCGTACAAGCGTGAACAGTACCGCAAGCACCGGAAGGTTGCTGACGGTACTTTCATGCACCGGACACTGGGACGGCTCGTCGAGCATAAGGGATATTCCACCCGTATCTTTTGGAACGGTAATATGCTTTCCATCATGCGGCGCCACTATCACAATACCCTCAACCGGGAGCTGGCTGAAATGCTCGGTGTTTCCGAACGCAGCGTCACCCGGAAGGCCCGAGAGATGGGACTGGAAAAGGACAAAGGTTTTGTAGCCTCCCTTAGCCGGGAACATTTGTTGCTGGCAAACGCGAGAAGCAAGGAACTGGGATATCCGGGCGGCTTCACCAAGGGGATGAAGTTTCGGGGAAACCAGTACACCGGGAGGATAAGAGTTGAATAACATACAGCACGGTCAATATTATGAGTAAAAAAATGGTAATTGTGGTCACCGCAGTTGGTGTCCGTAAAGTAGTGGAAAAATGGCTCTGTGAGAATATGACTTGCGAGCTGGTTGTGTCACGTAACGCACGCCATGAGTGCGGAAACCCTTCGGTTTTGCGTACTCTTCTACGCTCTGCCGTGGGTGAAATCATAGAGTTGTGCTGATGTGGTATGAATAGTTTGAGTTAATGAAAATCTGAATAGAATGGGCATACTTGAATTTTTCGACCAGTATAAGTGTACAAAAAAATGAAAAAGAGCATCTTCTTGATTATTTGTGTACTATCAGAGTAAAGAGAGTGATTAAGGAAATCAATGACCTTAAAATAAACAAAAAAACAGTATAGCCATGCAGATAGACATCAACAGCCGCAAGCAGTTAAATAAACCCGAGAATTATGCGGCGTTTTACAGCCTTTTGAACCGCCTTCCGACATCGGATCGTGAGGCACTGAAGGAAAGCATCGTTTCCCAGTACACGGACGGCCGCACCACGAGCCTGCGCGAGATGACGCTGAAGGAATACAGCGCCGCCGTGGCCGCCATGCAGAAGCTGGTACCGCCCACTTACCAGGAACAGCTCCGGAAGATTCTCCGCCAGAAGCGTTCCTCGGTGCTTCACCAGATGCAGTTGCTGGGCATCGATACGGCCGACTGGGACCGGGTGAACGCCTTCTGCCGGGACAGCCGTATCGCCGGCAAGGAGTTCCGTGAACTTGACTGTGAGGCACTGGACACGTTGCAGGTGAAGCTGCGTGCCATCCGCCGTAAACGTGAGAATAAACAACAATAGCAACCATTTAATTTTTCAGTTATGGACTTGAAAGAACAATTAAAAAGCCTGTCCGCCCAGGACAGGAGGGAGCTTTTGAAACAGCTCCAGCAGGAAGAGAAGGAAAACAAGCGCAATCGTCGCGATGCCTACGAGGGCCTCCGTGCGCAGTTCATGCTTGAAGTGAAGAACCGGCTGCTCCCGGTTGTGGATGACGTGAAGGCGTTCCGCGACTGGGTGGAGAAAGAGGCCGCCGCCTTCCGTGCGGTGATGCGTGAATACGGCCAGCTGCGTAAGGACGAGCAGGCGAGCTTCACCATCGTGGACGGTGACATGAAGCTGGAGGTGAGGAGCAACAAGGTGAAGAGTTTCGACGAGCGTGCCGACCTTGCCGCCGAACGCCTGGTGGATTACCTGAAGCGCTACGCCATGGGGCGCGAGCTGGGTACCGACGACCCGATGTACCAGCTCGGCATGACCATGATCGAGCGCAACCGCCAGGGCGATCTGGACTACAAGTCCGTGAGTAAGCTGTACGAGCTCGAGGACCGTTTCGACAGCGAGTACACGGAGATCATGGACCTCTTCCGTGAGAGCAACGTGGTGTACAAGACCGCGGTGAACTACTATTTCCACAAACGTGGCGAAAACGGTGTCTGGCACCGTATCGAACCCTCATTCTGCCGGTTGTAGTCATGGAGAAGACGAAGAACATCGCGCCGCACGTCATGGCCTGCAAGCGTTGTGAAGGCAAGGGACGTATCTTTTACCTGGACCAGGGAGGAGCTCCTTTATCCGCAAAATGTCCGGTCTGTAATGGCAGCGGGCGGGTGAAGGTACAGAGCAAGGTGATCACCCGCATCGAGCCGTTTGTTCCGGGTGAGGATGACACCGAACTGATGACCATGTGATTTTGTTCACACTCTAAACAGAAAAACGCCGCATTCATACACGATGCGGCGTTTTTTTATTAACATCCCCGGTTAAATGCCTAATTTTGCAGCATATACCTGAACTTATGGCTAAAGGACGAGACAAAAAACTGATAGAACTCCGTGATGAAGCCCTGTGCCGCCGTTACTATTACTGGACGGAGGTGCAGCGCCTGCGTTTTGATGATGCCCTGAAAGTGTTGTCCCGCCAGGAGTTTTTCATTTCCGAGGAGCGGATCATGTCCATTATCCGGTGCAAGTGCCGGGAGCTGAAGGACTTGGAGGTGAAGCCCGTCCCAAAGGTTAAGAAACCCCGCCTGACAGCCGTCCAGCTTTCCCTGTTCACGGGGGAATGAACCTTCCCCTTACTGCATGGCCGACTCGTCATGCAGCGTGAAAGAATAAACCGTCTCGTACACCTTGATGTTTCCCGGCAGCGAATAGTCCCGGCTCTTTACCCTGACCAGCGGGCTGGTCTCTTCCGTGCACTGGAACTCCTGCAAGGCTTTGTACAGCTCTTTGGCCTTCAGCTGCCGTTCCCTTACCTTGTCATAGGTTCCGGAGGTGTAGTGGGTGTCATCGTAGCAGTCAATGGCCAGTCGTATGGTGATGAGTGACTCGCTTTTCTGTACCCCGTAACCGAGGTCATTCCAGTCCGATTCGGCGTTCCCGACAAGCACGCAGGGGAAGGTTACCGGATAGTGGTCCTCCTCCGCCCCGGCTTCAAGCTGTCCGTAGTCCTCGTCAATGTATGACAGTTCAGGCATCTTTTCGGCGATGCGTTCCATGATCGCGATAAAAATTTCTTCCATGTTGTTATAAGTTTAAAATATTTCTGATTTCATTCTCCATTTTACGGTCTATCTTTTCGGACAGTTCCCGGCTTTCCCCGATAAACTGGCGTTGCGGTATTTTTATCCGGAGCTTTTTCTTTTTGGTCAGCGCCAGCCTTTTCCATTTCAGCGCTTCCTGATTTTCCTGCGGTTCATTGTTTGCGGCAGAACCCTTCTTTTTGCCTTTTCTTTTGCCCGTGGCGGCTTTTTTAGCCTTGCCTGAAGCCTGGTAATACTTCGCCCATGCAAAACGCCGCATTTGGGGCGTAACAGTCGGATGAACTTCTCCTCCCCAGTTATTGACCGGCGCATAGACGAGTTCGTTTGCCACCCTCACCCGGTATTCTCCCGGCATGTATTTGACGGAGCTGAAGAGATGGTTCCTTCCGGAGAGCAGCGTCCCGTAGCTCCCTGCCGCATCGGTCCGTCCCGAGGACAGCCTTTTCGCTTTCGGCCACGGGTGTAATCCTCCGTTTACGAAACCTTCCCGGCGGAAGTTGTCCTGGAAATGGTCTTTTGCCATTCGTCCGGCGATAACCGGCATTTTCCGTTTCATTAGCCCATCCAGTTCTTTCCGTTTGGCTTTTATCAGTTTTGAATATTCTTTTATGTCCATGAATGACTGAATTAAAAAATAATTTTATACTTTTGCAGCAAGGCGTTTTTTATGTGCCTTTTTGCGTTATGGAAATACCTAAACAAGTGTCGGAATTAGCAAACAGTAGCGGTTACAACTCCGTTGTCTTATCAGCCAGTTCCCCTGAAGGAAGCATCTATTCCGTGGGCTGTGTTGACGGGGATGGTTTTGAGTTGCCTGTCGGTCTTCCCGCCTTTATTCTGTTCGACGGCCAGTCCTGCTGTCTGGTGGACGGTGAGGAGGGGCTGGCACTTTCTTCCCGTTTATTTGGTGATGAATAGTCCCATGATTTTGGGATTTACCAGTTTGTTGTCTATTCTTATCACTCCCACACGGCCCGCTTTCATGCTCTGTATGTAATTGCTTGCATCATCCTTTCCGGTTTGCGGGTCGAAGAACCTTGTCTTTCCTTCAGTCACCTCTGCGCAGAACACGTGTGCGGAGCCGCCTTTCCAGGCACAATATATCTCGTATATTCCATCCTCTCTGAATTTTTCCCTGAAGTATTCCTTCAGCCGGTTTGCATTCATTACTTGATATCCCTTTCTGACCTGCCATTTATAGGTATAGTCATAATCCGGCTTTGTTCCGTCCCGGTTCAGGAAACGTTCTTCCCATGTGATACCTTGTTTTGCCATTTCATTGTATGCGCTTTGTCTGATGTTGGGTTTTGCCTCGATGTCAAACCCCAACCTTCTGAGCATGTGTGTCACGGTGCAGGTCTGGCAATTCACGCGGTATCCTTCCTCTTTTCCGAATTTCGGGTTCTCCTTTCCCTTGTTCGCCTGTTCGTATGTCATCGGCTTGCCTTTGGTAACGCCGAGTGCCTTTTCTATCTTGAGATTGTTGCGGGCGATGTCGGTTTTTTCCTCCAGCGTCAGGTTGTCCGGCATTTCGGCTATCATTTCGTTGATGCGCCTGGTCAGTGCGTCCACGGCTTTTTTTGCTCCCGGATGCGCTTCAGTAATGTAGGGGTGTTTGTCTGAAAACAGTTTGCCGTCTTTTCCCGGATTGTTTTCCAGACCGTCATGTGCCTTGTTCTGCCCGTTTTCGTCCGGTACCGCTGTCGGCGCTTCATCCGTTGATGAGAGCGTGCACTTGCAGTTCCATCTGTCTCCGGGCCTGTGCTCGTTCCAGAACGGATCATCTATCGGACGTATGGTCCCCCAGAAAATCCTGTGGTCGGCTCCCGGATGTATGGATGTGGACGGCATCCATTTGAGATTCGGCAATACGTCCTTTTCTCTTTCGAACTGTCTCCAGTCCGCGGCCTGGTGTGCCCGTATGACGGCCGTGTCGTATTCTGTACGCAGCCAATGGATCATCTGGTGGTCGGCTATGGGCATGGCTTCCTTCACCCACTGTTCAAACGGCTTTAAACTTCCGTTTTTGTCCAGTAGCAGCGCTGCCATGTCGTTCTGTGCCCTGTGTACCTTGAAAGCTGCGAACACGGCGTTGTTCATTCGGATTTCACGGTAGAAGTCATAATCCGGATCATCGGTTTTCCGTGTCCCAAACCCCTTGTCGGTGGCTTTGTTCATCGTTTTCCACGTGGCCTCGAACAGGTTCTCCTCGATGTCGGTCATGGGATGGAAATCTTTGCTGTATATGTTCTTCAGGGCTTTCTTCAGTACCTCTTCATCGAACGAGAATAAAGTTTCCACCTGTTTGTCCTCCATTCTGTAGAGGCCGTTTATCACCATTCTAAAGCTGCCCCGTCTCTCCCCGGGGCTTTCCCGAAAAAACGTTTCAGCCAGTTGTATGCGTTTTTAAGGGCATTTTTCTTTTCTTTGGGTGTTCCTTTACCGTGCTTTTCCAGTTCCGGTTCTTCTTCCGGATCCGGTTCATCCTCTTCCGCCTTTTCGGTCTTTCGGGCCTTCGCCGCCTCGATTTCCGCCGCTTTCTCCTCCTGGCGTTTCTTCAGCTCGTCATAGTTTGCCGGTTTCTCGATCCCGAATTCCTCGTAGAGGTAGTCGTCACCTACCGGCAGGTTGAAGTTCGTGCGCAGCTGTGTGAGGATGGACATCTTTTTCTCCGGTTCGATAAGCTTCTTTTCCGGATAGCAGAACTCCCCGCCTGTGGTGTCTATTCCGAGCATTGCGAATATGTCGGCCATGTCATAGTTGAGCACGTCGAGGATGTCCTGCCTGTCGGAGAGCGTCACTTTCTCCTCCACGTCCTTGTGTACGGTTCCCAGTGCCTGTGTGCCCTTGTCGGAGGCTTCGGTGGTGAGCGTGTTTCCGAGGAACAGCTTTGAGATTTCGTTGTTGCAGCGCTCGCAGAGCTTGTCGTAGAGGTCCGCGCTCCCTGTCTTGTTCGCGGCTTCCACGAGCTTGAGCACCGTATCCTCCGCGTGCACGAAAACCGACAGGCTTCCGGTGCTGTCCGCGTCGTCCAGCGCCTTCTGCCGTGCCTCGTCGTCATCCGTGGGATACGTGTACTCCCTGATGGGCGCTCCGAACACTTCCGCGAACTGTGCCCAGTCCGCCACGTCGTTACGTTTGTATATCACCCAGATGGCTGCTTTCACCAGCAGTCCGGGATCGTCGGGTGAACCGATGAACAACAGGTCGGGGTACTCGTCCCAGGACGTCCCGGTGGTGTCCGTCTGGTGCCGCAGTATGAGCCTGCGCACGGGATCGACGTGTTTGCGCGGTATCAGGTCGTAGTTCACCCATTCCCCCTTGCGGTAGAACTGCACGAGTGAGAACCCCCAGAATTTGGCGTCCAGGATGTCCCCTATGAACTTCCGGAACCATGGGGACCTGATCTGCTTGTTCACCTTCTCGTCCGGCTTCCCGTTCCTGCGGAATTCTATGGAAGATGCCAGTGCGGCATTCTTCCGTTTCTCTATGACACTTGTCAGGTGCGTATCCATGAGTATGTCGCTGAACAGGTCGTACAGCCTGAAGCGTCTGGAGTAGTCCACATTCTCGAAAGCCCTTACCGCGAGCATGTAGTCCGCTATGTCTATACCGAACCTTCTGGGCTGTGTCAGTATGATGGTTGCGGGTCCTTTCTGCCCGGGCCTCGGCAGGTTCCCGCTTTGGGTTATCTTTCCGGCCCCTTTCTTTCTTTTGCTCATATTACCAATGGTTTACACGTTTACGGTTGCTTTTGATAAGGAAATTTGATTTTGCCGCCCTCGTCTCTTCGGACAGCAGGGGCAGGCCGTCCACCGATATCTCCTCGGCCGCCACGGCTTTCAGCCATTCGACCGCCCTTTCGTGGCGTTCCTTCCGCAGCGGTGACAGGTTCCTCGGGTTATGTATGCAGAAGATGTGGTACACGGCTATGTCGATGGCCATCATCAGGACAAGCTGGTTGCGTTTGTCACCGGTTGCCGTGAATATTTTGTCACAGTCGTAACGTCTGGAAAGGTAGCAGCGCATCTCGGCGACGGCGCGGTCCTCGCATATCTCCACGACGGCGTCGTCCTCCCTTGTCAGTGCGTCCAGAATCTCCCGGTGTATGCTCGCGTCGTAGTCTGAAAGTTCGATAAATTTGCTCATAATGATAGGTATTGAAGTTTACACTCTGTACTTGTTTTGTGACCGCGTGCTTTTCCTTGTGACAATGACGGGCTTTTCCGACTGTCTGGTCTTGCGGTCTATAATTCTGTTTCCCCCCTCCACGCAGTCGGGTCCGTCTGCCGGATAGGTCAGTTGCAGGTTGAACAGCTTGAACTGTTCCGCCATCCGTTTCATGTGCGGGTTGTCCTTTTCGGCCTCGTTGAGTACCAGGTTCCCCTCCCGGTTGAGCGGTTCCAGGTTCGCCTCGATACGTGTGGCCTTGTCGGTCTTCTTCTCCTCGTCCCCGGTGATGTACAGTGATATTTTCCTTTCCCTGCGTATCCGCCGCACGATGGGCTGGAATACCTGCTGGAAAAAAGGATCCTGTAATTTGTTGTTCTCCATGTAACAGTATACGGTGGTTTTCCCGCCCACGAACTCCAGCAGCTTGATGTACCACTCTACAAATTCCGCGTTCAGCCCCCTGTCCAGGAACGTTTTTATCAGATAAAGCCTTCCCGCGAGTTTCCCGAGCAGGCACACCGTTTTGGTGGAACTTTTTTTCGTCTTGTTCTCTCCCGGTGCGGGGTCCCCGTATATCACCAGGAACTTGAACCTGGAGAGTGCCGGCACTTTCCCGTAGGTGATTTCCGCGAACACGCCGCCGTCCACCACCGGGTTGTTGAAGAACTCTTTCTGTGCCGCCGCCGCGCTGACCAGTGAGAGGAAGAGGTCTATATCCTCCTCGGAGTTCTTTTCGGGCCATACGGACAGCCCGTCCTTTCCCCGGATGTTGATGATATCCACGTGCCCGATTCCTTTCGCCTTCAGTTCGGTTGCCTTTTCGATGGCCCTTTTGATGCAGCAGTCCGGCGCGATGATGTTCCCGTTGAACAGGATGCGGTAGTTTCCCGATACGGACATGGTCGGTATCAGCGCCTCCTCCAGCCATTTCCATTTGGTTTTGATCCGTTCCGGATTCCGGCACTCCTCGTCGGTGTCTATATCGTCCACCAGAATGAAGTCCGGCCGGAAGTTCTTGTTACGCGTACCGCGCGGTGACTGCCCGGCTCCGATGGCGCGGAAGGAGCATCCGGACATGCAGGTGAACTCCCCGGTTTCCCACGCTCCCGGTTTTTTCTGCTGTCCGTAGTCCTGTATGATCCGCTGGTTCTCCTCAAAGTTCGCCATGAACGGCAGCAGTAGCCTTTCCGCATTGTCTGCCGAGTTGGAGATCAGCAGCACGTTGCGTATCTTTTTTGTCAGTGCCAGTTTGGATATCTCCATCATGGAGCGTGCGGATTTCGCCAGCTCGCGTGACCAGGCCCTTACCTCGTACCAGCGGTTGTTCCTCATCAGCCGCCCGGTGGCTTTTTTGTGGAAGGCGGCGGACTCGCAGGTGCAATACATGGCGAAGTAGTATTTGAACCACTCCTCGTCGTTCTTCTCCAGTCTTTCCCGCCTCTGCCTGATTTCCGTTTCCGTGTCCGTGGGGTTGATGTCCGAATGTTCGCGCACGGATGCCACCAGCTCGTTCCAGTTGTCCAGTGCGATCCTGTCCTGGGGCGTGAGTCTTTTCTTTGCCATGTCAGGATAATTTTGATTTGACAAACGCGTCCAGAAGCGGGGTGATCTCCTTCGCCTGCGTGGAATCGTAGGTCCGCACCCATTTGAGCAGGTCGGAGAACACGGAGATGATGTCCGCCAGCCCCACTTCTGTTTCCAGTTTCTTGATGGCGTTCGACAGTTTGGAAATGGTGTCCGCTTCCGCGGCGTTCGGGAACCGTTCCCCTTCCGGCTTTCCCATGATGGCGTTGTTGAGTTCCGCCAGCTGCCGGTACAGGTTCTTCAGCTGCTCCTCCCGTGTGATGGTTATGGAAGCCTTCAGCTGCTCCCAGTTTCCTTTGCCTATCCAGTTGTTCACAGTCACCCGTGAAACCCCCACACGCTCGGCTATTTCCGCCTGCGTGAGCGTTTCGCGGGTGTAGAGCGTTTTCGCCCATGCCTTTTTCTGCTCGTTTGTAAGTTCGGCCATATTACCTCCTTTTTTACGTGCAAAATTGATAAGGAAAAGGAGCGAAAAAAAACGCGCTCCGCATGATGACATTTTAAAGCGTCATGGCAATCCTTTAAAGTCTCCATGATGAAAACGCGGTTTGAAAAAGGCTTTTAATCCCCCTAATTTCGCACCGTAAACTTTGCAGGGAAGGACCTGCCAAAACGATAGTGACATGAGTAGATTTTTCAATATGATACCCGGAACCGATGCCTGTTGCATCCTTCTTTACGGTGACATCGGTGAGTACGATGATAACGTGCGCAGCGGTGATATTGCCCGTGAACTTCTGGAAGCGGAAGCCCTGACCGGGAAGGTGGACGTGCGTATCAACAGCAACGGCGGCGAGGTTTATTCGGGCATCGCCATTTTCAATGCCTTGAAGAACAGCAAGGCCGACATTACCATCTACGTGGACGGCATCGCCGCCAGCATGGCCTCCGTCATCGCCCTTTGCGGCAAGCCCGTGCAGATGAGCCGTTATGCCCGTCTGATGCTTCACAGTGTCCAGGGCGGCTGTTACGGCAACAAGGATGAGATGAAGGACTGCATCCGTGAGATCGAGGCGCTTGAGGATACCCTTTGCGAGATGTATGCCACCCGTATGGGCAAGGACAAGGAGGAAATCCGCGCGATGTATTTTGACGGCAAGGATCACTGGCTGCGTGCCGACGAGGCGCTGGCGCTGGGGCTTATCGACGGTATTTATGACGCTGACCCGGTACCGGAGGACAGTACCCCCGAACAAGTATTTCAAATATTCAATAACCGGCTGC
>OAWI01000314.1_pt1 | contig 18143 bp, 16 predicted proteins | sample 1476631 | NCBI WGS metagenome assembly OAWI01 (sample SAMEA2580171, study PRJEB22360) | human gut metagenome | biome: human gut; feature: human-associated habitat; material: faeces | place: Denmark | collected 2008/2010
TATCTTTCCACTCCGCCGGTGATACCAGGTTTAGGTACTTCGGGAGGCTTTGAAATGCAGTTGGAAGCTCGTGGGGAAGCCACTTTTGACAATCTGGTGGATGCGGCAGATACATTAATGTATTACGCTTCTAAAAATAAGGCATTGACGGGTTTGTCTTCTTCTTTGCAATCGGAGATACCGCAGCTCTATTTTGATGTAGACCGGGACAAAGTGAAAATGCTCGGTGTACCTTTGGCTGATGTATTTTCTACCATGAAAGCCTATACCGGTTCAGTATACGTAAATGACTTCAATATGTTCAACCGTATATATAAGGTATACATTCAGGCGGAAGCTCCTTACCGTGAGCATAAGGATAATATCAATCTATTCTTCGTCAAGGCCTCTAATGGAGCTATGATACCGTTAACATCTTTAGGGAACGCTTCTTATACCACAGGGCCAGGTAGTATCAAACGCTTCAATATGTTTACTACGGCAGTCATTCGTGGGGCAGCTGCGCAAGGATACAGTTCCGGACAAGCGATGGAGATCATGGAACAGATTGCTCGTGAACATCTTCCAGACAATATAGGTTTGGAATGGAGCGGACTTTCTTACCAAGAAAAACAGGCCGGAGGTCAGACAGGCATGGTGATGGCATTGGTATTCCTTTTCGTATTTCTCTTTCTTGCTGCGCAATATGAAAGCTGGACAGTACCTATTGCCGTATTGCTTTCTTTGCCCGTTGCCGCTTTGGGTGCTTATCTTGGGGTATGGGTATGCGGATTGGAGAACGATGTGTATTTTCAGATCGGTCTGGTGATGTTGGTGGGGCTTGCCGCCAAGAATGCAATTTTGATTGTTGAATTTGCTAAAGTGCAGGTTGACAAGGGAGAAGACTTGGTGCAGTCGGCTATTTATGCGGCCCGTTTACGTTTCCGTCCGATCTTGATGACTTCGCTCGCGTTTGTGCTCGGTATGCTTCCAATGGTTTTGGCTAGCGGACCCGGTTCGGCAAGTCGGCAGGCAATCGGTACAGGTGTCTTTTTCGGAATGATATTTGCTATTGTATTCGGTATCATTCTTGTACCGTTTTTCTTTGTGATGGTATATAAGACGAAGTCTAAACTCTTAAAACAGAAGAAATGATGAAACGAAAGAAACTATATATTGTCATATTGTTATTTGTAGGAATATTGACTTCCTGCAAGGTAGGAAAAAGTTATGTCCGTCCCGATCTTCATCTACCCGACAGTTTGGCTCAACATCAGGACTCAGTTAGCTTTGGTGATCAGGACTGGAAAGATATTTATACGGATTCTACATTGAGAAGCTTGATAGAACGGGCATTGGATCATAATAAGGATATGCTGATAGCTGCTGCCCGTGTGAAAGAGATGGCTGCACAGAAGAGGATTTCTACGGCAGCATTGCTTCCTGATATAAAAGGGAAAGTGACGGCAGAGCGTGAACTCGAAAATCATGGAGGAGAGGCTTTTAAGAGGTCGGATACCTTTGAAGCGCAGTTTCTAGTCTCTTGGGAACTTGACCTTTGGGGAAATTTGCGTTGGGCGCGTTCGGCTAGCATTGCAGAGTATTTACAGTCGGTAGAGGCACAACGGGCACTACGAATGACTATTGTTGCGGAGGTGGCACAGGCATATTATGAGTTGGTGGCTTTGGATACGGAATTGGATATCGTAAAACAAACCTTGAAAGCCCGTGAAGAAGGAGTCCGTTTGGCTCGTATCCGTTTTGCCGGAGGATTGACTTCGGAGACGTCGTACCGTCAGTCGCAGGTGGAATTGGCACGTACGGCAACTTTGGTTCCGGACTTGGAGCGGAAGATTTCCTTGAAAGAAAATGATATAGCTTTTCTGGCAGGTGAATATCCAAACAAGATTGCCCGTTCACGTTTGCTTCAGGAATTTAAGTCACCGGAAACGCTTCCTATCGGATTACCGTCCACTTTATTGGAACGTCGTCCCGACATTCGTCAGGCTGAACAAAAGCTGATTGCAGCCAATGCTAAAGTAGGGGTGGCTTATACGAATATGTTTCCGCGTCTTGCCCTGACAGGAGGATTTGGCTCGGAAAGCACGTCTCTATCGGAACTGTTGAAATCTCCTTATGCGGTTATGGAAGGGGCTTTATTGACTCCAATTTTTGGCTGGGGAAAGAACCGTGCCGCACTGAAAGCGAAAAAGGCGGCCTATGAAGTTGAAGTACACAATTATGAGAAGTCTGTATTGCAGGCTTTCAAAGAGACACGTAATGCGATAGTGAATTTCAACAAGATAAAAGAGGTATATGAGCTTCGTGCGAACCTGGAACGTTCGGCGAAGAGCTATATGGAACTTGCACAGCTTCAATACATTAACGGTGTCATTAATTATCTGGACGTGTTGGATGCGCAACGTGGATACTTCGATGCGCAGATTGGCTTGAGTAATGCGATTCGCGACGAATTGATAACTGTAGTACAACTTTATAAGGCTTTAGGTGGAGGTTGGAAACAAAATCCCTAAACAAAAGAAAGAAGAATTTTCATAATTCGGAAAAAAGTGCGAAATTTGCAACGCTTTTCAAGTTTGATAAGAAACTTACTAACACCTTTAAATAAAAATAGAGAAAATGACTAAAAGTGCATTGCAAATCGCAAGGGCTGCTTATCAGCCCAAACTTCCAAAAGCATTGGCATCAGGAGCTGTTAAAGCAGTGGCAGGTACTGCTACTGAATCTGTAGCCGATCAGGAAGCTATCAAAGCTTTGTTTCCCAACACGTACGGAATGCCGTTGATTACATTTGAAGCCGGTGAAGCGGTAGCTCTTCCTGCTATGAATGTAGGTGTGATTCTTTCGGGTGGTCAAGCTCCCGGTGGACACAATGTGATTTCCGGTTTGTTTGACGGTATCAAGAAACTGAATCCGGAAAACAAATTGTATGGTTTCATCTTAGGTCCCGGTGGGTTGGTAGACCATAACTATATGGAGCTGACTGCTGACATCATCGATGAATATCGTAACACTGGTGGTTTCGATATTATCGGTTCCGGTCGTACGAAATTGGAAAAGGAAGATCAGTTTGAAAAAGGATTTGAGATTATCAAGAAACTCGGTATCAAAGCATTGGTTATCATTGGTGGTGACGACTCTAACACAAACGCTTGTGTTTTGGCTGAATACTATGCCGCCAAGAAGTATGGTGTACAGGTAATCGGTTGCCCGAAAACAATCGACGGTGACTTGAAGAACGAGATGATTGAAACTTCTTTCGGTTTCGATACAGCTTGTAAAACTTATGCTGAAGTAATCGGTAACATCCAACGTGACTGTAACTCTGCACGTAAATACTGGCACTTCATCAAATTGATGGGTCGTTCGGCTTCTCACATTGCACTTGAATGCGCTTTGCAGGTACAACCGAACGTATGTATCATTTCAGAAGAAGTTGAAGCTAAGGATATGTCTTTGGATGATGTGGTAACATACATCGCTAAAGTGGTGGCAGAACGTGCTGCACAGGGACATAACTTCGGTACAGTATTGATTCCTGAAGGTTTGGTTGAGTTCATTCCGGCTATGAAACGTCTGATTGCTGAGCTGAATGACTTCCTGGCTGCTAACGCAGAAGAATTCGCTCAGATTAAAAAGTCTCACCAGCGTGATTATATCATCCGCAAACTTTCTCCGGAGAACTCTGCTATCTATGCAAGTCTGCCGGAAGGTGTTGCCCGTCAGTTGACTTTGGACCGTGACCCTCACGGAAACGTTCAGGTATCATTGATCGAAACAGAAAAACTGTTGTCTGAAATGGTAGCTACGAAGTTGGCGGCTTGGAAAGAAGAAGGTAAGTATGTAGGTAAGTTTGCTGCTCAGCACCACTTCTTCGGTTACGAAGGACGTTGCGCTGCTCCGTCAAACTTCGATGCGGATTACTGCTATTCTTTGGGTTACACAGCTTCTATGCTAATTGCTAACGGTAAGACAGGTTATATGTCTTCTGTACGCAATACCACTGCTCCTGCTGCCGAATGGATTGCAGGTGGTGTGCCTATCACAATGATGATGAATATGGAACGCCGTCACGGTGAAATGAAACCGGTTATCCAGAAAGCATTGGTAAAACTGGATGGCGCTCCTTTCAAAGCATTTGCCGCACAACGTGACCGTTGGGCTATTGAAACGGATTATGTATATCCGGGTCCGATTCAGTACTTTGGTCCTACGGAAGTTTGCGACCAGGCAACAAAGACTTTGCAGTTGGAACAACAGAAATAATCTTAACTGTTAGCGGTTAACGGTAAATAATTAATTAACGATGGACGGTAGGTGTCGTATGACAGATTATCGTTCATCGTTTTTCACTAACCCTTAATCATCCAGTCATTTGTCGTCACGTAATAATCCGATAGCTGCAGTTCAAAAGAAAAAGACAGTTTCCGCCACTCGAAAAAAGGGAACTACTTCTTCTAAATCTTCCCGTGCTCCGAAAAGGGTGCAGATGAAGACGAGCCATGGTATGCCTGTCTGGTTGCGTAATATTCTGGCGGTACTGATTGTGGGTTGTTTCTCTGTTGCTTTCTATTATTTCTTTATCCGCCCTTATGCTTATCGTTGGAAGCCTTGCCACGGATTAAAAGAATATGGAGTTTGTATTCCTGACGGCTACGATGTTCATGGAATTGATGTTTCTCATTATCAGGGAAAAATAGACTGGCAGAAACTTCGGCAAAACAAGGAGACAGTGACTCCTTTGCATTTTGTCTTTATGAAGGCGACAGAAGGAGGCGATCATGGTGACACTACTTTCTCGGCAAACTTTGCCAATGCGCGTAATCATGGATTTATACGTGGAGCTTATCATTTTTATATTCCGAGTACAGATGCTTTGAAGCAAGCCGACTTTTTTATTCGTACGGTAAAATTGGATACCGGAGATTTGCCCCCTGTGCTTGATGTAGAAATGACCGGAAGAAAGAATAAGACAGAATTGCAGCAAGGTATCAAGCGCTGGCTCGACCGTGTGGAGGCTTATTATGGGGTAAAACCTATTCTTTATACTTCTTATAAATTTAAAACCCGTTATCTGGACGATTCTATCTTTAACGCATATCCTTATTGGATTGCCCACTATTATGTGGACTCTGTGAAATATCAAGGTAAATGGGATTTCTGGCAACATACGGATGTGGGAAATGTACCCGGCATTGAAGAAGAGGTGGATCTGAATGTCTTCAACGGTACATTGGAAGATCTCAAGAAGCTGACAATAAAATAGCAGCTGTTTCTTTTTCAAACAACTTATCTATTCTCTTATTTGTTATAATCGTATTATTATTAAAAATATACGATTATGAACTTTGATATAGCTATTATTGATGGAATGAGCCGCTTTGATCCAAAGATTCATGTTGTGATAGAAGGAGCGGAGTTTGCCGATTATTTTTGGCCTGCTGTCGAACAATATGTGGAATGTACGCATGAATATTGGCGTAGGACTTTATCATTCTCAAAACATAGAAGGCGCTTTGACCACTTTGCCCGGAGCACGTATTGTATGTCCGTCTTTTGCGGATGATGCAGCCGGGCTACTCCGTACCTGTATGCGTTCCAAAGGCTTTACTTTATTCCTTGAGCCGAAAGCATTGTATAATTCCGTTGAGGCTGCTGCAGTCGTACCGGAAGATTTTGAAGTTCCTTTCGGAAAGGCACGTATTCGTCGTGAAGGGACAGATCTAAGTATCATTACGTATGGAAATACAACGCATTTCTGTCTGAATGCTGCGGAACGGTTGGAGAAAGAAAAGGGATGGATAGTAGAGGTTATAGATATCCGTTCTTTGGTTCCTTTGGACAAGGAAACGATATTCGAATCGGTGAAAAAGACGAGTAAGGCGTTGGTTGTACATGAAGATAAAGTTTTCTCCGGCTTTGGGGCGGAGCTTGCCGCAATGATAGGTGGAGAGATGTTTCGCTATTTGGACGGACCTGTGCAACGTGTCGGCTCTACCTTTACACCCGTCGGTTTCAATCCTATTTTGGAAAAGGAGATTTTGCCGGATGAAGCTAAGATCTATAAAGCTGCCAGGAAGTTATTAGAATATTAAACAGTATGGATTATGAAGAAGATAGGTTTGTTTTATGCTGCCAAAGCTGAGAAAACGAGTTGGGTGGCGGAAAGAATACAGAAAGAATTCGGTGAAAGTCATATAAAAGTGGTACTGATAGAACAGGCTTGGCAGAACGATTTTGCTGCTTATGATTGTTTTATTGTCGGAGCCTCCACTTGGTTTGACGGAGAGTTGCCTACTTATTGGGACGAGCTGTTGCCGGAGCTTAGAACGATGGATTTGAAAGGAAAGAAGGTCGCTATCTTTGGATTGGGAGATCAGGTACGCTATCCGGAAAACTTTGCTGATGGTATCGGGCTATTGGCAGAAGTATTCGAAGAAGACGGGGCGGCATTGGTGGGCTTTACTTCTTCGGAAGGATATACTTTTGAGCGTTCCAGAGCATTGCGTGGCAATCAGTGTTGTGGGTTGGTTATCGACTTGGATAATCAGTCGGACCAGGCAAAAAAGAAAATCAAGGATTGGTGTGAACAAGTAAAAAAGGAGTTTGCGTAACTCCTTTTATAAGCTATTATATATTATGAGGGTGTCATAATGAATGATCTGCGTTTTGACACTCTCTATTTTTATCCCTGTATTCTTTGTTTCTGTTGGCAGAGAATAGTATTAAACTTTATAAATGAATTTCACTGCCGCCCAACGATTCTTTTCTTTGTGATGGATATAAGTCAGTCCGTTTTTTTCCGCTTCTTCGCGGATAACAGGGATGTCATCCACATAAAATCCGCTCATGTATAGTTCCGCTCCGGGATGCATACAAGTGACATATTGTTTCATATCATTCAGTAGGATATTGCGGTTAATATTAGCTATGACTACATCAAACGGCCCTTTTCCGGAAAGTGAAGAGGCATCTCCTTGAGAAACGGCAATATTATCTACGTGGTTCAATTCGATGTTTTCGATAGAGTTTCGTACACACCATTCGTCTATGTCGATAGCGGTACATGGATGTGCGCCTTTCATTCGTGCAAGGATGGCGAGAATAGAAGTTCCACACCCCATATCCAGCAATGATTTATCTTTCAGCTCGCTATCCAACAGTTCTTCGATAATAAGGCTGGTAGTCTCGTGATGTCCTGTGCCGAAAGCCATTTGCGGATTGATTACGATATCGTATTCTGCTTTAGGAATATCCTGATGAAATGTACTGTGGATTACACAACGGTCACCAATGATAATCGGTTGAAAGAAATTCTTTTCCCATTCCTCGTTCCAGTCCTTGTCTTCTGCTTCTGCATATGTATAGGTGATTTCCGTATCGGGTAGGGGAAATCCGGCGATTGCATTCTTTATGGAGGTTTCGTCACATAAAGTTTGTTGGATATATGCGGTTAATCCGTTCTCATTTTCAACAAAACTCTCGAAACCGGTTTCGCCTAATACGGCAGCTAATACATCATTTACAATCTCTGTGGACGGATTCGTATGAAAAGTGAACTCAAAATACTTCATAGTTGTTTCTAATGCTGGTGAATAATGTGCAAAGATAATCACAATTTTAGGGAAATCCCTACTATCCTTTGGGGAAAATCTCCCCAAGGCGATAAATCTCTTCCTTATCTTTGTAACGTGAATAAGTTTAAGTAATTACATAAACCCAGATGATATGAAAAAGATTGTTTACTTCTTGCTAGTTGCCTTGTGTCTCCCGATAGGCTTGATGGCACAAAGCGTTGATGACGACCTTTACTTCGTACCTTCCAAAGACAAAAAGGAGAAAAAAGAAACTCCAGTGAGGAAGGAACCGAAGAAACAGGTGACAAACATCTATACTTCGCCGGGAACTACAGTTGTGGTTCAGGACCGTAGGGGGAGAACGCGGGATGTGGATGAATATAACCGCCGTTACGATGCACGTGCTAATGAATTCGTAATGGATAATGATACCTTATATATAAAGGAAAAATCTACTCCGGACTTGGACGGGGAATGGGTGACCGGCGAATTCAATGGTACGCAGGATGACTATGAATATGCCGAACGCATCATCCGTTTCCGTAATCCGCGTTTCGCTATCAGTATCAGCAGTCCGTTATATTGGGATGTAGTCTACGGACCGAATTCTTGGGACTGGAATATATATACCGATGGTATGTATGCTTACGCATTCCCGACATTCAGTAATCCACTTTGGTGGGATTGGCGTTATGGTTCATACGGCTGGGGCTGGAACTATGGTTGGGGCTGGAGTCGTCCTTATTATGCTTGGGGATATTATCCGGGCTATTGGGGCGGCTGGCATGGCGGCTACTGGGGTGGCTGGTATGGTGGTGGATATTGGGGACATCATCATCATTGGCACGGCGGTCCTAGCTGGGGCTGGGGCGGTGGAGGCCGTTGGACTGGTCCGACTTATACAAACCGTCGTTCGTATGGACAAAGCAGTTACAGAAATTCTTCTACTGTACGTCGATATGGTTCAAGCGCCACTCGTTCTGGTGGTTCTGCTATTCGGTCAACTGGTAGCTCGTCTCGTACCTCCGGATCAGCTTATGGCAGGGGGACAAGCACAACAAGACGCGTGGTAGGTAAAACGAGAAGTGATGAGCGTTATGGCTCAAGTACTCGTACGGGAAATTCATCACGTCGTGGCAGTATTTATTCTCGGCCAAGTAGTACTCGGACTAGTGGAACAGGAACCGGTTCTTCTTATTCCCGTTCTTCTGGAGTGAGAAGTGGCAGTAGTGGAACGAGAACATCTACTTACAATCGCGGTAGTTCTTCCACTCCACGCAGCAACTATTCTAACGGTAATAGTAGCCGTCGTTCATCATCTTATGGAACTTCTCGTTCATCATCTTCCCGCAGTTATTCACCTGCCTCTTCAGGTGGTAGTTCGCGCGGCAGCTATTCTTCCGGTGGGGGAATCGGCAGATCTTCTGGCGGAGGAGGTTCTTCTCGTAGCGGTGGTAGAAGATAAAACGAAGGGTATTAATTAAATGGAATGAAAGGTATGAAAAAAATAGTTATGGTAGCTGTATTGGGACTATTTGTTTCTGCAGCTTCGGGATTAGCACAGACTGTTTATGATGGTGCTAAACTGACGGGAAAAGATTTAAATGGAACTGCCCGGTTTGTCGGAATGGGAGGTGCTATGGGGGCACTTGGTGGAGATATTTCTACCATAGGGACCAATCCGGCCGGTATTGGGCTCTATCGTAGCAGTGATATAATGACTTCTTTCGGTTTCTCATCTTATGGAAGTGAAAGCAAGTATTTAGGCAGTAAGTGGAATTCGGATAAAAACAGGGCTTCATTTGATAATATCGGATTTGTATTTTCATCAAAGATCGGAAACACTACTCCCTTACGCTATGTGAATTTTGGATTTAACTATCATAAAGCAAAGTCTTTCTATAAGAATATGGAAATGAACGGTGATCTAGGTAATTATTCACAGGCCTTCTTGATGGCTTCTCTGTCTGACGGAATATCAAATTGGGGAAATCCGTTTGATACTAATGATATAGGTTGGCTTTCTGCTGTGGGATATGAGGGGTATGTAATCAGTCCGAGCCTTACAACTACGCAGAATGAATTTCCGTATAAAGATAAGGAAGGTAATCAAGTAGTAAATAATGAGGGAAAGCCTCTGTTTTATGATTATGATTATTATAATACAATCGTTCCGGATGGAGTAAGTCCATACGCACGCTTTCATTCGGAAGAACGTGGTGGCATAGATCAATATGATTTTAATATCGCTTTTAATTTCAGTGACCGTTTTTATCTGGGGCTAACAATTGGGGCTTATTCCATTGATTATAATAAGTACACCTCGTATGATGAAGATTATGGTAATGAAACAGGATATAAACTGCAAGGTTGGAATAAAATTACCGGATCAGGTTTTGATTTTAAATTCGGAGCGATTCTTCGTCCTTTCGAGTATTCACCTTTCCGTATAGGTTTGGCTATTCATACACCTGTTTTTTATAGTCTGGATTATAAGACAAGTGTTTTTATGCAATCAGATATTTGGGATCCGGTAGCCAATGAGATTACCTATCGTGATATAGATTCTCGTGATTATTTGCCTGGTAAAGATGATATGGTTCAGCGCTTTCGTTTTCAGACTCCGTGGACTTATAATGTAAGTTTGGGATATACGGTAGGTAATAGTTTAGCTTTAGGAGCGGAATATGAGTATCAAGACTACTCTTCAATAAAATTTAGAGATCCTGATGGATATGCTTCCGCTTTCGAATGGGAGAATAGTACGACACCTATGTTGAAAGGCGTGCATACAGCTCGACTAGGTTTGGAATATAAAGTGGTACCTCAGTTTGCTTTTCGTGCAGGTTATAACTACAGTTCGGCGGCATTTAAGAAAGACGCTTATAAGGACTTGGCAATAAATTCTATTCAAACGGATACGGATTTCGCTAATAGTAAATCGCTGAGTAACTATACGTTAGGTATTGGGTATCGGGGTTCTACATTTTATGCTGACCTGGCATATAAATTCTCTACTTATAAGGAAGATTTTTATCCATTCATTAATGTAACTGTGGATGATGAAGGTGTTTTAATAGCTTCACCGGACGCTACGAAAGTAACCAACACCCGTAGCCAAGTCCTTTTTACAGTCGGTATGCGTTTCTAAACCAGATCAGTTTTCAATTTCAATAATAACTTTTGTGTGTAAAAAATCCCTGGAATGCTGAGTGTCTACAGCACTTCCGGGGATTTCTATTAGTCGTCCGGTATGAACGGTTGTCCGTCTAATACTCTATTTTATCCTCCTTGTTCATCCATGCTTTGAAAGCGGAAATAGCTTCCTCGTGCAATAAAATCTCAGAAGGAAGTTTTCTCTCTTTCGGTTTCAGTTCCAGTTCATCATAGATGAAGGAATCATCGAAGCCAATATTTTTTGCGTCGGTTTTATTGTTGCCATAGTACATTTTGTCCAACCGTGCCCAGTAAATGGCACCTAAACACATGGGGCAAGGTTCGCAAGAAGTATATATCTCATAGCCGCTAAGATTGAATGTACCAAGCTTTGCAGCGGCAGCGCGTATGGCGCTTACTTCGGCATGAGCGGTAGGATCGCAGGAAGCGGTGACACGATTTACTCCGGTGGCAACTATCTCTCCCTCTTTAGTGGCAATCACAGCACCGAAAGGACCTCCACCGTTCTCGACATTCTCCTTTGAAAGCTCGATGGCTTTCCGCATCAATTCTTCTTTAGTCATGGTATAAAATAGATTGTTAGTTTAATATGAGGATTATATCTTTCCAAGAATCTTATCCATTACCCAGTTGGTCAGTGTCGCACTTTCACCGTCGCAAGAACAGATAGATTTTCCCAATAAATGGTCTACTACCGCTTGGATAAGAGGTTGCTGTACATGTTCCGGGTTGCCGATACAGATTTCTTCCCTTCCTTTTTCTGTGTGCAGGCCGATAGGTTCGTAAGTGAAGACAGAAAAACAAATCATTCCTTTGTCCCCAATAATCTCTATACGGTCTTCGCGAGCTGAATCATGAGCTACAAAGCACCAGGAACCACTGCCTACCAATCCGTTATCGAACTGGAAACAAGCGCTCAACGTATCTTCGGCAGGATAAAGCCCGCCGCGATTGCTCTTGTAGCCGTTTGCTTCGAGGATACATCCGAACATATCCTGTAATAAATCAATCTGATGCGGAGCAAGGTCGTAGAAATAACCACCGCCTGCAATGTCAGCCTGTACACGCCAGGGAAGATTTTCACGGTTATAATCCAAGTCACGTGGCGGTTGGGCAAAACGGATCTGTACATTGATTACGTTACCGATAGTTCCGTTTTCTACCAATTCTTTTACTTTCTGGAAGTAGGGAAGATAACGGCGGTAGTATGCAACGAAACAGGGAACTCCCGTTTCTTTGGATATGCGGTTAATGCGCGTACATTCTTCGTATGTGACGGCCATCGGTTTCTCAATATAGGCAGGCTTACCTGCTTTCATCGACATGATGGCGTATGTAGCATGGGATGAGGGAGGAGTAGCGATATAGATAGCATTCACTTCCGGATCATCTATAAGTTCTTGTGCATCGTCATACCATCTCTTGATACCTCTCTCTTTGGCGTATGCTTTTGCTTTCGCACCGTCACGGCTCATCACGGCTACTACTTCCGAATGTTCTACTTTTTGGAAAGCAGGGCCGCTTTTAGTTTTCGTCACTTCTCCGCAACCGATGAATCCCCACTTGATTATCTTTTCACTCATAATACAATTACCTATTTGCTTATTCTAATAAACTCCAAAGATAAAGCAATTTTTTGTCAAGAGCAACTTTATTGATTATTAACTTAGTGGAGGAATTTGGAAAATAAAGCCTCTATTTTGCTAAAATGGAGATGTTGTTTGTATGGAATAGATTTTCCGTTTCGGGTGGATAGGACCTTTGCTCTTGTGAAAGCATATCCTATTTGCAGTATAAAGGTAGGTGAGTAGAGATAAGCCCGGGGATGAAGGACAATATGCCAATGGGGAAAAAAGTATAGGATTGTTTTCGTTTAGTAAGTAGATTGATAAGGTTATTTTTTATCATAGTATTTCTTGTAAATCTTTTGATATTCTTCTTCCTTCTGGAATCTATCCAGCCATGCATTCAAACTGTCGAGTAAGACAGGTGATTGTTTGCTGACTGCCCATGAGTAGAATTGTGTGAAACTGATTGCCGTATTGATATCTATTTGCGGCAAAGAATCAGCGGCAGCCTGTGCGATACTTTCATCACATACGGCATAGTCGATGTCTCCATGTGCCACAAGCGAAATCAATTGTTCCGGGCCGTATTTTTCTATTTCCTTTATATAAATGGTATCTCCAATCTCATTTCCCAAGTTCTGAATACGCAAGATTGACGGGGAACCCTTTATAACATGGAGTGTTTTTTGCGCTAAATCCAATTGACTGCGTATGTAAAGGGAATCGTTTTCTACGGTTGCTTTCCGTTGTACCAGCACTTGTTTGTTGAGCACGATGGGAGAGGTGAGCAGTAAGGAATCCTTCAATTTGCTGGTTGCTAATATACCGTATGCTATTACGTCATAACGGTCCTCGCTCAATCCTCTCAGACGATCCTCAAAACTCATATAAGGGCTGATGTCAACTCTTAGTCCTTTATCTCGGCCGAATGCCTGTATCAGTTCATAATTAAATCCCGCAACCGTATCCCCGTCTACATAAAAACTGATGGAATTATACTCTGTCGCTACACGTAATACACCTTCTCTGATAATATCTGCATAGTCGCGTGGGGGAGGCGGTTGTTTTTGCTGATTGTCGCATCGACGGAAACAGAAGAGTAGTGCCAGTACGATAATTACAGGTATCAGATATCTGAGCAATCTTATTTTGGGGCGTGTCACCATAAGCTGCAGAAGTTTTATCAATCATAGAAGTTCCATGAAAGGCCGAATTTCAGCACACGTGGGTTGATAGGGTAATGAGGAGACAGGAAATAATTCGGTCTGCTCATTCCTTGATTCACGTGATACATCATTACATAGAAACGTGTACGCTTTAAATGTAAGTTCGCGTAAACATTTACAATAGGATAGCCGCCTATCTCTACCTGGTCGTCTGTCGGTTGCAGATGGAAGTTCTGAATGGCGGGCATATATGCAGGGGCATTGTATTTGGTAAAGTATCTCAGATCGGCACCTAATTGTACGCTGAGCACTTTTTTTGCTAGTTTGAACTGCATATAAAAGTTATGATATAGCGAGAGGTCCGGCAAGGGAAGCACGGTCTGGTCGCTGGACTTCTGCCAGGTCACCTCATTGTCCAAGTGGAAGATACCCAATTTGAAGTCCTGATTAAGACTTGCTGACAACACTTGCAGACTTCCGCTTTTTTGTTCGGGCAATGCTTGTTGATTGAAATAAGTATAGTTCTTTATATTCTCGACTCCTGCTTTCAATTTTGTCCTCCAACGGGCAATGCTCAACTCTCCTTCAATGCGGGTGCGAAACTCCTTGTCCATATCATTGTCCCACCAGAAATGCTTGGAGTGATAGTGGCGCATATAGAACGGAGCCAGTTTATTGCTGACCTCTCCACGGGCTATAAGACTGACCGTATCTTTCCACAGAGGAAAGTTCAGGTCTATATCGCCTTTCACATTGAACTGTCCGATTGCTTTTCCTCCCAGTCCCACTTCACCGATGGCATGATAATGGAGTACATTACCTTCACGTTTGGACAATTCGCCTCCTACGAATATCTCATTCTCATTGTATTTGTCATTACCTATGCCTTCCAGGTTCATCAGTGTATATTTGCTGATTTTATAGGAGGCAAATGCCGTCAGTCCGGCTTTGGCATATTTATTGAACCCTTCTAACAGAGCAATACCTACGGTGTTTTTGATTCCTATATAGGTCGTACTGTCTTTTACTAATGGATTATCAGGTTCTAAATAAGTGTTCTGATAGTAATCTTTCACGTCATCTTCAGAATGGAAACTATGCCGTGCACGTTCCACTTGAACGGTATGTATAAAACTGGTGACCGGAACGAATTCTTGTTTGGCGGGCATGGTGTCGTTTTCAGCCTGTGGTATATCCCGTTTGAATCCCAAGTTATAGCGTTGAGTCAGAAAAACGTAAAAGTCGTGGTTACGGTTGGTCGTAGCGCTTAGTATGGTAGGAATATTCGTTGATTCATACTCCCTTTGACCTTGTGCCATTTCCTCCGGTGCAGTGATATATCGGTCATCTTCGATACCTCCGTTCTCGTTTGTTTTCAGATAGTTATTGCTGTATATGGCTTGCATTTGGTAGCGGTCGCCGATATAACTACCGAAAAAAGCTGCATTGAAATGTGATGTGCTTTGATTATTGTAATATCCCCGTCCGTACAGATAGTCTATGTTGAAGCCGAAAGCCAGACGTTTGTTTACATTGACAGAGAAGTATGATTTGAAACGTTCTTCCCCGTTCACCTTGTTACCGGCTTTGTGATATGTCAGGTTGGTATAAGGTACGTTACTGTTCGTAAAGTTGAATTCCGTAGGACGGATAAAGAAACTGGAGAAAGGCTCCATGAAAATAGTTGGCTCAGGGTCACGACGGTCGAAGAAAATACGTGACATACGGGGAGAACCCATATTGGCCAGATAATTGTAATGTCCGGTCAGCCCGTCAGTCAGGTTCGTGTTCTGGAAATGATGATATGCAGTATCCGCCGGAATCATAATCCGGTCGCCCAACTGGTTTTTGATACGCCACATATATAATTTAGGAGGCAATCCCTGTATCTCAACATTTGCACTGTCCAGCTTGTCCGGAATCATAGCAGGGTCTACCTGGTTGCCGTATTGGTCATAGCCGTTTTCGTCGATTACCTGGCGACCATTGTCGAACTGTGCATGAACACTTGTCAGACCTATAACGGTAAGTAATATATATAATAGTAAGATTCGTCTCATAATTGGAGGCAAAGATACTTACTTTAATTGATTTAATGATAATGGATAATTGAAAATTATGTTGCATACGTACAACACGTAGCTAATAATTATCAATTATCCATTGTTCACTATCCATTAATTAAACTTCTCGGATAAGCTCCATGCCTTTCTTGATAGCTTCCTCGTTCATAGGAATCAAGTGGTGGTGGCGTTCCGGCAAAGTCTTTTTCAAGCCTTTGATGACATTTTCTAAAGTTACAATCGGACGAAGTTTCAGCAGACCGCCTAATACGATCATGTTGAACGCTTTAGCGTTGTTCATTTCGTTGGCTGCATCCATTGCGTCGATACGGTATACTTTGATGTCTTTGCGGGTAGGAGGGTTGATTATTCCGTAACCGTCATAGATCAAGATACCACCGGGTTTCACCTTACTTTCAAACTTTTCGAGTGAAGGCTGGTTCAAGATGATGGCGGCATCGTATTTACTAAGAATCGGTGAAGATATCTTGTCATCGCTAACGATTACTGTAACGTTGGCAGTACCACCCCGTTGTTCTGGACCGTATGCCGGCATCCAGCTCACTTCCTTGCCTTCCATCAAACCGGAATAAGCCAGAATCTTACCCATAGACAATACGCCTTGTCCACCGAATCCTGCTATAATTATTTCTTCTTTCATTGTTCTGTTGACTTTTAGCGTTATTCTTTATCTTTTAAATCACCCAGCGGATAGAACGGGAACATATGTTCTTCCATCCATTTGTTTGCTTTTTCCGGGGTCATCTTCCAACCGGAACTACAAGTGGAAACGATTTCTACCAAATTGGAACCTTTACCGTTCATCGAGTTCTCGAAAGCCTTGCGAATAGCTTTCTTCGCTTTACGGATGGCCGGTACCGATTGTACGGACTGGCGGCTTACGTAAGCTGTTCCTTCCAGTTGGGCGGCGATTTCTGTGATTTTCAATGGATAGCCGTGAAGTTCAACGTCACGTCCGTAAGGACAAGTCGAGCTCTTCATACCTACTAGTGTAGTCGGGGCCATCTGGCCGCCTGTCATACCGTAAATGGCATTGTTGATAAAGATAATCGTGATGTTTTCGCCACGGTTCAAAGCGTGTATAGTTTCGGCTGTACCGATACAAGCCAAATCACCGTCACCCTGGTAAGTAAATACGAGGCGATCCGGCCACAGACGCTTCACAGCAGTTGCCACAGCAGGAGCACGTCCGTGTGCAGCTTCCTGCCAGTCAATATCCAAATAGTTATAGGCGAAAACTGCACATCCTACCGGAGAGATTCCCACCGTTTTATCTTCCATACCCATCTCCTCTATTACTTCGGCAATGAGCTTGTGTACCACACCGTGACTGCAGCCCGGACAGTAGTGCATGGCGTTGTCGTTCATCAGAGTCGGTTTTTTGTAAACCAGATTCTCGGGTTTGATTATTTCTTCTTTAGTCATAACTTCTTCTCCTTATCTGTTGGTGAACCGTATAAAAAACTCCATCAGCTTGACAAAGATTGCCGCGCCGCATACGTAGATAAACATTTTGAAATCTTCCTTTCCTACAACGAAATAGGTGATAATGGCTGCAACAGCCAGAATCATGAAAAGGATGTTCAGTACGTTTCTTATTTTATCGGGATTCATCGTTTCGTTATTTGATTATTTTTTCTTCCAAAGCAGTTACAATTTCATCCGGATCGGGGACGATACCGCCGAGACGTCCGAAATGCTCTACCTTTATTTTACCGTTAACAGCCAGGCGGACATCTTCAATCATCTGTCCGGCATTCAGCTCCGTAACAAGCATACCTTTTACTTTGTCAGCATAAGCGGCAATGGCTTTTGTAGGGAACGGCCACAAAGTAATCGGACGAAGGATACCTACCTTGATACCTTTCTCGCGAGCCAGCTCCATGGCTTTCTGACCGATACGTGCCATTGAGCCAAAAGCAATAATCAGATATTCTGCATCTTCACAGTTTATTTCTTCAAAACGTACTTCGTTTTCTTCGATTTGGCGATACTTAGCCTGGAAGCGGAGGTTGTTGATTTCCATTGCTTCCGGTTTCAGTTCCAAAGAAGTGATGATGTTCGGTTTGCGATCTTTAGCCTTTCCGGTAGCAGCCCACGGACATTGCTCAATCACTTCCGCTTCTGTGCGGCGTGGCTTTTGTGCAGGAAGAACAACCTTTTCCATCATCTGTCCGATCACACCGTCAGCAAGAATAATGGCTGGATTACGATATTTGAAAGCCAGTTCGAATCCCAATGCCACGAAATCTGCCATTTCCTGTACAGATGCCGGAGCAAGAGCGATTAGCTTGTAGTCGCCATGACCACCGCCCTTCACTGTCTGGAAATAGTCGGCCTGACTCGGTTGGATGGTTCCTAATCCGGGACCGCCACGCATCACGTTTACAATCAGACAAGGAAGTTCGGCACCTGCAATGTAAGATATACCTTCCTGTTTCAGACTGACGCCCGGACTTGAAGACGATGTCATTACCATCTTTCCGCTGCCTGCGCCTCCATATACCATATTGATAGCTGCCACTTCACTTTCTGCCTGGAGTACTACCATGCCGGTTGTTTCCCACGGTT
>OAWI01000342.1_pt1 | contig 16418 bp, 10 predicted proteins | sample 1476631 | NCBI WGS metagenome assembly OAWI01 (sample SAMEA2580171, study PRJEB22360) | human gut metagenome | biome: human gut; feature: human-associated habitat; material: faeces | place: Denmark | collected 2008/2010
ATTATCCTACCATATATAGAAGACACCCAATATTTGTATTCTATAAATAGCTGATTCATAATCAAAAAGAAAAATACAAATAAAAAAACAGCCAAAAATTTTTGATATTCCACAAAAAGCACTACCTTTGCATCCGCAAATAAGGATGGTTCCGTAGCTCAGCTGGATAGAGCAACGCCCTTCTAAGGCGTGGGTCCTGCGTTCGAATCGCAGCGGAATCACAGTTAACATCCGGTAACAGTTAAATGTTATCGGATTTTTCTTTTAAATAGCTGATATTAAACATCTTACAGTCCGACCGGTATCTCCAACAAATACCAGACAACAAACAATAATGTCCAGGCAAACAAGATAGCCAGTGAATATCTCCAAGTATATTTAAGCAAAGCTCCATACGTAATTCGCTTGTCATATTGCCGCATATAAGTCAATACCAAAGGCATATAAAACAAGAAAGGAGTGATTGCATTGGTCGAGCTATCCCCTATGCGAAAAGCACATTGTACAATGTCCGGAGTAATCCCCATTTGCGCAAACATCGGAATAAATATGAAAGACATAAAAGTCCATTTAGAAGTAGCAGATACCATAATAAGATTGACAGTTGCTGTAAACAGGATAAACAATACCAAAGCAGCCAATGGAGCAGGTTCAAAAGAAGAAAGCAGTTCCGCTCCCATGATGGCAAGGCACTTATCCAGATGTGAATACTCGAAACATGCAAACATCTGTGCTGCAAAAAAAGCAATTACAAAATAGACACCAAGAAGTTTCATGGGTTGCGTTAACCCTTCTATGACGTCATTATCCGTACGATAACGACCGGAGCTGAAGCCGTACGCCATTCCTGTGATACCGGCTCCCAATGAAAGAAGAAACAAAATACCTGCAATAAAAGGTGAATGCATTAAACCACCGTTTACCCCACGTAGAATCCCGTAAGAAGAAAAAGTAAGCCACAAAATAAGAGCCACATAAATAGCTGCCACAACAATGGAGATCATAATAGCACGCCGTTCTTTGCGGGACAGAGGCCGGTAAGCTTCTACCTTTATCCCTCCTTCATAATTCCCTAACTTAGGAATAAGCCATTTCTCAGTCACCCAATAAACAATAGCAGTAATAACCACCGTAGAAGCACTCATAAAGAAATAATTGCAAAGAGGTTCGGTGTTCCCTTGATATCCAGTCTGCGCCAAAGCAGCCTCTTGTGTAGTATGAGCTAATAACGGGTCCATCGTACTTAATACAATATTGGCACTATATCCACACGCAACGGAAACATAAGCCGTTACAATTCCGGCAATCGGATGGAGACCTACCCATTGGAACAACATAGCCGCAATAGGCAACAAAATTATATACCCACCGTCACCAATGGCATTCGATAATAACCCCAGAACAATTACCCAAAGAATAATTCTCTTTTTCTCTTTCCTGTTCCCCACCCCCAAACGGATACACGCATTAATAAACCCGGAATGTTGGGCAACCCCAAGTCCGAACATCGCGATGATTACCATCCCCAAAGGAGCAAATCCTGTAAAATTCTTAATTGCGTTGCGCAACCACCAGCGAATACCTTCCGGACTCAACAAACTTTGCACACGAATGTCTTCACCGGTTTGCGGTAATGTCACCTTTAACCCATAGATATCGCATATCCATGAAAGAAAAACCACTGCCATCGTCAACAGCATAAACATCGTAGCAGGATGGGGCATACGCCATTTTGTCTTCATCGCTTTTCAGGATTTATTCTTCGTCAGCTTTCCTTAGTTATTCATCATCAGGCTCCAGATTATCCAGATCAATAATGCGCAATTCCAATGCACGCACAGCCAATCGGGTAGCATTCACCCCCACCCGCTCTCCATTCGGGAAAAGACGTCCGATAAGGTCATTCTGCCGTTTTTCCAATGATTTCACGCCGAAGGGCATACCTTTCAGATTTGCAATCATCTCCTTCGTATATCCTAATGCCAAATGACGGAGAAAACGCTCGTCATATTCATCAATATCATAACTGATAACCGCCTCCTGACGTTTTGCATCATTAGCGACAGACTTCTTAAAACGGTCTACAATCTTTTCTAGAATCGGATAATTGAACACTAGCTTCTTTCCATCCATTACAGCCTGTACATCCGTTTTAGTAAGCAGCTCTCCTGTCTTGAGAATAATTCCATCGGCACCGGCATTCAACACATCCACCCATAATTTCTCATTCAAGATCTCACCGGTGAAGATCAGCACACGAACCCCCTTATAACGTTTGAATATATTCCGACAAATATCTACTCCGATAGTGGTAGAGCCCCCCAGCCCCAGATCCAGCAAAACCAAATCAGGAAGTTGGGCTTCCATCAAGGGCCAGAATTCATTCTCTGTCATGGCGGTACCGATCACTTCCGCATTCGGTATTTCGTGACGGAATATCTCCTCCGTGCCTTTCAACTCCAATTTTACATCCTCTACAATAATTACTCTAAATTTCTGTTCTTCCATTTCCTTATATCTAAACTTTTATGTGTTTTCCTTATTTTATCTACGCAGTACAGTAAAATAAACCGTAAATCCTCCATCTGCAGCAGGTTCGGCATTAATACGACATCCCCTGCGTCCTGCAAATTCATCATGATCGCGGATAATCTGTTTACATACCAAATATTCCGTACCACGCAACTCCCCTTTTTCACCGGCAGTCATACGTGTCAGATTCGGATAAAACAACAGGTTCAGTTCCTCCAGACTCTTCTCGCGTCTTGTATCCGTAAAAAGAAAGCGAATATATTCATCATCCTGCCGTGCCTGCAAACGCAACAGACCGTCTTCGTGAACCGCCAACGCTTCGTCAATCAGGTTTTCCAATAGGAAGCGCAACTGATTCAGATCTCCTATCACTTTTGCGTCCACCGTTCCTATCTCCAGTTCTATCCTCTCCGTCCGGTTCTTCATTGACTTTCTGAAGTATTTTCCGGCAGTATCCAAAAGTTCCTGTACAGGAATCACCACCCGCCGGAAAGTAACCTCTTCCAACTGACGGGAAGCGCACGAACTTAGAATCGTAAAGATTCCTTTATAATATTCAATCAATTCGGTTATTGTCTCCACAGCCTCACGCTCTTCCTTCTCTGAAATATTCTGCATATTGAGCCTACCGACAATTTGTTTGATCTTATTCGGATAATAAATTGTTTCATGTTTAATCGTAGACAGGCAATTATCCAATACCATATTTTGTACATGCAACATACTGTCTTCCCAAAGAGCACGTCGTGCCTCTTCATGCGCCGACTCAATATCCCGATATTTCGTAGCCAATTTCACCACCGCATTAAATATCACAATCGCCACATAGCGTGCCACCAATTCAAACAACAAACGATCTGTTTCCTGCTCCGACCCTTCCCTGCGTTCCAGATAAAGCACACCCACACACTGGTGTTCTCCTCCCGCTTCCACCTTCAATGGAATAGCCAGATAATGCCGTCGTTCAAGATATTCACCGGAATCAAAACATTGCTGTACCATCTCCGGCATCTCCTGACCGGGACATGAAGCGTATTCCAGCCTATGCGTCGTTTCATTATACGCTGCAATACCCATCCGGTCAATCGTAAGCAATTCATTTACAGACCCGAATGCTTCATCCACTATGCGTTGCGGGATTTCCTTTAGCGTACTCTCCTCTCGTTGGAGTGCTTCTGCATCCTCTTGCTCCTGTGGTCTGACCAAAGAGGCTGCAAACACTTTTTGATTTATCTCGAGCACCTGTTCAAGATTCAGTCGGTTCTGCAGCCGCTTGCGCATATACAGAAAATAGTACCCGACCAACAAAACCACCAACAGGACAAAACATAAAATGATCCCCACCGTCTTGTTCGTATTCGAACGTTCCAACTGCTTGCAATATGCCTCCAACGTCTGATCTTCTCCTTGCAACTTATACAAATCCGTAAATGCCGAATTATTATAACTGTACGCATCCAGTTGTTTCATAGCCAGAAAAGCGACTGCCGCTTCGTTCCTTATGTCCAGAATCACATGATAATCCGAGTCAAACAACTCATTCCACCAACTAATCTCGGCAGGTATCCCCTCACCAACCAATTTCATATAACGATGCGGATGTTCCGCCCGTGCATATTTCTCATAATGCTCGTTCAATAACATCATAGCCGAATCGATATACTGCAAAGCTAGTTCATATTCTTCATCCACATTAGCAAAATATGCAGCATTTGCATAGTCCGACGCAGCATCCAGCAAATCCTCATATACCGAATCCGTAACCACAACTATCGAATCTCCTTCCTGCAACATGGGGGAAATAGAATCATGCACACACGACACCATCCCTACCGGAAGCAACAGGCAAAGCAATACACCGACTATCTTACGTATCCCTAAAGGCAAACGAAAATAGAAACGACTCCCCTTACCCAATTCACTTTCCACATTGAAAGCACACACACGGAACAAATCATTCGTCTTCTTATATTTCTCAATGATTCCCTTACAGTTCATTAATCCGAAGCCACTCCCCTTGTTTTCTTTCAGTTCCTCCGGATCCTCCGCATTCTTCATCCCGATTACGCGCGAATCATACACCTTCTCACCAATGATACGCTCCACATCCTCCGTTGAAATACCTCGTCCGTTATCTTCTACGGAAATCTCCACATAAGTATCCGTCATACGTGCGTATACCTTGATGTTCCCACCTTCCGGAGTATATTTACGCGCATTCTCCGCCAGCGTATTAATCATAAACAGAGTCAATGCACGGTCGGCCTTCACCGTGACAACGGTCGGTTCAATCTCCAAAGTCTGTTTTTTCATCTCAAAGGCACGCCGTCCTTTCCCTACCAGTTCAAATAACTCATTGAGGCTGAATATCTCAATATTCAAGCTGAGCGTTCCTTGCTTCATTTTAATCCAGAGAGCCAGAATATCATTATATTCATTGATCGTAGTAACCAATTCGTCGATATACTGGTACTTCTCTTTCTTGATCTTTTCATCATCGATATATCCCCGTTCCGTCAACTTATGTACTTCATTCAAAATACGGTCAATATACGGATTGATACCATTTACGATAGCCATACAGGCTTTTTTTATCAAGTTCTGGCGTTTATTTCCGGCAATATGCTGCTCATAGATATACCGCTGTTTTTCCAATTGCATCCGCTCGTCACTCAATGCTTCCACCATCTGCTCATTGTCAGCCGCCCAAATAATATAAGGCTCCAATACGTGGACCAAAGCCTTCTCGTCGCGGCTCAGCCGATATCCAGAGCACAGCGTCGCCTTACCTTCCTCCGATATTTCCAATTTCATACGTCCCTTTCCAAACAACTGATCTATCCCCTGCTGGATCAAAGGGACATTCATTGGGATGGATGAAGTAATATCCCGGCAGAGTCCTAAAATCTGCTGCAAACGTTCCACATCCAACCGGTTTCTTATTTTAGAACGCTTATTAAAGAACCACCAGAAAATCACCACCAATACCAATCCGGCAATCACCAGAGAAAGGACAAGCGTCATCTGGCGCGAACCGGCTTCCAATGACACATAACGACTTTCCAGTTCCTTGTCCTGGCGGGTAAAATTCAAAATATCCAGATAAATATTCCGATTATAATCAGAAGCATATTTCATTCCGAGCCCTGCATACGATACACTCAATTGTTCCCGAATCCTTGAAATCCATTCAGGAACGGTCTTCACATTTTCCTGCGCAATCCAAGGCACTCCCGTATAGGTAGTATCGCCTTCTGCAAACGTATGCAGCTTATCCAGTGTATCCGCTTCATGATGATAATAAAGTATATGATGGCGATTCACACAATCCAATGCTTTCGTAAGTGTATCCAGCGCTTCCGAATATCGTCCGTGCGCATTCAGATATTTTCCGATAGAAACATACGCTCCGGCAATCTGATACAAGTCGTTATATTGGCGGAATCTCTCAAGCGCGAGTTGTGCCATGCGCAAAGGTAAAAGAGAATCTACCGGCAAAGCAAACTGCTCCAGCATATGTCCTCTCCTTGTCTGGAAAAACTCGAAACTATCGGAAGAAGCCATCAAGTTGGCAAGACCTTGCAAACCATTTCCTTCGAAATAAGGATGATTGCTCTGAACAGCCGCCCGCCAAGTATAATACAAATGATCAAACTCACGTAGTTTTCTCTCCTCCGGTGTCTTTGCTTCAACCAAAGAAGCGGCCCCCTTAAGATAATGATAGTAAAGCAATTGATTAGTATCCTCCAATGCTTCCTCTTCCGGAATATGACTGAGCGACGCAATCGCTTCCTGTCGTTGCTGAAGGTAATAGTAATAAATGGCGGAAACAATAAAGAACTCCGTAAAAGCATAGTCCAGCCGAAGCTTTTCGTGCCTGTCGGCAAACAAATCACTTTCCTCACGAATACGTTTCATACGTCTCAACGCACTGTTTCTGTAATCATAAAATTCTTTATTCATTGCCGTCCTCTGACAGATTTTCATCAGTCCGATATCGGCAATCAAAAGCTCAAGTTCGTTTTTAGTCAGTTTATAGACCTCTTTATGAGACGCTTCGGCACGGTCAAAATCCATATTCATAAAAGCCCAGAATCCCAGATTATTTAAAGCTTCCGCTTTCCCCGACTTGTAAAAGTTCACCTTACTATAAGCCTGTTCGGCATATTTATAAGAAGAATCCAGATTTCGGTAACGATAAGCATACGCTGTTCCATTAAGCGAATCAATCAAACGCACCTCTTTAGTCGGCACCATATCAGTGCACGAGAAGAACAAAGAAAGAATTATCAGAATAGATAACGGATAATAAATAATCGATAATGAGCTATGCTGTGCCTCATTACCTATTCTTCGGACATTATTATTTAAAGAAATCCTTTTCATTATCCATCGTCAACTATCCATTAATTACGCAAATCTACAAATATTTCCGATAAGTTGGAGAGAAAATGATTTTTTATACAATAAGTCCTTCTAAATAATAAGAGAAATTCCTACCTTTGCAGGCAAATTAACAAATAGGTAAAACATCTATTACAAAATGAGCGAAAAAGCACCCTTTATGGTATTCTCGGGAACAAACTCGAGATATCTTGCAGAAAAAATCTGCGCAAGCCTGAATTGTCCTCTGGGAAATATGAACATTACCCATTTTGCCGATGGCGAATTTGCTGTTTCATATGAGGAATCAATTCGTGGCGCCCATGTATTCTTGGTTCAATCCACATTCCCAAACTCAGACAACTTAATGGAACTTCTCCTGATGGTTGACGCGGCAAAACGTGCATCAGCAAAGAGCATTGTAGCCGTAATTCCCTATTTCGGATGGGCTCGTCAGGATAGAAAAGACAAACCTCGTGTATCTATCGGAGCTAAACTAGTAGCCGACCTGCTTTCCGTTGCAGGTATCGACCGACTGATTACTATGGACCTGCACGCAGACCAGATTCAGGGATTCTTCGATATTCCGGTAGACCACTTGTATGCGTCAGCCGTATTCCTCCCCTACATCCAGTCATTGAAATTGGAGGATCTGGTGATTGCTACACCGGACGTAGGAGGTTCAAAACGTGCCAGCACTTTCTCCAAATATCTCGGTGTACCGTTGGTACTCTGCAACAAGTCGCGTGAGAAAGCCAATGAAGTTGCTTCCATGCAGATTATCGGTGATGTGAAAGATAAAAATGTAGTATTGATCGACGATATCGTAGACACAGCCGGAACAATCACCAAAGCTGCCAACATTATGCTGGAAGCCGGTGCAAAGTCTGTACGTGCTATTGCCAGCCACTGCGTAATGTCCGATCCCGCTTCATTCCGTGTACAGGAATCCGGTCTGACAGAAATGGTATTTACCGACAGCATTCCTTACGCTAAGAAGTGTGCGAAAGTAAAACAGTTAAGTATCGCCGATATGTTTGCTGAGACAATCAAACGAGTTATGAACAACGAGTCAATCAGCTCACAGTATATCATCTAGTCGAAACTTCATTTTCAACTAAATAAAAAATAATCGCAGGTAAAGTAAAGAACTAAACCTGCGATTATTTTTATTTGATAACGCTGCCTTCATTGCGCAGCCAACTTTCAACTTCCAACTCTCAATTCTCAACTTTATTGAAGTCTTCCGAATTTGTATGTTCCCTTTCTGATTATCTTCCCGTCTTTATCCGTTTCCACAAAAGGACCATTCTTCTTTCCTTGTTTGAAGAAACCATCGAAACGGTTACCGTCTTTATCAATCTGAACCCCTTGGCCTTCTTCCAATCCATCAACGAAGCCACCTTTATATTGCATACCCGCAACAGTCTTTAAAGTCCCCTCACCATTCGGACGGTTATCTTTCCAATCCCCCTCGTACACATCACCATTACTCCATTTATAGATACCCTTACCCTCACGTCTGTTATTTTTCCAGTCACCTTCGTACACAGCACCATTCGACCAGGTAAAAGTTCCTTTCCCATCTTGCATACCATCCTTGAAGTTACCTACATACTTATCACCGTTAGCATGATAGTAAATTCCCTCACCCGTACGTTCACCCAAGAGATAAGAACCCTCGTAACGATCTCCCGTATGGAAAAAATAAGTACCCTTTCCATGCTGGATATCATCTGCCCAGTCACCCTCATATTTATCTCCGTTAGTATATTCAAATACTCCTTTTCCATGACGGACATCATCTTTCCAGTCTCCTTCATATTTACATCCGTCATCCCAGTTCATAGTACCCTTACCGTTTTTCTTGTCATTCTTCCAATGACCGGTATATTTAGCGCCATTCGCCCAAGTATACGTACCTTCACCCTCACGCTTATCATTCACCCAACCACCTACATACAAGTCACCGTTGTGATAATACATTGTCCCTTTGCCATGCTGGTAGTCCTGATACCACATACCGTCATAACGGTTGTTATTCATAAAATAATAAATACCTTTTCCGTGCTGTTGGTCCTGATACCATTGTCCTTCGTACTTTTCTCCGTCAGGAAACATATAGATGCCATACCCTTCACGTTTCCCCTTCACATATTCACCCTCGTAGACATCCCCATTTTTAAAGACCGTCTTTCCTTTCCCGTTTGGTTTGCGTCCTTTCATTTCTCCTGTATAGACACTGCCATCCTTAAAAGTATAGTTGCCAATCTTTATTTCTGTAGAGAATGTATCCTTTATCTTTCCGAAGAATCCGCCCTTTTTCCCTTCATTTTCTTGTGCCATTACCCCCTCTTGTGCCAGGAGAGCCAATAAAAGTGTAGTATATAGATATTTCTTCATTTATTTTAGTTGTTACTCATTTTTAGAATTACGATTTGGACAAAGATACGACTTCTCTCCCAAAAAGCCCCTTACCGGAAAGCAAATTATGACAACTTTTTACCTGCAATGACCTCTTTTAATGTCTCTTTGCATAAATAACGCTGCGCTAAATCCTGTATTTCCGCAGGAGTAATCTCGTTTACGGCTTGCAAAGAACGTGCGAAGTAATCATCCTTCAAACCGGAAGTAGCTATAAATATCCACGCATCCGAGAGAGAGAAAGGCGATTCATAACTGCGGCACATTTCTCCCAACATATAGTTGCGCACTATCCTCAACTCTTCTGCAGATACAGGATCCAGGTGCAACCGGTCTATTTCGTGATATACTTCCTGTATTAACGGCTCCACATATTCATTATCCGTCTCCGTCGAAACAATCAGCAAGCCGCTATCCGGATAAAATACTACTCCTGCCGATATGCCATAAGTATACCCTTTATCTTCGCGAATGTTGGACATCAGACGGCTACCGAAATAACCTCCGAACAATGTCATCAGCACACGCAGCTTCGGATAGTCGGGATGTTCGCGAGTAATGGTGGTACATCCCATTTTCACTGCGCTCTGCATAGCGTCTTCACGTTCCGTAAAAATCCTCTTCTCAGGTATAGCCGCAAACGGGAAACTCGACTTCGGCATCTGTAATTGATATTGCCCGAACGGAATTCCGAAAATATCCGTTACACGGCTAATGATATCATCCGTCACCTTGCCGGATAAGAAAATGGAGCAATTGCCGGAATGGTAATACCGCTCATAAAACTCACGAAGCACTTCTGGAGTTATGGTATGATAATCCTCCTCCATCACTATTTTCCCGCACGGATGTTGTTCACCGTAAAGAGACTTCAGCAAACTACGATGTGCAAGAAAATCAACCTTAGAGGTATTGACCAAATATTGCTGGATATTGGTATCCAGAATAGTTTGAAGCTCCTTTTGTGGAAACAGTGGTTCCTTAATCATCGACTCTACCACTTCCAACGTTTTCGCTAAATACTTATTCAATGAATAAACAGTGATATAAGCATACTCCGAAGAACTGGAGAGTTCTAGCCACGAACCATAATAATCCAATTTCTCCGCAATGGTGGCAGCCGTATATTTCGTCGTACCTTCGCGCAACATACGGTTCGTAAACAAAGCTTGCAACTTCTGCGACTGCTGCCAGCGACCTCCGGAGAAAAGCACATCCATACGCACCACTTCCTGTTCACCGGCATTAATAACAGTCAGCGGAATACCATTCGGCAACGTTGTCCTGACGGGAGTCTGTATATGGAAATTTTTCAGAGGTTGTATCTCAGGCTGTATCGTGCGATCCATAAACATTATAATCTATTTTTCAAAAATTCTTCTGCACGCGCCAAGTCCTGTGGAGTATCAATTCCAATCGTTTCCACTTCACTGATCCCCACTTTTATTTTATACCCGTTTTCCAGCCAGCGCAGTTGCTCCAACGATTCCGCTATCTCAAGTGATGATTGCGGTAGTGCGGTTATCTCCCTCAGCACTTCCGTACGGTAAGCATACAAACCGATATGTTTATAGTAGGTATGTCCTTTCAGCCAATCCTTCTTCTCGGCATTACGCTGATAAGGGATGATAGAACGACTGAAATACAGGGCATTCCAATTTGCATTGACTACCACTTTGGGAGAGTTCACATTCTCAAGTACGGCAAACGGCTCATCAGCAGTAAAAGGCTTCACCAATGTAGCAATCTGTGTAGTAGGATCTTCAAAACAAGCTTTCACGGCATTCAACTGCGAAGGCTGTATAAAAGGCTCGTCCCCTTGTATATTGACTACCACATCAAAGTCCCCTCCAATCTTGACGCAAGCCTCATAACAACGGTCCGTACCGCTTTTATGATGAACAGAAGTCATCACCACCTTACCGCCGAAAGCTTTCACCGCCTTCTCAATTCGTTCGTCATCAGTAGCCACATACGCATCATCCAAAATGCCGGCTACTTGTTCATACACACGCTGTATCACTGTTTTTCCGCCCAAAATAGCCAACGGTTTCGCAGGGAAACGGGTAGAGGCATAACGGGCAGGTATAATTCCCAGAAATTTCATTTATTTAATAGATAATGAAGAATAAAGAGCGGATAATGACTGCTGCACATATTCCCTCTCCCAATCTTCCGGTTTTATTATTTTATCATCATACAAAAGTATATCAATATCCAAACAGACTTTCTCTTCCTTCTTATCCTCCGGCAGACGACCGGAAGCCTGTTCTATGTCTTTCAGTATCCTCTTCACGAGTTCCTCATCCTTATCCGAAAAGAACATAATCACTTGATTGGAAAACAAAGCCGGATTTTTGAAGAACAAAGGTTCCGTCTCCAACTCAGGTGCCCGGTAGATAGGAGAAAACTGTTCCGCCAGTTTCTGCCTGGCAAAAGTCAGATTCTCCGTTCTATTGTAGTTGCTCCCTATGCAAACAATGTATTTGTGCATCTTTTTAGTTGAAAAGATCATCCAGTCCCATTTCCTCCACCTCGCCATCCGGAGTCTCCGAACCGGCACAAGGATCGAATCCTTCCGGAAGTTTAAAAGTTTCCTGCTGATCGTATCCCAAAGTCGGGTCATCAAATACTTTCTTCATATATTTTGCCCAAATAGGTAAAGCAGCGGCAGCTCCCTGTCCGTATGTCATCGATCCGAAGTGGATATCACGTTCGTCACCTCCAACCCAACAGCCGGACACCAACGAAGGGGTAAAGCCCATAAACCAACTATCCGAGTTCTCATTTGTCGTCCCCGTCTTTCCGCCCATATCCGCAGTAATTCCATAACGTCGGACACGTCCGCCCGTTCCTTCATTTATAACGGCACGCAACATGACCAGCATTTTATATACACTTGAAGTACTGATCACCTCATCCATTTGTGGCGCAAACGTAGAAATCACATTGCCTTCACTGTCCTCGATCCGAGTCACAAACAAAGGAGCCACCCGAATTCCCCTATTAGCAAAAGCAGTATATGCACTCACCATCTCTCCGACAGAAATCTCACAAGGTCCCAGACAAAGTGAAACAACCGGGTCGATGGCCTTGTTGCGCACTCCGAAACTATGGATCAGCCGCACCAATTCATACGGATTCAGTTTGCCCATCAGATAAGCCGAAATCCAGTTATCCGAATTAGCCAGTCCCCATTTTAGAGTAACCATCTCACCATAACGCTTCTTATTGGAATTACGTGGCGACCATGGTTCCCCAGTTTCTGTAATCAACGTTTGCTCTACATGGCGCACCTGGTCGCAAGGAGAAAAATTATTCTCCATAGCCAGTGTATACAAGTACGGTTTGATAGTAGACCCTACCTGACGGCGTCCTACCATCGCCATGTCATATTGGAAATATGTATAATTAGGTCCGCCAACATAAGCTTTCACATGCCCGTTCATAGGATCCATCGACATAAAGCCAGTACGAAGGAATGACTTATAATAGCGGATTGAATCCATCGGAGTCATAATCGTGTCCTTGCTTCCCATCCACGAAAAGACTGTCATTTCCTGCGGTGTATCGAATGCTTTCCGAATCTCCTGTTCAGAATTCCCCGCCTCTTTCATCAGCCGGTAACGCTCAGTCTGTTTCATAGCCTTCGTCAACAGTTCTTCCACCCGTTTCGTAGGCAGCACTCTTGCGTATGGCGCATTCTTACTTCCTACTTTTTCTTTGAAAAACAAAGGTTGCAAATAACTCAAATGTTCTTCTACCGCCTCCTCCGCATATTGTTGCATCCGCGAGTTGAGAGTCGTATAAATCTTCAGTCCGTCCGTGTAGACATTATAATTCGAACCATCCTTCTTTTTATTCTTCGCACACCAGCCATACAGAGGATTCGTTTCCCAAGAAAGGGAGTCTTCATAGAATTTCTGCATTTGCCAACCACGATAATTACTCTTCACCGGCTTGGTTGCTGTCATCACACCACGCAGGTATTCACGGAAATAAGTAGCCAAACCTTCCTTGTGGTCAACACGGTTATACGACAATTTCAAAGGAAGCGCTTGCAGAGAATCACATTCGGATTCAGTAATATATCCCGCTTTACGCATCTGTCCAAGCACCACATTACGACGGCCGCGAGAACGCTCATTAAAACGAACAGGATTATAGAGTGACGGATTTTTACACATACCAACCAAGGTAGCCGCTTCCTCTATTTTCAAGTCCTTCGGTTCACGGTTAAAATAAGTATGCGCAGCCGTCTTAATACCGACAGCATTATTCAGGAAATCAAACTTATTGAGGTACATACTCAGAATTTCCTCTTTGGTGTAATAACGCTCGAGTTTTACGGCAATCACCCACTCAATCGGTTTCTGGAAAAGACGCTGGAGAGTATTTCTCGCCACATTCTCCGTAAACAACTGCTTGGCAAGCTGCTGTGATAAAGTACTTCCCCCACCCGCATTTTTCTGGAATAACAAACCACGTTTCACAAATGCACGGAACAACGCCTTAGCGTCAATCCCCGAGTGTTCGGCAAAACGAACATCTTCTGTCGCAATCAACGCATTAATAATATTGGGTGACAAATCCTTGTAGGCTGTATACACACGATTTTCCTTACTATAAGACCAAGTACCGAGCACTTTCTCATCCTCAGAAAAGATCTCCGTCGCAAATTTATAACTTGGATTCTCCAGTTCCTCCACTGGAGGCATATAGCCGATCCAACCTTTCGAAATAGAAACAAAAATAATGACGACAGCCACTACTGCGATTGCCAATAAAATCCAAAGAGCTTTTATTATTTTTCGAATCATGTTTTTTCTTGCTTATAAAAAATGCACTTAATTAAGTTACAAAGGTAGATAAAATCCGGTAGCCGACCAAACAAAAACAGGCGGGATTTTTATTCCCGCCTGTCATTCACCCTAACTCTATCTATTCAGAGTTACCAATTATGAATGAGTCGTATAGTAACTCACCATTTATCAATAGTCTGTAATTTCCATTCTCCTATCGTACAGCGTTCACTATCAAAGTTAATCGCCACTTTCACTACCGGAAGCCCACACAAAGCGAAGCGTTCAGGATAATTCTTCAGATTGATCTGTTCCATAGCTTCACCGGCAGTCTTGTCAAGCTTCAAATCCATCACATAGAGCGTTGTTTTCGTACGAAGCACCACATCCACTCGACCACGGGGGGTACGGACTTCAACATCCACAAAAGAACCCAATAAGCTAAAAATAATGTAGAACATCTGCTGATAGTGACCTTCATACCTCGTATTGTCACAATAAGGAATGGTAGACAAGAAAGTCTGCAGCCGACGCAACGCAGAATCCATATCATCATTACGGATATCACGGGAAAGATAAGCTACCATGGTATTCGTTTTTTCAGTAGGTGTAGACACATAATAAGGCAACAGACTCCTCATCAAGCCGACCCTAACTTCTTTATTAGGAATATCCAATGTGTACAGTCCCAACTCGCTATCGTAACCCTTGATGGTGATATAACCGCTCTGATATAACAGCGGAGTAATACTGGACATTGTCTCCGTCGGTGCATCAAAATCCTCCACAGCTGCTGTTTTTCCTCCGACTTCAGAAGGTTCAACACCGAACTTTTCCAACATCTTTATCAAGTATGTAGGAGTACCGCTACCGAACCAGTAAGAACCAAATTTACCATCCGCAAAAGCATTCAACAGACTGAACGGATTATAGATGTCGGGAGACGGATAAGTGAAATGATAACCGTCATAATTCCCCTTCAACTTCAGCAAGACCTCTTCAGGGGAAATATTCAATTTCGCAGCCAACATCCCCATATCCTCTTTCATCTGCGTTAGCATCTCATCCTCCGTTATTCCGCAAATTGCAGCGTATGATTCATCCATGCTGATATTCTTGATATTGTTCAATTCGCTAAAGATACTCAACTGAGAGAACTTGGTGATACCTGTCAGAAACACATACTTCAGATAAGGATCACAAGCTTTCAAGGGACTATAGAAATTACGCATGATATTACGCAATACGCCTAAATTTTCCTTTTCATGCACCACATCAAGCAAAGGGGCATCGTATTCGTCTATAAGAACTACGACCTTTTTCCCTGTCTTTTCATAAGCACACTTGATAAGACGGGTTAATCGCAGATTAGCATCACCAGCAGTTGTGTCGAGGCCGAAGGTCCGCTCATAGTCTGAAAGCATAAAGTCAAGCAAACGCTCCAAACGCTCCTTATCTACATGCTTCGCCATACTCATATCAAAATGAAGAACCGGATACTCTATCCAATCCTTCTCCAATCTCTCCATAGCCAACCCTTGAAACAGATCCTTACGACCAGAGAAATAACTATGCAAAGTAGAAGTAAGCAAAGACTTACCAAAACGACGAGGACGGCTCAGAAACACATATTTCGCAAAATGAGTCATGCGATAAACGTATTCCGTCTTATCGATATAAAGGTAATTCTTCTCACGAATTTCAGAAAAAGTCTGTATCCCTATGGGATATAATCTTTGCAAAGCTTCCATATCAATCATATTTTTCACAAAGCTACAAAAAATATCCGTTCAAAAAGAAAGCAGGCAGAAAACTTTTTCCCGCCTGCTCCTTTTACTTTATATGAACAGCTCCACAGGTACAAAAGGTACAGTAAATACACCCCGCATTTTTCCACACACGTACGCACGCACCTAACTAATGCGCGCACGTGCGCGTGTGTATAGAGAGAGCCCCCAAAAAGTGTACCTGCTGTACCCGCCATAACCACCGCACCTGATAAACTCATCATACCCGCCACACCCATCGTCAAACAAACACAGTGCTATATAAGTCCTAAAGCAGTGCTTTACGACCTCTAAAGCTATGCTTTAGCCTTCGTAAAGCACTGTTCTAACAAATATATCAACTATCTTCACAGACAGTTGATATATCTCACATACAAATCATATTAGCTTCATGCTAATATGAGGGTATAAGTCAGGAACATACCACTGTACTCTTCCCGACCTTTTGTCAACGTCAAACCTTGACGTATAGTTCTGTTATCCGTACTCT
>OAWI01000343.1_pt1 | contig 16407 bp, 16 predicted proteins | sample 1476631 | NCBI WGS metagenome assembly OAWI01 (sample SAMEA2580171, study PRJEB22360) | human gut metagenome | biome: human gut; feature: human-associated habitat; material: faeces | place: Denmark | collected 2008/2010
TCTATGCTTGCCGGGTCTCGAAACGGTGAAGTCCCGGTGTATTGTGCAGTGTCTTTCCGGGAATGGCCATTAGTATTCCCACAGCCACTATGCCTACAAGTGCCATTAGCCCCAGCATACCGAACAGTTTCTTGGAAGATACCCGCCCGATGAACATCATCATACATACAACTCCGAATAGCAGCATGGCTGTTGAAAGGTTTTCCGGTGCAATAAGCAGAAAGACCAGTCCGGTAAGAATCATAATGTATTTGAAGGCTTTCGGGTTGGCTCCGTATTCGTCCTGTTTCTTGGACAAGATAAATGAGACGGCAATGATAACCGCCATTTTTGCCAACTCCGACGGTTGGAACTGTAATCCCATAAAGGTCATCCAACGCGCAGCTCCGTTGACACGGTCGCCTGTAATGATACCCATCAGGGTGACAAATGCCAACAGTACCAGAGAAATCGGATACAGGAAGACCGGAAATACCTGAAACCATTTGTAGGGTATGTTGTGTAGAATTACCACTACTACTGCACCCACCATCAGAATAACAGAGTGCTGTGTAATCGGTCCCCAATGGTCGCCACTTTTATAGGTCAGTGTCGACGCTGCCGAGAACACCTCGATTATCGAGATGAGGCAGAGACAAAGGAAAATAATCCAGATTACCTTGTCGCCTTTGAATATGTTCTTTAATAAATCCAATCTTGCAGAAATTAAAAATTATAAATTAAAAATTAAAGGGCACGGACGCATTCTTTAAATTGCTCGCCACGATCCTCGTAACTCTTGAAGAGGTCGAAAGAAGCGCAGCAAGGACTCAATAATACGGTTTCACCTTTCTTCGCCAATTTATAGGCGGCTTCTACGGCGTCTTTCATGCCGGTTTGCACGTCTGCTACGGGCAAACCGAAACGGTCGAAGAAATCATGCAGTTTCTCGTTGTGAAGTCCCATATATACAAGAGCCGAGCACTTTTCGCGTACCAGGTCTTCAATTTCCGTATAGTCGTTTCCTTTATCTTTTCCACCGAGAATCAATACTGTTTTGGTAGTCATGCTTTGCAGGGCATACCAACACGAATTGACGTTTGTCGCTTTGGAGTCGTTGATGAAATCAATTCCACGGACACGTGCCACTTTCTCCAACCGGTGTTCCACGCCCTTGAAGTCGGAGAGGGCCTTGCGTATGTTCTCTTTGGTGATACCTGCCAGATTGGCTGAGATACCGGCTGCCAAAGAATTGTACAGGTTATGCTGGCCTGTCAAAGCCAATTCCTCCTGTTCCATATTGAAAGCAATCGGCTCGTTGATTTTCACTTCGTGATCTTCTACGTATGCAATCGCTCCGTCTTCCTTTACGGCTGCGAAAGGGTAGAGGTGTGCTTTCAGACCATGCTTTGCCAATTCGCGTTTAATGATAGGGTCGTCGTTCCAGAAGATAAAAGCGTCGTCCGGAGTTTGATTCTGGGTGATACGGAATTTGGCATCGATGTAATTCTGCATACAATGATCGTAGCGGTCCAGATGGTCCGGAGTAATATTCATCAATACGGCTATATTTGCACGGAAGTTATACATATTATCCAACTGGAAAGAACTCAGTTCGATAATATAATAGTCATGGTGGTCTTCGGCTACCTGCAAAGCCAGGCTCTTGCCGATATTGCCTGCCAAACCTACATTCATACCTGCACTCTTGAAAATATGGTAGATGAGGGAAGTCGTAGTCGTCTTCCCGTTCGAACCGGTGATACAGATCATTTTGGCGTTCGTGTAACGTCCGGCAAACTCAATCTCTGATATAACCGGCGTTCCTTGAGCTTTCAGTTTCAGAATGAGGGGAGCGTCATTCGGAATACCCGGACTTTTGATTACTTCGTCGGCATTCAGAATGAGTTCTTCGGTATGGCGGCCTTCTTCCCAGTCAATGTGGTGGCTGTCGAGAAGTTCCTTATACTTGTCCTTGATGGCGGACATATCCGAAACAAACGTCTCAAATCCTTTGACTTTAGCGAGTACGGCTGCACCTGCACCGCTTTCGCCAGCTCCTAAAATTACTATTCTTTTCATTTACACTAATGTGCTCTTGTCTCCAATATGCTGAATTGCCTATTAGTTGTGCACATCCTTTAAAAGTTAATAATCGGGTTAATACTCTCTGATTCTTTATTGTTAATTCACGCCTCAGTTATCTTCGGCGTTTACCTTATTTTCAGCGTTATAATCGTTATGGCTGCCAGCACGATGGTCACAATCCAAAAACGGACAGTAATTTTTGATTCGTGGAACAGTTGGTCGGGCTTGGTGAACTTCACCGTACATCCCGGTTCTATCAAACTCATGGAAGTGCGGAAATGATCGTGAATCGGCGTCCGTTTGAACAGCCGTTGTTTCACTCCTTTTCGTTTTCCGGCTTTATAGTAAGCCCGTTGGAGAATGACCGACAGATTTTCTACGAGGAATACACCGCAGAGAATCGGTATCAGCAATTCTTTATGGATGATGATGGCGAATACGGCAATGATTCCGCCAATCGTCAGACTGCCGGTATCTCCCATGAATACTTGTGCCGGATAGGCATTGTACCAGAGGAAGCCGATCAATGCACCGATAAAGGCGCAGATGTAAATTACGAGTTCTTCCGATCCCGGAATGTACATAATGTTCAGATAGCCGGCAAACTCAATGTGTGATGATACGTAAGCCAATATCCCTAGCGTAGCTCCGATGATGGCGGAGTTGCCCGCCGCCATTCCGTCCATGCCGTCATTCAGGTTGGCTCCGTTGGATACGGCGGTAACGACAAAGATGGTGATGATAACGAACAGTACCCATCCGGCCGCTTGTGCGTGATCGCCCATGAAAGCTACCAGATCTGCATAGTCAAGGTTGTTGCTCTTAAAGAAAGGAATGGTCGTCTGGGTAGATTTCAAGTCATTTGTTCCGTGTACCACTTCCATCTCCTGTCCCGGATTGTGTATCTCGATGTTTTCGCGAATGACCACGTCCGGACTTAAATATAAAGTAAGTCCGACAATCAGTCCCAGACCTACTTGCCCGATGATCTTGAACTTGCCATGCAGTCCTTCTTTATCTTTCTTGAAAATCTTGATGTAGTCGTCGGCAAAACCGAGTGATCCCAGCCATACGGTGGTGATCAACATAAGTATCATATATATATTATGCAACTTGCCTAAAAGCAGGCAAGGAATCAGGATGGCGGTAATGATGATGACGCCTCCCATACTTGGTACGCCTACTTTGTTGACGCCGAACGGGTCGATTTTCGCATCCCGTTGTGTCTCCGTGATTTGTTTCTTCTTGAGCAGGTTGATAAACTTATCTCCCCAGATACTCGAAATAAGTAGGGCGAGGATAACTGCCATCAGTGCACGGAATGAGGTATATCCAAACATTCCCGCTCCGGGAAAATTGAGCTTATGCAGCCATTCAAACAAATAATATAACATTTCTTCAGTGGTTGGTGTCTAATCGTTCAACATTCTCTTCACTTCTTCTTTGTCATCGAAGTGATGTTTTACTCCTTTTATCTCTTGGTAATTCTCGTGCCCTTTTCCGGCAATGAGTATTACGTCTCCTTTCTCAGCCAGCATACAGGCCGTACGGATGGCTTCCTTGCGGTCGGCGATGCTTAATGTTTTTCTCATGTCTTCTGCATCCAGTCCGGCCAACATATCGTTGATGATGTCTTGCGGCTCTTCAAAACGGGGATTGTCCGAAGTGATGATAACACGGTCGCTGGCTTTGGCGGCTTCCTTTGCCATGATGGGGCGCTTGCCTTTGTCACGGTTGCCACCCGCACCTACTACGGTGATTACTTTTCCTTTCCCTTCCAATACCCCGTGTATGGCATTCAGCACATTAGTAAGGGCGTCCGGAGTATGGGCGTAGTCGACAATTGCGGTAACTCCGTCTTTTGAACGCACAGCGTCGAAACGTCCTGCAACCGGATGCAGTGTGCTAAGGGCAACCAACACATCTTCTTCTTTTTTTCCGAGCAGGACAGCGGCACCGAATACCGCTAATAAGTTGGAAGCGTTGAACTTGCCGATAAACTGAACTGCCAACTCGTGATTGTTGAAATCAAGTAGCATTCCTTCAAAATGGGATTCCAACACCCGTCCTTTGAAGTCACTGAGACTTCTCAGCGAATAAGTATAGACTTTGGAACGTGTGTTTTGCGTCATTACCAGTCCGTTCTTGTCATCGAGATTGGTCAGACTGAACGCATTCTTCGGCAGGTCATCGAAGAACTTTTTCTTAGCTTTCAGATAATTCTCTACTGTCTTATGATAGTCCAGATGGTCACGGGTGAGATTGGTGAAGATACCTCCGGCGAATTTTAATCCGCTGATACGCTTCTGTGCGATCGAATGGGAACTGACTTCCATAAAGGCGTATTTACATCCTTCGTCTGCCATCCGTCCCAATAAACGGTTCAGCGTGATAGGGTCAGGTGTGGTGTGCTCCGTTGGAATCGGCTCGTCATCGATATAATTGCAGACTGTAGAGATAAGTCCTACTTTATATCCGAAATAGCGGAAGGTATTATATAATAAGGTAGCGATGGTTGTTTTTCCATTCGTTCCGGTGACACCGACCAACTCCAGTTTGGAAGTCGGATCTCCATAGAAAGTAGTGGCAATCTTACCTACCGCGTCCTCGCTGTCTTTTACTTGTATATAGGTAATTCCCTCCACCGGTTTTTCGGGCATATCCTCGCAGAGGATAGCGGTGGCGCCTTTACTGATGGCGGCGGGCCGTCGGCTTGCGTACCGCGCATAGCCATGAACAGTTGTCCGGCTTCTACCAAACGGGAATCTATGTTGATTCCGGCAATTTCTATATTTGAATCTCCGGCTATCTGTACCGGTTGGATTGCTTTCAGTAGCTCATTTAATAACATTACTCTATTTGTTTTTTAATCATTCACTATTTTAGCGTAAGCGTCACTGTCTGTCCTTTTCTAACAATGCTTCCGTTGGCTATCGACTGACTTTTTACCTTGCCCACTCCGACAAGATGCACTTTCAACCCTTTACTTTCCAGCAGGTATACAGCGTCTTTAGCTCCCATACCTATGACACTCGGTACAAAATTCTGCATATTGCTCCGACTTTCCAGCACTACGGCTTGTGGAGCCAGGTGGGGGTTTTCCCCTGATTGTTTCAGGTGGGTATTTCCCCACACTTCTTTTCCTGCGTCGGCTATTTTACCTTGCACCTGAATATTCAGTTCTTCCAATACCCGCTGAGCTTCCCTCATCTCTCCGGCTTTTACGTTCGGAATGACTACGGAATTCGTATCAATCGCATTGGTGAGTGGCAAACGTAAGTCTTTGGCGTATACTCTTTCGGCAATCCTGCTGAATACGCTACCTGCCATCAAACCTCCTGAGGCTGGTAGTCCCGGTTTCTGAATGGAAACAATCATGCTATATTTAGGATCCTCTGACGGGAAATAACCGCAGAAACTGACTAGATAATTCGTTCTTCCCGTCTTGTATCCGGCTGCTCCCTGTGAGATTTGCGCTGTTCCCGTTTTTCCCGAAACATGGAACTGTTTGCTTCCTGCCGGTTTGGCAAGTCCTTCACCTACTACTTTACGCAATATCATCTGTATGTCTGCCAATGTTTTGTCCGAACATATCTTCGGATTGATAACTTCGGTCGGATATTCTTTTACTATCTCTCCGTCTTTTATCGCTGCTTTTACGAACTTGGGACGCACCATTACGCCTTTGTTGGCTATTGCATTGTAAAAAGTAACGATGTTCATCGGTGGTACTTGTGTCTCGTAACCGATACTCATCCATGGCAACGCGGTCTTTGAAAAATAACTTCTCTCTTTGGGGCCCCGAATGTTCGGCTTCCCTTCTCCGGCTATCTGCAGATGGAGAGGTTGGTCAATACTCATCCGTTTTAGTCCGTCGACAAACTTCTGCGGATTGCTTCCGTAGAAGTGGTCTATGATATACGATGTACCCACGTTGGAAGACACTCCTAATATCTCGGTGACAGTTAGTTTGCCGTATCCTCCGCGATGCCAGTTGTGGTCCTTCATCACGCGACCATGCATCGGCATTTGCCCGTTGCCTGTATCCACTACGTAGTCGGGAGTGATTTTTCCATCTTCAAGAGCTACCATAATGGAGGCCGTCTTGAAGGTAGAACCGGGCTCAAGCATATCGCTGATGGCGTTATTGCGCATTTCGTAATATTCTCCGTCCTTGCCCTGCATCATATTGACGATTGCTTTTACTTCTCCCGTAGCCACTTCCATCAGAACGACTACACCAACACTTGCATTCAACTCTTTTAGCTTGTCTACCAATGCCTTTTCGCAAATATCCTGCATACCCACATCAATAGTAGTGAGGAGGTCGCAACCGTCAACCGGTGGTACGTCTACTATATTCAGGTATTTATTCATCACTTTCTGGCGATGTGTCAGTCCGTTCCGCCCTTTCAAGATGGTGTCAAAAGCCAACTCTATGCCATTTCTGGCTCCTTTTGCCGTATCGGCATAAACATCTCCCAACGTACGTGCTGCCAACGAGCCAAACGGTTTTTTCCTCTGATTGTAGGCTAACTCCTTGAATCCTCCTTTGTATCGGTTCAGGCAGAACACAGGCAATCTCTTTACCTCTTTATATTGTATATAGGAGATGCGTTTCGGGTAAATCAGATAGTTACGGCTCTTAGCCTGGCGCCCTTTTTTAAGATGTGCCTTGAATTGAGCGACACTCTTATCCGGGAAAATCTTGTTCAGTCCGATGCAGATTGAATCCATGTTGGCATTAAGAATGGAGTCGCGTCTGGCCTGATCTTTCTTTCTTCGTTTTTCGTCCTTCTCACCGGACATAAAGTCCATATATATCCTGTATTCGGGTAAGGAACTGGCCATTAGTTTACCGTCGGAGGAAATAATGTTTCCACGATTAGGCTTCACCGTTACGTTCTCTTTCACGAAACGATCGGCTACGTCCTGCCAATACTGACGCTCGGCAAACATAGTGATTCCTGCCTTTACGACAATTGCTACACCTATCAACGCCATCACGAGGATGACGAAGAAATAGCGGGTCATTATATTCTTTTTATTAACTGCCACAGTGCTTGTCTTTTAAAACTCCCAGATCTCCACCTATTTAATAAGGTAAGGAGGGTTGGTGGATGTCTGCAAATCACTCTCCTTACTAGAAATATAGTCTTCGATACGTGACTGGCGGCTCTTCTCCATCAGTTCCGAGCTACGTGTCAGCGCATCGTATTTTATATCTATCAGTTCCTTTTTCAACCGGTCTATCTCGATCTGCTGTTGCTGACTGGCATAGCGGTTATGGATGTAGAAGATGATGAATACCATGATCAGTACCAGCAACTTCGTCTGACGGCGGAAAAAGTCGGTAGCCAGAATGTCCCCACCCAGAATACTTTTTAGTGAGGTGCGTTTTTTCTTTTTTCCCTCTTCTGTTTTCTTATTTACTACTTCCTCTTCCATTTCTCTTTATTTCTTTTCTGCAATTCGTAATTTAGCACTTCTTGAACGCGGATTCCTTTCTATTTCCGTTTCGTCGGGAACAATCACTTTGTTGTTGACAAGGCGGAAGGGGGTATTCAGATTCCCGAAGAAATCGCTTTCTGCTTTTCCCTCTACATTTCCGGTTTTCATAATGTTCTTCACCATGCGGTCCTCCAGTGAGTGATAGGTGATCACTACTAGTCTGCCACCCGGTTTCAATGCTTCTGTTGCTGCCAGTAACATTTCTTTCAATGCTTCCATCTCTTGGTTTACTTCAATCCGCAGTGCTTGGAATACCTTTGCCAATTCCTTCTTTTCCCTTTCGCGACCAAAAAGTGGCTTGATGACTTCCAAAAACTCTCCGATGGTACGGATAGCCTGCCCGTTCCGTGCTTTGACAATCACAGACGCGAGTTTACGGCTATTTTTTAATTCTCCATAGAGATAGAAAATGTTGGCGAGGCGTTCCTCTTCGTAAGTGTTTACGATATCGGCTGCCGTAAGTCCTGCACGTTTATTCATGCGCATATCCAGATCTCCGTCGAAACGGAAAGAGAAACCGCGTTCACTGTCATCAAAATGATGGGAAGACACACCTAGATCTGCTAAAATCGCATCTACTTGCTCTATATCGTGATAACGCAGGAAATTGTGCAGGTAACGGAAGTTGCTGCGTACGAAAATAAAGTGGGGATCATCAACGATATTCCGTTCGGCGTCTTCATCTTGGTCAAATCCCAAAAGTCGTCCGCCTTCCCCGAGCCGTGAAAGAATCTCTCGCGAATGTCCTGCTCCACCGAAGGTAACGTCTACATACGTTCCGTCAGGGCGGATGTTCATCCCGTCAACGCTTTCTTTCAGCAGTACAGGCACATGATATGTCAGTTCATCTTTCTCCATCTTGTTTGTTTTCATCGTTCATAATTTCTTCTAATGCCGCTCCGAACTCTTCGGGTGACATAAACGGCTGTTCTGCCCGCTCCTTCGACCAGATCTCTATCTTGTTGTCGATGCCGATGAAGCGTATATCCCCATGTATATTGCAGATCTGTAAATACCGCTTGGGGATTAATATGCGTCCGTTGCTGTCCGGTGTCACCACCTCAACGTCGCTCACAAACTGTCTGAAAATGAGTTGATGCTTATTGTTCCACTTGTTAAGTCTGCTGCGGAGTTCGTTCAACTCCTCGTTCCACACGCCCTCTGGATATAGAGTCAGGCAGTCTTGAAATACGTCTTTGCGCATAATAAGCCTTTCTTCAGAAGCAGCTTGTAATTGCTTCCTGAAGATAGCGGGAATGAACACTCTTCCTTTAGTGTCTGCTTTGGCTTCAATATTACCTAAAAAACGTATCATTACCTTATTATAATAAGAGACCGTAAAAGTATGAAATTCCCCACAATTCCCCACGATTTTCCACAAAAACTTTTAGAGAAGTTTTCAACAGAGTGTTAAATGTTGATTTACTTGAAAAAAAGAGCCCCGAGTGTCGGTATGTTCAACACTCGGGGCTCGTACAATTTAGTATCTTTTTAGTTAAGATCTAGCGAAAATCTTTCAGGTCTTCCTGCAATTTCTGGCGTGTGAAGAAGATGCGGCTTTTTACTGTACCCAAAGGGAGGTTCAGTTTCTCCGCAATTTCTCGGTATTTGAATCCTGAAACATGCATTGCAAACGGAACTCTGTATTCTTTAGGGAGTTTGTTGACTACCCGGTGCATCTCTTTCAGGTCGTATGCTCTCTCTGTACTTTCATAACTTGCATCTTGCGGCAAGTTCAGGTGGTATAAGTTGTCGGTTTGGTCAACAAATGTTTGATCGCGGACTACCTTGCGGTAGTTGTTGATGAATATATTGCGCATGATGGTGTACATCCATCCTTTAAAATTAGTATCAGGCATATATTTATCTTCGTTATCTAATGCTTTTAATGACGTCTCCTGCAACAAATCGTTTGCTTCTTCACGATCAGTTGTCAGTTTGTAGGCGAAGCGGAGTAATTCTTCTTGTACTCCTACTAAATCTTTTCTGAAGCTTAAACTTTTCATACTGTGTTGCTTTTAAATTGTGAATATTCGTTCGTAAATTTCGATGTTGCAATTTTACGGTATTTTCAGGAATCCGATGGGGGAAAATCAGACTGAATTTGACCTGAAAATTGTCAGCTGATAGTTTTTAGGTGGTATTTGATAGTTTTTGGGTGCTATTTTTTTGTGTTATGAACTTTAATCCTGCATTTTCCACCAAATTATTGCGATTAATAAAAAAGAACCGTTAATTTTGTGCCATCATTTTTATTTGAAAAGAATGACTGATGACTCTTTATTTTTGATTGATGTCGATAAGATTCTTCGGACAAAAGCTCCGAAGCAATATAAGTACATCCCTAAGTTCGTGATTTCTTATTTGAAGAAAATTGTTCATCAGGATGAGATCAATGTATTCCTGAATGAATCGAAAGATAAAGTAGGGGTAGACTTCTTGGAGGCATGTATGGACTTTCTGGATGCGAAGGTGGATGTGAAAGGTATCGAAAACCTGCCTAAAGACGGATTGTACACCTTTGTGTCCAATCATCCGTTGGGAGGGCAGGACGGTGTCGCGCTTGGTTATGTGTTGGGGCGGCATTATGACGGGAAGGTGAAATATCTGGTGAACGACTTGTTGATGAATCTTCACGGATTAGCTCCGCTTTGCATACCTATTAATAAAACCGGCAAACAGGCAAAGGATTTCCCTAAGATGGTGGAGGCCGGATTTAAGTCCGACGATCAGCTGATCATGTTTCCTGCCGGTCTCTGCTCGCGTCGGCGGAATGGAGTGATTCGCGATCTGGAATGGAAGAAGACATTTGTAGTAAAGAGTATACAGGCGGAACGTGATGTGATCCCCGTGCATTTTGGAGGTCGGAACTCCGATTTCTTTTATAATTTGGCAAATTTCTGCAAAGCATTAGGTATTAAGTTCAATATCGCCATGTTGTACCTTGCGGATGAAATGTTCAAGAACCGACACCAGACTTTTACTGTAACTTTCGGTAAGCCGATACCCTGGCAGACTTTCGATAAATCGAAAACTCCGGCACAGTGGGCGGAGTACGTGAAAGACATTGTATATAAACTGTAACTGATAGAACAACTATAACAAGAAATATGGAAGAGATTATTAAACCGGTAAGCAAAGAGCTGCTGAAGGCGGAGTTGACGGAAGACAAACGCTTGCGAATGACGAATAAAAGTAATAATCAGATTTATATTATTACTTATCAGAATGCACCCAATGTAATGAGGGAAATCGGTCGTTTGCGTGAAATCGCTTTTCGTGCTGCCGGTGGAGGAACGGGGCTGTCGATGGATATAGATGAATATGACACTATGGAACATCCATATAAGCAGTTGATCGTATGGAATCCGGAAGCAGAAGAAATATTGGGCGGCTATCGGTATTTGCTTGGAACGGATGTGCGTTTCGATGAGAAAGGCGCTCCGATCCTGGCTACTTCTCATATGTTTCATTTCTCGGAAACTTTTATTAAAGAATATCTTCCTCAGACCATTGAACTGGGACGTTCGTTCGTTACGCTCGAATATCAGTCTACACGTGCCGGTAGCAAAGGATTGTTTGCTCTGGATAATTTGTGGGATGGGTTGGGCGCGTTAACGGTGGTCATGCCGAACGTGAAGTATTTCTTTGGAAAAGTGACCATGTATCCTAGTTATCATCGTCGGGGACGTGATATGATTCTTTATTTCCTCAAAAAGCACTTCTATGATAAAGAAGAATTGGTTACTCCAATGGAGCCTTTGAAGTCGGAGACTTCCGAAGAAGAGTTGAAGGCTTTGTTCTGTAAGGATACTTTCAAGGAGGACTATAAGATATTGAATTGTGAGATTCGCAAATTGGGATATAACATCCCGCCGTTGGTGAATGCTTATATGAGCTTGAGCCCTACGATGCGGATGTTCGGAACCGCCATCAACTATGAATTTGGCGATGTGGAAGAAACCGGAATCCTGATTGCGGTAGATGAAATATTGGAGGATAAGCGGATGAGACACATCCAGACGTTTATAGAAAGCCATCCGGATGCGATGAAAATGCCTTGTGATAATGATGAAGCATTCGCTCCGAAAGTCGTTACACCGCAGGCAGACTGTTGCCGTTAATTTTACGATAAAGATCAAGAGCGAAGACATCGGTCATACCCGATATATAGTCAAGTACCGCCTGTATTCTTTCATAGAGTGCAGGCGCTTTTATATTATACTGGCTTGAAACCCGATTGATGAGCAACTCGGAATAGGCCTTTCCGGGAGAGGTTACCGCATCTATCATCAGTTCCAGCAAGGTACTGATGACGCGGAAACCGGCTAACTCGATGTCCAGTACATCCCTTGACCGGTAGATCTTTTTCAGGGATACTTCGGCGCAGTGCTTGTATGCGTTTGCCGGACGCTCGGATATATGTTTGATAAGCGCTCCTTCAAAAGTGCCGGATAGAATCTCCGCTTCGTGCTCCAGAAATACACGGGTACATTCGCGAATCAGTAATCCGATGACGGAAGAACGCAGATAAGCGATTTGCTCATTCGTGTCGCTGACAATGAGGAAGGTTTGTCGGATGCGTTCCCGGCGTTCTTCACTGAAATAGGCCATTAACAGTTCCTTTGTCTCTTCGGTAGTGAGGATTTTCAGTTTATGCGCATCTTCAATATCCATCATTTGATAGCAGATGTCATCTGCGGCCTCTACCAAGTAGACCAATGGGTGACGTGCATATTTCAACGGATGTTCATTAAGTAAGGTTAATCCCAACTCGGTTGCTATCTTATGGAAACTTTCTTCTTCGCTGACGAAGAATCCGAATTTGGATTTTGTGCCGGCAAGACTTGATGAAAAGGGGTATTTCACAATGGAAGCCAATGTCGTGTATGTCATTGCAAATCCTCCTTTCCGCCTGCCTTCAAATTGATGGGTCAGGAGTCGGAATGCGTTTGCGTTTCCTTCAAAATGTGTCAGATCTTCCCATTCCATCGTAGAAAGTTGCTCTCCGTCCGGCTGTATTTCTTTCAAGCGGAGTCCTTTCCCTTCAGAGAAGAATGTGGATATAGCCCGCTCACCGGAATGTCCGAAGGGAGGATTGCCCAAGTCATGCGCCAGACAAGCGGCGGAGACAATAGAACCGATCTCCGGTAAAAAGGATTCTTGAAGCTCCGGTTGGCGTTGCAGGATGGCTTTGGCTACATCATTGCCTAGAGAACGGCCGACACAAGAAACTTCGAGACTGTGTGTGAGCCGGTTGTGTACAAAGACACTGCCCGGCAGGGGAAATACCTGCGTCTTATTCTGTAACCTGCGGAAAGGAGCGGAGAAGATCAGACGGTCATAGTCCCGTTGAAATTCCGAGCGGTTCTCCTGTCGTACTTCGTGGAATTCTTCCATTCCGAAGCGTTTAGCTGATATTAATTGGTTCCAATTCATGGCAAATGTGTGCATTATTTATTATTTAACTGCAAACTTAACTATTTTTCAGTTCAAAATGTGTATTTTCGCCTGTTAATATAGTAAACGTGTATTTTATGAATATTCAAGTTATCAATAAATCGAAGCATCCGCTTCCGGCTTATGCCACAGAATTATCTGCAGGAATGGATATCCGTGCTAATCTTTCCGAACCTATTATATTGGAACCGTTGCAGCGTTGTCTGGTACCTACCGGATTATATATAGCTCTTCCGAAAGGATTCGAAGCGCAAATACGTCCCCGTAGCGGGCTGGCTATCAAGAAAGGAATCTCTGTTCTCAATTCTCCCGGAACGATTGATGCGGATTATCGGGGGGAGATTTGCATTGTTTTAGTCAATTTATCGTCCGAAGCGTTTGTGATTGAAGATGGAGAACGTATCGCCCAAATGGTGATAGCCAAGCACGAACAAGCCGTGTGGCAGGAAGTGGAAGTGCTTGATGAAACAGAACGTGGAGCCGGAGGCTTCGGTCATACAGGGAAAAAATGAAAAAGATAATACTATTCTTGCTGATAAATGCCTTACTGTTTCCTCTTTGCACGACTGTGCAAGGTAAAAAGAAAAAGGTGAGGAAGGAGGAGAAAACTGTTGTACTGCAACTGACGGAAGAGCAGCAACGTAAATATGACTATTTCTTTCTTGAAGCTATACGAATGAAGGAAAAGAAAGAATATGCTACGGCTTTTGGTCTGTTACAACATTGTTTGGAAATCAACCCGAACGCTTCGTCCGCCCTTTATGAAATTTCTCAATATTATATGTTTCTCCGTCAGGTACCTCAGGGACAGGCTGCTTTAGAGAAAGCGGTAGCTTATGCTCCGGACAATTATTGGTATAGTCAGGGATTAGTCAGCCTGTATCAGCAGCAGAATGAACTGGATAAGGCTGTGACTTTGCTTGAAACAATGGTTACTCGTTTTCCGGTGAAGCAAGACCCTTTGTTCAATTTACTTGATATTTACAGCCGTCAGGAGAAATATAATGATGTGATTTCCACATTGAACCGTTTGGAGAAACGTTTGGGAAAGAACGAACAGTTGTCTATGGAGAAATTCCGTATTTATCTTCAGATGAAAGATGATAAAAAAGCATTCAGGGAGATAGAAAGTCTGGTGCAGGAATATCCGATGGACATGCGCTATCAAGTGATACTGGGGGATGTATATCTGCAAAACGGAAAGAAGCAGGAAGCATACGAAGCGTACCAAAAGGTATTGGCTGTGGAACCGGATAATCCGATGGCGCTTTTCTCGATGGCTTCCTATTATGATCAGACTGGACAGAAAGAATTGTATCAGCAACAATTGGACACATTATTGCTGAATAAGAAAGTGGCGCCTGATACTAAAATTAATGTGATGCGTCAGATTATTGTGGAGAATGAGCAATCGGCCGCTAAAGACAGTACTCAAGTGATAGCCCTGTTTGATCGGATTATGAAACTGGACCAGGATGATCCGCAGATTCCCATGCTTTATGCACAATATCTATTGTCGAAGAATATGGAACCGGAAGCAGTGCCTGTATTGGAACAGGTGGTTGATTTAGATCCCACGAATAAGGCTGCCCGCTTGATGTTGGTCAGCGCTGCCGTGAAAAAGGAAGACTACAAGCAGATTATAAAAGTCTGCGAGCCGGGCATTGAAGCTACTCCGGATGCATTGGAACTTTATTATTATCTGGCTATTGCCTATCATCAGGCAGAGCAGACAGACAGTGTGTTGAGTATTTGTAGTAGGGCATTAGAGCATATTACACCTGATACCCGAAAAGAGGTCATTTCGGATTTCTATTCAATTATGGGGGATATCTATCATACCAAAAAGCAAATGAAGGAAGCTTATGCTGCCTACGATTCAGCTTTGGTGTATAACCCTTCCAACATCGGTGCGTTGAATAATTATGCCTATTATCTGTCTGTGGAACGGCGTGATTTGGATAAAGCGGAAGAAATGAGTTATAAGACCGTAAAGGCAGAACCTAATAATTCGACTTATCTCGATACGTATGCCTGGATTCTTTTTGAGAAAGGCAACTATGCTGAGGCTCGTATTTATATTGATAATGCAATGAAGAGTGATGGAGGGAAAAGTGATGTGATAGTGGAGCATTGCGGGGATATTTATTTTATGACGGGTGATGTGGAAGGCGCACTGGGATATTGGAAGAAGGCATTGGAGATGGGTAGTGAGTCGAAAACATTGAAGCAGAAAATAGAAAAGAAGAAATTTATAGCAGAATGAAAAGAATAGTTTATCTATTGTTGGTTGTGGTTGTGTTGGCTGGTTGTAAGAGTTCGAAGCGCCTGGTGACTTCGGAGACAAAGGCACCTGTATCCAGTTATCTGGCTTCCAAGCTCCAACTGACTATTCCCGATAAAAAAGGAGGAAGCCTGTCGGTAGGAGGAACCATGAGGATGAAAACTCATGAGCGGGTGCAAATCTCTTTATTGATGCCTATTCTGCGTACAGAGGTAGCACGTATCGAAGTGACTCCTGAGGAGGTATTGTTAGTGGACAGGATGAACAGAAGATTTGTTCGTGCAAGTAAAGAAGAACTGAAGGGTATATTACCCAAGAATGCGGAGTTCTCTCGTTTGGAGAAGATACTGACAGATGCGTCTTTACCCGGTGGAAAGACAGAACTGACAGGAAAGGATATAGGAATTTCTTCGTTGGAAAAAGCAAAGGTGCAACTTTATGAGTTCTCTACGAAAGAGTTTTCTATGACTCCGACTGAGTTGAGTTCTAAGTACAGGCAGGTTCCTTTGGAAGAATTAATAAAAATGTTGGTAGCTTTGTTATGATGAAACGTTTTTTTGTTATTCTTATCGGTTGCCTTTGGCTGGCAGTTCCGCTTTTCGCTCAATCGAACAAACTGATTCGTGAGTTGGAGAGCAAACGTGGTGCGCTGCAAAAACAGATTGCCGAGTCGGAAACGATATTGAAGAATACAAAGAAAGATGTAGGTAGTCAGTTGAATAGTCTGGCGGCATTGACCGGGCAGATTGAAAAGAGGAAACGTTATATCATGGCTATTAACAATGATGTAGAGGCTATTGAGCGTGAGCTGGCTTCTCTTCAACGGCAATTGAGGAGCTTGGAAAAAGATTTGAAAGATAAGAAAAAGAAATATGAAGCTTCTGTCCAGTACCTGTATAAGAATAAATCGATAGAGGAAAAACTGATGTTTATTTTTTCTGCCAAGAACTTGGGGCAAACTTATCGCCGTATGCGTTATGTTCGCGAATATGCTACCTATCAGCGTTTGCAAGGAGAAGAAATCCTGAAAAAACAGGAACAGATACGTAAAAAGAAGGCGGAACGGCAGCAGGTAAAGGCTGCCA
>OAWI01000358.1_pt1 | contig 15241 bp, 10 predicted proteins | sample 1476631 | NCBI WGS metagenome assembly OAWI01 (sample SAMEA2580171, study PRJEB22360) | human gut metagenome | biome: human gut; feature: human-associated habitat; material: faeces | place: Denmark | collected 2008/2010
TGAAAATTTTTCTTTCTATCTTATTTATCTGTAAATCAAGTGTAAAATTTAAAAACATCAAATCAAGAGATTCATTTCAAATTTTCATTGATTGTCTTCCGGTAACAGCAAAGAAACCTGTATTTATTTAATTTATAATTTCAAAATGAAAAGATTATTTTTCGGAGTAGTTTTTTTAGCAATCTTAAGTGTTCAATTAATAATGGCGCAATCATTTGTTGTCAAAGGCAAAGTTGTCTCCAAGACAGATGGTATGCCATTGATTGGTGCTTCGGTATTGCAAAAAGGGACTACCAATGGGGTAGTTACTGATATTGACGGTAATTACCAACTTCAAATTCAAGGCAAGGACGCAATGTTGAGATTTTCATACATTGGAATGCAGCCTCAAGAGTTTAAAGTCAATGCTCAAACAAATGTTTTAGATGTGACTTTAGTTGATAATACCGAAATGGTAGATGAGGTTGTAGTTGTTGCTTACGGTGTACGTAAAAAAGGTACAATAGCTGGTTCGGTATCAACTGTAAAATCAGAAAAATTAGAAAATGTACCGGCTGCCGGTTTCGACCAGGCACTGCAAGGGCAAACCCCGGGACTTATGGTTGTATCCGGTTCGGGTGAACCCAGTGCAGCCTCCACGTTCCAAATTCGTGGAACAAACTCCATCAACTCAGGCACTTCCCCTCTGTTTATATTGGATGGAGTACCTATTTCCAGTTCAGATTTCAATACAATCAGTCCGAGCGACATCGAATCCATTTCTGTACTGAAAGACGCTTCTTCTACTTCTATTTACGGAGCTCGTGCCGCCAATGGTGTTGTAGTCATCACCACCAAGCGAGGACGTTCAATGGATGGAGCCAAAGTAACTTTCCGTGCACAATACGGTTTTTCACAACTGACCCGTTCCAAATGGAATATGATGAATACAAAAGAACGCATTCAATATGAAAAAGAAATCGGAATAGATGCCGGAAAAGATTATGATGTATTAAGAAGAACCAATATCAACTGGCTTGACCAGGTATTCAATGACAGCGCCCCTTTGCAAAATTATGAATTGTCGGTAAATGGTGCTACAGAAAAAACAAACTATTTCGTATCCGGAAGTTTCTTTGATCAGGACGGTATCACCACAGGCTCAACTTTTCGCCGGTATAACATGCGTGCCAATGTAGAAAACAAAGCTACCAAATGGTTGAAATTAGGCACAAACTCTATGTTTGCCTACGATGAGACAGAACAGGCCGAGTCCGGAAACGGTTACGCACTGAATGCCCCGATTCCGGCTGCACGCTTTATGCTACCTTACTGGAATCCTTATCGTGAAGACGGTTCGCTTGCTTCCATCAACGACGGAAGCTGGACAGGAACAGGAGAAAACCCGTTGGAATGGATGGCCAATAACCCTGTAAAATATAAGAAATATAAAGTAATGTCTACGCTTTTTGCTGAGGCGACACTATTGGAAGGGCTGACAATCCGCTCTCAATTTGGTATCGATTTTTCTCACCAGTCAGCGTTTATGCAATCATTCCCAAGCTATAAACCGAACAACCTGCAAGGTAGCTCCGGCAGAAGTTCTACGGATATATTGAACCTGACCATTACCAATACGGCTAATTACCGCTTTATGTTGAAAGACATCCATTCTTTCAATTTTATGATTGGACAAGAAGGCGTTGACTTCCGTCAGGAAGGTTTTATGGTAAGTACCAGAGGGCAGAATAACGATTTCCTGACCAACGTCACTTCCGGTACACGTGCTACCAGCTGGAGTGATGTAGCTGCCGCTTATGCATACGTATCTTTCTTCGGTAGAGGTGAGTATAACTATGACGACCGTTATTATGCAGACTTTTCTGTCCGTACGGACGGTTCTTCCCGTTTCGGTGTAGACGGTCGCTGGGCTACCTTTTGGTCGGTAGGTTTAATGTGGAACTTGCGTAAAGAGAAATTCATGCAGAAATACGATTGGCTGACCAACGCACAGGTAACATTCAGTACAGGTACTTCCGGTAACTCTACCATTCCCAATTATGACCACCTGGCTTTGGTATCCGGCGGACTTGATTATATGGGAGAAGCAGGTATCGCCCCTTCTCAAAAAGGTAATGAAAAATTAGGTTGGGAACAGTTGTGGACCACCAATATCGGTTTGCACCTGGGATTATTTTCCCGTATCAACTTTGACTTCGAGTTCTATAACAAACGTACTTCCAATATGTTGATGGAAGTTCCTGTGTCCTACTCTGATGGAGGTTACTCCTCTCGTTGGGACAACGTTGGTGTGATGGTTAACCGCGGTGTCGAAATGTCATTAAATACCGACATTATCCAAGCAAAAGACTTCACGTGGAATATCAATGCCAATGTTTCTTACAACAAAAATGAGTTGAAAGAGCTGTATAACGGTGCAGATGAATACATTGTAGGTACCACCGCAAGCAAACTGACCGTAGGGCATTCTGTCAGTGAATTTTACATGAACCGCTATGCTGGTGTCAATCCGGCTAATGGTGATGCGTTGTGGTACACCAAAGACGGTGAAGTGACTACTGAACTCAGAGAAGCAGACAAAGTGATGACCGGTAAAAGCTATATCGCTCCGTGGCAGGGTGGTTTCGGCACTACACTGACTTGGAAAGCCTGGTCACTAAATACACAGTTCAGTTGGATGGCCGATCGTTGGCTTTACAACAACGACCGTTATATGGAAGAAAGCAACGGACAATTCTCTATGTACAACCAATCGAAAAGACTGCTTTACGACCGTTGGAAAAAGCCTGGAGACATAACGGATATTCCCCGTCACGGTGTTTATGCACAGCATGATACCCGTTTCTTGGAAGACGCATCATTCCTTCGTCTGAAAAACCTGATGTTGTCCTATACCCTGCCGCAGAATTGGCTGAAGAAGACCAAATTCATCAGCTCTGCGCGTCTTTACGGACAAGCTCAGAATCTGTTGACATTCACCAAGTTTACAGGATTGGATCCGGAAACGAACTCAAACATGTATCAGGCTGCCTATCCGATGTCACGTCAGTTCAGTTTCGGATTAGACATTACATTCTAAAAACATAGTAATCATGATAAAAAAGATAAAGATATATATCACCTTGGCTGCTGTCGCTTTCTCTTCGGTGTCTTGTCTAGACAAATATCCTGAAGATGCGATTCCGGAAGGAGATGCAATCAGAACGGTAGAAGAAGCCAATCAGGCTGTGATTGGAATTTATGCCTACATGAAGAATCCAAATCTTTATAGCGGCTTACTGACATTATTACCCGACTTACAAGCCGATCTGGCTTATGCCGTAGAAGGATACACCAATACATACGGCAACATTTGGCGCTGGGATATCCTGCCTACCAATACAGAAGTGGAGGCCGTTTACGGAACACTAAATGCTCTGATCGGTAAATGCAATTTCCTGCTAGAAAGAATTGCCATATTGGAGCAGGAGGTTGACGATGAAGATTATGAGAAATTACAACAGTTCAAGGGAGAGGCTCTCTTTGCCCGTGCCCTCGCATATTCGGATCTTATCAAGATGTAATGCAAAGCATACGATCCTGCCACTGCCGCTAATGAACTGGGAGTAGTATTGGTATCAAGCTATTCAAACACTGGCACATTGAAACGTGCTTCCTTGAAGGACTCTTATCAATTCGTACTAGACGATCTAGCTCAATCTGCAACTTGCCTCGAACCGGATGAAAACGAGAATGACGAATCTTATTATGATACTCCCTACTTCACTATATATGCAGTAAACGCTCTTTACGCACGTGTCTATCTGAATATGCAAGAATGGGACAAGGCAATTGAGTATGCTTCGAAAGTAATCGACAGCCGTAAATTCAAGTTGTCCAGTACAACCGAAATGATTGATTCCGAAACTTCCTATTATCAGTATATGTGGCAGTACGACCATTCCACGGAAACCATCTGGAAAGTAGGATTCACCACCACATCATATGGTGGAAGTTTAGGACAGATATTCTTCAATTATGATTTCAATTCGTTCAAACCGGATTATGTTCCGGCAGAATGGGTGTTGAATCTGTATGCAGATACTGATTTGCGTGCTACTACTTTCTTCCAGTCTTATAGAACCGGATACGAACACGGTCTGCAATGGCCTTTGCTGGCTAAATATTTCGGAAACCAGGAATTCTATGAACAGAACATCCTGCATGTTACCATGCCGAAAGTATTCCGTCTCTCTGAACAGTATCTGATTCGCGCAGAAGCTTATTGCCAGAAGTCGAATCCTGAATATGGAAAAGGAGCAAGTGATCTTACCACATTACGTCAGGCACGTTATTCAAACTACGGTTCCGCTTCTTTAACGGAAGAAAACTGGTTTAAGGAAATATCAGAAGAGCGTGTAAGGGAACTTTATATGGAAGGCTTCCGTTTGAATGACCTGAAACGTTGGGGGCAACAAGGACTTGTTGACGGATTCACCCGTAAACCACAAGCGAATACGATTGCAGTAGGAAGCAGTCTGAAAGTAGATGCTTCCAATCCTTTGTTTGTATGGCCTATTCCACAACACGAACTGGATTTACCCGGGTCGCAAGTTGAACCGAATGAGAGCAATAAATAAGTAACTAAACAGAATATATGACAATGAAACACTATCTAGCAGGATTATGCACGACTGTCATCATAGGATGCAGCCTGGCAGGATGTGACGAAGATCATGTCACATACGACGGTCCGAATTATGTCATGTTCTCCGATACATTATCGACTATTGCCATTCAGAATAATGACTACCATGATGTATATATATCAGCTACCCAAGCATGCGGTTACGACCGCACCTACGGAGTAGAAGTAATAGACAAGGAGAGCAACGCCATCGAAGGGAAACATTATTCAATCGAGTCCAACTCAGTGACGATTAAAGCCGGTGAGTACTCTACAGCGGTGCGTATCCGTGGTAATTTCGACAAAATTGCAGACACGGATTCTATCGGTGTCACGCTGCGCCTGGTCAATAAAGAACAGATATGGAGCGTATATGGTGATAAGGCACGCGTTGTCTTGCGCAAAGTATGTCCATTCAATCTGAATACCTTCACTCGCTACTGTCGTGTTACTTCTACATATTTTGATAGCCACATGCCGGGTGTAACAGAACGTATCATTATGACCGAACCCGATCCGGAAGAAGAAAATGCAGTCATACTCAAAGATTTCTTCTATAAAGGATATGACATTAAAATACGCTTTAGCACCGAAGATCCGCTCCAACCGCTAATCGACTTGGAGCAAGGTCAGGTGATAGCCAGTACGAATGAAGTTTTCGGAGGACCAATTGGAGATGGTAATCTAAGAATACAGCAACCTGTCAATATGCTTTCTTATTATAATGTATGTCAGCATTATTGTATGTTATATTTTATGCTGTATGCACAAAAGGGAGACGAAGTACAGACAGAAAACACCTATCTGACTATTCTTGAATGGATCAGTGATGCTGAAGCCGGAGTTAAACCGGAAGAACCATCAGATGAGAATAACTAAATAAACGGAAATTCAAATGAGTATGAAAAATATAAAATGGCTCTTGGGAGCATTTTCAATGCTGCTGGCTATGACTACCTTTACTGCTTGTTCGGATGACGACGACAAACTGGAAGTTCCGGTATTCCCGGAATCGGTAGTACTTAATTGCCAGCCGGGAGAGAATGAGCCGGCCGAGTTGGTATTTACCGCCAACCAGCCTTGGACACTCGCTTCTTCCAAATTATGGTGCAAATTCTCTGTAGACGGTGAATTGCAGAATTCATTGGCCGGTAAGGCGGGTGAACAGAAGGTGCAAATAATCGCTACAGACGATGTGTGGAATTTTGAAAATTCTTTGGCTGAAATCACATTATCAATGGGAGGGCAGACGCAAGCGATTGCTGTAGTGAACCGTTCTGCCAATACACGCGATTTAAAGATGTATCAGGACATCGAACATCCTTTCGGAGAGGAAAATCCGGCTACATTGAAATATTCAGTTGTAGGAATCAGTTTGGAGAACATCAGTGTAGTTGCGAATTTTGATTGGGAAATACAAAGATATCCGGAATGGATCTCCATCGATGGCAAATACAGAGTAGGGAAAGCCGGAAAGACATCTGTTATTGCTCTTGATTTTGCTGAGAATGCAGATGTGAGATATCCGTTAGAAGCAGGAGATATAAATAACAAAATTGTATTCGTAAATAAGGACGGACAAGAATATTCTATCGAGATTCCGGTTGCGTATGAAGGAATGCCGGAAGATGCTGTGCAGTTCCCGATGAATACGTATGGGTGGACTTTTTCACAAGATGGCAGCCAATATTGGACTGCCAGTTTATCCGGTGAAGAAGTGGAAAAAAAAGAGGCCCCAATGAAATTACAGGTTATTACCCGCGATGATGAATATAAAACGGTATGCCTTTCGTTTGATGAAAAATGGGGGTATACACCGTTGGACGAATGGTCTACTTGGATCTATCCAGAAAAAGACGAACAAGATGTCCGCAATATTTCTATATCTGTCAGATCTAATGAAGAAGATATGATGACCGGTAATAGCGGAGACCCTCGTAAAGGAATGGTGTTAGTACTTCCATCTAAAAAATATGAAGAATTAGGGGGAGATATGAATAATCTTTTCGATGATTTGGACGGCTTCTTTGAATTAAAAGAGCAGTACGCTCAATATATTCTGGCAGACTTTACTCAAGAAGGCAAAGCAGCGATAGAAAAGGGCGGATTTACCATTGAAGGTTTGCCTGAAGGTGAAGGTCCCGTGAAATTAGATGAAGCCGATCCTGATAAATATGGAACATCGAATGTTTGGGTGGTTGCTTTGAATCATACACAAGCTTATGAAAGTCTTCAAGTAACGGTAGTCGGATATTCATATAGTGATATTATTATACCAGAGTGTACAAATCTATGGACAGGTGCACGTGTAGAGTCATGGGGTGGTAATATGTGGGGATTGACAGTACCGGCATATCCCGAAGCACAAACGCCACCTATGGTTGTGACCATCAAAGAGTATGCGCAAGATGATATGAATATGGAACATGGAGAAATCGTAAGCGTACTTTTGATTGAACAGTATTAATGCTTAGTTAAAAAAGATATTTTCAAATTATGAAATTAAAATCATTCTTTTCAAAACTGAATATAGTCACAGTTATTGCCCTGCTCTGCACAGTGGCAATAACCGGATGCTCCGATGACAACGAAGAGATGCAGGTAGGCAACGGCTATGTACAGTTCAAACTCTATAAGAGTATTGAAGATGGGGAGGAGTCTGCCACTCGTTCAACTACTGATAAATTAGATTTCTTGAATGATGCCAAGAAAATGCAGGTTGTACTTTTGCACAATAACACAACGATTACTCAAAGTGTTCCTCTGAATGCTTATAACGATCAGTTGGCAGAATATGGCTTGCGTAGCGATAAGCTAGAGTTGTTTCCGGGAGATTACAAACTGATCGGTTATTACCTGTTCAACAAAGTGGAAGAGAAAATATTCTCTGGAGAACCGGCAGAGCCTACCACTTTCACCATACAGACAGGTGGATTGATCGTACAGGACATTTATGTGAAAGCTGTCAACAGCGGTTTGGTAAAGTTCAAATTAGTGAAAGACTTTTATGAAGGCACTTCTGAAAATACACGTGCTGGAGGAAACGGAGGTGGAAAGACGTATCTTTTCTCTGAGATAGCTAAAGTGGATATCAAAGTAAGAAACCGTTATACTCAGCAGGACAGCACTTTCACCAACTTGAAAGTGAAATATAAAGAGGGATTTGATGGTACGGAAGCCGGAAGTCCGGGAATGGCAGTCGGCGTTATCGACACATTAGTTACTTTAGAGGCCGGTGAATATGAAGTCATCTCATACACTACTTACAATAAGACAAGTAAAATACCTTTGGAATCGACTGCATCACTGAAAGAAAACAGTTTTATTATCAAGGAGGGTGAAGAGACCCTTGCAGAAGTTCCGGTGAAAACCAATCGTCTGGCTGCAGATATCCAGGATTATTATGCTTTGAAAGCGATTTGGGAAGCTTTAGGAGGAAAGAACTGGTCGTTCAATGGCGAGGGATATCCACGTGGTACCAACTGGGACTTTAACAAGGAAGTAGATATGTGGGGAAATCAGCCGGGAGTCGCAGTGAACAGCGAAGGTCGTGTAACAGCCTTGAATATCGGCGATTTCAATCCCAAAGGAGTTGTCCCCAAAGAGCTCGGCTTGCTTACCGAACTTACAGTCTTGACACTCGGTTCTCATAACGACAAGATCGGCTCTATCAGTCCGCAAATGAAATACGGAGCGGAAGCCGCTACTACTTATCTTGAGGAGACACGTAATGACTATTACAATAAGTTTTTGAAAAAAAGTCCGTACGCCAACTTCTCTGCAACATTGCAACCGGATTTCAAAGTTGAGGACTTGAAGAAAAACAAGACTAAAGAGACAAATATCATGCCGGCAGATGTGCAGCCGGGTGACTATACAAATGGTATTACCGGATTTGAGGATGGAGATAACATCTTTAAGAATCTGACTAAACTGCGCCAGTTCTATATTGCCAACGGTGAGATTAGCTCATTACCTTCTTCTATGAAATACTTGGAAGAGTGCCGCGACGTAGAAATTTACAATTGCCAGAAAATGACAGAATTCCCTGAGGAATTAAATGAATTGAAGAATCTGGAAGCATTGAACTTGGCCATGAACCCTCAGTTTTCAAGTGAAGAGTTATTGGATGGATTGAAGAGTCTGGCAACATCAGATGCCGGAAAGAGTATACAAATCTTATACTTGGGTTATAACAACCTGACAGAAATTCCGAAAGAATTTGCTGAGATGAAAAAGTTGTCCAAGTTGGATTGCGTACACAACAAAATCAAAACCCTTTATCCGATGGGTGCTGATATCGATTTAACGCAACTGACCATGGACTATAATGAGATTGAAGAAATTCCGGATAATTTCAGCGGTATCAACAACATCGAAACATATTCATTCTCTCACAACAAGCTGAAAGTATTGCCCGATATGTTCGATGCCAGCTCCATTTATGTCATGAGTTCTGTCAATTTCTCATACAACGAAATAGCAAGCATTGAAAATGATGGCAACGGCTATAAAGGGATCAATGCCTCTACGATAGACTTATCATACAACAAGCTGACTAAGTTTCCGGGGGCCATCATTCAGGCGGGTTCTCCGGTAAGTTCGTTGACTCTGGCAGGAAATCAGATTTCCGAATTTCCAAAAGGAGCTTCAAAAGGTCCGAGAGCCAATATGCTGAATACACTCGATTTGACTTTCAACTGCCTGACTGAACTACCGGAAGATTTCTCTACCAACTTCTACTATATAGTACAGATGGATTTAAGTTACAACCGATTCAATAAGTTCCCGTTCGAGGCACTGTATATTCAGACATTGCGTTCTATCGCAGTCCGTCATCAACGTGACGCGGACGGTTATCGTTGCATGAAAGAATGGCCTACCAATGTAGCTACCTGCCCGGTACTGCAACGTCTCTTCTTAGGTGGTAATGATATCGGTGAAGTGCCCGAAACTGAGGAAATCTCTTACCGCATTTACATACTCGATATCAGCGACAATCCGGAAATCGTAATTAACATATCAGCCGTTTGTCCTTATATCACTGCCGGAATGTATACATTGATTTACGACTCTTGGCAGAATATCCGCGGATGTCCTGCATTAAAGTTGGAGAATAAATAAGTTGTATTGCAGTAAAATAGAATTTTATGAAGAAATATATAGTAAAACTGACTTTAGGCTTGATGTTGTCTGCTGCTTTCATTACGGCTTGCACAGACGATGATGACGATGATCAAGCAATTGCTTTCGGGCTGAGTACGGAGGAACTGGTTTTTCCGGAAAATGGCGGAACAGAGAGTGTGACAATTACTGCTGCCAATACCTGGAATATAAATGCAAACGCATCCTGGTTGAAGATTACACCGGCAAATGGTATGGGAAGCGGAGAGTTCACCGTTTCAGCAGATGCATCGGTATTGGCAGAACCGAGAACAGCATCCATCCGTATAGAAGCTGCCGGAGAGATGCCTAAGACCATCAAACTGACCCAGATGGGATATCAACTGGGAGTGTATCCTTCCACCACTGATACGCTGATTGAAAATTCGGCACTAAAAGACAAGCGTTTCTTTGAACTGTCTGTTGTAACCAACGTGAGATTTAGCGTAGAAATAAAGGAAGCTATTTTGGATGAATCCGGAAACGACACCGGTGAAATGGGCGAAAAGGCCAAATGGCTCTCTACGACTTACAAAGAGAAAGATTTGAATCTTGACTATGGTCAGCGCCCGGTTGCCGCCAAACTGCGCTTTGACTGGAATGTCAATGTAGAAGACCAGAAGCGTGCGGCTAAAATTGCTTTCAAATTTACAGACAATGACGGAAATCCTCAGGAAACGGTTGTGACGGTAATGCAAAAAGCAGCTCCTACCATTACGGACAACCGTGCAGGAGACTCATTGGCACTGCTGATTATCAGCGAACGTCTGAATGTGATGTCGCCTTGGGATGGTAGCCGCAATATGAGATATTGGAACGGTGTAAAATTTTGGGAAAATACCGATCAGGAGGTAAAAGATAATCCTCAAATGAAAGGTCGTGTGCGTTCCGTTCTCTTTAGCATGTTCCAAACAGAAGAATCGGTTCCTGCTGAAGTCACCCATCTGAAATATGTAGAAACATTGGAATTCTTCAGTAATGCGAATAATGGATTGAAGAGTATCAAATTAGGAAATGAGGTCTGTCAGTTGGAGTATCTGAAAAATTTGAGGTTAGATGCTTATGGCTTGACGGAATTGCCTGATATCAACGAATTAAAAAAGCTGGGAGACAAATTGGAAGTTTTAAGTTTGTCCAGCAATAATTTCAACAAGATACCGGCTGTGCTCAATAAAGAGATACTTCCGAACTTAAAAGTGTTGAAAATGAATGCTAACAGAAGAAGAGACGTTGTTTCCGATCTGACTACGCTGGATAAAGATAAGGATGGCTTATATTTGGATTTGAACAGCTATGCAGATAAACGGCGCTTCATGGAAATACTGGCATGGGAATTGGATACTTTACAACTTTCCAATAACTATATCGAGGGTGAATTGCCAACTGATAAAGATTTGTCTGACTCCGGATTGTTTGATCTCTATACAGAGGAAGATATTAAAGCATCCCACAATACAGGAGATAAGAAAGATGAATTACCTGAAATTCTAGTAGGTACACCGAAGGTAATGTTCAAGACCAAGGGATTTACTGTCAACCTGAACTATCTGCATGGTGAAATTCCCAATTGGGTTCTGCTTCATCCTCAAATGGCTGACTGGAACTCATTCACTTTCATCTTTACTCAAGAAGATGCAAAGAGTGATACAAAAGGAAACCTCCCGGGCTTTGTCAATATACCGAAAGATTTTGAAGAATATTACAAGTTGTATCCTAACAAACGCCCGACTTGGGAAAATTAAACAGTTGAAGAATTATGAAAAAGATATACTATAAAATAGCGATTTTGTTTACTGCTTTTTTCGTGTCCTGCACAGACACGGAAATGGTAACAACGAATGAACTGACTACTCCGGTAACTTCCATTCCGGCAGATGCATGCCGGGGAGAATTGTTAATCAAGTTCAAACCGGAAGTTGCTGATTTATTGGATCAGGCACAGACACGTTCAGAACGGGGTGTGATGACTCGTTCCAGTATTCCCACTGTAGATGAAGTGCTGGATGTTGCAGGCGCTTATCATTTTGAACGTATTTTCCCGGTAGATGTACGCCATGAAGAACGTACTCGTAAAAGAGGGCTTCACCTTTGGTATCTGGTACGTTTTGATAAGGATGCGGATTTGCAGAAAATAGCTCAAGACCTATCCAATGTTGGAGAAATTGCAGCTATCGAATACAACCGTACTATAAAACGGGCTTACAACACTCAAAAGCGTCCTTTTATGCTCGACGAGCAAACCAAACGTGCCATTGCCATGTGTACAAGTGAATCGGCAGAAAGGCCATTTAATGATCCGGGACTGGCTTTGCAATGGAGCTACATCAATAACGGAACAATAAAAGAAGCCAAAGAAGGGACTGTAACGGTCGGTGCAGACGTGAACTGTAAAGAAGCGTGGAAAAAATGCACCGGTGATCCATCTATTATTGTTGCCGTTTTGGACGAAGGAGTAATGTACACTCATAAAGACCTGGCTCAAAACATGTGGAAAAATCCGGGAGAAAATGATGTTACTTCTCCTGTAGATAATGATGGGAACGGATATGCAGGAGACGTACACGGCTATAATTTCGTATCCGGAAATGGATATATATCTTGGTCGGAAGCTACGGATACCGGACATGGTACACACGTTGCCGGAACAATTGCTGCTGTCAATAATAACGGAATAGGCGTATCCGGTATAGCAGGTGGTGACGGAACAGATAATTCGGGTGTGAAGATTATGTCCTGCCAATTATTTTCCGGAGATAAAGGGGTAACTCTTTTTGCCGAAGCCCAAGCTATCAAATATGCGGCAGATAACGGTGCTGTTATTCTGCAATGCAGTTGGGGATATAACTCCGGGCGTTCCAACGCCATGAATTATACTCCGGGACCTACAACAGATGAAGAATGGGCATCCACTACCCCATTGGAAAAGGAGGCATTGGATTATTTTGTTAACAATGCCGGTTCTCCGAACGGAGTGATTGAAGGCGGAATCGTAGTCTTCGCAGCAGGAAATGAATTTGCTCCGATGTCTTCTTATCCGGGAGCATACAAAGACTATATCTCAGTCGCCGCAACAGCTGCCGATGAAACTCCGGCTTGTTACTCCAATTACAGCACAGGAGTTGACATTTCGGCTCCCGGCGGTGACAGTTGGTATCATTGCACTGAATATGGTTCTATACTCTCTACCCTCCCGGGAAGAGGAACTGCTACACCCGATGAGAATGGATCTACCTCAACCGATTTCGGTGATAACTATGGATACTACGAAGGGACTTCGATGGCATGTCCTCATGTGTCAGGCGTAGCTGCTTTGGGGTTGTCTTATGCAGTGAAACTCGGCAAGCACTTCCGCGCCGAAGACTTCCGGAAATTATTATTGAAATCCACACAACCGATTACTTATTCCGATGAAAGCAAACTATATTACGAAAACTGGTCGGTTAACGGAACTAATCATCCTACCCGTCTTCAGTTAAGTGATTATGTCGGTCAAGTAGGCGGCATGATCGATGCAGCTCTATTGTTGAATAACATCGAAGGTTCTGGTGTAGACATGAAAGTGCCCAACATTTATCTGGGAACAGGCAAGACGACAACCATTAACTTGGCTACTTATTTTAAACCCGGAAATGCAGACTTCACTTGTCAGGTAGCTGACGAAACGGTTGCGACAGTGACTGAAATAGCTCCCGGCAAATATACAGTAAAAGGATTGAAATCTGGTTTGACTAAGGCTGTAGCTACCGCCAAGCTAAATGGAGGAAGCGCTACCACTCAAGAGTTCTATATCACTGTGCGTACCAATGCCGGTGGCAATGGCTGGTTATAAATTGACTCTATCGCAAAAGGACGGATATGAAAAAATATTCATTAATCACTTTTCTGCTGATATGGGTTGCTACGCATTGTGCCAATGCACAGGAAAAAATCTTGCAGTTTGTTACCGGACAAGAGATCAACGTCGGTACATTGTCCGAGGATGATGAAGCATCCGCTTATCGTTTTGTTTTTCACAATTCAAGTAAACGGAGCATCAAACTCACCAAGGTGACTACAACCTGCGGATGTACAGCTGCCCAATTTACACAAAAAGAGTTGAATCCGGGTGAAAAAGGTGAGATTGTACTCACCTATCATCCGGACGGACATCCAGGAAAGTTATATACCCGTGCTTTTGTGTATACCGACCAGTCTTCTTCAACTCCGGTAGCAGAACTTGTGCTGACAGGCATAGTCACTCCTTCCAAAAAGCAATGGAGAAATTTTCCCTATAAAATGGGGGATTTGAGACTTAGAAGAAAAGTGGTCCATTTTACAGAAGCAGGTCCTGAGGGCATTGCTGCCGAACGTCTCACCTGTATAAATAGTGGGAACAATCCGCTGACGGTAACAGCCATGAAAATCCTGCTCCCTGATTATGTAACCGTAACAGTAGAGCCTGAAGTCATACCGGCCGGAATGGAAGCGAATATTTTCATCAAGGTAAACAAACACCTGATACCTCAAGGCCTAAAATATCCTCTAAAGTTTCCGGTCATTCTGGAAGGAATCAGCTCCACGCCCTCAGAACGCACAGTTACCGTGTCTATAGAGAATGGATTTTGAGAATAGAAATTAGTAAAGAAACAAGTAAAAAAGAAAAGTAATGAACGTATTTTTTAAAATGCTGTTATGTACCATGTTACTCGCCACATTTGTAGCCTGTAATGATGACGATGATGTAAAAGACGCAATATTGGAAGTAAACTATAAGAATCTCAACGGTACATGGCGTTTGAGTGAATGGAATGGAAAGGAAATGAATGACGAACTTTATTGCTATATCACCTTCGACCGAAAAGAACATACTTATATAATGTATCAAAACCTCAATAGTATGTATTCACGAAAACTGACTGGTTCATTTTTGATAGAAGAAAAAGAAGACGGCTTTATTCTGAGTGGTACATATGATTTTGGTAAAGGTGATTGGGCTAATAAATATATAGTGACTGAAATGTTGGACAATTCAATGAAATGGATTGTTAAAGATAATCCGGAAGATATTTCAGTATATGTACGTTGTGACAAAGTCCCCGATGATATTTTGACAGGAACTCGTTCTCTGAAATAAAGTCATCTATTAAATTATATCTATAAAAAAATTATAGATATATTAAAACTAGGATTTTACAAATATCTGTAAGAAGTTGTATTGTTATAATATAATTCTTGCAGATATTTTATTTATCGACTAATATACTGCAATCTTTGGTCAAATCCGCCCCAGTTATTGATGAATTAATGAACGTACACAATGTATTTAACGTGAGTTCGAAATAAAATTAGAAAATAGACAGTTGTCCGTCATTGACAAAATTTACGTCAATGGCGGGCTTCTTTTCAAAAAAGCAGTATGCCGCGATAGCCGAC
>OAWI01000371.1_pt1 | contig 14247 bp, 13 predicted proteins | sample 1476631 | NCBI WGS metagenome assembly OAWI01 (sample SAMEA2580171, study PRJEB22360) | human gut metagenome | biome: human gut; feature: human-associated habitat; material: faeces | place: Denmark | collected 2008/2010
TAAAAGGCATACAACCGCACACAGTAATCCGGGAAGGGCTACAACGATTTTAGCCTTTTTGAGGACACACGCGCTAATATTAAATAACGTCGTAAAATCGGGTATTGAAGTACTGCCATCCCAGACGCAACTGAACACACGTCTCACCGAAGAAGTCGAACTATTTGAATTATTTACAATATAACATTCCGGTATATCATTCTGCTTATCTATTTTCACCAAATAGTCCACAATCTCTTTTTTTGTGCTATCATCGCAATGCCGAAGTCCGGTTACCTTACAGATTGCATCACTATTACTTGTCACTTCCGACCCTCTTTTTACCAATTTCTTTGCCATTTTCCTATTGTATTAATTAAAAATTTCCACAAAGAACGGCTATTTCTCTTAACAATCATGTTCACGCTTGACACATTCTTCTTTAATTCCTCATTTATGTGTCAAGCTCGGACAATCTTTCCCCTTTCCATTCCCTACTTTTGCCTCATAATCAAAATAAACCGAAGAACAATGACCAAGATTAAAGAAGAGCATTCTTTTCAACGGGTGCGGCTCATGAAACAGGCAGCCGCCATCCGGCAAAACAATGGTATGAACCGGCACGACGCACTCGTCACCGCCCACCGGATAGGCGCCCTCATCCGGCAGATGCATCACGGAAATGTCCGCTTCCACTACACCAGACAAGACGGCAGCGTCCGCCACGCCATCGGCACACTCACCGGATACGAACACAGTTTCCACCAACCTTATATTCCACGACCGGAAAACACGTTCGTCGTCTACTACGACATCGAGGCAAAAGGATGGCGCACGTTCCATGCGGAAAACTTTCTGGACATCGACGCCGAGGACGAACCCGAAAAGACGAGAACAGAATGAACCGGCAGGAACGAGAAGAATGGGAAATCCTTTGCAGGCAGTACAATGTAGACTCCCTGCAAGAAGCCATTCAAGGCTGCCGGGAAGAATTGGAGTTTCTTATCCATTGCGCCGAAAGGCTCGAACCCCGCACGGAGGAGGAAGAAACGCCGTTTAACATATCCAGTCCACGCCGTTTCTATACACCGGGAAACGCCGTTCTTGGAATGCAGGAAACGCCGTTTCTCCACGCGGAGACAAAAGAACAGACCGTTTTTTAACAGAATATAATTTTATTAACGTTTACCAATATCAAGTATGGAAAATTGGAGATTTATCGAAGAAAATCCCGACTACATGGTCTCGGACCATGGACGGGTGTTGAGTTTTAAAGGCAAGTCGAAACTGATTCTCTGCACCACGATCGCAGGAGAAGGCTACGAGCAGACAGAGCTCATGCAAAAAGGAATCTACACCAAATACTACACGCATCGTCTGGTAGCTAAGGCGTTCATTCCCAACCCGAAACATCTGCCGCAAGTAAACCACCTCGACGGAAACACGCTGAACAACCACGTGTCGAACCTCGAATGGTGTGACGCACATGACAACATAATGCACGCCATCCGAATGGGATTGCGGCCTCCCGGAAAAACGGGTTCAAAGTATTCGGGTGTTCCCTGCGCCGTAACGGACGCAAGTGGAAATACACTCCGCGCCTACCCGTCCATGCAGGCGATGAGCAAAGGAGAACACATGAATCCCGCATTCATAAACTGGCTCAGACTACAGTTGCGCTATCCGGAACGACTACTCCTCCACAACTTACGCGTCCGCCAGCACAGAGGAGACGCTTTTATCATGAAAGAACCCTTACCGTTGTCTCCCGCTCAGGCTGTTCCGCAGACTTCTCCCGCTCAGGCTGTTCCGCAGTCGTCCCATCATCGGCCTGTCCCGCCTGTACAATCCCCCTGCATCCCGGTCCAGCATCCGGTGAACCGGCAATATTACCGCCAACTGTCGGAAGACGAAGCCATCGCTTTCGGATTCGCCATCTACACAAGCCGCAACCAACAAGAAAGGGGGACGCTGTAATGAGAGACACGATTATCATCCACTGTTCCGCCACCCGTGCGGGACAGGATTTCACAGCCGCCGACATCGACCTCTGGCACCGTGCGCGCGGTTTCCGTTCCATCGGCTATCATTTCGTAATCCGGCTCGACGGAACCATCGAACCGGGAAGGGATGTCTCCCTCGACGGAGCGCATTGCACGGGCTGGAACCGCCGAAGCATAGGTATCTGCTACGTGGGCGGGCTGGACAAGGAAGGCCGTCCCGCCGACACCCGGACGGAAGCCCAACGCGAAGCGCTCATCCGCCTGGTGGAAGACCTGCGGCTCGTTTCCCCCGACATCAGACAAGTGATAGGCCACCGTGACACCAGCCCCGACCGCAACGGTGACGGCATTATCTCGCCCAACGAGTTTATCAAGATGTGCCCCTGCTTCGACGTACGCAACGAGTTCCGATAAACCGCACAATGTATCACTTTTTAAAACTTAATTTATCATGGCACGCATTTCCAAACCCGGATTAGATTATTTCCCCCTAGATGTCAATTTCCTGCAAGACCGGAAAGTGCGCCGCATCTCCTGCCGCCATCACGCGGCAGGAATTGCCGCGCTCACTTCCCTGCTTTGTCTTATCTACAAAGAAAAAGGCTATTATGTCCTTTGGAACAAGGACACACTGTTCGACATCGCTCAGGAAGCCTGTTGCGAGGAGGAGGAAATGCAGGCCATCATCGACGATTGTCTGTCGGTGGGATTGTTCGATACCTATATATATAAGGAGTACGGGGTGCTGACCTCGCAAGCCATCCAAGAGCAGTATCACAAAATCATCATCGACAGCCGGAGGAAATACAAATTGCCTTTGGAAAACTTCTGGATGATCAAGGAGGAGAAAGAAGCGAATGATAACGAGGAGGAGACAAAGGAAACAAAGGAGACAAAGGAGAGAAAAGAGAGAAAGGAGACAAAGGGGGAAAACGGAGAACAGACGAATGAATCCGCAGCAAATCCGGGCAAATTTGCAGTAAGTTCGGGCAAATTTGCAGCAGATCCGGGCAAATCCGCAGCAACAATGCCACAAACAAAACAAGAAACGGATACAGATATTAAAAGTAAACAGGAAATGGAGAGGGAAAATGAAAGCAAATCGGAAACCCAAAAAGACAAAGAGACAGAGAGGGAAGGGAAAATGAGAAAGGAGAGCGAGAAGCCGCCCGTTCCGCCAAACGGCGTTTCTCAGGCTTCGCCTGTTGCTGTAAGGGGTTTGTCTTTAGAGGATTCGTCCGGAGGGGACTTCGAAGCTATACTACGACTAAATATGGAAGCTATCGGCATCCGGAACGAACAGACCGCCAAAGCCATTTTCGCCCTTGCCCGACGAAAAGAACTGGGAGGAATCAACGGCACGCTATGGAAAATCCTCAGTCCCGGATACCGCCCTACCCTGCTCAAAAAGAACGAACCGGGAGATTACATCCTTTGGGCACTCAATCACCCGGCCGAATTTGAAAGCACTTACAACGGAATGCTACAGAAAATGGTGAGGGGAAGAAGCTGAAATAATAAAAAGTCACCCATTTAGCGGAATCAATGATATTTTATTATCAAAATAAACACTTACAACACTTTCCTTATGACACACCAAATAATCTAAAAGCAAGCAAACAATCCATATGACATTTCAAAATCCCATACCAATACCGGAATCCACTTTCAATATGACAGTATTTAGTTAAAAACGCATTACTTTTCTTAGTTTATTATAATTTATATTATCTTTGCAGCCTGTTAGAGAGAAATGATGTGTTTTTAGGTTAAAATTAAGAGAGAATTTATGAAAAGAAAATTGATGTTCTTCATGACCTTCCTATTTATAGGCATAGGTCTGGCGACAGCGCAGACATCCAAAGTGACCGGATTGGTAACATCCGAAGAAGATGGACAGCCTGTCGTAGGTGCTTCAGTATTAGTCAATGGCACCACTCTTGGTACAATCACCGATATTGACGGTAAATTTACAATCAGCAACGTACCAAGCTCCTCCAAAACCTTACGTGTTTCTTATGTGGGAATGATCCCCCAGGAAGTGACAATCAAGGAAGGGATTTTAAAAATCGTGCTGCGTTCGGACGCGAAGGCGCTGGACGAGGTGGTCGTTACCGCCTTAGGTATCAAAAGAAGCGAGAAAATACTAGGTTATGCCGCTTCTACAGTGAAAAATGACGATTTGGTCGCAGCCAAGTCAGGTTCCGTGATGTCCGGACTTTCCGGAAAAATAGCCGGTGTAAACATTTCCAGCTCCGGAACGGCCGGTAGCTCACAGAAAGTAATCGTGCGCGGTTATTCCTCTTTCTCCAGCAACCAGCCGCTATACGTCATCGACGGCGTGCCGATGTCCAACAACACCAGCCTCTCCAACGACCAGGGCAACGGCGTCATTGAGGCCAGCGACGCTATCGACTTCGGTAACGGGGCAAACGACATCAACCCCGACGACGTGGAATCCGTCACCGTGCTGAAAGGCGCCTCAGCCACCGCCCTCTACGGCTCGCGCGCCGCCAACGGTGTAGTGATGATCACCACCAAACGCGCCAAACAAGAGAAACTGACCGTTTCGTACGACGGCTCTTTCATGGCTTCCAACGTGCTCCGCGTGCCGCAGGAACAGGACAAGTTCGGACAAGGATGGGGAACGTGGGACAGAGGCGAGAACGGATCGTGGGGACCGGCATTGGACGGCCGGCTCAACGAATGGGGCTCCAGCAAACTGACTACCCCGATGAAAAAGCACTACTCGTTCGTGAAAGACAATCTCCGCAACTTCTACACCACCGGATTCGAGATGAACAACAACATCAGCGTCCGCACCGGCAACGAAAAGATGGGCTTGATGCTTTCTTACGGCAACACCTCCTCTAACGGCGTGCTGCCCAACAATGCCGACAAATACGAACGTAACACCCTGTCGTTCCGCGGCAACATGAAATTCGGCAAGTTCGCCGCCGACGCCAGCATCACGTATATCCGCAAAGACATGACGAAAGCCGCCGCCGGACAAGGAAAAGCGGGATCCACCATGCAGCAGGAACTGATACAGCACCCGGTGGACATCGACTATTCTGTCATGAAGGATTTCAACGACGAACGGTTCAACGGAGACAACTATTACACGTGGTACGCGCAGAACCCTTACTGGGTACTCGCCAACAATAAGAACAACTATCAGGACGACCGCATCTACGGTAAACTGGAATTGTCTTACGAGGTCATTCCCGGTCTGAAGGCCGTAGGACGTCTCGGAGGTGACTTCACCAACGCCCGCCAGAAGCTGCGCACGGCGAAACTGACGTACGCCGACAATTCCTACAGCAGCATCGGAGGCAAATCCGAAGAAAAGGGTACTTATACCGAACGTACCGATAATTACGACCAGATCGACGCAACCCTCTTCCTGAGCGCCAACTACAATATCGGCACAGACATCACTCTCGGAGGTACGGCAGGATGGAACCTCAACCAACGGAAATCGTCTTATCTGAAGTCGTTTCTCGAAGGGCTGTTCATGGAAGGATGGTACAATCTGCAGAACGGGACCGACAAGCCCGTCAGCACCAATTACAGCGATTTGCGCAGAACAATCGGAGCCTTCGCACAGGTGGAATTCGGGTATAAGAATTTCTGGTTTGTCAACCTTTCCGGACGCAACGACTGGTCGTCTACACTGCCCATCCACCACAACAGTTTCTTCTACGGAGGAATCAACACGTCCGTCATCCTGACCGATATGTTCCCCTCGCTGAAAAACAACGTGATAGACTTCCTGAAAGTGCGCGCCGCATGGGGACAGACGGGTAACGACGCCGACGTGTACAGAACGCTGGCATACTACATCCCCGATCATATTTCATCCGGCTACGGCTATCTGGACACTCCGTTGAACGGGGCGCTGGGACTGACCGAATACAACCGCCAGCCCAACAACAACCTGAAACCGGAGAAGACTTCCGAATGGGAATTGGGCTTGACCGCCAATTTCCTCAGCAACCGCATCGGCATTGACTTCGCCTACTACGACAAGCTGACCAAGAACCAGATCATCGCGGCAGACGTCGCCCCGGAAACACGCTACACCAGTGCCGTGCGCAACGTTGGCGAAATTTCCAACAAAGGTATCGAAATCGCCCTCAACCTGACTCCGATCCGCACCAAAGAGGTGGAATGGGACTTGGGAGTCACCTTCAGCAAGAACTGGAGCAAGGTGAACAAGTTGTGGAACGAGGGGGACAAGCCTGTGACCGAATACGTATTGAAAACGGCTTACAGCGCTAACTTCGTTGCCAAAGTCGGCGAACCGCTCGGAATCTTCCAAGTGCCCGCCCTCGCTACCGTACAGGACGAGAACAGCCCTTACTACGGCAAAGTGATTGTCGACGCCAACGGTATCCCGACTACCAGCAACAGCGAAATGAAGACGATCGGTTCGTCCGCTCCCGACTTCAATATGGGTTTCAACACCCGCGTGAGCTACAAAGGATTCACCCTTTCTGCTGTGGCCGACTGGCGTAAAGGCGGTTATATGTACTCCTACACCGCACAACTGATGCACTTCGTCGGCAACACTACCCGCTCGCTGTTCAACAACCGCGAACCGTTCGTCGTGCCCAACTCCGTAATCGCCCTCAAGGACGGAGGCTACGCCGAAAACAACCGTCCCGTGACCAGCGACAACATGAGCAGTTATTACAGCGACTCTTACTCAGACAGCCAGTTCGAGAACTTCATCATCCCGAAAGGTTATGTGAAACTGAGGGAACTGGTCTTGTCTTACTCATTCCCGAAAGCATGGATTTCCAAACTGGGTATCCAGCAGCTAGACCTGAGCCTGATCGGACGCAACCTCTTTATGTGGACTCCGAAAGCTAACAATTACGTAGACCCGGAAACCACAACTTTCGGTAACGATATCGCTTCCGAACTGGGAGAATTTGCCGCCTTGCCTTCTACGCGCAATATAGGTGGAGGTATTAAAGTTGTATTCTAAAAAAACGATCGAAGATGAAAAAATTCAAGTATTTATATATAGGTGTATTAAGCGCCATCCTGTCCGGCACGTTCACCTCTTGCGAGGACTATCTGGACGTCAACAAAAATCCGAATTATCCGGACGAATCACAAGTGACGGTAACGACGTTACTGCCGTCCGCATTCACCGGCTCGGCTGCCGCAATGGGGTATTTGTACCAACTCTACGGTTCTATGTGGTCACAGCACTACACGCAGAATCCGTCATCCAGCCAATATATCACGCTGGTCAACTATGCGATGACTTCTTCCAGCGACCTCCGTCTGTGGAGAATTCCGTACGCGGACGTTTTGCCTGATCTCGATCTCGTCATCAAGAAATCGGAAGAGGAAGGTGCGTGGAACTATTGGGTGGTCGGAAAAATCATGACCGCGTTTACTTATCACGTGCTCACCGACGCTTATGGAGATATTCCTTTCACCGAAGCCCTGAAAGGTCAGAACTGCAAATACGACGATAGTAAAACGGTGATTTATCCCGGCATTATCAAAATGCTAGACGACGCAATCGACAAGGAAGCGGAAGCCTCTGCCAAAGGTCTGAAAACCATGAACGTGGAAGATTATATCTATGACGGGGATATCGCGAAATGGATCAGATTTGCCAAAACTTTAAAGTTGAAGTTGCTCATGAGAGACTTTGACACGAACAAGGCGGAGATACAAACAATGCTCGCTGCCGGTGATTTTCTGAAAGACGACGCAACGGTACACTGCTTCGAGGATGTCGTAAATAAGTCCAATCCGTTCTATGAAAATGACCGCCGACAGTTGAATACGACAAATAATGTACGCGCCTGTACGACGTTGTATAACTATCTAGCCGAATATGAAGATCCGCGCATCGGAGACTTTTACGAAAAGACTGCCGCATCTGACAGAACCGAATACAGAGCGATTCCTTATGGAAACAGAACTTCCAGCGCATATAGCATTTCAACAACTTCGCGTGCCGTAATCGGTGCTACCGATCCTGTTTATTATATGTCAGCGGCCGAAGCCGAATACCTGTTGGCGGAATGCTACGCACGGCTGGGAGACAAAGGTAATGCAAAAACTCACTATGACGATGCCGTTGAACTCTCTTTCGCCAGATGGAACCATGACAATAAAATCGATGAATTTATTGCAGCAGGAAAACCTTACGAATTCCAAGACACCGACGAAGAAAGTATGCTGAAATGTATCCTTACCCAGAAATGGATTGCCAGCACCCGTTGCCAGGCTTGGGATGCATGGTTCGATATCAACCGCACCGGTATTCCGGAAGTCAGCGAGTATACAACAGACGGTAATCCGGATGATTACGTTTTGGGTACGCTGGCATATAACCCCAACAGTTCGTTAGCTAAGGGTCAGTTTGCTCACCGCTTCATCTACTCAAAAGAGTCGTTGGACTATAATACGAATGCGCCTACGAAAGTTCCGGCAATTACCGAACCTCTGTGGTGGCATAAAAAATAATAAGGATATTGAACAATAGAAAGAAAGGATATATACATGAAACCTATTAATTATTTATTAGTCCTGATGTTCGCAATGGTCACTTTCGTGTCATGCGACACTTATGGAGACTATGAGCAGGAGTTTGCCCCTATATACCCGCTAAGCGGACAATATTACGTCAAAGTGCTGGACGAGAACAATGAGGAACTGGTTATGAGCACAATAGAGGACGATGACGAATCATACAACGTCTACGGAACTTATATGTATCTGTACAATACAGCAGATAATGATAAGGACAAGTTGTGGATCAAGTTGCCGAATACAAGCCTTTTCAAACAAGGTATTCTAGGCAAAATCAGTTGTAATGTGGAAGAACTCACCTTTAACGGAACAGCAGGCAATATGGTTGCCGATGGAACGACTCCCGTAGGGGAATTTACAGTCACTTCCGGAAAAGTCACTTTAGAAAGCGTTACGACTCCGACAAACGGGAAAGCGGACGGCATCGAAGTGAAATATACGCTGGAAGGCAAAACGTACACCATCAAAGGCTTCCGCCGCACCGGATGGGATGACGATGAAACGTGGGTTGAGCCTGTTACTACTCCCGACGATACATCCGGCTCTCAGCCATAAGAACTAATTTCTCCCCTCCTCAAAAAAAGGGGGGGATATATCAAAACGCAGATTAACGCAAGTTAGCATAGATTATTTAAACAGGCTCCAAGTCTTGACTAATTCATTTCAATTGATATATTAATCAACGACTTATAGAATCTTTTCTATGATAATTTGCGTTAATCTGCGTTTTATTATTCATTTACCACTGCAAGTCGGGCAGATATTTACTTAGTGTACCACGAAGAACCCCTAGCGTAATCGGCTTCACCAGCACTTCCGTAGCTCCCGCCTTCATCGCATTTTCCTTATCCGAACTGAAAGCGTAGGCAGTCTGCATGATAATGGGAATCGTAGTGTTGGACTCACGAATAATTTTCGTCGCTTCCAACCCATTCATCAACGGCATTTTAATGTCCATCAACATCGCTTTAGCATTTTCCCCGTGTGTTTGAAATAAATTTACCATTTCTTCTCCGTTCCGCGCCCACAGGATATCACATTTTTTACCTATGATCGCTTTAATCAGTTTAAAGTTGCTGTCGTCGTCTTCAGCCACAAGTATAAGCGGTCTGAATTCAGATGTTTGCGTACTTTCCATATTATTTAGTATATTATTTTCCATCTACATCCTTCTATATACTTAAGTTAATATCCTGTCTCAACAAGTTAATATCTTATTTCAACAAGTTAATATTCTATTTCAGCCCGCAAGATATAAAAAATATTCATATATTTCGCTATCTTTGCGCCTCAATTTAAAAGAATAATATGATTTCTGTAGACGGACTGGCCGTAGAATTTGGCGGCACGACTTTATTTAGTGATATCTCTTTCGTTATTAATGAAAAAGACCGCATCGCCCTGATGGGGAAAAACGGGGCGGGAAAAAGTACACTGCTCAAGATTCTGGCAGGCGTGAGGCAACCTACACGCGGCAAGGTCTCTGCACCGAAAGAGTGCGTGGTGGCCTATCTGCCCCAACACTTGATGACGGAGGACGGACGCACGGTGTTCGACGAAACGGCACAGGCTTTCGCGCATCTGCACGAAATGGAAGCGCAAATCGAGAAACTGAACAAGGAGTTGGAGACACGGACGGACTACGAAAGCGACAGTTATATGGCTCTGATCGAGGAAGTATCCTCCCTGAGCGAGAAGTATTATTCAATCGACGCCACGAACTACGAGGAGGATGTAGAGAAAGCGTTGCTCGGACTCGGTTTCCGCCGGGAAGACTTCGGACGTCAGACGAGTGATTTCAGTGGCGGATGGCGGATGCGCATCGAGTTGGCGAAGTTACTGTTGCAGAAACCGGACGTGCTGCTGCTCGACGAGCCGACGAACCATCTCGACATCGAGTCTATCCAATGGCTGGAAGATTTCCTGATCAATAACGGCAAGGCGGTGATTGTCATCAGCCACGACCGCAAGTTTGTCGACAACATCACGACCCGCACCATCGAAGTGACGATGGGGCGCATCTACGACTACAAAGTAAACTACTCACAATACCTCCAACTGCGCAAGGAACGCCGCGAACAGCAACAGAAGGCGTACGATGAGCAGCAGAAGTTCATCGCCGAGACGAAGGAGTTCATCGAACGTTTCAAGGGGACGTACTCGAAGACCTTGCAGGTACAGAGCCGTGTGAAAATGCTGGAGAAACTGGAACTGCTGGAGGTGGACGAAGAGGACACTTCCGCTTTGCGTCTGAAATTTCCGCCTTCCCCCCGTTCGGGCAGTTATCCGGTCATCATGGAGAATGTTGGGAAAACGTATGGAGAGAAGGTGGTGTTCAAGGGCGCCAATCTGACGATTGAGCGCGGAGACAAGGTGGCGTTCGTCGGCAAGAACGGCGAGGGTAAGTCTACGCTTGTCAAATGTATCATGCGGGAAATAGAGCACGATGGCACGCTGACGCTGGGACATAATGTACAGATCGGGTATTTTGCACAGAATCAGGCTTCACTGATGGACGAGAATCTAACTGTGTTCCAGACGATTGACGACGTAGCGAAAGGGGAAATCCGGAACAAGATCCGCGACTTGCTGGGTGCTTTCATGTTTGGCGGTCCGGAGGAGTCGATGAAGAAAGTGAAAGTGCTTTCGGGTGGAGAACGTACCCGCCTGGCAATGATCAAGCTATTGCTGGAGCCGGTCAACCTTCTCATCCTGGACGAGCCGACGAATCACCTCGACATGAAAACAAAGGACATCCTGAAACAGGCGTTGCTCGATTTTGACGGCACGCTGATTGTCGTTTCGCACGACCGTGATTTCCTCGACGGACTGGTATCAAAGGTTTATGAGTTTGGCAATCAGAAGGTGACGGAACACCTATGCGGTATCTATGAATTCCTCGAAAAGAAAAAGATGGATTCGTTGCAAGAGCTGGAAAAGAAATAATAAATAATAAAAAGAAGGGGTCGGATTCCGGGAGAAGATAAAGAATTTGTATCTTTGCGCAGGATGAAAGGGAAAAAAAGAATCATAGTAACTCTGCTGTTTTTTATCAACATTATCATGTTGGTGGCAGCCGTTATTCCCCATCATCACCACCCTAACGGAATGATTTGCATGAAGCAGGACTTGCCCGTAGAGCAACAATGCCCCAAGCACCATCATCATCCGGAGAGCGACGCCTGTTGCAACAGCGAGTGTCTGACACGCTTTCAGTCGTCCATCCCATCCATACACAGCTATAGCAGTCCGGATTATGTATTTATCGCTACGCTGTTCACCGATGTCATTATCGAACATTTACTACGCCCGCAGGAGAAACGGGTAAAGAACTATTACGTCTTCCGAGACTCTCTGCATAGCACGGATTTCTACCGTGCCACCTCGCTTCGCGCACCTCCCTACTCTGTTTTCGCTTAAAAACGCTCTTGCAAGCCAGTTGCAAAGGCGTTGTAGCTAATCTTTGCAAGCCAGTTGCAAGAACCTTGCCGTATTTTTGCAGTATGAATCTGCAACAACAAAAAGAAAACAAAAAACTTAAGTAGGAAATATCATTTATGAAGAAACTTATTTTTTTCGGAGTGCTGGGTTTATTTATCCTTGCCTCTTGTAATAGTACCGTCACACATACACACAACGAGCATGATCATGAGGCGGAAGGACATAATCATGCCACAGAAGATCACGACCACAGCGCCCACGGGGATGAATCCGGTGAAGGGCACAGTCACGAAACAGCAGGCAGCCACCTCGAAACGGCCGAAGCACATAGTGACGAGATCATCCTTCCGAAAGTGAAAGCCGAAGCAGCCGGAGTAAAGGCTAGTATCATCGAGCCCGCTCCTTTCCAACAGGTCATTAAAACCAGTGGACAAGTACTTGCTGCTCAGGGGGACGAATCGGTTGCCGTAGCTACCGTAGCTGGCGTTGTTTCTTTTCGTGGAAAAGTGACGGAAGGAGCGTCGGCAACGGCACACCGTTGGTCACCATTTCTTCAAACAATATAGCCGACGGTGACCCGGTGCAACGTGCCCGCATCGCCTACGAGGTGTCGAAGAAAGAGTACGAACGGATGAAAGCCCTTGTCAAAAACAAAATCGTATCCGACAAGGAGTTTGCACAGGCGGAGCAGAATTACGAGAACGCCCGCATCAGCTACGAGGCCCTTTCGAAGAACCATTCGGCTATCGGACAAAATATCACAGCTCCCATCGCAGGCTATGTGAAAAGTATACTGGTGAAAGAGGGGGACTACGTGACCATCGGACAACCACTGGTTAGCGTGACGCAGAACCGCCGTCTGTTCCTCCGCGCCGAAGTGTCGGAAAAGTACTACCCGTACCTCCGCACAATCAGCTCCGCCAATTTCCAGACTCCTTATAATAATAAGGTATACGAACTGCAAGCGCTCAACGGCAAACTCCTCTCTTTCGGGAAAACTGCCGGAGACAATTCTTTCTACGTGCCTGTCACCTTCGAGTTCGATAACAAAGGGGAAGTGATTCCCGGCTCATTCGTAGAGGTTTTCCTGCTCTCGTCGCCAATGGAAAACGTAATTTCCCTTCCACGCACCGCATTGACGGAGGAACAAGGAAGCTACTTTGTATATCTGCAACTGGATGAGGAAGGGTACAGGAAACAGGAAGTGACCGTAGGAGCCGACAACGGAAAAAATGTCCAGATCCTGTCCGGCGTGAAAGCGGGCGACCGCGTTGTGACCGAAGGAGCGTACCAGGTAAGACTGGCCAGTGCAAGCAATGCCATCCCCGCACACAGCCATGAACACTGATTAAATGAAGAATGAATCTTCATCCTTAATTCCTCATTCATAATTCTTAATTTAAAAAGATGCTTAATAAAATCATACATTATTCCCTGCACAACCGGTTGCTGGTGCTCTGCGCTTCCATTCTTCTGCTCATTGCGGGGAGCTATACTGCCATGCACACGGAAGTAGACGTGTTTCCCGACCTCAACGCGCCTACGGTTGTCATCATGACCGAAGCCAATGGTATGGCCGCCGAAGAGGTTGAACAACTCGTGACTTTCCCTGTGGAAACTGCCGTAAACGGAGCTACCGGCGTACGCCGTGTCCGTTCTTCTTCCACCAATGGTTTTTCTGTTGTCTGGGTGGAATTCGACTGGGGAACAGATATTTATCTTGCCCGGCAGATTGTGAGTGAAAAGCTCGCTGTAGTCAGTGAATCGCTTCCGGTCAACGTTGGAAAACCGACACTCGGCCCGCAATCTTCTATTCTGGGCGAAATGCTCATTGTCGGGCTGACGGCCGACTCTACCTCCATGCTCGACCTCCGTACGATTGCCGACTGGACTATCCGTCCGCGTCTGCTGTCTACCGGAGGAGTGGCGCAAGTAGCGGTGCTCGGAGGAGACATCAAAGAGTACCAGATTCAGCTTGATCCCGAGCGGATGCGCCACTACGGCGTTTCGATGGGTGAGGTGATGGCGGTGACGCAAGACATGAACCTGAACGCCAACGGCGGAGTGCTTTACGAGTTCGGAAATGAATATATAGTGCGAGGCGTGCTTTCCACCACTCAGACGGAACAGCTCGGCAAGGCGGTGGTAAAGACAGTGAACAACTTTCCTGTCACTCTGGAAGATATAGCAGACGTGGCAATAGGCCCCAAAGCACCGAAATTGGGTACGGCTTCGGAACGGGGAAAACCTGCCGTCC
>OAWI01000386.1_pt1 | contig 13577 bp, 8 predicted proteins | sample 1476631 | NCBI WGS metagenome assembly OAWI01 (sample SAMEA2580171, study PRJEB22360) | human gut metagenome | biome: human gut; feature: human-associated habitat; material: faeces | place: Denmark | collected 2008/2010
CTTTGCAAAATATGATACAACATCGGGTTACACAATATATAGAAAAAGAAGGTTTATTCTCTTCCGAAAATAAAATTCTGGTGGCATTGAGCGGTGGTGCCGACTCAGTTGCATTGTTATGCATCCTGCATACAGCAGGTTACCGTTGTGAAGCCGCCCATTGTAATTTCCACCTGCGTGGTGAAGAATCAAATCGAGACGAGCAGTTCGTCCGCCAATTATGCGAAAAATATAAAATAAACCTGCATACCATTGATTTTGATACCACCCGATACGCAACCGAAAAACATATTTCCATCGAAATGGGCGCCCGTGAACTACGTTATAATTGGTTTGAAAAAACGAGAAAGGATTGCCAGGCGGATGTCATCGCTGTCGCCCATCATCAAGATGACAGCGTAGAAACAATATTGCTGAACCTCATCAGAGGAACAGGAATCACCGGTTTATTAGGAATCCGTCCCCGTAACGGAGTAGTCGTACGCCCTTTACTTTGTATTAATAGGGAAGAAATCATTCACTACCTTCAAAGTATCCAACAGGAATACGTAACCGACAGCACGAATCTGGAAGATGAATACACCCGCAATAAAATACGCCTCAACCTTCTTCCACTCATGCAGACAATCAATCCGTCCGTCAAAAACAACTTGATAGAAACCAGCAATTATTTAAATGATGTAGCCACTCTATATAATAAATATATAGAAGAAACTAAGACGAAAATCATTACAGCAGAAGGTATACGGATCAGTTCTCTGCTAAAAGAGCCAGCCCCCGAAGCCATCCTTTTTGAGGTGTTACATCCATTAGGCTTCAACTCTACACAAATAAAAGACATCGCCAGTTCGCTCCACAGTCAACCAGGAAAGCAATTTTGCTGTAAAGAATGGAGAATAATAAAAGATAGAGAATTCTTGTTATTGGAAGCCGTTCAATCTGTAAGCAAAGCGACTCCTCCTTTTCAGCTGATCAGAGAAGAACAAGAATATACTTCCGACTTTCAGATTCCACAAGAGAAACAAACAGCCTGTTTCGATGCAGACAAACTGAATGAAGAAATCTGTTGCCGGAAATGGCAGACCGGTGACACCTTTGTGCCCTTCGGAATGAAAGGAAAGAAAAAAATAAGCGATTATCTGACCGACCGCAAGTTCTCTATCAGCCAAAAGGAACGTCAATGGGTACTCTGCTGCGGAGAACGCATCGCATGGTTGATAGGTGAACGAACAGATAACCGCTTTCGTATTGACGAAACAACTAAACGGGTGATTATTTATAGAATGATCTGAGGACGTTTCTGTTTTTTGAAACAGTCAGACAGCAAAGCTGCAAAAGGAGTATCATAGATTCGCGCTTTCCTAGTACAGGCTTTCACACAGGCACAACATTTGATACATTTAGTCTCATCCGTATGCAATTCATCTCCTTTCGTTATAGCTCCTACCGGACAACGCGTCACGCACAATCCACAATGAGTACACATACTCTCATTTTCTACCCACGGAGTACGGGGAAGAGGCATACCGCTTTTGCGCAACTTAATAACTTTTCTCAAAAAACGGAACAAAGGGAAAAAAGGCTGACTCGGACGTGTGATGGCGCGCACATCTACCGGATAAAGTTTATCCATATTCTCGGCAGCCTGCACCTTTTCCATTATTTTTTTTCCAAAATCCGCAGCAAAAGCCAAATCAGAATTATCAGGACGTCCGGCTGAGATCGGATGCTTGTCAGTACTATACGAATGCTCCCCTATAAAAGTAGCCCCGGCAATCACCTTCATTCCATGAGGTGTGGCAAAAGCGTCCAACTCCATCAAAGCCTTTTCATAAGCCCGATTTCCATAGACCGCCACCAACACCGTAGGAGCATCCAAACCACGAATGTTCCGTAAACGTTCCATCGCCAAAGGAGCGACATGCCCTCCATATACAGGAACTACCACAATGGCTAATGCAGATGTAGGAATCACAACTTCCTCCGCTGCTTGCTGAGTTACATTTATAGGAAAAATATTTTTTATACCTGCCCCTTGAACAATCGCTTCCGCTATTTGTTTAGAAGTATGGGTGGGCGAAAAATAAATTAAATAAGCTTCATTTACTGTCATACTATTTTCTTTTATCTAGCAAAGATACACTTTTACGTGGAAAAAAACGGTTGATTGTATATGAATCCAAAAAAAATTATTATCTTTGCCCCGTTGAAACATTCTACGATTCAACATATACATCCCTAATTCATAATAAAGAACAAACATATATACTCACATATCTATGGCCATGAGCTATAGCAATACTGTCCATAATTCAGCAAAAAAGAAATATTAATAACTTACCATACTATATGTATAACATTATCCAATTAAACGACAAAGATCTGTCGGAACTTCAAATTATTGCCAAAGAACTAGGCATAAAAAAAACAGACTCATACAAGAAAGAAGACCTTGTTTACAAAATACTCGATGAACAAGCTATTGTAGGAGCCACCAAGAAAGTAGCCGCAGACAAACTCAAGGAAGAACGCAAAGAAGAAAAGAAAAAGCGCTCACGTGTAACTCCGGCCAAAAAAGAGGACAAAGTGGTTTCCGCAACAAAGACCGGAGAAGTTACAAAAACAAAAGAAGCTGCTATTGCAAAAGCACAGCAAACTCCCAAAGAAGAAACAACAAACAAAGAAAAAGAAACTCCCGCCGTTGAAACCAAAGCAGAAAACGCTGTTACTCCTAAACGTAAAGTAGGCCGTCCGCGCAAAAATTCAGATACAACTGATAAAAAAGAAGTTGAAGAAACGAAGCAAGTAGCTTCCAATAGTGTCGAAGCGAAGCCTGTAGTTGCGGAGAAAACACCCGAAACAACGGAAAAAACAGCTCCGGCACAGCAACCATCTGCCGAGAAGAAAGAAAAGCCTAGCAAACCCACTGTGGAAAAAGATAAACCCGCTGCAGAAAAAACTGTAGAAAAAAAGGTGGTTGCCAAACCGCAAAAGAAAGCTGAACCGGTTATTGACGAAGAAAGTAATATCCTGACCGGTGCTGACGATGATGATTTCATTCCAATTGAAGATCTGCCGTCTGAAAAGATTGAACTTCCGACAGAACTCTTCGGTAAATTTGAAGCAACAAAGACAGAGCCTGTGCAATCAGCTCCCGAACAAGTAGCCCCACCTCAGCAGCAACAGTCTCAATCTCAACAACAACGTCCACGCATTGTCCGTCCACGCGACAACAATAATGCAAACAATAACGCTAATAATAATTTCCAGCGTAACAACAACCAAAATCAAGGCCAAAATCAGAATCAGCACCAACAACGCTTGCCAATGCCACGCGCTACGCAGCAAAACAATGCGAGCGAAAACCTTCCGGCACAGCAACCGCAAGAGCGTAAAGTGATTGAGCGTGAGAAACCTTACGAATTTGATGACATCCTAAACGGAGTAGGAGTTTTGGAAATTATGCAGGACGGATACGGTTTCCTCCGTTCGTCCGATTACAATTATCTTTCCTCTCCGGATGACATCTATGTATCGCAATCTCAAATCAAATTGTTTGGCTTGAAAACAGGCGACGTAGTAGAAGGAGTGATTCGTCCGCCTAAGGAAGGAGAAAAATATTTTCCGCTAGTAAAAGTCTCGAAAATCAACGGACGTGACGCTGCTTTCGTTCGCGACCGTGTTCCTTTTGAACACTTAACCCCTCTCTTTCCGGATGAAAAGTTCAAACTCTGCAAAGGCGGTTATTCTGATTCTATGTCTGCCCGTGTAGTAGATCTTTTCGCTCCAATCGGTAAAGGTCAACGTGCACTGATCGTTGCTCAGCCTAAGACAGGTAAGACTATCTTAATGAAAGACATCGCCAACGCAATCGCAGCCAATCATCCCGAAGTATACATGATTATGTTGCTTATTGACGAACGTCCAGAGGAGGTGACCGACATGGCACGCAGCGTAAACGCAGAAGTTATCGCTTCCACTTTCGACGAGCCGGCAGAACGTCACGTGAAAATCGCGGGTATCGTATTGGAAAAAGCAAAACGTTTGGTAGAATGCGGTCATGACGTAGTAATCTTCTTAGACTCTATCACCCGCCTGGCACGTGCATACAATACTGTCTCTCCTGCATCAGGTAAAGTACTTTCCGGTGGTGTTGATGCAAATGCACTTCACAAACCGAAACGTTTCTTCGGAGCTGCACGTAACATCGAAAACGGTGGTTCACTGACTATCATTGCTACCGCCCTGATTGACACCGGTTCTAAGATGGATGAAGTTATCTTCGAAGAATTTAAAGGTACAGGTAACATGGAATTGCAGCTTGACCGCAACCTGTCTAACAAACGTATCTTCCCAGCTGTCAACATCACTGCATCCAGCACTCGTCGCGACGACTTGTTACTTGACAAAACAACTCTTGACCGTATGTGGATATTACGTAAATACCTTGCAGATATGAATCCGATTGAAGCTATGGATTTTGTAAAAGACCGTTTGGAAAAAACCAGAGATAACGATGAATTCCTTATGAGTATGAACAGCTAAAAAGGAAATCAACAAATATAATTCTTAAGAATGCAGATTAACACAGATTGCCGCAGATTAATTCTTATTATCTGTTCCAGTCTTGTGTTAATCTGCATTTTAATTACAGCCTATTCTACTTCTCTCCTCCTCGGCACTATTCCATTTTTGTACAAATTACTATCACTGACGTCCAAAACAACTCCCCTAGTCTTTTCTGCATTCTCTTTTTTGCTACTTTTGCTTCCAAATCAATTATTACTTAATTCTAACCAGAAATGAAAACGATTTATCCATTCATGGGATTAGCCTTATGTAGCGTAACAACTCAGGCGCAAGAAAAGCCCAATTTCCTGATTATCCAATGCGACCATTTAACACAACGTGTCGTAGGAGCTTACGGACAAACACAAGGTTGCACCCTCCCTATGGACGAAGTTGCTTCCAGAGGAGTGATCTTCTCCAATGCCTATGTGGGCTGTCCCCTCAGCCAACCTTCACGTGCAGCGTTATGGAGTGGTATGATGCCTCACGAAACAAATGTACGTTCCAATTCCAGTGAACCTATCAACACACGCATACCGGAAAACATACCGACATTAGGAAGCCTTTTCTCCGAAAACGGTTATGATGCAGTACACTTTGGAAAGACTCACGACATGGGTTCACTAAGAGGTTTTAAACATAAAGAACCAGTAGCCAAGCCATTTACCGATCCGGAATTTCCAGTCAACAACGATAGCTTCCTGGATGTAGGAACTTGTGAAGATGCAGTAGCCTATTTAAGTAATCCTCCCCAAAAGCCCTTTATTTGCATTGCCGATTTCCAAAATCCACACAACATATGCGGATTTGTAGGAGCAAACGAAGGAGTACACACCGATCGTCCTATTAGTGGTACTCTCCCCGAACTACCTGCCAATTTCGACGTAGAAGATTGGAACAACATACCTACTCCGGTACAATATATTTGTTGCAGCCATCGACGAATGACACAAGCCTCACATTGGAGTGAAGAAAACTACCGTCATTACATTGCCGCTTTCCAACATTATACAAAAATGGTATCCAAGCAAGTAGACAGCGTTTTAAAAGCACTCTATTCCACACCTGCCGGTAAGAATACTATTATAGTCATCTTAGCCGATCACGGTGACGGAATGACCTCCCACCGTATGGTAACTAAACACATCAGTTTCTACGATGAAATGACAAATGTTCCGTTTATCTTTGCAGGACCCGGTATCAAACACCAGAAAAAGCCCGTAGACCATCTTCTCACACAACCGACACTCGACCTCTTGCCTACCCTTTGTGATTTAGCAGGAATTCCCGTCCCAGCCGAAAAAGCTGGAATCAGCCTTGCCCCGACATTAAAGGGAAAAAAGCAGATGAAAACTCATCCTTATGTAGTATCCGAATGGCACAGCGAATATGAATATATCACTACTCCCGGACGCATGGTACGTGGACCAAGATACAAATACATCCACTATTTGGAAGGTAACGGAGAAGAACTTTACGACATGAAGAAAGATCCGGGAGAACGTCAAAATCTCGCTAAAGATCCTAAATATGTCAAAGTTCTTACAGAACACCGTGCAATGCTCAATGACTATATCAAACATAGCAAAGATGATTACCGTACTCTGAAAGTGGACGCTGACCCACGTTGCAGAAAACATGCTCCAGGTTATCCCAATCACGAAGGTCCCGGAGCACGCGAAATTCTCAAAAATAAAATAAAATAAAATAATAAAAAGAGCGAGGATTGTTTTGTAATCTTCGCTCTTTTTACTTCTTTTGCAGATGAACTAACGGGCAAGCAGCTAATTATTAAGTGAATAAGCACAAACATCATATTATAGCAGTAGCTGTAGCCATGCTTATATCTGTTACTCTATATGCGGCGCACACCAACCAGGCACGCCTGTCTCTGCTAAAACCGTTAATCAAACACAATACACCATTCAGTACCGAGATTTCTACCGACAGTATCACTGTATGGGAAAAATTACTGGAACCCGAATTAGAAGAACAACAACATTATTCACTTTTATTCCAACTAAAGCTACTGACTGTCCGGGCATTAATTACAGAAGGCCATTTCAGTTTGGCCATAGACAAAGCGAACTCGATGTATCAAAAAGCGAAAGAGATGAGTTACCCGCTAGGAACAGCACTTTCGCTGCAAGCAATCGGAAATACTTACTTAAATTCATCAATGCCTTTAGCGGCAATAGAATCTTATAAAGAAGCATTAGAGATCATCTCCAAAGACCTGATGCAGACCAATATGCCAAGACAATTTTAACTTGTATTATTCTGACAAAGCTTAAATTCTGGCAAATGGCAAATATAGAAGCAGATATCCGGCAATTGGAATCTCTTTCAAACAAAGACAAGAATCTAGGAGATGTTTTTTATCTTAATTATTGTCAGGCATTCTATAATATTCAGACGCATCACCTACCTGAAGTCCTTAATTATTTGCAACAAGCCGAGTCTATAAACCGACAATGCCAACATTCCTATTTCTTTTTGATGATTGAATATCTGTATGCTTGTTACTATACCGAATCAAAAGAATACACTAAAGCATTAAATATATTCGATACTATTTTATCACACACTCAAACAGCCGGTTCATACAAATCTCTTCTCATACTACAAGAACGAGCTCAGTTACTGGCATTGATGGGAAAGAATGAAGAGGCATGCCAAGCCTACGAATCCCTTAACACACTCAAAGACTCGTTGGATGCAACGAATTATATCCAGCAAATCAATACGCTTCATGCTCTTTACCAAATTGATAAAAATGAACTGGACAACCTAAACAGGCAAAAAATAATTCTCTATTGGAGTTGGCTCACGATCTCGTGTATTGTTATTAAGGCTTTGGAGGAGGCTTACCGAATGCTTACTGCAAAAGACCATCCCGTAGACCGAATTTCAGTACTGTCACAGTTAATATCAGTCACTAAAGAAAAGAAAGATAATCAAAGACTACTCAAATATATACAAGAACAAGAAAATATACTTCACAAACATATTGCCGAGAACCCTTCTTTGAAAGAGGGATTTACCGATGCATACCTTTTCAATGAACTTTTTTACAGTTATTATTATCTGAATATCAACGCTCCCGAACAAACATATCCCCATCTGATAAAATCTAAGGAATACTTAAATAAGAATACATATTTCACATACAGAATACTCTATTTCGATACACTCGCTCAATACAACCGAGCTATAGGAAAGTATCAACAAGCCTTGAATTATATCGATACAACATTGACAATGCTGAAAAAGAATTTTCCCAACGACTATGCCGAACAGTTACTTGAAAAAGCAAGAATATGGAAACAGATAGGGCAAAATGAGAAAGCTATTCTATTCTACGAACAGGCGTTGTCCCTAAAAGATTCTGTCACAACAGTACTTTCAAACACCCAGATGAAACAGATAAAAAAGAGATACAATATAGAAAAGAATGAATTAGAACAGGAGAAACGAAATAACAGGACTCAACTCCTATATCTAGTTTTTATATTCGTTATTCTGATTTTGCTGTTTATTTTCATGGCAAGGCTCTTCATGATACGCAAAGCTTTAAAACATTCGGAATACGAAATCCGGAAAGCTATGGAAGCTGTGCGACAAACCAACGAAATGAAAAATCGCTTTTTGTCAAAAATGAGCTATAATATCCGTACTCCGCTCAACAATGTGGTCGGCTTTTCACAACTCATTGCCTGCGAACCGAATATAGACAAGGAGACAAGACAGGAATACACTAATATCATACACCAAAGTTCGGAGAAATTAATGAAACTCGTCAATGACGTTCTCGATTTATCCCGACTGGAAGCTCAAATGATGAAATTTCAAGTACAAGATTATGATGTCATCGAACTATGTAAAGAGGTGTGTTATATGGCACGTGTACAAAATGAGCAAACAGGTATTAAGATCCTTCGTTTGTATCGCAAGAGACCATCATACGGCATGATATCAACCTGTTATTATTACAGCATTTCGGTGGAAACTACTTCATAAATCAGAAAGCTCCCGAAAATCCGGAAATAGTTTTCATCTACCCTATTGGTTCCGAACCGAAATAAAGCGTTATCTTTGCAAAATGTAAACTTAAACGCTTAATTATGTATACCAACAAACAAATTTGGAGTGTCAGTTACCCGATACTGCTAAGCTTGCTGGCACAAAATGTTATCAATGTCACTGATACGGCATTCCTCGGACACGTAAGTGAAGTAGCACTCGGAGCTTCCGCAATGGGAGGATTGTTCTATATATGTGTATTCACCATTGCATTCGGATTCAGTACCGGTTCACAAATAGTTATTGCCCGGCGTAATGGCGAGGGACGTTATACAGATGTAGGTCCGGTTATGATTCAGGGAGTCATATTCTTGTTTGCTATGGCATTGTTGCTGTTCGGCTTCACCAAAGCATTCGGAGGAGACATCATGCACTTGCTCATTTCTTCCGAGTCCATTTACGAAGGGACAATGGAATTTCTGGACTGGCGTATCTATGGTTTCTTCTTCTCATTCGTCAACGTTATGTTCCGGGCGTTATATATCGGTATCACGCGCACCAAAGTATTAACAATCAATGCTGTTGTCATGGCACTGACCAATGTGATATTAGATTATATGCTGATCTTCGGAAAGTTTGGTATGCCCGAAATGGGAATTAAAGGAGCTGCTATTGCATCCGTACTGGCAGAAGCCTCCTCTATTCTCTTCTTCCTCATCTACACATATATCACAGTCGACTTGAAAAAATACGGTCTGAATCGATTACGCACATTCGATCCGGCGTTATTGATACGGATTCTGAGTATTTCCTGTTTCACAATGCTACAATACTTCCTGTCGATGGCCACTTGGTTCGTATTTTTCGTAGCCGTTGAACGATTGGGACAGCGGGAACTAGCTATCGCCAACATCGTCCGGAGTATTTATGTAGTATTGCTAATCCCGGTCAATGCGCTGGCAACCACGACCAATAGCCTTGTGAGCAATGCTATCGGTGCAGGAGGTATCCGATACGTAATGCCGCTCATCAACAAAATCGCCCGGTTCTCATTTTTCATTATGCTAGGGCTGGTTGCACTATCAGCATTGTTCCCACAGTTCCTGCTTTCCATTTACACCAGTGAAAACGCACTCATTACAGAATCCGTACCTTCAGTATATGTCATCTGTTGCGCCATGCTGATTGCATCGGTAGCCAATGTCGTGTTCAATGGTATCTCAGGAACAGGAAACACACAAGCGGCTTTGTTGCTCGAAACGATCACAATAATCATCTACGGCTCATATATCATCTTCATTGGAATGTGGCTGAAAGCACCGATTGAAATCTGCTTTACAATTGAGATACTGTACTATACCTTACTGCTGATAACAAGTTATATTTACCTCAAAAAAGCAAAATGGCAGAATAAAAAGATATAAATACGAGAGATTTTTGTACATTTGCAGGCTCAAATATTAATTAGTAATTAAACAACTATGTTCGATAATTTAAGTGAAAGACTAGAACGGTCATTCAAGATTCTGAAAGGTGAAGGCAAAATCACCGAAATCAACGTAGCGGAGACGCTGAAAGACGTACGCAAGGCTCTTCTTGATGCCGACGTAAACTACAAAGTGGCAAAGAATTTCACTGATACGGTGAAAGAGAAAGCGCTTGGTCAGAACGTGCTTACGGCAGTGAAACCGAGCCAGTTGATGGTGAAGATTGTGCACGACGAACTTACTCAGTTAATGGGAGGAGAGACAGCCGAGATTAATATCGATTCTCGCCCGGCAGTAATCCTGATGTCAGGTCTGCAAGGTTCGGGTAAGACTACTTTTTCCGGCAAATTGGCACGAATGCTGAAAAGTAAAAAGAATCGCAAACCGTTGCTGGTAGCTTGTGACGTATATCGTCCGGCAGCTATCGAACAGTTACGCGTATTGGCAGAACAAATAGAAGTACCGATGTACTGCGAACTGGACAGCAAAAATCCGGTAGAAATCGCACAGCACGCTATTCAGGAAGCTAAAGCTAAAGGATACGATCTCGTCATTGTCGATACCGCCGGACGTCTGGCAGTAGACGAACAAATGATGAACGAGATTGCAGCCATCAAAGAAGCAATCAACCCGAACGAAATTTTGTTCGTGGTAGACTCCATGACCGGTCAGGATGCAGTAAATACAGCCAAAGAATTTAACGATCGTCTGGACTTTAACGGTGTAGTACTGACCAAACTCGATGGTGACACACGTGGCGGTGCAGCTCTTTCCATCCGTTCGGTAGTCAATAAACCTATCAAATTCGTCGGTACAGGCGAAAAGTTGGACGCAATAGATCAGTTCCACCCAGCCCGTATGGCCGACCGTATTCTCGGTATGGGTGATATCGTATCACTGGTAGAACGTGCGCAAGAACAATATGACGAAGAAGAAGCTAAACGCTTGCAGAAGAAGATTGCAAAGAATCAATTTGACTTCAATGACTTCCTCAGCCAGATTGCCCAAATCAAGAAAATGGGTAACTTGAAAGATCTTGCCTCCATGATTCCAGGAGTAGGAAAAGCAATCAAAGATATCGATATTGACGATAATGCGTTCAAAAGTATCGAAGCTATCATTTACTCCATGACTCCGGCAGAGCGTTCCAACCCGGAAATATTGAACGGTTCACGTCGTACACGTATCGCCAAAGGTAGCGGAACGACCATTCAGGAAGTCAATCGCCTGCTGAAACAGTTTGACCAGACTCGCAAGATGATGAAGATGGTTACCAGCAGCAAAATGGGCAAAATGATGCCGAAGATGAAAAGATAATCCACCAATAAATACCTTGAAAATATGACACTGATAGATGGAAAAGCAATTTCCGAACAAGTGAAACAAGAAATTGCCGCTGAGGTAGCTGAAATTGTTGCACGCGGTGGTAAACGCCCACACTTGGCAGCTATCCTCGTAGGGCACGACGGTGGCAGTGAAACATACGTAGCCGCCAAAGTAAAAGCCTGCGAAATTTGTGGATTCAAATCTTCTCTTATTCGTTATGAGAGTGATGTGACTGAAGAAGAACTGCTGGCCAAAGTGCGTGAGCTGAATGAAGACAATGATGTAGACGGTTTTATCGTTCAGCTTCCGTTGCCGAAACATATTTCCGAACAGAAGGTAATCGAAACAATCGACTACCGTAAGGACGTGGACGGTTTTCATCCGATCAATGTAGGTCGTATGTCTATCGGACTTCCTTGCTATGTATCTGCTACTCCTAATGGTATTCTTGAATTACTGAAACGCTATCAGATAGAAACTTCGGGTAAAAAGTGCGTAGTTCTCGGACGTAGTAATATCGTAGGCAAACCAATGGCTGCATTAATGATGCAGAAAGCATATCCGGGAGATGCGACTGTTACCGTATGCCACAGCCGCAGCAAAGATCTGGTAAAAGAATGCCAAGAAGCCGATATCATTATCGCTGCTTTGGGACAACCTAATTTCGTAAAAGCCGGAATGGTGAAAGAAGGCGCGGTAGTAATCGACGTAGGTACCACCCGCGTACCGGATTCCACTAAAAAATCCGGATTCAAACTGACAGGTGATGTTAAGTTCGACGAAGTGGCACCCAAATGCTCCTACATCACTCCGGTACCAGGTGGTGTCGGACCGATGACGATTGTATCGTTAATGAAAAATACACTTTTAGCCGGTAAGAAAGCCATCTATCAATGAGATACACATTGTTCTTGGTAATCATATTTCTCTCCTTGTCTTGCACTTCACGGTCGCAGACAAGGAGAGATTCTATTAATAACAACTCGCTTGACACACTCTCGGCTAGCAAAAGTTGCATACCTGCCGATACTCTCCGTATTCTCTTTGTGGGAGACCTTATGCAACACCAGGGGCAGATCAATGCAGCACGAACCGCTAAAGGATATGACTATACTACCTGCTTCGAGTATGTCAAAGAGGAAATAGGGAAAGCAGACCTCGCCATAGCTAATCTTGAGGTGACTTTTGGAGGAAAACCATACAAAGGTTATCCTGCTTTCAGTGCACCGGATGAGTTTCTCACCGCCATACACAATGCCGGATTTAATGTCCTTGTCACAGCCAACAATCATAGTCTTGACCGTGGCAAACCGGGATTAGAACGTACGATCCGCTTAATCGACTCCTTGTCCATTCCTCACGCCGGAACATATATAAATCCCGAAGAACGTGAAAAGAAATATCCACTCATTCTTGAAAAAAACGGATTCCGCATTGCTCTACTCAACTATACGTATGGTACGAACGGCATATACGTTACTTCTCCTAACATCGTCAATTATATTGATACCGCAATCATTGCCAAAGATATAGAAACAAGTAAAGTAATGAAACCGGATGCTATTATCGCCTGTATGCACTGGGGAATCGAATACCAGTCGTTACCGGATAAGGAACAGAAATTCCTTACAGACTGGTTGATTCGAAAAGGAGTAAACCATGTGATCGGTTCCCACCCTCACGTTGTTCAGCCAATTGAAGTTCGTGAAGACAGTGTGACAAATGATAAAAATCTTGTAGTTTATTCATTGGGAAATTATATTTCCAATATGTCTGCACGTCACACAGATGGAGGACTTATGGTAAAGATGGAGTTGGTAAAAGACAGCATAACCCGTCTCAACAAATGTGAGTATAGTTTAGTATGGACTGCCCGACCTACACAATCAGGAAAGAAAAATCACCAATTACTCCCTGTCAACTTACCGACAGACTCCATTCCGGTAAATGCCCGTAACTCTCTGAAGATCTTCGTAAATGATACGCGATCCCTCTTCAGCAAGTACAATCGAGGAATAAAAGAATATACTTTTTACAAAAAAAAGTAGTAGAATCTTTTGGAGATTAAAAGATAATATCTATCTTTGCACCGCGTTAGAGAAACGCAGATATGGTGGCTGTAGTTCAGTTGGTTAGAGCGTCAGATTGTGGTTCTGAATGTCGTGGGTTCGA
>OAWI01000405.1_pt1 | contig 12531 bp, 9 predicted proteins | sample 1476631 | NCBI WGS metagenome assembly OAWI01 (sample SAMEA2580171, study PRJEB22360) | human gut metagenome | biome: human gut; feature: human-associated habitat; material: faeces | place: Denmark | collected 2008/2010
TTAACAGCACCTAATTCAGTTACTTGACCTTTTTCAAAGCCTTCCAGACTCGGTTTTGTTTCTTCAGCGAACAAAACATCATAAGACGGGTTGTGCAGGATTTCTGTTACACCTGTAATACCGTACTTGCTCAAATCTAAATTTGCCATTTTCTTTTGAATTAATTAAAATTGGTATTTTGTTTTATTATCTCTTTCTATGATATATAAATGCAGAGGAGATTGGGTACCCTCTTGTAAATCCGGGTACAAAAGTAATACTTTCTTTGGAATGCAAGAAGGGATTAGAGAAATTTTTCCCTAATTGAATCTCTTTTATAAATTCCTAACAATATCTGCAAACTGAATATTGCAATTTGAAAGATTATCGCTTACTTTGCAAAACAAAATAATGCGGGATACATTAAATAATTATTCATCATGAAAGTAGTTGATTTTAGCAAAACAAATTCGATTCTAAACCAATACGTCTCCGAAATTAGAAATGTAGAAGTTCAGAACGACCGCCTGCGTTTCCGCCGTAACATTGAGCGTATCGGAGAAATCATGGCTTATGAAATGAGTAAGGAGTTTACCTACTCGGTAAAGAACATTCGGACACCTCTCGGAATCGCCCCAGTCAGCACTCCGGACAACCAATTGGTTATCAGTACTATTCTACGTGCCGGTCTACCTTTTCATCAAGGCTTCCTAAGCTATTTTGACGGAGCGGAGAACGCATTTGTTTCTGCTTACCGTAAATATAAGGATACACTGAAATTTGATATACACATAGAATATATTGCTTCACCACGCATTGATGACAAAACACTAATCATCACAGATCCCATGTTGGCAACGGGTAGTAGCATGGAACTCAGTTATCAGGCAATGCTGACCAAAGGTCACCCAGCCGAGATTCATGTAGCTTCCATTATCGCCAGCCAACAAGCCATCGAACATATCAAAAATATATTCCCCGAAGACAAGACTATTATCTGGTGTGCCGCTATTGATCCTGAAATCAACGAACATTCTTATATCGTTCCCGGATTGGGTGACGCAGGCGACCTTGCTTACGGAGAAAAGGAATAATCCTTTAGAGACTTTTCCGATACTGTTGTGGCGACATCCCCATTTGCTTCTTAAAGAAAGTACCAAAATAGGAGGCATTTGGGAAGCCAAAGTCATTGGATATTTCCTGAATATTTTTTTGAGTATTTTTAAGCAAGGAGATACATTTACGTATAATCGCCTTAAAAACGAGTTCCTGTACCGTATATCCACAGATACTTTTAGATATAGCAGACAAGTATTTGGGTGACAGACATAATTTATCTGCATAAAATTCGACTCCCCGCTCCTGCATATAATGCTGCTCGATCAGTTGAATCAAGCGGATAAAGGTTTCACGCTTACGCCCTCCCGCATCTCGTCTTTCACCAACAAGTTTACGATTATAAATAGAGCAAATCCGGTATGTCAGTGCAAGCAGAAGCAACTTCTGTTCATAGAACTTAAATGAATTCTCTTCAGGCTGCAAAGCACTATCCAACAAAGACATATATTTCAGAATATCTTCCTCCTCACCGGTATTCCACACACAAGAAGGGGCTTCAGATGTCAACCGAGAATACATATACATGGAAACAACCAGATTACCCATAATATCCCGAATAGGATCTATCTGATAAAACAACATCTGTATTTCCAAATCCCTAGATTCTTCGAGGATCTGAAATTCACCATCTTCAGGAATAAACAAACTTTCACCCGCCTTAGCCAAATGTTTCTTCTGATTGAGTAAAAACAGAAACTCTCCTTGTCCACAAACAATCACCCCCAACCCCTTCATACGAAAAGGTGCTTGCAGCGGGGAGGGAAAAGTCACAAATATTCCTCTTGAACTACATATATTTTTTCCGTTTAGCAAATCGCGTTCAAACTGCAGCAAACGATCTCGTCCAATTCCCATTATAACAACATATTAACAGAGTACTACTAAAAACGGCACTAAGTTAACAATTTTCGTTTAGGATAAGGAATAACAAGCACAAATATCATACAAATTAATCCACCATAGATCGTCCATCCCGCCATTTCTTTAAGAGCGGAAAGTGTAGCCTGCACCTGAATACGGCCTTTGGTAGATATGGCGGCCATATTACGGGCTTCCGTCTCACTCTTCCCCTGATATTTCATTCCTTGCACCGTACCGAGAAAAGAAGCGGAAGCATCCGGATTAAGCAGGTCCACATTCTGTGCATAACGGGTTACATAATGTTGTTGCCGTTCTTGCAGTACATTTGTATAGAGTGCTCCTCCAATGCTCGGCCCCACAACCATACGCACGGTAAGCATAATGCAGATCCATGTGGAAAGATATTTAAAGGGCATACGTTGGTTAGCATAGGCAGCCGTCAGCGCATACAAAATCATCATACCCGTGGCACGGATAATAACCGCATATTTCAAACGCTCATAAACTCCTGCGGTCTGCACTTCAAAATACATGAATACGGCAGACAAAGACAGAAAAAAGAATCCCATAGCAAATAGATACTTAAAATGCAATCCTTTACTTCCCAACGCCATAGCAAGTACAGCACCAATAGCATACCCTACCATGCACCAGTTACCCAACGCCGCATTCTGTAAATTATCAATATGCATACCGACCCCCGCAAACACATTGACAAACATTGCACTGGAGTTTATCACCATCAACAACAAATAAAGTAATGCTCCCATACGTATGGTACGCAGTTTAAACGCATCCAACAATACATAAGGAGAGCGGCGCCTCGCATCCATACAAAGAAATATTCCCGCAAAAAGAATACTGACAGCCGTCGCCCACCGGATGGACTCATCATCATACCAATCGAGTACTTTCCCATAGACCAACACATAAGTGAGGCACGTCAAAGAGACGCAAAACGCTGTAACATTGCCAAATTTACGAAAATTAATAGGAAACCGTCCCGGAAACTTATAATTCGGCATAGTTATAAAAAGAAGTAAAATAGATACCAGCAGAATCCCCATCATAAAATAGTATACATATTTCCACTCATATTCAAAGGACAGCCAGGCCGTCAGCGCCGTACCTGACTGTCCCAGAATCATAAAAAACAGATAAACTGCCGGTTGACTCACACACCGGTCAATATCCAACTTATTCCATCCGGAAGCGTCTTTCGGTTCCAAACCGGGAGTAATGTTGCGGGTAGCTTCCATACCACCGGCATACCAAATGAGCGTAAACAAATTGACCATCATCAGCACCATGCGCAAAAAGCCTGTCAAAAGACTACAAAGTGCCAACAGAAAAACACTATCAGTCTTTGCACAGATATAGCTGAATATATACATGAATGCAAACCCGACAATACACATCATCTTTTCCCGCCGCACACATACCAGTTGATAAAGGAAGGGAGCAAAAGCCGCCATACCTATCGAAGTTACAAAGTTGGCAAACTGTATATGTTCGGAGATAATACCAAGCCCACTCATCATTTCGGTACTATTGACCGAATAAACCCCACCTACCGTAAGAATCGGCAGAAAGAAGAACAAAAGAATTATAATACCCAACGGCTTGGGCATCCAACTGTAAAAAGGATAGTTTTTAGGATAAGAGGGCATTGGGTTTAATTAAAAAATTATAAATTAAAAATTAAAGAAGGAGATATAGTGCGGGAGGAGGTGGTAGGTAATTAGAGTTTAGCTTTCACCACTACCATCATACCGGCAGCCAATCGTTCATTATCCTCTTTGGACAAATCGGTAAAATCAATTCGCACCGGAATACGCTGCTGAATCTTCACAAAGTTGCCTGCTGAATTATCCGTTGGTACTAATGAATATTTGGATCCGGTAGCTCCGGATATGGAGGTCACTTTCCCTTTGAATTCTTTATCACTGATCGCATCTACCGTAACAGATACCTCTTGTCCAATACTCAGATTTTCTATCTGTGTCTCCTTATAATTAGCCACAATCCATTTTTGCGTATTGGGGAGAATATACGTAATAGTCTGTCCGGCTGCAATAAATTGCCCCTCTTCTAAAGAACGACGTCCCAGTTTTCCATCACATGGAGCCACCACAACCGTATAAGAAAGATTCAAACGTGCCATTTCGAGTGCAGCCGTTGCTCTTTGGATGGCAGCTTCAGTACTCACACGGCGATAAGACACTTCATCCACACCGGAAAGAGCTGCCTTTTTCTGTCTTTTCACAGCCTCCAGCTTCTTACGTGTAGCTTCATAGTCCGTGACAATCTGTTCCAACTGAATGGGAGTAGCCGCTTTCCGTTCCACCAGATTCTCATATCGCTTCCTGTCTTTTTCCAACTTCGCCAAACGCACCTCAATCTCCGCGATAGACGCGTCATAAACGGTTGCTGTTGTCTGTGTTGTATTGAGTGTCGCATTGATAACCGTTGCACCGGCTTGCGCATCTTTCAAAGCAGCCTCCGCTTCCATTACCCGAATCTTATATTCACGATCGTCAAGTACCAGTAACGTATCTCCCTTACGTACCTCCTGATGCTCGGTAAAATAGATTTTGTCAATATAGCCGGATGCACGCAAGTTGATAGGCGACACATATTGTTCTATCTGTGCATCGTTACTAGTCTCCGTCTGACTATAATTCAGGAAAAGACAGATCACTTCAATCACTCCCCAAACGATAATAGCCACTCCCAAAAGGCTGACTGCTATCTGCCACCGACGAAGTTTCTTCATCTTCTTCGCTTTCTCCTGATGAGTAGCGGAAGGAATATTATTTTCCATTGTTTCCATATTTATGATTATTATTTGACTAATGATTCGATTTGTCCGGTCAGTTTCAACAACATTAGGTTAGTGATCCGGTAATTATAGTGCGCGCTAATATAATTATTCTGCGCCTCACTCATTTGCATCTCATCCTGCAACACTTCAGTCATAGAAGCAATTCCTTCACGGTAACGGTCGGATGTGACCGTATACACATCTTCCGCCAACAAATAATTATCCTTCTGCTTCTTAAAGTTACGCTGATTGTTCATCAAGTCGTTCACGGCATTCAGATACTGAGTTTGCAGACTCTTCCGGGCATTTTCCCATGCCAACTTACTGTTCTCGATATCAATCATCGCCTTCTTGATTTTATATGTCTTATCCAGCCCGTCGAAGATAGGAATACGCAACGTCAGTCCCAACCCGTAAGAGCGGAACCAATGGTTGGATGGGCCGGAGTGAAACCAGTGGTAGCCTTTATCCGTATAAGCAGCATATCGCCAACTACCCGTCAAGCTAAGTGAAGGTATATAACCGTTACTAATTATCTTCTTTTGTTTCTCTGCCAGTTGCACTTGTGATTGTGAAAGTTGAAGTTCATAAATATTTTCCGACAAACCGGTCAAAGCCACTGTAGTAATACTATCGGTATTTACCGGTGTTAATACAAACTCCTTTTCAGCCGGATAATCCATTATATATTTCAACATATTCAACTGCTGTTTCATCATAGCCTGCGCATTGTCATATTGTACCTTCAGATTTTCCAAATTTATATTCACTCTTTTCAGATCGACTTCCATAGACATTCCGTTATCAAAAAAAGCTTGCGTAATATCCCTCAATTCTTCCAAACGAGTGATATTAGCTTTTATCAGTACTATCTGTTCGGCCGTAACCTGTCCGAGATAATACATTTTACTGATTTGCATAATGATATCCTCCCTAGCCTTTCCATAAGACAGGCGGCTGATTTCCTCCATCACCTTAGCTATGGACATAGAGGTATAGAGTGTCTGGTTGAAAAGCGGCATTTGCATTTCCAACCCCGCATTGGCAGTATGCTGCAATGTTTTCGTAATATTATAAGGGACACCATAAGAAGAGCCGTCAGTAACGGACACAGGTGGATCAAAATTGTTATTATAACCGGCTATCACCGTTATCTGTGGTAATAACTTCGACCGGTTCTCAGATACGCCATACTTGCTTTTCTGTATTTCTTTGCGTTTCCCCTCCAACGACAAGTTATTGTCAATACCAATACGAAGGCAATCCTCTAATGTCAGGGTCTCCACCTCTTGCGCTTTTCCGTCCACAACAAGTAAGGAAAGAAAAGAAAATATGAATAGTAGTCTTCTCATAATATATATGCTATTATTGGCTGCAAATTTAGCAGCTTATGACATAATAAGAGTATCCACAAACTATTTGTTTATATTCATATTTTCCCTTTTCGAGCAATAATCTACCCAAAACCGGACTATTCCGGATATACTGCATAGAAAAACAAAACGACTCTCTTCCTTCCGGAAGAGAGTCGTTCCTATCAAACTCAGCTACTTTAATTATTCAAAAGCAAACATTCACTTATTTCGCTTCAGTTTTTCCTGTGAACTTATTACGTTTCGTCCACACAAGAATCATCACTCCGACCAACAATAAAGCCAACGCGACATAAGCGATACTTTCCGTGACGTGTATGCTCTGCGGATTAAACCACATTTCAATGGTATGTTCACCGGCAGGTACATTCATGGCACGCAAGATATAATCCGCACGGGCAATATCTACCGGCTGACCATCAATCGTCGCTTGCCATCCCGGATAATATACTTCAGAGAATACCACAACTCCGTCTTTAGGAGTAGAAACTTTATAAACTAATCGGTTAGGTTCGTAATCCGTCAACCGGATAGTAGACAAAGAATCCTTGCGTCACCCCTTTTAGCTGTTCTTTAAATCTCGCATCCACCACAGCAGTCTCCGTCGGGCGAATATCATTCAAAGCGTCAATTTCCTCATTCGCATTATTCACATACTGCACTTTATCCACAAACCAGGCATTACCATATGCATACGGATTCTCAACAGGAACAGGCTGTCCTTTCTCTCCGGCTGGGAAAATAAAGTATTTCGTATTCAGCATATTCAATACGCGGAATTTGGAAGCGTCCACACTATCCATCCTACCTCCGGCAGCAGCCACAGCCTGATAAGTATCCTGCATTTCGGGCATGATATGATGATCAATCATCTCTTGATAGCGACGCAATTTCGCTGCATGATAGCCACCGACACTCTTATGCCAGTAAGCAGTATTGTTTTCATTAAACGTATTGCTCGGAAAACCGACAAAATTCAGTACACGATAATCCGGAGCTGTATCCCGAAGGATAATCTCATCCGCCTGAGTCTTCACAAATGCTTCTGTCCGTTTTGATTTCGGGACAAACTGTTCATCATACAAATAACGTTTATTAACACACCACATATCCACCAAACACAAAAGTACAATACCGACCAGCGTGAAAGAAGCTTTCAACCTCTTCTGCAAGAATAAGAACAGCAAGAAACATCCCACAGCTATAATAAAAAAACTGCGCCATGCATCCGAAGCAATGATCGCTTTGCGCATCTCCGTCAGATTTGTCACAACCGGAGTAAGGTGTTCCGCCGGAAGGCCTTGTTGCAAAGCCGCCATCTCCTGCGCCGTTACGAAACTAGAAAAGAAAACACTGGGAGCAACAGCCAGGACCAATGAGACACCAGCTGTCAGCACAAGCGATACGATCACACCTGTACGGTTCTCTTTCAATTTCAAAATTTCCGGTCTACCCAATATTTCCTTCAATGCAAAAATAGCCAATAACGGAATAGTAAATTCAGCAATAACCAAAATAGACGATACAGCACGGAACTTATTATACATCGGAACATAATCTATAAAGAAATCCGTCAGTCCCATGAAATTCTTTCCCCACGAGAGTAAAACGGAGAAAATAGTAGCTCCCAATAATGCCCATTTAAGCGGACCTTTTACGATGAAACACCCAAGGACGAACAGGAACATAACAAATGCCCCTACATACACCGGACCGGCAGTCCACGGCTGATCACCAAAATATTGCGGAAATTGCGAATAGATACTACTATACATCGGATTTGCCTTTTCCATAGCAGTCTCACTCTGTGACAAATTATCCGATGACGCTCCTCCTTTTACATTAGGTACCAATAAAGTCAGGGTCTCCCCAATTCCGTAACTCCAGTTCGTAATGTAGTCACGGTCTAATCCGCTGCTGGTCTGATTGGCAGCATTCCCTTCCTGCTTTAACTCGCTCTTTCCACGCATAGTCTCCTTACTATACTCATACGTATGGTACAAATTAGAAAGATTAATGCAAACGCCTACCATAGCAGCCAACGCCAGAATTGCACTAGCCTTAAAGAAATGCGTCAATTCTTTCTTCTTATAAGCTTCTTCGAAGTAGGCTCCTATAATAAACAGAATCACAAACATGAAATAATAGCTCATCTGTATGTGATTGGAACGAATCTGAAGAGCTATAAACAAAGCCGTAATTATTCCTCCCAACAGATACTTCCTTCGATAAGCCAGGACAATCCCTGCAATCGTAGGCGGAATGTAAGCCAATGTCACAAACTTCCAGATATGCCCTGCCGGTATCAGAATAAAGAAGTAAGACGAGAAAGCCCATATTATACCGCCAAACCCCGCCAACCAAGCCGAAATTCCAAATGCCCGTAAGAGAATATAGAATCCCAACATCATGATAAAGGTCAGTACTACATACTCCGGAAGGTAAAGTTGATAAGTCTTCTCCACCCAAGACAAAGATTTTGTCGAATCATAACTCGGAGCCATCTGGTAGGTAGGCATACCACCGAAAATCGAGTTTGTCCAGCGGCTACGTTCACCAGTACGTTCAAAATACTCTTGAGCATCCCGTCCGGCTCCGGCACCGGCAGCAGAGTCATGCTGAAACAGAATGCGCCCTTCAATATCTGCCGGAAAGAAGTAGACAAAAGAAATAACAACAAAAGCCAATATAGCAATTATGTCAGGAAGGAGTTTCTTCATATACTTTTCAACTTAAATCAATATCTATAATGATCAGCCTTGTAAGGTCCGTCTACCGATACACCGATATAGGCAGCTTGCTCCGGAGTAAGTTTCGTCAGCTTGACACCGATCTTTTCAAGGTGCAGACGAGCTACTTCTTCATCCAGATGTTTCGGCAAACGATATACATTGATATCATATTTATTATTAAACAGCTCAATCTGAGCCAAAGTCTGGTTCGTAAATGAATTGCTCATAACAAACGACGGATGTCCGGTTGCACAACCCAGATTGACAAGACGTCCATCGGCCAACAGAATAATACTATGCCCATCCGGGAAATAATAACGATCCACCTGCGGCTTGATATTCACACATTTAATACCCGGATAATGTTTCAAAGCATCTACCTGGATCTCATTATCAAAGTGACCGATATTGCAAACGATAGCCTGATCCTTCATTTTCTCCATGTGGTCAATACGAATAATATCGATATTTCCTGTGGTAGTCACAAAAATATTACCTTCCGTACAAGCCTCTTCCATAGTTACGACTTCAAAACCTTCCATGGCAGCCTGTAAAGCACAGATCGGATCTACTTCGGTCACAAGCACCCGTGCTCCATAGGAGCGCATAGAATGAGAGCATCCTTTACCCACATCGCCATAGCCACATACTACCACAACTTTCCCGGCAATCATTACATCCGTCGCACGTTTGATACCGTCAGCCAATGATTCACGGCAACCATACAGATTATCAAACTTAGATTTCGTTACCGAATCGTTGACATTAAACGCCGGGAACAGCAATTTGCCTTCTTCCTGCATCTGATACAGACGGTGTACACCGGTCGTCGTCTCTTCCGATACACCACGTACCTCCTCTGCAACCCGATGCCAACGCGTTTTATCTTCCGCTAAAACCCGCTTCAGAATAGCATCCAATTCTATTTCGTCTTCAGCATGTACTTCTTTTTCCAACACAGCCGCATTGTTCTCCGCATCATATCCCACATGAATCATCATTGTCGCATCACCACCATCATCCACAATCACATTCGGACCTTTGCCACCGGCAAAGCTCAAAGCCTGTAATGTACACCACCAGTAATCAGCCAAAGTCTCGCCTTTCCAAGCAAATACAGGCACCCCCGAAGCTGCAATGGCAGCAGCAGCATGGTCTTGCGTCGAGTATATATTGCAAGAACACCAACGTACTTCAGCCCCTAAAGCCACCAATGTTTCAATCAACACGGCTGTCTGAATAGTCATGTGTAACGATCCCATAATACGGGCGCCTTTCAACGGTTTGGATTCTCCATACTTTTCGCGAAGAGCCATCAGACCGGGCATTTCTTTTTCTGCCAAATCGATTTCCTTGCGTCCGAAGTCAGCAAGCGTAATATCTGCCACTTTATAAGGCAGAGTAGAGAATAATTCTGTAGACATATTGTAAATCATTTAATATATTATTATTTCTTAGCAACCGGTGCACTCAGCATTTCCTTATATTTCACCGGATCATTCAATATCTTCACCGCTTCTTTCAAGCCATCGTCGTCTTTCAGTTGCTGGATAATATTACCACGCTGATAGTAATAACGCTTAATAATTTCCGAAGCGATCATCTTCTTTATATCACCGGAAAAGTAATCCAAATCACGGTCAAGATCGTGATTCAACTTCTTCTCAAGCGCCTTGAACTCTTCCGAAGCATCCGCCATATATCCTTCAAACTCGGCTGCCTCTTTCAAGGTTTTCAGAATTTTTTCGCTTTGCTGGTCATACTTGAAATCAGCTTTCTTCACCAATGCCTTAAAGTCATTATAATCAGCGTCGGTTACTTCAAACTTCTCCGGAGCAACAATAGTAGGATGCTTTAAACAATATTGGGTAGCATAATCGAAAATTAAATTATCACGTACCAGATAGAACAAAATATTCGGCAACTTCTCTTGCTTGATAACAATATCCGGCATTACACCACCCCCGTCGCGGACCTCACGCCCTGCAGCGGTATGAAACACCTTAGTCAAACTATCCGGAATGGTTCCAACACTTCCATCTTCATTACGATGCTTGTAGTCAATAGCCTGCACACAACGTCCGCTTGGAATATAGTATTTGGAAGTAGTCACTTTCATTGTTCCCCCATAAGGCAAAGAACGCGGAACCTGAACCAATCCCTTTCCAAAAGTACGGTTACCGACAACAATCGCGCGATCGAGGTCCTGTAAGGAACCCGATAAAATCTCAGAAGCAGAAGCAGTTCCGCTATTTACCAAAACCGCTACCGGAATATCCAGGTCCAATGGTTCACGTAATGTTTTATAAGTATTGCTGGCTTGTTTGATTTTTCCCTTAGTCGTTACAATCACCTTTCCACGCGGCAAGAAATAATTTGCTATCTCTACAGCCTCGTCCAACAAGCCCCCCCCATTTCCACGAAGATCGATAACCAACGAGGTAGCTCCTTGCTTCTTCAAATCCAAGAATGCTTTCTTGAACTCCTTCGAAGGATTGCCGGAAAAAGTACTCAGATTAATATATCCGACATGATTATCAAGCACTGCAGCGTATGGAATGGCCGGATTCTGAATAGATTCACGTACAATGGTGAACTCCATCGGTGTACGTCCCCCCCTTACATTCGGGCGTTCCACTTTCAGCTTAAAACTAGTTCCCGCCTGTCCACGTAACATCTGGCTGACTTCTGCATTGTTCTTGCCTGCAAGGTCTTTCCCATCTATTTCCATCAAAATATCTCCGGCTTTTAATCCAGCCTTAGCCGCCGGTGTGCCCTCGAAGGGTTCGGAAATCATAGAGCGTTTCAATTTTGTATTATAAGTAATGTAAGAACCGATACCACCGAAAGATCCTTTTATCATCTGCTCCAACTCACTCTGGTCTTCCTCCGGAAAATACTCCGTATAAGGGTCTAACGTGAAAAGCATATTATCGATACCCTCTCTGATCGTCTTATTCGGATCAATCGTATCGACATAAAACATATCCAATTCTTTCACAATCGCATTAAATATATCCAGATTCTTGGCGATCTGGAAATTGCGGTCGTCACCACTCTTGAAACTAAAGAAAGCTACGATAGCCGTAACCGCTACCGCAACAACAGCTATCCGCCCATTCAGCAATTTTTTCATACTTCTTTTCATATAAATGAATCGTAAAAGTAACTCAATACTTGGTTATTCAGCCAGAATCCTGTTAATATTTAACTTAATTTCATCCCAGCGTTCTCCTGATATCGTCGTACCGATTGTCTGGATAACATTTCCCGATAGAATAGAACCTATTTTAGCACACTTCTCCAATGAATATCCACACGTCAGGCCATATAGAAAACCGGCAGCAAAATAATCACCGGCTCCGGTCGTATCCATCACTTTCTTTACCGGAATAGCAGAGACTTTAATTTCTTCTGTCCCTTTGCGAATATAAGAACCATTTGCCCCCACTTTTACGATGGCAATACTGCATTTCTTCGCAATGATTTCCAAAGCCTCCTCCGGTTCCTTACCCGTAAACGCTTTCGCCTCTTCCTCATTTGCAAAGACAATATCTACATACTTATTTATTAACAAGGAGAAAAAGTCCATATCACCGGCAACTATATTATAACTTGCCATATCAAGACAGATTTGCAAACC
>OAWI01000414.1_pt1 | contig 12119 bp, 8 predicted proteins | sample 1476631 | NCBI WGS metagenome assembly OAWI01 (sample SAMEA2580171, study PRJEB22360) | human gut metagenome | biome: human gut; feature: human-associated habitat; material: faeces | place: Denmark | collected 2008/2010
AACCTTAAATCTAATACTATGAAAAACACATTGCAAATATACGGACTTCTGTGATATCTGCAAATAATACAAGAAAAAACGGATGTTTTATAACATTGATTAAATGTTTACTTCTTATATTCTATTTTTATTAAGACTTTGGGTACTTGGAATGAGCTGTGCACGGTATTATACCATTAAATCTCAAGCGTGGGGATTTGCCCCTATAAGTAGGTAATTTCCTCCTGAAAAGTAGGATTTTTCAGTTTCAAGGGGAAAATTCATTCTATACTTTTGTCATATCGAAGGATAAATGATAGATATTAATAAACGAATCATTAAAAATAAAGGAATATGAAAACGAACACATTTAAATATTTAGGTCTGGCTTTGATGGCTGTATTGATGGTCGGTCTTACTTCTTGCGAAGTGGAGATAGACAGTTTCTACGATGATGATAATAACGGACCGGGTTATTACAACCGTTCGGCCGATTTGTGTAGCCGCACTTGGGTCAGTTTTTATCGGGATATAGACAACAACTACTGCTGTCAGGAACTGGATTTCTTTTTAGATCGTACAGGAATAGACTACATACGGGTGGAATATCCGGACGGATATGTGGAAGAATTTGAATATAAGTTCCGTTGGAGTTGGGAAAATTTCGCGCAAACTTCCATCCGTATGTCGTATGGGCCCAATGATGTTTCCTACCTAGACGACGTATATATTGGAGGCAACAGGTTGAGTGGCTATCTGGATGGGCGGAATAATTTTGTGGAATATCAAGGAAGATAAGAAAGATGATATAAAGAATATCAGCACGAGGCATGAGTAGGGCGTAAAATGAAAGCATAAAAGTTTTGAATGGGACTAAATAGTTTTTATCTTTGCGCCCTGTTAGTTTGAAAATACATGGAGTGGTTATATAGTCTGTTTCTCGAACATTCTGCCTTACAGGCGGTTGTGGTGTTATCGTTGATTTCTGCGGTAGGTTTAGGCTTGGGAAGAGTGCATTTCTGGGGAGTATCCTTAGGAGTCACTTTTGTTTTTTTTACAGGTATCCTTGCCGGACATCTCGGACTTTCGGTAGATCCTCAGATGTTGAATTATGCGGAAAGTTTCGGTTTGGTGATTTTCGTTTATTCTTTAGGTTTACAGGTCGGTCCCGGTTTCTTCAGTTCTTTTCGTAAAGGAGGAGTAACGCTGAATATGCTGGCATTGGGAGTCGTCCTGTTGGGGACATTGTTGACGGTCGTAGCCAACTATGCCACAGGTGTCTCACTTCCCGATATGGTCGGTATCCTTTGTGGAGCGACAACGAACACTCCGGCGTTGGGAGCTGCTCAGCAAACTCTGAAACAGATGGGGCTGGAGAGTAGCACACCTGCTTTGGGATGTGCGGTAGCCTATCCGATGGGAGTCGTCGGTGTGATACTTGCCGTCTTGTTAATCCGTAAAGCATTGGTTCGCAAAGAAGATTTGGAAATAAAAGAGAAAGATGATGCGAACAAAACTTATATTGCAGCGTTTCAAGTACACAATCCTGCTATTTTCAATAAGAGCATTAAAGACATAGCACATATGAGCTACCCGAAGTTTGTCATCTCCCGCTTATGGCGGGACGGACACGTCAGCATTCCGACTTCCGACAAGGTGCTGAAAGAGGGAGACCGTCTGTTGGTTATCACTGCGGAGAAAGATGCTTTGGCGTTGACTGTACTTTTCGGTGAACAGGAAAATACGGATTGGAACAAAGAGGACATTGACTGGAATGCGATTGACAGCGAACTGGTTTCACAGCGTATCGTCGTCACTCGTCCCGAACTGAATGGAAAGAAGCTGGGATCGCTCCGATTGAGAAATCATTACGGCATCAATATCAGCCGTGTCTATCGTTCGGGTGTGCAACTGCTCGCTACTCCGGAACTGATACTCCAATTGGGCGACCGACTGACAGTAGTAGGGGAGAAAGCTGCCATCCTGAATGTGGAAAAAGTATTGGGTAATGCCATTAAAAGCTTGAAAGAACCCAATCTGGTTGTTATATTCATCGGAATAGTATTGGGATTGGCATTGGGAGCTATTCCCTTTTCAATACCGGGTGTCAGTACTCCCGTGAAACTGGGACTGGCCGGCGGACCGATTATTGTTGGTATTCTTTTGGGGACATTCGGACCACGGATACACATGATAACCTACACTACCCGCAGCGCGAATCTGATGTTGCGTGCCTTAGGGCTTTCCCTGTATCTCGCCTGTCTGGGATTGGATGCCGGAGCTCACTTTTTCGACACCGTATTCCGTCCGGAAGGTCTGCTGTGGATTGCTTTGGGAGCTGGGCTGACTATCATCCCGACAGTATTGGTAGGTTTTGTCGCCTTCAAAATGATGAAGATCGATTTTGGTACGGTATCCGGTATGTTGTGTGGAAGTATGGCCAATCCGATGGCGTTGAATTACGCTAATGATACAATACCCGGTGATAATCCTTCTGTGGCTTATGCGACGGTATATCCGCTCTGTATGTTCCTGCGGGTGATTATCGCACAAGTACTTCTGATGTTCTTCTTGGGCTGAAAAATGAAACTTTGAATAAAAAATAATAACCGGATAAATAAAAAAGTATTATATTTATTGCGAATAATCGAAAAACGTAAGTTTGGAGATTAGAACAATGGATTGTGAGCCGATAAATGGTAATTTGATTTTAGTAATTTGTAATTAAATAGAAATGACTGCTCAAAGTAACATAACTCCTGAAAGCATTGTGAACGATCTGCGTTATCTGCAACTGCTTTCCCGAAGTTTTCCTACTATTGCCGATGCAAGTACGGAAATAATCAATCTGGAGGCTATCTTGAACCTGCCTAAAGGGACGGAGCATTTCCTGACAGATGTACATGGTGAATATGAAGCTTTCCAACATGTGCTGAAGAATGCTTCCGGTGCAGTAAAACGTAAGGTAAATGAGATATTCGGCAATACGCTTCGCGAGGCCGAGAAAAAAGAGATCTGCACGTTGATTTACTATCCCGAAGAAAAACTTCAACTGGTGAAGGCCCGTGAGAAGGATTTGGACGATTGGTATCTGATCACTCTGAACCAGTTAGTAAAAGTCTGTCAGAACGTATCTTCCAAGTATACCCGTTCCAAGGTACGTAAATCATTGCCTGCCGAATTCTCGTATATCATACAGGAATTGTTGCACGAGTCATCTATCGAGCCGAACAAGCATGCCTATATCAATGTGATTATCAGTACGATTATCACGACAAAGCGTGCCGATGATTTTATCATTGCCATGTGTAATCTGATTCAGCGTTTGACAATCGATTCACTTCATATCGTAGGCGACATCTACGATCGCGGACCGGGAGCGCATATCATTATGGATACCTTGTGCAATTATCATAATTTCGATATTCAATGGGGCAATCACGATATTCTGTGGATGGGCGCCGCTTCCGGCAATGACAGTTGCATAGCCAATGTGATACGTATGTCTATGCGATATGGTAATCTGGCTACACTTGAAGACGGTTACGGAATCAATCTGCTGCCGCTTGCTACCTTTGCTATGGATACTTACGCTGATGATCCTTGCACCATTTTCATGCCGAAAATGAATTTTGCCGATACTCATTATAATGAGAAAACGTTGCGCTTGATTACTCAGATGCACAAGGCGATCACTATTATCCAGTTTAAGCTGGAAGCCGAGATCATCGACCGCCGTCCGGAGTTTGGAATGGCAAATCGTAAATTGTTGGAGAAGATAGATTTTGAGCGTGGTGTCTTTGTCTACGAAGGTAAGGAGTATGCCCTTCGTGACACGAACTTTCCAACGGTAGATCCCGCCAATCCTTACCGCTTGACGGATGAAGAACGTGAGCTTGTGGATAAGATTCATTATTCATTTATGAATAGCGAGAAATTGAAGAAGCATATGCGTTGCCTGTTTACTTACGGCGGGATGTATCTGGTATCCAACTCCAATCTTCTTTATCACGCTTCCGTGCCTTTGAATGAGGACGGTAGCTTTAAGCATGTCAAGATACGCGGAAAAGAGTATTGGGGACACAAACTTCTGGATAAGGCCGATCAACTGATCCGTACCGCCTACTTCGACGAAGAGGGAGAGGAGGATAAGGAATTTGCGATGGATTATATTTGGTATATGTGGTGTGGTCCGGATGCGCCTTTATTTGATAAGGATAAGATGGCTACTTTTGAACGCTATTTCCTGGAAGACAAAGAAATGCATAAAGAGAAGAAAGGATATTATTATACATTGCGCAATCGGGAGGATATTTGTGATCAGATATTGGCCGAGTTTGGAGCTTTAGGCCCTCATTCGCATATAATAAACGGTCATGTGCCTGTGAAGACTATTCAAGGAGAACAGCCGATGAAGGCCAATGGCAAACTATTCGTTATCGACGGAGGATTTTCCAAAGCCTATCAGCCGGAAACGGGAATTGCCGGATATACACTTGTCTACCATTCTCACGGTATGCAGCTTGTACAGCACGAACCGTTCCAGTCTCGTCAGAAAGCTATCGAAGAGGGACTGGATATCAAATCTACCAATTTCGTATTGGAATTTAATTCGCAACGGATGATGGTGAAAGACACAGATAAGGGAAAAGAATTGGTAACTCAAATACAGGACTTGAAGAAGTTGCTCGTTGCTTATCGTACCGGTCTGATAAAGGAAAAGGTCTGAATGAAGGTTACTTCTTTGCCATGTGACATTCAATAATTTTCAGTGCAACGAGTGGTTCGTTCCACAGTTATTATCTTTTAGTTCCACAGTTGTTTCCCTTTCGTTCCATATTTGTGGAACGAAAGGGAAACAATTATGGAACGAAATGTTTTTAGTAAAGCAAGAGAATAAATGCTATATATGCAGGATTTATATTAGAAAAGGACAATGCCTGCCTCTATAATCGCTCCTTTATCGTAATTGCCGGATTTATTATAGAATCTGGTTAGGCCATAACCGCCCGTTGCGAAGATACCGAATTTCTTGGTTAGCTGATATTCCAGATTAGCGCGTGCTTGTAGCGCATATAGACGTCCGGGAATCACTTCATCCTTATTGTCGAAAGTTTCGATATGCTGATAACCTAAGTCGCCGCTAATGGATAATCCTTTATAGATAGGAAAAGATAATCCTGCACGATAGGAAGCGCTCGCCGAAAACTTATCATTTAATCCCTGATACATAGATCCGACTCCAAGAATCGTATAAAACAACTGATTCTTGAAACGTACCCCGATATTGGCAGGAGTCACATTTCCCCCGTATACCATCATCTGTACTTTGGTGTCGGGATTGGCATTAACCAGTCCCAGTTGGAAACCCTTCAAGTCTTCCCTATAGTAATTGACCAGACCGATCTGAAGGCCGCGAACTTGTGTGGCATAGTTGCACAATGCCATTTGAACTCCACGTAGCTGTGTCCCGGTTATGTTGGCGATACCTGCTATCTGCAGGCCATTCATATTTTCACCTACCACATTCAGAAGACCGGAAGTAATCATGCCGTTGAAACTCTGTCCGGTGATATTCGCCGCACCGGAAAACTGTAAGCCTGAAGCCATATTCCCAGTAACATTCATAAAACCGCTCATCATAACTCCTGCGGTATTATCTCCACCGATACCAGTCAGTCCGGATATAACCACCCCCCGTGTCCCGTCTCCGGTAATATTTACCAGTCCGGCTGCAGAGAGTCCGATCGTATTGTTACCGCTGATATTGCTTATACCTGCTATCTGCACGCCTCGCATTGTCCCACCGGCCAGGTTAGCCAGTCCTGTAATCTGTGCGCCGTTCATATCTCCATGAACAACACTTCCCAGCGCATTGATGCCTACACCATTCAGGCGATTCATAGTAGACAAAAGACCGATATTCACATAAGTCGTCTGTGTACTGTCATACGGTTGCGTACAAATATCTTTCCAGATAGAAAGATTAATACCGGCACTTTTGTTCTGTGCAGGCAGACAAACGGCAGCCATCAGTATAGCTGCCGTGAGTATTGTTTTCTTCATTTTCATCCTTTAGCCTCCTGATACAAGTATCGTTTGATACTCTTCTTCGGTGTCTTTTCAAACTCTTCCGGGTATATCTTCATCTTTGAAATCTGGCTGTACGCCGGTAACATGGCATTCAATGCCACCCGGTTTTCTTCCATCACCCGCTCGATGTCTTCATTCTTCAGGCCGTGTGCGAAAGCGTCGTCGAAATCCGGATAAACCAAACCGACAAGTTTCTCATTCTGCTGAACGATAATGCTTTCGGATACATACGGCAGATTGTTTAATTTATCTTCTATCTCTTCCGGATAGATATTCTGTCCACTAGCGCCCAACAGAAGGTTCTTGCTACGTCCTTTGATGGTAACATTTCCTTCGGCATCCATCAAAGCCAGATCACCGGTATGCAGCCAACCGTCTTTGTCGATCACTTCTTTGGTAGCTTCCTCATTCTTGTAGTATCCCAGCATTACGTTAGGACCCTTACAAACGATTTCGCCAACGATATTTTCCGGGTCGGAGGAAAGGACCTGTACATCCATACGGGGTACGGCTTTTCCGCAAGAACCCGGTTTGAACCTCCTCCAGTCTTCGTAACAGATGATCGGACCGCATTCCGTCATTCCATATCCTACGGTATAAGGGAAATCGATCATTTTCAGGAACTGTTCAACCTCCTGATTGAAAGCGGCACCTCCTACGATTACCGCCTTAAATTCTCCTCCGAACGCCTTAATCATCTCTTCGCGTACCGTAGCTTTAATCTTATCGTTGATGATAGGCACTTTCAGCAAAATCTTCATTGCCGGAGTTTCCAGTTTCGGAAGTACACTCTTCTTGATAATCTTTTCGATGATAAGCGGAACAGCGACAATCAGATTCGGTTTTACCTCTTCGAAAGCCTGGAAGATTATCTTCGGACTAGGCATACGGGTCAGGAAGTAGATGTGGCAACCGACGGAAAATTCATAAAGGAATTCGAATGCCAGACCATACATATGCGCCATCGGAAGCATAGATACAATCTTGTCTCCAGCCTTCAAGTCGAGTACTTCGTAGGCGAACTTCGTATTTGACCACAAACTGCGGTAGGGGAGCATAACCCCTTTTGAGTAGCTCGTTGTTCCCGAAGTATAATTGATGACAGCCAGCTCCTCCGGCTCGTCCTTATGATAAGCGACGTGTTCTTTACGGAAGTTTTTAGGGAATTTCTTGCCGAACATCTCGTTCAGATGCTCGCGGGCGTATGTCAGGCGTTCGCTGCGTGAAACCAGCAAAGTGAAGTCATTCATCATCAGAATACCTTCCAATAGAGGCATTGCCGACTCGTTCAGATTTTCCCATACCATATCGCCTACAAGCAGTAATTTCGCTTCGGAATGGTTGACGATATTGTGGACGTTGTCCGCCTTAAATTCATGAAGAATAGGGACGATAACCGCTCCGTATGTCAATGTGGCGAGGAACGTCACACCCCAATGCGAACTGTTTCTTCCGCAAACGGCAATCTTGTCTCCTTTGCGGATTCCGCTTTCCTCGAAAATGATATGGAGTTTCTCTATTTTGCGAGCTACGTCTTTATACTGTAAGGTGGCGCCCTTATAATCGGTCAGGGCATCCAGATCCCAATTATTCTTGATACTATTCTCAATGTAAGCTATAAAACTTTGTTCCATTGTTTTTTGCACATTTGATATTAAATTGTGCAAATATAGCAATTAAATTAAGAATGAAGAATTAAGAGGGAAGAATTTTTGAAAATGGGGGAAGGGTGATGTAGTGAGATTGCGACAGGCTGGTAGGAGGAAAGATTATGGTGATAGCTAATTTATAAAAAAATATGCTATAAGCAAAACAAATTCTGCTTATAGCATATTGACGGATTCTTGGAATTCCCTATTTCAAGTACCATTCGTACATTCTTTGTACGCCTTCCTCGATTTCAATTTTGTGGTGCCACCCCAAAGAGTGCAGTTTCGAAGGATCGGTCAGCTTGCGCATAGTGCCGTCCGGTTTGCTGCTGTCGAAGGTCAGTTTACCTTGATAGCCGACAGTTTCTACAATGCGTTCAGCCAGTTGGCGGATAGTGATTTCCTTTCCCGTGCCGATATTGATATGGCAGTTGCGGATGTCCTTGTCGCCTTCCTTATACGTGTCTTTGAAGTCCACATGTTCCATGACGAATACACTTGCATCAGCCATTTCCTCGCTCCAAAGAAACTCGCGAAGCGGAGTACCTGTACCCCAAAGAGTGACTTCCGTTTCGCTGATTCCGTATTTTTGCAGAATAGCTAGAATTTCTTCTTTCGGACTGTCTCCGTTGACACCTTCTACCGGACGCAGGTTCATATCCTTGCGTACAGCTTCCCAGTTACCCTCTTTCAGGCAATGTGCCAGATGGATTTTCCGGATCATGGCAGGCAGTACATGGCTACGTTCCAAATCGAAATTATCATTCGGACCGTAGAGATTTGTCGGCATGACAGCGATATAATTCGTGCCATATTGCAGGTTGAAACTTTCGCACATCTTCAATCCGGCGATTTTGGCGATTGCATACGGCTCGTTGGTATATTCCAGCGGAGAAGTAAGCAATACATCTTCTTTCATCGGCTGTTCCGCATCACGTGGATAAATGCACGTGCTGCCTAAGAACAGTAGTTTCTTCACATTATGGCGGAAGCTCTCACCGATTACATTCTGTTGAATCTGCAGATTCTTGTAGATAAAGTCAGCACGGTAGATACTGTTTGCCATGATACCACCTACGAAAGCAGCGGCAAGGAAAACATATTCCGGCTGTTCTTCATCGAAGAATTTACGGACAGCTACGCCATCCAATAGATCGAGTTCCTTGTGGGTGCGGCCTACCAGATTGGTATATCCTTTATCCTGCAAATTTTTCCAGATAACAGATCCCACAAGACCGTGATGTCCTGCTACATATATCTTTGCATTCTTTTCCATTCTATCTTTTATTTGTTCACTACAGAGGACACAGAGGACACGGAGGATTTTATGTTTTCCTCTGTGCCCTCCGTGTCCTCTGTGGTGAAATGAAATTCATTTAATGTTTGGTAGCAATCATTCGTTTTACTTTCTCCATATCGTGGCGTACCATGATACTTACCAGTTCTTCAAATGAAGTCTTGCGCGGATTCCAGTTCAGCAAAGTCTTAGCTTTTGTGGGGTCACCAAGTAGTTGTTCAACTTCCGATGGACGGAAATATTTAGGATCTACTTCTACCAAAGCCTTTCCGGTAGCCACGTCAATGCCTTTCTCGTTCACGCCTTCACCTTCCCAACGAAGTTCGATACCGGCTTCTTTGAATGCCAACGTCGCAAATTCGCGCACGGTGTGCATCTCACCGGTAGCAATCACGAAGTCTTCCGGAACGTCATGCTGCAGAATCAGCCACATGCATTCCACGTAATCTTTGGCATATCCCCAGTCGCGGCGTGCATCCAGATTACCCAGATACAGTTTGTCTTGTTCACCTTGTGCGATACGTGCGGCAGCCAGGGAAATTTTACGGGTAACGAAAGTCTCGCCGCGACGTTCGCTCTCGTGGTTGAACAGAATACCGTTTACGGCAAACATACCGTAGCTTTCACGATAATTCTTGGTAATCCAGAAACCATATTGTTTGGCTACCCCATACGGAGAACGGGGATAGAACGGAGTTGTCTCTTTCTGTGGAACTTCCTGCACCTTACCGAACAATTCGGAAGTGGAAGCCTGATAGATGCGGGTTTTCTTTTCCAATCCCAGAATGCGTACAGCTTCGAGCATACGCAACGTACCGACAGCATCCGCCTCGGCTGTGTATTCCGGAACATCGAATGAAACTTTCACGTGGCTTTGAGCAGCGAGATTGTAGATTTCATCCGGTTGCACCTGTTGAATGATTCGGATTAACGAACTAGAATCTGTCATATCCCCATAATGCAGATTGATCGTGCGTTTCTGTTTCATGTCGCGTACCCACTCGTCAAAATACAAATGTTCAATACGTCCGGTATTGAACGAAGAAGAACGACGGAGAATACCGTGCACTTCATAACCTTTTTGCAATAGAAACTCGGCAAGATAAGAACCATCCTGCCCGGTAATGCCTGATATTAGGGCTTTTTTCATACGCTATTATTTAATAAATCAAAAATATGGGTGCAAATGTCGGTATTTTTTGTGACCCATGCAAGCCACATTCTATTTATTTTTCAGCATGGTTATTCAGCACAGTTTTTCCCATCATTTTGTCGATAATCAGTGCGATAGCTCCGTCACCGGTCACATTGCAGGCCGTCCCGAAACTATCCATAGCGATGTAAAGAGCAATCATCAATGCCTGTGCCGATTCATCGAAACCCAACATGGATTGCAAGATTCCCAAAGATGCCATGATGGCTCCGCCCGGAACTCCCGGTGCGGCTACCATCGTGATTCCCAGCATGAAGATAAAACCGGCAAAGAGTGGGAAGTCGAACGGCATTCCCTGCATCATCATCAGTGCCAGAGCACAGGCTACGATTTTCAGTGTACTTCCCGACAGATGGATTGTGGCGCACAACGGAATCACAAAACCGGCTATATCCGCCGAAACACCATTCTTTTTCGTCTGTTCCAGTGTCACGGGAATAGTGGCAGGCGATGATTGTGTGCCCAATGCCGTGAAATAGGCAGGCATCATCTTCCCCAATAGTTTGAACGGATTTTTGTGTACAAACAGCGCTGCGATAGAATACTGAAAGACCAGCAGGAAGATATGCAAAATGAAAATGACTCCGATAATCTTGATAAATACCATCAGAATGGAGTACACCTGTCCCGAATGAGTCATATTCAAGAAGATACCGAAGATATAAAGCGGAAGCAAGGGGAGAATTACCGCACTGATCATACGGACGATGATTGCCTGAAAATCCCGTGCTACGTTTTTCAGAGCATCGCTGTTCAGCGAAGCCAATCCCAATCCTAATGTGAAAGCGAGAACCAAAGCTGTCATTACGTTCATCAATGGAGGAATGGAAACGGAGAAATAAGGAAGAATTCCTTTTGCCTCGCTCACTTCCTCAAGCGGCACGCCCGGTTCAATCAATGACGGGAATACCGTGACTCCGGTGAAGTAAGAGAGGAACCCCGAGAACAGGGTGGCGAAATAAGCGATAAGAGCGGTGACGAGCAACATCTTTCCTGCGCCTTTACCGATGTCGGCAATAGCCACAGTGACCAATCCGACGATAATCAACGGAATGGAGAAATTAAGAAATTCACTGAAAATGCCGTTGAATGTTACAAATATCCGGACAAGAGGAGCCGGGAAAAAAGTGCCGATGGCGATACCTAGAATAATAGCAATAATAATGCGGGCTAATAAACCGATTTTGATTTTCTTCATCCTTGTTTCTATATAGTTAATTGCAAAAATAATATTTTAATCTAAATATAGCGAACAAATGTCTGTTTCAATTGTTACTATGGTAATCAATATTACAAAATATACAAGTTATGGCAAATCAGAATAAAACAGATATCGGACTTATAGGCTTTGTAATGGGCGAGAATCTTGCTTTGAACATGGAGAGTAAAGGATGGAATGTATTGGTTTATAACCGTACCGTTCCGGGAGTTGAAGAAGGAGTGGTGGATCGTTTCATGAACGGACGTGCGAAGGGCAAAAACATTGAAGGATTCACAGATATAAAGGACTTTGTAGATTCAATCGCTACTCCCCGTAAAATAATGATGATGGTTCGTGCCGGGAGTCCGGTAGACGAACTGATGGAACAGCTTTTTCCTCTGCTTTCACCCGGAGATATTCTTATCGATGGAGGTAACTCCAATTACGAAGATACCAACCGTCGTGTCAAACTGGCAGAGTCGAAAGGTTTTCTTTTCGTCGGCAGTGGTGTGTCCGGTGGTGAAGAGGGAGCTTTGAACGGAGCGTCTATTATGCCCGGTGGCTCGGAAAAAGCATGGCCGGAAGTGAAACCTATTCTTCAAAGCATTGCGGCGAAAGCGTCTGACGGCACTCCTTGTTGTCAGTGGGTAGGGCCTGCGGGATCCGGTCACTTTGTAAAGATGATCC
>OAWI01000415.1_pt1 | contig 12099 bp, 8 predicted proteins | sample 1476631 | NCBI WGS metagenome assembly OAWI01 (sample SAMEA2580171, study PRJEB22360) | human gut metagenome | biome: human gut; feature: human-associated habitat; material: faeces | place: Denmark | collected 2008/2010
GGGAAGAAATCCGTATCAGACAGTTTCTTCGCATTGTTACCCAGCAGGCGGGCTACTCCTTTAAGTCCTTCTTTCTCACCGACAACCATCAATTTATCGCCAAACTTCAAAGCGAGATCGGGAGATGGAGACAAATCAATACCGCTTCGACGGACACGGGTCACTGTACATCCAAAGTTTTTCTGTAAGTTCAAATCACCCAACTGCTTATTTATCATGTCCTTTTTGGTCAATAGTAAAGATTCTATTTCCTGCGTTTTATCCAAAGGCAACTCACCTTCTTCACGCTTGCCAATCAACACGGCAAGCTGATTCAACGACTCTTCGCTACCTACGGCTTGTATATAATCTCCTTCACGCAGCACCGTATGGGCCGTAGGGATGGATATTTCATCATTATGTTTCAGACGTGAAATGACAGCGCCCGTCATGGCGCGCGCATTTATCTGCATCAGAGTACGATTGAACACATGAGAATTGGTAACCCGATAAATGCAAGTAATCAGCTCCGGAAATTGTCCACGACGTTCTATCTCCAAGCGGCGGGCTTCTTTATCCAAATCTACCCGCATAATCTTAGGCAGCAGTTTGACAAACAGAATCACGCCGATCACTCCAAACGGATATGCGATACCGTAAGCGATGGACGCCAAAGGAGAATGGGTACTGTCGATAGCAACCGCCAGACCCGGAGTACTGGTCAGCGCACCGGCAATCAGACCGACAACGCTCGGTGTATCAATATCAAATGCGTACTTCAACCCGACTGCAGTCAAGCAGGCAGAACAAATAATAAGCATAGTAATAAGAATGAGCGTCTTTCCTTTACTACGGAAAGAATCGAAGAATCCGGGCCCCGCTTGAATACCGATGGTGAATATGAAGAGCACCAAACCGAAGTTTCCTAATTCTTTAGGAATAATAACACCATAATGCCCGAAAAGAAGGGCAATGAAAATAACTGCCGACACATCAAGAGATAATCCTCTGATCTTTATTCTTCCCAGCATAAACCCCAACGCGACTATCAGGAAAAGGGAGAAATAAGAGGAATGCAATAAGTCAGTAAACATAAAAATAAAGGTTAGTTAGTTAAGGGCGCGAAGGTACGGATTTTATTTAAGCCGTACAATATTCCTTCTCACAAGAAGCGACTTCCTCACTTTTAATACCTACATATAACTAAAGCTTGGTTATTTTTCATTTCTTTTAGGTATTTTCCATCCTTATAGTTCCCTATAACTTTGCAACCGAAAATTAAACAATCATTATCTATCAAAATTAACAGAGTATGAAAATCTTGAACTTTTGGATGGTTGCCTTTATGGCACTGTCACTCTCAACAACATTGACGTCTTGCAGCGATGACGACGAAAAGAAAGAAGAAACAGAGATGAAAACATTGACCGTTGACGCTACTGCTTATAATCAATGGGTATATGTAAATCTTAAAGATGGCAAAACCCAAACCGTAACTATGGAAGGAAGTGATGACGAATCTGCAGTTACCATTGACTGGCAGATTGCCATACATCGCTATACGGAAGTAAAAACCAATGGAGGCTCTGTTGTAAAAACAGATATGACGGATATGAGCAAGATGACTACAATTCCGACAGGCGGATATGCCGCAGATGAAAGTGAACAGAACATACTTGTCAGATTCGCTATGCCGCCAACAGATGATTGCTACGTGAAAAGCCACTGTAATACTACAATGGTATGGACCGAAGGTTCGGCTATGGCTGGAACATTGGCAACAACCAACAATGTGTTCGTTCTAAAATGTAAAGACGGGACATATGCAAAACTCCAGTTCACCGATTTTGCAAATGTGGATAATGTAAAAGGGCACGTCACGTTTAATTACGAGTATCCCATTAAATAACCAATCATGAAAAGAATCTTTATGATGTTATTGGGTGTCCTATCCACGTTGTATACGACAGCGGAGACGGGGTGCCTCTACGAAAACAATGAGAACGATAACGCTACTACGCGGTGTTTCAAAGGAGTTGTATTAGATGAAAACGGCACTCCCCTGCCCGGAGCATCCATCGTTGTAATAGGTACGACAATCGGTGCCGGCACTAATACACAAGGAGAGTTTACATTAAGTTTAAGAGATAAAGGGTTTCCTATCTTGCGGGCCAGTTTCATCGGGTATACTCCTGTGGAATACAAGATTCAAAACAATGAACACAATAACATTGTCATACGCCTGAAACCGACCCAAAGCTCATTGGAAGAGGTCGTCGTTACAGGTACACGGACAGAAAAACCGCTCAAAGATGCCCCGATACTAACCAGAGTGATCGGGCAAAAGGAAATCCAGGCTTTAAATCCTATGGATATAGAGACCCTTTTACAGTATGAGCTACCCGGTATACAATTCAATTACAATTCCATGAGTAAATTGCCGGAAATCACTTATCAAGGAATGAGTGGCGAATATTTATTATTCTTGGTTGACGGTGAACGTATAAGTGGTGAAGGTTCGGATCATAACCCCGATTTCAGCCGTTTCAATATAGATGATATTGAACGCATTGAAGTCGTCAAAGGAGCTCAATCCACTCTCTATGCTTCAAATGCTTTGGGTGCTGTGATCAATATTATCACGAAAAGCGCCAACAGACCTTTTACAGGAAATGTAAACGCACGTTATGGCAATAACAGTGGACAAAAATACACTGTTTCAGGTGGAACCAAACAAAACCGTTTTTCTTCTTTCACTACCATATCCCACAGAAGAAGAGATACATACACAATTTCTGATGACAAAGAAACAGAAAGAACAGTCATCAATCCGGACGGTTCAATCACCATCGATAAAAGTGCTAACAGCAGTACCATTCGGGGATATCAGATCTGGGATGCCTCGCAGAAGTTCGGTTATGCTTTTACCGACCAGTTTAGTGCGGAAATAAAAGGAACATATTATCGGAATAAACGCGATAATGCTACGGCTAATGCAAAAACCAATGATATATTTTCAAACTACTCGGTAAATGGTAAATTAAAATATTTGTTTAATGTCAATCACAGGTTGGATCTTTCCTACATCTTCGATAGTTATAGAAAGGATATAGACTATTTTGTAGCAGGATATACCAAAAAGAACTACGATAACTTCGTGCAAACAGCACGTTTGAACTATACCGGAAATTTCAACGGCCAACATACATTTACAGCAGGACTGGAAGCCAATCTTGAATATTTAAAACATTATATGTTTAAAGACAGTACCAATTATAACCAGCAATCATACGTGTTCTATGTGCAGGAAGACTGGAAAATCTCCGAGAAGTTCAATCTGATAGCGGGCATACGGACTGATTACCATTCCAAATACCACTTCCGTATGACTCCTAAACTATCGGTAATGTATCGGCCGGTAGAACTGTTAACCCTGCGTGTCGGCTATGCACAAGGCTATCGGACACCGACTTTAAAAGAACTGTATGAAGAATATGACATGGGAGGTCTAGGGATGTTTACCATTCATGGTGATGAAAATCTGAAAGCAGAGAACAGCCAGCAGTTTTCCCTGTCTGCCGAAATTAACAAAGACATCTTTTATGCCTCCATATCCGGCTATTACAATAAATTCAAGAATAAAATTACACTAGCTTATCTTGATAATATTGAAGACGGGAAAAGTATGCCGGACATGAAATACATGAATTCCGACAATGCTGAAAGTATAAGTATGGAAGCTATTGCACGAGTAAAAATGGATTGCGGACTGATGTTACAAGGTTCTTACGCATACGTCCATGAAAAAGAAGAATATAAAGGATACAATTTATCCATGACACGGCCTCATAGTTTAACATTCAATGCATCCTTTAACCGTAAATTCGGTAAAGTCAATACTTCCGTTTCACTGAACGGGCAGTGGAGTTCCAAATTACACACATACTCCTATTATTCCGTTGACAATACTATAACTGAATATAATTACTCTCCACGTACTATTTGCACCTTGAACACTAGTGCAAGTTTTCCTCGCGGTATCTCTGTGGGACTGGGTATAGACAATTTATTCAATTACAAAGATAAATCTGCCGATTATGGAATCCAGTTACCACAGCAAGGTATCGGCTTTATCGGAACTGTTTCAATTAATCTTGCCGATTTGTTCAGACTATAACGAGAGTTAAACTACATACAAAGCTAAAAATAAGAGAAATGAAAAAGAAAAGTAAAATCATCTTAGGTGTATGCATCGTTGCTGCAGCTCTGATAGGGATGTCCGTATGGAATACCTGGTTCAGTCCTACAAAGATTGCTTTCATCAACTTCCAGACCATACAACAGGGAAGTATATCGAAAGCCAACGACAATTCATCCATCAAACTCAGTGAAGTATCGCTCGACAACCTCGACCGTCTGACCGGTTACGACATGGTATTCATCAACGGAATGGGTCTGCGTATCGTCGAGGAACAACGTCAACAGATACAACAGGCTGCCGACAAAGGTATTCCTGTATATACTTCCATGGCTACCAACCCGGCCAACAACATTTGTAATCTGGACAGCGTACAACAGAATCTGATACGAGGTTATCTGACCAACGGAGGAAAGACCAACTACCGGAATATGCTGAATTATATCCGTAAAGCTATTGACGGTAAAATCTCTTCCATACCGGAAGTGGAAGACCCAGCAGAAAGACCCAGCGACATGCTCTATCACGCCGGACTCACCAACCCGGATGATGAACTGGAGTTCCTCACCGTGGCAGATTATGAGAAATTCATGAAGGACAACCGTCTTTATAAAGAAGGAGCACGTAAAATCATGATTACCGGACAAATGGCTGATGCCACCGGACTTATTGAGGCTCTTGAAAAAGAAGGTTACAATGTTTATCCGGTTCAGTCAATGACGAAATTCATGTCATTTATTGACGAAGTGCAGCCCGACGCAATCATCAACATGGCACACGGACGCATGGGAGACAAAATGGTGGATTATCTGAAAGCTAAGAATATCCTCTTGTTTGCTCCACTCACCATTAACAGCCTGGTAGATGAATGGGAGAAAGATCCGATGGGAATGGCAGGAGGATTTATGTCACAAAGTATCGTGACTCCGGAAATCGACGGTGCCATCCGTCCTTTCGCTCTCTTTGCACAATATGAGGATGAAGAAGGATTGCGCCATTCGTATGCAGTACCCGAACGCTTGAAGACTTTCGTATCCACAATCAATAATTATTTGAATCTGAATACTAAGCCGAACAGCGAGAAGAAGGTAGCTATCTACTATTATAAAGGTCCGGGGCAAAATGCATTGACCGCTGCCGGTATGGAGGTGGTTCCTTCCCTATACAATCTTCTGGTCCGCATGAAACAGGAAGGATACAACATATCCGGTCTGCCTGCAAATGCTGAAGAACTGGGTAAAATGATACAGGCTCAAGGCGCTGTGTTCAACTCTTACGCAGAGGGAGCCTTTAATGACTTTATGCAAAAAGGACATCCCGAACTTATCACCAAAGATCAATATGAAAGTTGGGTGAAAGAGTCACTCCGCCCTGAAAAATATCAGGAAGTGGTGGATGCTTTCGGCGAATTCCCCGGCAACTATATGGCGACTAACGACGGTAAATTGGGTATTGCCCGTCTGCAATTCGGGAATGTAGTCTTAATGCCACAAAATGCAGCCGGAAGTGGTGACAACTCCTTCCAAGTGATTCATGGCACTAATATGGCACCTCCTCATACCTATATTGCTTCCTATCTATGGATGCAACATGGTTTCAAGGCTGACGCACTGATCCATTTCGGTACACATGGAAGTCTTGAATTTACTCCCAGAAAACAAGTGGCATTGTGCAGCAACGACTGGCCGGATCGCCTGGTTGGAGCAGTTCCGCACTTCTATATCTACTCTATTGGTAATGTTGGTGAAGGAATGATGGCTAAACGCCGTTCGTATGCCACCATACAGTCGTACCTCACTCCTCCTTTCCTTGAAAGCAGTGTGCGTGGTATTTATCGGGAGCTGATGGAAAAAATCAAGATTTACAATAACTCTCACAAAGAGAATAAAGATCAGGAATCATTAGCTGTCAAAACGCTGACTGTGAAAATGGGAATTCACCGTGATTTAGGTTTGGACAGCATTGCCAACAAACCATATACGGAAGATGAAATCGCCCGTGTAGAAAACTTCGCAGAAGAACTGGCTACCGAGAAAATCACCGGACAACTCTACACAATGGGAGTTCCTTATGAAGCGGAACGGATCACTTCTTCCGTCTATGCAATGGCTACAGAACCTATCGCATACAGTCTGCTGGCTCTCGACAAGCAACGTGGTAAAGCGACAGATGCCGTTAGCAAGCACCGCAGCCTCTTTACACAACAGTACTTGACTCCTGCTCGCCATCTGGTAGAAAAGTTGCTCGCTAATCCTGCACTGGCCACAGATGAACTGATTTGTCGTACAGCCGGTATCACCGCACAGGAACTAGCCAAGGCTCGTCAAATAGAGGCAGACCGCAATGCTCCGAAAGGTATGATGGCAATAATGATGGCTATGGGAAAAGCTCGGAAAGAATACAGTAAAGAAGAAATCGAACTGACACTTGCCATCGCTGAAGTAGAGCGTACAATCAAGAATGTAGGCAACTACAAGAACGCACTTCTGACAAGTCCCGAAGAAGAGTTAAGCAGTCTGATGAATGCATTAAAAGGTGGATACACCGCTCCTACTCCCGGAGGTGATCCGATTGCTAATCCGAATGCTTTACCAACCGGACGTAATATGTATGCTATCAATGCCGAAGCAACTCCTACAGAATCCGCTTGGGAAAAAGGTATCGCTTTAGCCAAACAAACGATTGATACTTACAAGCAACGTCACAATGATTCAATCCCACGTAAAGTGAGTTATACTCTCTGGTCTTCCGAATTTATAGAAACCGGTGGGGCTACTATTGCTCAAGTACTGTATATGCTGGGAGTAGAACCTGTTCGTGACGCATTCGGTCGTGTCAGTGATCTAAAACTGATTCCTTCAGCCGAACTGGGACGTCCACGTATCGACGTAGTAGTTCAGACTTCCGGACAACTCCGTGATATCGCCGCTTCCCGCCTCTTCCTGATTAACCGTGCAGTAGAAATGGCTGCGGCAGCGGAAGACGACAAGTTTGAAAATCAGGTAGCCGCCAGTGTGGTAGAAGCTGAAAGAGTGTTGACCGAAAAAGGTGTCAGTCCGAAAAATGCCCGCGAAATGGCTTCTTTCCGAGTATTCGGAGGTGCTAATGGCATGTATGGTACAGGAATTCAGGGAATGGTGGAATCCGGCGACCGTTGGGAAAGTGAATCGGAAATCGCAGATACTTACCTCAACAATATGGGAGCCTTCTACGGTGACGAAAAACACTGGGAAGTCTTTCAGAAATTTGCCTTTGAAGCAGCATTGAACGGTACTGATGTTGTCGTTCAGCCCCGCCAAAGCAACACTTGGGGAGCATTGAGCCTCGACCACGTATATGAATTCATGGGAGGTATGAATCTTGCCGTACGCAATGTTACCGGTAAAGACCCGGACGCTTATCTTAGCGACTACCGGAACCGCAACAACATGAAAATGCAGGAACTTAAAGAAGCAGTCGGTGTAGAAAGCCGTACAACGATTCTGAATCCTACCTATATCAAAGAGAAAATGAAAGGCGGTGCTTCTGCAGCAAGCGAAGTTGCCCAGACTGTAACCAATACGTATGGCTGGAACGTGATGAAACCTGCCGCTATCGACAAGGAACTTTGGGATAATATATATGATGTATATGTCAAAGACGAATACAAACTGAATGTAAAAGACTTCTTTGAAAAACAGAATCCCGCAGCTTTACAGGAAGTGACTGCCGTTATGATGGAAACTGCCCGCAAAGGATATTGGAAAGCTTCTCCGGAACAACTCTCCAATATTGCCAAACTGCATACAGACCTTGTCAGACAATTCGGTCCTTCGGGCAGCGGATTTACCGGAGACAATGCCAAATTACAGCAGTTCATCGCCTCTCAAGTAGATGCGCAAACCGCAGCCAACTACAACAAGGAACTGAAACAAATGAAACAAGCCACCCTGGACGGAGAAGCGACCAAAGGAGGCATGGTATTGAAGAAACAATCGAGCGATGCCGTACAAGGGGCACAGGAAGAACAAAATTCTTTGAATGGAGGCCTTATCGCAGGTATTGTTCTGGTAGCATTTGTTGTCATGTTGCTAATACTTAAAAAGAAACGGAAAAAGTAATGTAATATGGAGTTAATCATTCACATATTAATGCTGTTTATCGTGATTAACTGCAGTTTCAAACTCAGTTTCTGGAAACTTTGGCAAACCGTAATATACAGCCTGATAGCCGGTCTTTTTGTAGCCGGCACCTGGCAGTATGCTATTCTCCAGTCAAAGGCACAGATTGCTGATTATCTGCAGAACACGGAAGCATTGCAAAACATGGCTATTATCATAACGCTTGAGTCAGCACTCTGCTTCGGCTATTGCGTGGCTTTCCTGCGCGGACTTTATGGTAAGAAGAATTTATGGTGGGCGGAATTACTTCGCTGGTATCCCAGCTTGTTGCTCTTCCCCGTATTATTCTACTATCTCACAGAAGCTATCTTCCGGTTACCTGGCGTAGACTTTTCAGTGACAGCCTGGTCACTTGCAGGAATAGTGGTTATCACTATCCCCTTGTTAAGCCGACTGATGAAGTATCTTGTACCCGAAGATGATCTCCGTTTGGAGGTTCATTTCCTCGTCAGCTTATTCATCTGTATCCTCGGATTACTGACCACAGTCAACGGAAAAACAACCTATGCTGCCACCGAGGAGGCACTCAACTGGAAAGCGATTATCTTGTCCATCGGTCTGTTCGTTGTCCTGTTTCTTATCGGATTCGCCTGGAACAAGCTAAAATGGCCTTTATTACAACGTAGAGAATTAAAAAAAAGAAGTAAAATCAATCAATAAAAAATATATATGGAACTCATTTCTAAATTATTATTCTGGGTAGCAAACAGTTTACTTATACCCGATATCATTATTTTGCTGTGCCTGTTCGTTCGTTCACTTATTTTGATCGGAGGCACCTACAACATGTACATGACCAAACGTAAAAATGACAAAGCACTGGACCAACTCATTAAAGATGCACGGATAGACGATCTGAAAGCAACTTTACCCGACAAAGACAATTCACTATATATGGGTTATCTCCGCGATCTGCTCTACCATCCGGCCAGTGCAGATTACTCTGACTTCTTGATAACAAAATTCGAGAATGAAGCAGAGAAAGATGTGTCTCTTTCTAAAATGCTGGCTAAGATAGGTCCGGTTCTCGGATTGATAGGAACATTGATTTCCATGAGTCCGGCACTTGTGGGACTTTCTACAGGAGATATCTCCGGAATGGCATATAATATGCAGGTAGTATTTGCAACGACTGTTGTAGGTTTGGTTATTAGTGCTGTGGGACTGATATCCATGCAGTTCAAACAACGTTGGTATGCCAAAGATGTCAACAACCTCGATTATGTATCAAGAGTATTAAACGAAACAACCGGAGAGTCCAATAATGAAAAGAAATAGAAGAGTCAGCAAATTCCTCAAAGAAGAGGATACAGACCCGCTAAGTGTAGTAGTAAACTTGTTCGACGTAGCGATGGTATTTGCCGTGGCATTGATGGTAGCAATGGTGATGCACATGAATATGACGGAAGTTTTCGGACAGGAAGATTTCACCATCGTGAAGAATCCTGGTAAGGAAAATATGGAAATCATCTCCAAGGAAGGAAAGAAAATCAATACCTACAAGCCTTCCGGTCAGAAAGAGGAGGATTCAGGAAAAAGAGGAAAAAAAGTGGGGATAGCCTACGAACTGGATAACGGTGAGATTATTTATGTTCCGGAATAAAAAACAAGCCATCGAAATGAGTCACTCATTCCGATGGCCTATCCCCTTTAAACACCTTTAAACAAAATGAAAATATGCCTCATATACTAACTAAACTAACTAACCCTCGAGGCATATTTTAAAGAGACTGTCGTATCAACCTCTTTTTATCATAGATAAGCTTTCGCTCTCTAATCTTATTTACGAGCTTCGGCAATATAACCGAGAGCTTCTTCGCATTTGGCAGTTACATAAGCCCAGTCTTCTGCTGCCACCTTATCTTTCGGGAACAGTTTAGAGCCCATGCCTACACAGAATACACCGGCTTTGATCCATGCAGTCAGGTTTTCCTTAGTAGGTTCTACCCCACCTGTTACCATCAGCTTAGACCATGGCATCGGAGCCATCAAGCCTTTTACAAAGTTAGTTCCATAAACATCACCCGGGAATACTTTGCAAAGATCGCAACCTACTTCCTGTGCAAAACCAACTTCCGATACAGAACCGCATCCCGGAGTGTAAGCAACCGAACGACGGTTACATACCTTAGCAATTTCAGGATTAAACAACGGACCTACTACGAAGTTAGCACCCAGCTGCAAGTACATAGCAGCAGTAGCCGGATCAACGATAGAACCGATACCGATTGCCATTTCAGGACATTCTTTTGCTGCGAACTTAACGATTTCAGCAAATACTTCTTGTGCGAAGTCACCACGGTTTGTAAATTCAAAAGCACGAACACCACCGTCATAACAAGCCTTTACTACTTTCTTTGCAACTTCTGCATCTTTGTGATAGAATACAGGAACCATTCCTGTAGAGCCGATCTTATTCAATACGGCTATTTTATCGAATTTTGCCATCTTAATTTCTTATTTTAAATGAATTGGTTTTTCAAACTCTCAACTCTCCATTCTCAACTCTCAACTTATTTACCTCTGTACGCGACCGCTTGCGTCACCACCAGCCAATGCTTCTACTTCTTCAACAGAAACAAGATTGAAGTCACCATTGATAGTATGCTTCAAAGCAGATGCGGCAACTGCAAATTCAAGGGCAGCACCCTGATTAGGTTTAGTCATCAAACCATGGATAATACCACCGGAGAAAGAGTCACCACCACCTACACGGTCAATAATCGGATCGATATCATAACGTTTTGAAGTATAGAATTCTTCACCGTTGTAGATCATAGCTTTCCAACCGTTGTGAGTAGCAGAGAAAGATTCGCGCAAAGTAGAAACTACATATTTGAATCCGAATTCTTTCATCATTTGCTGGAAGATACCCTTGTAACCTTCAGCATCTGTGTGACCAGCTTCAACGTCAGCATCCGGTTTGAAGCCCAGACAAAGTTCTGCATCTTCTTCGTTACCGATACATACGTCTACAAACTGCATCAACGGTTTCATGATAGACTGTGCTTTTTCTTTCGTCCACAGTTTCTTACGGAAATTCAAGTCAACAGAAACAGTTACACCGTGACGTTTTGCAGCTTCACAAGCCAGACGAGTCAACTCGGCAGCCTTGTCAGAAATAGCCGGAGTGATACCAGACCAGTGGAACCAGTCAGCACCTTCCATGATTGCATCAAAGTCGAAATCAGCAGCGTCGGCTTCAGCAATAGCAGAGTGAGCACGGTCATAAATAACCTTGCTAGGACGCATAGAAGCACCTGTTTCCAAGTAGTAGATACCTACACGGTCGCCACCACGAGCAATAAAGTCTGTCTTTACGCCATATTTACGCAATGCGTTAACAGCAGACTGTCCAATTTCGTGTTTAGGTAATTTAGTTACGAAATAGGCATCATGTCCGTAGTTGGCACAGCTTACTGCAACGTTAGCTTCACCACCACCATATACTACATCAAAAGAATCAGATTGAACAAAACGAGTATTGCCCGGAGTTGATAATCTAAGCATGATTTCGCCTAATGTAACGACTTTCTTTCCCATAATCTTATGTTTTAAATTCTAAGTTATTAATATTATGAACTTTCAATTTATCATTTTACGCCTATTTCTAGGGGTAACACACTGATTATTTGTCTGTTAATCTATTATAAGGTCAACATCACATATCTTTCGTGTGCGGGCACAAAGATACAACAATTTTCGTAATTACAAAAATTGTTATATATTTGTATCGAAAATATTAAGATTATTATTGTGTGC
>OAWI01000417.1_pt1 | contig 11976 bp, 12 predicted proteins | sample 1476631 | NCBI WGS metagenome assembly OAWI01 (sample SAMEA2580171, study PRJEB22360) | human gut metagenome | biome: human gut; feature: human-associated habitat; material: faeces | place: Denmark | collected 2008/2010
CAGCTCGTCGGGTCCCACGACTGGCCGTGGCCGCGGCTGGCGGCGACGGCCGCCTCGATCTCGCGGTCGAGGGCGTGACGCTGGTAGTTCAGCCTCCGCAGCTCGCGGGACGGGTCGTAGCGCGGGTCGAGCGTCGGGTCGCCCGGCGCCGGCTCGTCCATGGCCTCCATCTCGGCCGCGACCTCGTATCCGTACTCGGCCAGCGCGTCGCGTTCGGCCTTGGGAAGATCCTCGAACCTCATCGCAGTCCCTCCTTTCGCAGGTAGCCCTTGCGGGCCTTCATCGCATGCACGATCAGCTCCACGTCGTATCCGGCGCGGGACGCCGTGCCTATCTCGTACCACACCGCGCCGGAGACCCCCGGCCCGACGTACATGTACGTCGGAGGGTCCCGGTCGTAGTTGATGTCCACCGGTCCGCGGGCCTCGCGCCACGCGTGCAGGATGTCGTTCTCGGACACCCCGTGCTTGAACGCCGAAGGCAGGATCAGCGGCTCGTCGTCCTTGTTTGCTTTTCTCACAATACAATTATAGTTGGCAACAAACATTGGTGTCAAGTGGTGTTCGTGATCCACTGTCGTTTGACCATGGCATATATGGTTCTTATATGGGAATCATTGTATATTTACATGCTTCTGGACGATGCCGGTCTGGTCCCGCTCTTCCCGCGCCGTTGATGTCCGCCACGGATAAGCGGATAAGCATGTACATACATGCTTATCCGCTTTTCTTGTTCTTGTAGACATCGTGTCCCGTCCGTCCGTCGCGCGGACGTGAGGATTGGGTCGTTGGCGGTGGCCGTGTGTGGCGGTCTTGCGGAAGGAGCGGATCATGGATGATCTTTCGTTGAGGGTCTATCTGGAGAACGGGTCGGATGCCATGCGTGGCGGATGGTTGGAGCTGCCGGTCGTGCCGGAGCGTCTGGACGCGTTCATGCGTGGCGTGGTCGGTGTGGATGATGGCGGCGGGTACGCGGTCGTGGATCATGAGCCGGGCTGGTTCGGGGATGTGCTGGGATCCGACCTGGAGTCGTTCTCCGTGTCGTCGTTGAATCTGGCGGCGCGCTGCGTGGCGCATGCGCGCGACCTGGCGGTGGCGGATAGCGTGGACGGGGACGTGTTCCTGGACATGCTGGCGACGGCCGCGGAGTCCGAGGACGTCCGGTTCCCGTCAGGGATCGCTGCGTTGGCGGCGCGCGCCGGGGACGTGGCCGAATTCTGGACGGAGTATTCGCTGCCGGATTCATGGCGCGCGGGCAATTCCTCTCCGGATGAGCTGTACGGCGCGCATGTCGCGTACGGGCTGATGGGCGACGACGCGTATTCGAGCCTGTCGTACTGCATGGATCTGGAGAGGCTGGGTCGCGACGAGGCGTCGAACGCGGGCGTGACGCCGGGGGCGTCGGGCTTCGTGTCCGATCACGAGCCGCTGGCGCCTTCCGGTCCGGTTCCGGACGGGGCGCTCGACGCGTTGGAGGCGTTCGCCTCCGGGTGGAGGCCGCCGTCCGCGGAGTACCGCCCGTTCGACATCGCCGACATCGTGTGTGAGGGCGAGACCGTGGCCGACTACACGTTGGAGGGCGACGGGACGAATTGGGGCGCTCCGGTCTACCAGTGCGTCGTGGATGATGGCTTCGACGCCGGATCGGACGTGTTCGGCGTGGATGTGCTCTCCGCGTTGGAGGACACGTTGCGGCGCATCCGTTCGGCGCGTGCCGGCATGGGCGATTTCGACGAGGTCGCGCGCGAGGTGATGGGTGTGGAGCAGTTCAGGCCCGAGATGTACGACGACGATTACGGTTCGGTGGCGCTCGACCTGGGTTATGTGCTTCCCTCGCTGATGGCGTCGTTCGAGCCGCGGCCGGCGGCCGCCTCCGCGCCGGACGGCGCGGACCCCACGCTGCTCGCCGATGATTCCGCCGCGTCGTCGCGGCTCGTGTGATCGTCCCGCGTCCTCGGACGCGGCCGTCGCGTGGTCTTTCCATCAGTCGTTCGCCTGTTCTCCGGATGGGGAGGGTCGGAACGTCCGACGGGCCGTGTCGCGGCGGCGGTTGCAAGCCGGGGGCCGGCGGGCGTTCCGTCCCTCCCCATCCTCCGTCCCCGCCTGCGGGGGGGGGAGTCCGGCCGGGTTCCGGGCGTGGCGGACGTGGGGGTGCGGGGGAGCCGGTGGCTCTCCTGCCGTGGTTCGCTCGTGTTTTTCCGTTCCGGCGGTAGGGGGTGGAGGGTGCGTGTCGCGTTCCTCCGCCCCCCTGTCGTCGTGTGGTCTGGTCTTCTAGCGGGTAGGCGCTTCGCGCGCTTTCGCGCATGATGTCGGCGGTTTTGAGCTGGTAGAGGTCGTGGCTCTCGAAATGGCGCCACATGTGGCTCGCCCATTCGAGGGCTGGTATGAGTCTGTGGGCGGTGGTCTCGTCCCATCGGGCGAAGGTGCGCAGCTCGATGGTGTTCTCGTGACATCCGTTGACGGCGGTGTGCTTGCCGTCGTAGTCGCCGTGGATTAGCTCGCACCATCGGTTGTTGGAGGTGTGGCGCATGTTGAGGTTGCGTGCCTGCTGGTCGGACAGTCCCTTGAGCGCCCAGTACCAGCGGCTGGGGGTCTGGCGGCTCGTGCGGCGCAGGTGCATGTGCCCGCCAGCCTTGTCGGGTTCCCTTGATTCGGTGTGGATTCCGCGCACGAGTCCGTAGATGGCGTCGAAGTCCTCGCGGGTGAGGATTCGCGTCTGGTATTCGCGTCCCTCGTCGTCGAGGCTCAAATCGGTGCACCAGCCCGCGATGAGCGGGCTTTCCTTGAGTCGGCTCTGGCCGTGCGCGCCGTTGATTTCGATTTCGAGCCCGATGGTGAGCATGTGCTTGTGTTCCTGCATTTTGAGCCAGCACGGGCTGTCGACGTAGTAGGGTTCCTGCCGTCTGCTGTTCCAGCAGTCGGAGCAGTAGGCGTAGTCGCCGTCGAGGTCGTACACGCATTCGTAGCAGAGCGCGCAGTCGCAGTCCTCGCACCTGTATTCGCAGTCGGAGCAGAGCGGGTCGTCGCAGACGTCGCAGCGGACTGCGCAGTCGGAGCACAGCAGCATTCTCCCGCACGCGCTGCAGGGGAGCGCGCAGTCGTGGCAGAGGGTTTCCGCGCATTGGCATTCCTCGTAGCATCCGTGGCACAGGCCGACGCCGCAGTCGTGGCATGTTTCGACGCAGCTCTCGCACAGCGTGACGTGGCATGCCGCGCATTGGTGCGTGTCCCGCGCGGGCGTCTCGCCGCCGCACTCCGCGCACTTGCCGGTGGTCGCCTCGTTTTCCTTGTCGTTGTCGTTCATGGTCTTTCCCTTCCATGGTTCGGACGGTTCCCCCGTCCGTGGGTCGTCCTGTTCTTCGGACGCATGACGGTGGGGCACCTGGTCCGGAGCCCGCCTGCGGGCGGCGTTGCGCAAGGCGCGTGGACGGCATGGGCATCCGGAGGCCCGTGGTATACACCACGGGACGATGGTTGCCCGTGCCGGACGCGCGGATCCTTGCGAAGCGCCGGGCCGGGTGGCACGCTGGCATGCGCCCGACCTCATGTCCTCGTTCCGGTCTTCGGGGATCGCCGGTCGTGCCGGTCCGTTCGTCGTTCGTCCGTTTTCCGGGTGGGGGAGGGGATTCGGGGCCAAGAGGGAAGGCCGTGCCTTCCCGGTTTTCGCATGGTTTTTATCTGGGGAGGTTCGCATGGCGGAGGTCGTGGACGGGTTGACGTGGACGAGGTCGAAGCCGGATCTGCGCATGTACCGCGAGATGTTCGGCATGTCCACGGCGGAGTTCGGCCGTCTGGCGGCGGTGGACGGCAGGACGGTGAGGGCCTGGGAGAACCCGCGGGAGTGGGTTCCCGACAGGACCGCGTGGATGGCGGCGGAGTCGTTGTGGCGGGATGCGGAGCGCATGGCGTCCGGACTGGTTCCGGAGGCGGGCGAGGGTCCCGTGGTCCTGCCGTATGGCTCCGGCGCGTCGACGCCCGCGTGCGTCGCGTCGAGGATCGCGGCGGGACGCCTGTCCGCGGCGGGACGGCCGTGGGACGCGTCGTTCCCGCGGCCGGATGGACCGGACTGCGGGAAGGCGCGGTTCCGTCTGATGACGGACATGCTCCACCTGGGCGGCGAGAAGGGTTCGGTCCTGTTCGGCGTGACCAGGCAGACGGTGTTCGCGTGGAGACATCCGCGTATGCGCGATTCGGTCCCGTCGCCCGCCGCGTTCGATGCGGTCGGCGAGCGGTGGTCGGCGATGGTGGCGCGCGCGTCGGAGCTGGCGGGCATGATGTCGGTCGCGGCGGACCGCGCCGCGGCCGACGGACGACGGCGGATGGCGCCGCCGTTGACGTTCTACCGTCTGCGTTCGGACTGGGAGGCGTGGCATGGGCCGGACGACGGCGGATGGCGCAGCGAGGACTGTTCGGTGTGGCTGGCGGCGGTGCTGCTGCACGACATGGGGCTGGAGCCGAGCGTCGTGTACGCGGAGGCGGATCCGGAGGCCATGTTCTGACCGCCGTGGTTTCCGTGGGGCGGGCGGATAAGCATGTGCTTACATGCTTATCCGCTTTTCTCGTTCTTGTAGACATCGTGTCCCGTCCGTCCATCCGGCCGATTCGATGATGGCTTCCATGGATGGGCGTCCGCCGCGCGGGGGAAAGGTTCCCGCGCGGCGGCGTCCCCGATGGAAGGAGCCGTCATGGCGCAGGAGGACAGTCGGCAGGAGGGTCGTCGCGCGGAGCGCTGGGCGCGCGTGAACTTCCCCAACAAGTTCGTGCATCCGCACGAGTACACGGCCAGGGACGGGCGCGTGTTCGACAAGATGTTCGTCTCGATCCCGCCGGGCGTGACGCTCAACGGCGTCGATCTGGGCGGATACGCGTTCGACCATTTCGCGAAGCCCCGCGAGATAGAGCAGAAGGCCAATGGCCGTCCGGTCGCGATCAACTTCCGTCCCGGCGAGCCGGTGCGCCTGTTCAGGGGCGTCGGCCCGGAGCGGCGCACGTTGGAGATCTCGAACCCGTGGGATCTGTGCCGTGCGGTGAAGGCGCACAACGACGAGTACGCGAGGTCGCGCCAGGAGGCGGCCGCCATGTCCGCGGAGGCGTCGCAGGCGAGGGGCGCCGCCGGGGGCGCGGACGAGTTCGACACGTTCGGCGAGCCGGCCGACGTCCAGGACGGCTACCTGCCGGGAGACCCGGCCGACCCGACCACGATGCTCGACCCGTCCTCCGGCATGGGCGCCACGCTGTGAGGAGGGACGCCATGAGCGATTACATCGACGACCGCATCGAAGGGAACTTCGTCTTCCTGGCGGTCCGCGCGACGGACGGATCCGGACGCAGGGCCGGAGTGGATCTGCCCATGGATCCGGACGAACTCGCCAGATTCGAGGGCGAGCAGGGCCTCATGGCCCCGTCGGACTACAGGATCGACGGGTACTCGAAGGACGGGATCGTCGGACGCATGGGATTCGCGCCGTTCCGCGACGACTCCCCGCTGGAGGACGTCAACCTCCTGTGCCGCGCGGTGGACGCCGCGTCGCGTTCGGATCCGCACGCCGCCGACAAGGTCGCGGCCTGGGCCGAATGCTGGGAGGTGGACGATCCGCGGGTCCTCGCGGGCGTCGCGGTGCGTTCCGCGGACATCCCGATCCACCGGTATTCCCGTCCACGGGGGATGGACGACCTGCAATGGCGGGGCCTCGACCCCCTGGGCCGTCTCGGCGCCTCCATGTCGGAGGAACGGGGATTGTACGGGGCGCTCCGTTCCGGCGGCGTCGCGGACTCGTTCGACTACGCTGGCTACGCGTACGCCGCCCGGGAGGACGACGACCGGCAGATGTGGTGCTCCGACGACGGGCACATCGTCGACTCCGACCTGCCGAACATGCCTCCCCTGTCCGCGCGCGGTCTCGAGGACGCCGTTGCGGCCCTCGAGACCGGAGCGGCCGTCATGGATCCGGCCGACCCGACGAACATGGCCGTGACGGCGGCGGAATCCGGACGGGCCCTATGAGCGGCAAAGGGGAATGGGTGAACCTCAGGTTCCCTAACGCGTTCGCGCATCCGTTCTCGTTCCAGGGCCGCGACGGAGGAACCCGGGAACGCATGCTCGTCACCATCCCCAAGGGCGTCGTCCTCGGGGACGGGCGCGACGTCGGCGGATGGAACCTGAGCGTGCGCGCGACCCCGTGGGCCCTGGCCCAGAAGCGCGCGGGCCGTCCGGTGAGCATCGGTCTTCGCGTCGGCCGATCTGTCGAACTGTTCAAAGGCCGCGGCCCCAGGCGGGTCACGCTCCGCCTGGACGGTCCGGAGGGCCTGCGCTCCGCCCTGGACGAGCATCGGAACGTGATGTCCGCCCGGGTGGCCGTCCCGGCCGACCCGGGCCGCGGATGCAGAGGCAGCCTGGATGACGCGGCGCCACCGATGGACGGGCCCGCCGGCGACGAAGGCATGCTTCTGTTCAACGACCTCGCGTTCGACAGTGGCTTCGTGGCGAGGATGGACACGCTCGCGTCCCGGTTCGCCGACGACTTCGCCCACGGCCGTTACGATGCCGGGACCGCCCTGCGCGAGACCCGGTCCCTCGTCGCGGAGGCGACCATGCTCATGGAGACGGTGACCGGCGCGTCATATGGCGCCGGGGCGGCCGACTGCGCCGCGAGTCTCGCGCTGTCCGCGGTGACCGACGCGGTCAACGGATATGTCGACGATCTCGTGGATCGGAACGACTGCGATCCGCGGGTCGCGGCCGCGAACCACGCGGAACGCTCCGCGGATCCCCATGCGCGGCCCGGTACGCTGCCGTGCCTGCGCATGTTCACCACCGCGTACGGCAAGACAGATGAGACCAACGTGTTCGGGGACGGCGCGCCGGTCGAGGGCATGGAGTCGTCGTCCATGCAGCTGACGAGATAGGCAGGAGGATTGCGATGGCTGGTTTCACCATTCCCCGGGCGTTCGTTTCCATGGATCCGTGGTCGGGCACGCTGCTCGTCGGCATGCCCCGCGGCGTCACGCTGCCTGACGGGCGCGACGTCGGCGGCTACAGTCTGCGAAAATATGCCGACGAGAGGGAAAAGACCGACTGGCGTGGCGAAGAGGCCATCCGCGTCACGCTGGACGATGGCTTCCCGGCGCGTCTCCAGCGCGGCCGCGGCGACGACGTCGAGGCGGTGTTCGTGGACGCGTCCGTGCTCGCCGATGCGGTGAAGACGCGTCTGGACTCCGCGTTGCGCGCCGCCGAGGACATGGACTGGACGCCCGACTTCGGCTTCGACGTCGAGGATTCCGTGAGGCTCGACCGCTGTCCGGAATGCTTCGATCCGGATCGGATCGACCGGAGCGCCGGCCTGCACGCGTATTACGAGACGGAGGACGGCGGGTGGCTGCGGCTGACGTCCCGCTCCTGGTTCGATCCGAACCTCGGCGATTTCGACCAGGTGTGCGTCGACTACGTGTCCGCGGCGGGAGTGATGGTGTCCGTGAAGGACACCTCGTGCCTTGGTTCGGAGGAACCTCCCGCGCGGATCCGGATGAAGGTCTCCGATCTCGTCGAAAGGGCCGGCGGAAGCGTGCGCGGGGGTTTCGATCCGACGAACATGGCCGATCCGACGAACATGGCCGGCGCGTCCGATGAGGGGTCCTTCGCCCTATGAGACGCTTCAATCCCGGAAATTTCTACTGCGGCACCACCGCTGAATGGACGTCGTGTCCGCGGCCGGTGCGGCATCCCGACCACATGTCGGGCTCGGGATCGGACTACTGGTACGGCGAATCCGGCGTGGTCCGTTACTCCGATCATTGGGGAAGCGAGGTCGCGTCCTGCGACTGGTATCTTGACGGTGTCGCGCGGTGCAGCTTCGACGACCATGACGGATGGAGGTGCGGCTTCGCCCCCTGGACGGAATTCGAGCTCAAAACGTTCGAGGTGACCGTCTACCATCCCGACCTTCTGCCTTCCGAATCCGCCGCCGCGCTCGGCGATCCCGTGCGCTCGGGCGTTGCCCCGGCATGGCGGCCTGGCATGGCCGATATACCGTACGCGTCGTATCGAGTCCGGCCGGACATGATAGTCGACGGATGCGTCGTGGTCGCCGGCACGTATGGGGATTGCGGGACGCCGTTCGACGGGCGGTGCCTCATGTCCGTGGACGTCTCCGACTGGACCGAGGAAGAACGGGCCGCCTGGACGGAGGCCTTCCCCGCGGATCCGGTCTTCCCGTCACTCCCGGACATGTTCGGCGATGACTATGGAAGATGCCGTTAAGCCGACGTATCCCCGCATCCGTATTTGCCTACATACATATGTATGTATATGTGTATTTCCGTATTCGGGTACATACGCCCATGATTATCCGGTTGCTCCCACTTCCTCTTCGCCCTCAAGCTCGTCCAGCCTTCTCCGGAGCTTGGCGACGGTCTGCCGCAGCTGGTCGATCTCCTCCTCCTTCTGGGCTATCTGCGCCTTGATGCCGGCCGGCTCCTCGGCGGGGAGATATTCGAGCGCCAGCCTTTCCACGACATCGCGCCTGTGCCTCGGCACCACGCGTTGGTAGCATCGGACGGCCACGTCCACGTCCACATGGCCGAGCTCGTCCATGGTCTCGCGCAGCGTGCCGCCTTGGATCATGAACATCGTCGCGTGCGTCGCGCGCAGGGAATGGAACGTCACGTCCTCGCGGTCGATTCTTTTCCTCGCCGTGCGGAACTGCCGTTGGATCGTCGTCGGGTTCAGGACCCGTTCCGGATGTCTGGGCGCGTGGAAGAGCATCGTGTCGGGATTCCTGTCGGGGCAGAACCTGTCGATGTGCTCCCTGATGAGACGGCAGACCGGGGCGGGGATGGGCACGACGCGCCGGCTTTCCGGGGTCTTCGTCTCGTCGAGCCGGTATGCGCCCAGGTCGTCCGGACCCTGCGTCACGGAATGGCGCACGTAGAGGAGCCCGTGTTCGAGGTCGATGTCCCTGAGTTGCAGTCCGCAGACCTCTCCGATGCGCAGCCCTCCCACCAGGAGCGCGAGATGGACCGACAGGCGGTCGTATTCCGGGAAGCCCTCGACCAGCGCGTCGATCTCCTGTTTGGTCATCGGCGCCTGATCGCGTCTTTTGGACTGTCTCTTCCTCATGACGAGATTGCATGGATTCGAGGACAACAGCGGCGGACCTCCGTCCGGCTGCCGCCCGGTCGCGGCCCTCATCACGCGCTTGAGCAGCCAGACCGCGTGCTCAAGCGCGGAGGGACGCACCTCGTCGCACGCCCTCGCGTACCATTCATTGACGAATTCCTCCGTGATGTCGCGCATGGGAGTCCCGCCGAACCAGGGGATGAGTTTGTCCAATGCCGCCTTCTGGATCCGCTTGCTTCTGCCGCTCAGCTCCGAGCCGTCCCTCTTCCGCAGGTCGGCGACGTACCTCGTCGCGTATGAGGAGAACAGGACCTTGCCTTGCATCGTCCTTGCCGACGGGTGCGTCCACTTGCGGATCCCTTTTTTATGGTCGATGACGAGCGCGTGCTCCTCGTCAAGCCAGCGGTACGCCTCGGCCTGGAATTCCAAACCGAATCGGCGGTAGATTCTTTGCCTGGGATTGACGGGACTCTGGTATCGGGCCTGCCAGGAGACGATGCTTCCGTCCGCGTCCTTGCAGGCGACGACGCATCCCCATTTCCGTCTTTTCCTGTCTCCATTGGCCATCGGTCATTTTGTCTTTCTCTATTTCCTGAAAACCATTAGAAGAAAGAGTAATTGCCTACGCCGGAGATTCTTGGATAAGGTGCCACTCTGCGCCCTCGGGGATTCTATTTTTCGGGAAAATCGGGATTGTTCAGTGCCCTTGGAGCGGTTTTGATTGGAATCTCAACGATCTTCAGTGATTTGTTTCCGGACGTCGCATCCCAGAGAAGAAACATCACGCGCATGTCACCTTCGGAGGTGCGCATGATGATGGTAGTCATAATCCTAAGTGTCTCATGGGCTTGAGACCGGGTGGGAATGCTGTGGCTCTTGCTTATCGTGCGTATGAGCCGCAAGCGCTATGCCAACACTTGCGGCTCACATTATAGATAAAACTAGTCCGGCTTTACCAGACAGATTTGGTTATCTAATTATTGTTATTACTCTTTATGGGAGGATAGCCATAATATACGGAACCGTAATGCGGTGAAGAAGTATTGTACTTTAACAACGTGTATGATTCTGCCTCGCCAACTTTTGTAATACTTTTTGCTAGACTGACTGGTGTATTGATGGCTCCAGCGTCAACTTTACTGCTGCCACTAGCAATTGAATTCCAAATTTTTGAAGCGAAAGTAGAACAGTTGTTAAGATAGCCCCATTTATCGTTATTTTTAATATTAGAATTCACTGTATTTAAATCAATTTGCCTTAAGGGTAATTGAATGGAAACATTCTGAAGATTAATACCATTGGAATTAAGCTTCGAATCAAGATTGAGCCACAGACCCTTATGTTCTCTACTGACATCTACAGATTCATCCCAAGTGCTTGCTGTTATAGATTTACCATCAGCAACGTTAATCCCAGCAATGTTTGCCGTAGAACCAGACAGGTTTGTGATCATAAGCCAAGAATGACCGAGATTCGTGAAACTAGATGATGAGCCGGATCCTGTAGTGGAATAAATCCGCAGTAAAGCTACAGCCTCTGCAGCGCGCGTTTTGTAATTAGCGCCCCGAGAAGGAGATGAGATAATTCTCAGATCTTCGTTATCTGTGGCTTTCTCGAGATCTTCCAGAGAAGCATTAGACGGAAAGCTAGATAGGATAGGACTCCTATAGGGAGTTTCGATAGATTCTGCTGCCGACGCATTTACTGTCACAGTTCCAGCCAATATTACAGATACTAGAGCAGTGACAATTTGTTTGAGTTTCTTCATTTATTTCTCTTTTTTGTCAGAAATAAAATAGTTTCGACAGCACCAGCAGCGACAAGGAAGGGAACCGCTCGTAAAAAATAAAGATATGAAGGAAAGCTAGACACGTATTCTGGATGCAGGTAGTCAAAAATAAAGCCGCTTACTGTGCGTAGGAGTCCGGCACACACTAGGAGACCTGCAAGAATGTGGCAAATTCGGCGCATATTGACTCGATTCTCGAACTGCGGAGGAATGAGCCCTATTGTAACTTGCTGGAGAGGCCAGGCTCAGTTCAAGGAACAGAAAAAGTGATATGAGCTGATTTTTGTTCCGCATTCCCCTAACTCGATGGGAGATGATGGGATTATGGCAAAGGGCACTTGATACGCGGGCGAGTTCAAGGTGAAGGCAGTCCGGTTGCGTGGGCCGCGTGTCGTTCTGCCTGTTGTCCGACGCGGAGGCGTACTGCCGGGCGAATGCTTCTGGGCGCCACCCATGCGGAACATCATGAAACCACAGGGGGGATTGCACTTTTCCACGCCGGTCGGCGAAGACGTTGAGCGCCGGCAGAACGGTGGAATGTCACCGGATTATTCTTGGGTGCCTGTAGGTGCCTCGTGGAAGACGAGGGTAATCGGCAGGTTTCCCAAAAATTGAAAGCCTTGGAACAAAGCCAAAAACAGCTGACCACGATTATCATCGGAGGTGCGCATGATGATGGTAGTCATGGTCCCAAGTGTCTCATGGGCTTGAGACCGGCGATGGTGCGATTGCGGGAATGGCGCAGAGAGCCGTGGGCTGGCCGCGGCCGATAGCCGGGCTATAACGTGGAACGTCATACGAATTGGCTCACTATGATCAGCGCACCAGCAGCGACAACCATGGGTGGCTCCTGCTCTGTATTTTGATGCTCCTATACATTGTCAAGCGTTTGGACCCGTTGTTTGGGTTCGGGCAGGTTCTGTGCTCCGCGTTCGATTTCGCTGATGCGGCTCGACGGCACGGTCGGCGACTCATACGACAACGCCATGGCCGAATCCGCCGACGGTGCATACGAGACCGAGCTGGTGTGGCGGCGCGAGGCGATACCCCGCCCCACCGAGCCAAACGGGCTG
>OAWI01000424.1_pt1 | contig 11770 bp, 10 predicted proteins | sample 1476631 | NCBI WGS metagenome assembly OAWI01 (sample SAMEA2580171, study PRJEB22360) | human gut metagenome | biome: human gut; feature: human-associated habitat; material: faeces | place: Denmark | collected 2008/2010
AAAATCCTCCAAAGGCTGGCGAATAGATTATTGTATGACCAGGGAGCCGGTACGCCGATGGCTGAAGAGTGCGCGGATTCTGAATGAGGCGGTGCATTCCGATCATTGTCCGATGGTGTTGGAGATTGACCGTTGAGTTTTTAGGGTCGGGATGAATATAATAAAAAGACAATAATATGGAAGATAGAGTACAAAAAGCAGTAGAGCTTTTTAAAAGCGGATACAATTGTTCACAGTCCGTAGTGGCAGCTTTTGCAGATATGTACGGATTCACGCAGGAACAGGCTCTGCGCATGGGGGCATCCTTTGGTGGAGGAATAGGCCGGATGCGCGAAACTTGTGGTGCTGCTTGCGGTATGTTCTTGGTGGCAGGACTCGAAACCGGAGCTACGGAAGCGACAGACCGCGAGGGAAAGGCGGCAAATTATGCAGTTGTCCAGGAATTGGCTGCTGAGTTTAAAAAACGCAACGGGTCGCTGATTTGTGGCGAATTGTTGGGATTGAAGAAAAAAGAACTGGTCTCAAATGTTCCGGAAGAACGTACTGCTCAATATTATAGCAAACGTCCTTGTGCGAAAATGGTGGAAGAAGCGGCGAGAATCTGGTCTGAATATCTCGAAAACCATCCCAAATAAGGGAAAAAAGCCATTATTCTTACAAAATCAATAAAAAAAACTTCAATAAAGTGTTCTATAACATAAAAATAGCTATCTTTGTCCCCGAAATAAAATCTGAAAGTCTTTCAAGACCGGATGATTTAAAGCATGTCTAACTAAAATTTCAAAGCAAATGTTGAAAGAAAAAGCAGGTGTGATTGCAGGTACTATCTGGAATGCACTGAATGAAACAGAAGGAATGACTGCCAAGCAATTGAAGAAAGCAACTAAATTGGTTGACAAAGATTTGTTCCTCGGACTTGGCTGGTTATTGAGAGAAGACAAAGTCTCTGTGGAAGATGTTGAAGGTGAACTCTTCATCAAATTGATCTAAGCGAGTAACTCACTTAAGCAATAAAAAAATGCGTTGGTACATTATCATAATGTTATCAACGCATTTTTTTATATTCCGCCATTTACGTATCTTTGCACACCGAAAAAGACAAAATAATAAGAATTCAGAATGAAGAATATTCGAAATTTCTGCATTATAGCCCACATTGATCATGGTAAGTCAACTCTGGCCGACCGTTTGTTGGAGTATACCAACACTATTCAGGTGACTTCAGGGCAGATGCTTGACGACATGGACTTGGAGAAGGAGAGAGGTATCACAATCAAGAGCCATGCCATCCAGATGGAGTATAATTATAAGGGTGAGAAGTATATCCTGAACTTGATTGATACTCCGGGACACGTGGACTTTTCCTATGAGGTGTCCCGTTCTATCGCAGCCTGTGAAGGTGCGTTGCTGATTGTCGATGCATCTCAAGGAGTACAGGCACAGACCATTTCCAATCTGTATATGGCTATCGAGCATGATCTTGAAATTATTCCTGTAATCAATAAATGCGATATGGCAAGCGCCATGCCGGAAGAGGTGGAAGATGAAATTGTCGAACTGCTGGGCTGCAAGCGTGAGGAAATAATACGTGCTTCCGGTAAGACGGGTATGGGGGTGGAAGAGATTCTCGCAGCCGTAATCGAACGTATTCCCCATCCGGTAGGAGATGAGGAAGCGCCGCTGCAAGCATTGATCTTCGATTCCGTATTCAACTCTTTCCGTGGTATTATCGCCTATTTCAAGATTGAGAACGGAGTGATTCGGAAAGGGGATAAGGTGAAGTTCTTCAATACGGGTAAAGAATATGACGCTGACGAGGTCGGGGTATTGAAGATGGAGCTGGTTCCTCGCAATGAGCTTCGTACGGGAGATGTTGGGTATATTATTTCCGGTATTAAAACTTCAAAAGAGGTGAAAGTGGGAGATACCATCACTCATGTGGGCCGTCCGTGCGCGCAGGCTATCGCCGGATTTGAGGAAGTGAAGCCGATGGTATTTGCGGGAGTTTATCCGATTGAGGCGGAAGATTTTGAAGATTTGCGCGCTTCGTTGGAAAAATTGCAGTTGAACGACGCTTCTTTGACTTTCCAACCGGAGTCTTCATTGGCATTGGGTTTTGGTTTCCGTTGCGGTTTTCTGGGATTGCTCCACATGGAGATCGTGCAGGAACGGCTTGATCGCGAATTCGACATGAATGTGATCACTACTGTGCCCAACGTATCTTATAATATATATGACAAACAGGGAGAGATGAAGGAGGTGCATAATCCCGGTGGTATGCCCGACCCGACATTGATCGATCATATCGAGGAACCCTATATCAAGGCTTCCATCATCACCACTACCGATTATATCGGCCCCATTATGACGCTTTGTCTGGGGAAACGCGGAGAACTTCTTAAACAGGAATATATTTCCGGCAATCGTGTGGAGATCTTTTATAATATGCCTTTGGGGGAAATTGTGATCGACTTCTATGACCGTTTGAAGAGTATTTCGAAAGGGTATGCATCGTTTGACTATCATCCCAACGGTTTCAGACCTTCCAAGCTGGTGAAACTGGATATTATGCTGAACGGCGAGCCGGTGGACGCTCTGTCTACGCTGATCCATTTCGACAATGCCTATGATATGGGACGCCGGATGTGTGAGAAATTGAAAGAACTGATTCCCCGCCAACAGTTTGAGATTGCTATCCAGGCGGCTATTGGAGCTAAGATTATAGCGCGTGAAACCATCAAGGCAGTCCGTAAAGACGTAACAGCCAAATGTTACGGTGGCGACGTAAGCCGTAAACGAAAACTGCTTGAAAAGCAGAAGAGGGGTAAGAAACGGATGAAGCAGATTGGCAACGTGGAGGTTCCTCAGAAAGCCTTCCTTGCCGTACTGAAATTGGATTAAAACATTGCCGCAAGCAATTTTTCAGAGATATGCGCTGAACAAATTGACTTGCGGTTAGTTTTTAATATACCAGCAACAACTATAAATATGAGAAAAGTACTGTCTTTTTCGGGCTTCCTGATGTTGGGGCTCGTCATTTCACAATTCCTGCCAATGATAGCAGGAGAGGGGTATGGAGTTGTCAAGTCCATTTCTAACGTATTGCTTTATGTATGTCTTAGTTTTATAATGATTAACGTGGGCCGGGAATTTGTTCTTGACAAGTCCCGCTGGAAAAGTTATGCCGAAGATTATTTTATAGCGATGGCGACGGCTGCTCTCCCTTGGTTTATGATTGCTATTTATTATGTGTTCATATTACTTCCGCCCGATTACTGGAATAGCTGGGAGGCATGGAAAGAGAATCTGTTGCTAAGCCGTTTTGCCGCCCCTACCTCTGCGGGTATCTTATTTACAATGCTGGCTGCTATCGGATTGAAATCCAGTTGGATTTATAAGAAAATACAGGTGTTGGCTATCTTCGATGATCTGGACACGATTATCCTGATGATTCCTCTTCAGATAATGATGATCGGTTTGCGCTGGCAGTTGATTATTGTAGTGGTGATTGTGTTTCTATTGCTGTCTATCGGCTGGCAGCGATTGAATAAATATGATTGGCGGCAGGATTGGAAGGCTATCCTCTTTTATTCTGTTATTATATTTCTGGCTACTCAGATACTTTATCTTGGCAGCAAGGAACTATACGGAGAAGCGGGAAGCATTCATATCGAAGTGCTTTTACCGGCATTTGTTCTGGGAATGATCATGAAGCATAAAGAGCATGATACACCGGTTGAACGGTCGGTTGCTACGGGAATCTCCTTTCTGTTTATGTTCCTGGTGGGGATGAGTATGCCTCATTTTATCGGAGTGAACTTTGCGGAGACTCATGCCGGTACACATTCGGTGACCGGTTCGCAGGAAATGATGTCGTGGGGAATGATTCTATTCCATGTCGTGATTGTTTCTTTACTGTCAAATCTAGGAAAACTTTGTCCGATGTTCTTCTATCGCGACCGGAAGTTGAGTGAGCGCTTGGCTCTTTCGATCGGTATGTTTACCCGTGGCGAAGTGGGAGCGGGGATTATTTTCATAGCATTAGGATATAATCTGGGAGGTCCGGCATTGGTGATTTCAGTATTGACTTTGGTCTTGAACCTTATTTTGACAGGAATCTTTGTGCTTTGGGTGAAAAAACTGGCGCTGCGTTCCGTTACGACAAAGGGCACAACGATTCGTTCTTGACAAACATATTCTGATGATTATATCCGTAATGCAACTCTGATAGCCTGTGAGACTATTCTTCCTCTTCTTCTATTCCGTCAATAGGTAGAATTTTCCGGCTTTCTTCATGGGGTAACTGTTCTACTTGCCGTAGTTTGCGTTCAATGGCACGTGTCCGTTTCCCCATCACTTCTTCCAGTTGGTCGCCGGCACTTTGGAGGTTCTTTTGTACCTTTTCAAGCAGTCCTCCGAACTTGCCGAATTCTGTCTTGACAGCTCCCAATACAGTCCACACTTCTCCGGTACGCTTTTGGATCGCCAGGGTGCGGAAGCCCATTTGCAGACTGTTGAGGATAGCGCCTAATGTCGTCGGTCCGGTCACTACAATTTTATATTCTTTTTGGAGTGTCTCTACGAGGCTGGTACGGCGGATAACTTCGTAGATACTTTCGAATGGCAAAAACATGATGGCAAAGTCCGTAGTGAAAGGTGGGTCCACATATTTGTCATGAATATCTTTTGCCATCTTCTTGATCGTATTTTCCAGTTGCTTGCCGGATGACTCCATCAGTGCGGTATCTCCGGCCTCGAATGCATCATAATACTGTTCGTAAATATCTTTGGGGAATTTAGCGTCAATCGGGAGGTAAACAGTGCTGTTGGCGTCATCTTTTCCCGGAAGTTTAATAGCAAACTCGACGAATTCTGTTCCGCTCTTTTTTGTTTTGACATTGGCATCGTACTGTTCCGGACTCATCATCTGTTCCAATAAAGCACCCAGTTGAACTTCTCCGAATGTGCCCCGCATTTTCACATTACTCAATACCTTTTTCAGTCCGCCGACATCTTGGGCGAGAGATTTCATTTCTCCCAACCCTTTCTGCACATTTTCCAGTTGCGAACGGACTATCTCGAAGGATTGCCCAATTCGTTCGTTCAGTGTTTTTTGCAGTTTCTCCTCCACCATCAGACGCATATCATCCAAACGTTTCTCGGTGGATTTTATTAACGTTTCCTGCTGGCGGGCCATCATGTCGAACTTTTGCCGTTGCAGTTCTCCGGTAGTCATCATGTTTTTGTGCAGAACGTCTTGAAGTTGCTGCATATTCTGGTTGAGCGTCTGCGTCATTTCCATGCGGAGTTCCCGGATACTGCGGTTCAGTTCCTCCCGGTTCTCTTGCATTTGTTGGCGCAGGGCTATCTGTAATTGTTCCGCTTGCGTTTGATTGTTGCCTTTCGTCAGAGCCAATACCAGCAGGACTGTCACTAATATGGCAATCGCAATGAGTAGAATCAGTTCCATCAATATGTAAGAATTTCGTTTCCGGTTTCAGTAATCAGAATCATGTTTTCCCATTGGGCGGAAGGCAGTCCGTCGTCCGTGCAGACTGTCCATCCGTCGGCTTCGTCTACGAATACTTCGTAAGTTCCCATGTTGATCATCGGTTCGATGGTAAAAGTCATTCCCGGCACGATCATCATGCCAGTGCCTCGCCGTCCGAAATGTTCTACATCCGGCTCTTCATGGAACTTCATCCCTACGCCATGTCCGCAAAGATCACGTACCACACTGAATCCGTTCTTCTCGGCATGCGCTTGGATAGCTGCGCCTACATCTCCCAATTGCTTCCAGGGTTGTGCGGCTGCAATACCTATTTCCATACATTCTTTGGTCACTTGAACCAATTTGCGCATTTCAGGGCTGACCTCTCCAATCATAAACATCCGGGATGCATCGGAGAAATATCCTTTGTAAATGGTAGAAACGTCTACGTTGATAATATCACCGCTTCTGAGAATCTCGTGCTTGTTGGGGATCCCATGACACACTACATCATTGATACTTGTGCAGACGCTTTTGGGAAATCCTTCATAGTTGAGCGGTGCGGGAATAGCTCCGTGGGCGGTTGTGAAATCATACACCATCACATCGATCTCTTCTGTGGACATCCCTTCACGGATATTCTCCGAAATATAGTCCAGCAACGCTGTATTGATTTTTGCGCTTTCACGAATCCCTTCCAGTTGCTCGGGGGTACGGAGTACCTTACGTGGCGGAAGTTTGTATCCTTGTTTTCTGTATTTCTGTATTTTCTCTTCTACTGCAGCCGGATAATTGGAGGGAGTAAACCGGAATCCCTTGATAAAGTTCTTCATTATTATATGATATTTAAAATCGACAGCAAAGGTACGAGATTTAATGGAAGATGTAGCTTTTGGGCTTTTAAAACTTTTCAGGCTCGGTGGTGAGAGTCGATTTTATTGGATTTGTATTATACGATTTGTATAATACGAATGTAATCGGACAAAAAGTTTTTGAAACGTTGAATACTAAAAGTAGGAAAGCGTTTATGGCATTGGTGCAGGGATTGAGATCTATTAATGCGAAGTTTGGTTTTGATCCCATCACTGCCACTCCGACTTTTAGCCTGGGGCTGGAGGATATCAGTCATCCGGAATTTACATTGGCCGATGATTGTTTGTCTGGATACTTCCGGAAGCATGGTAGGCATTCCGGAGAAAATAGCTTATTCTTTGTTGATGAAACTATTGGAAATAGCCGACAGGCAACGCCGTCCTTGTTTCCTGATCGCTTTTTCTGTTTCGATATGTCCGATTGATGTCCGCAAGGAACGGGCCCGTTTGCTTGATTTCTTTTCTACCACCTCTTGCGGGGACACGGATGCCACCCGGATGCTGAAAGCTACTTTCGACTTACTTCAATCGAAGAAAGAGTATATGAATGCGGATGTTTTATGGATTACTGATTTTAAAATACCGCTTCCCTCACCGAAGTTGACTGACCGGATATTGGAATATAGAAAGGCGGATACACATTTTTATGGCTTGCAGCTTGGCATTGCTGAGAATGAATGGATTCCTTTCTTCGATCGAGTTTACAGAGCCGATTATCCGGTTGCCCGTTGTTATTAATTTTTTGCCTTAAATACGGGTTGTATCTTTTGAATCTCCGATTCGAATCCAAACCAATAGCCATGTTCTGCTTCATCAGTGGGGAGGAAACATAGCCGTAAATTCTCACGATAAGTTCCGTATACTATTTCCCATTTCTCGGGTGGGACTTGGCGTTTGGTCCTTACTTTTTCCGCCGGAGCTTTCTTTAATGACATACCGGCCTCTATCCATGCGATACTAACTTGCGTTAGATAACCGGGATAATGCTTTTTACAGAAATCATATAAGATTAATCCTCTTCTTTCCAAACTTAGAGGGGTGTCTATGACGTCTGTCCGAACCAAATGATCAAGTAGCTCATGTAGGAAATGAGGATTCTCCAGAATTAATGTCCGTGTGATCGTCCGCCAGGTGGGAGTATTATAGAATCCATCCAAAAGACGGGACAGATAGTGGGCTGTTTGTAATTCTTCTACTGAGATTTCACGGGTTTGCAATACTTCGTATGGGGGAAGCGGAGAATATTGAATACCCAATTCTTCTGCTCTTCTTCGCATTTCTGTGCCCGGAAGTAACTTTAATGATTCTAGTTGTATTTCCCCTGCACCATATTCTGCAAGTGTACGGACATCTTCAAATATTTCTGTCAGATGATAGAGGGGGAGACCTGCTATCAGATCGGCATGGGTTTCCATGTTCTTTAATGAACAGAGGTATTTCAATCCTTCGAGGGCGTCGGATAGTTTTCCGATACGGTGGCTTTGTTCCAAAACAGGTTCCCGCAAACTTTGAATGCCGGCTTCCAAATGCAATAAACCATCGGGTAAAGCAGCCAGTTCATTCTTTAACTCTTCGGAAAGGAGTGCCGGGTGAATTTCCAGGTGGAAACGGATATCCGGATATTCGCGGAAAAGATTCAAGAGGTCTTTGGCTCTTTTGTTGTTATAATTAAACGTACGGTCGAGTACACGCACATTTTTAATACCATGCTGATGAATATTATCCAAACGTTCGCGAATGGCTTCCAATGGGATGGTACGGACAGGCTTTTCGCCACCACTGACACAGAATGCGCAGGTATTGAAGCAACCTCGTGTCGTTTCCAGTTGGACAAAGGGTTTGCTCCAATTAAAGAAACGGCTTCTCTCCGGAGAAACCAATGCGGAAAAGTTCATGACGCGGGCAATACCATTGTCTTGATATTCTTCCGATTCGTCAAGATAACAGAGTCCTGTGATTGATTTCCATTCTTTTCTTGATCGATTCCACACCTTTAACCATAATGGAAATACTTCTTCTCCCTCTCCCCGAAACACTCCGTTGACAAATTTGTTCTTGAATAGAAAGTCTTTGTTGTCTCCTAAAAATTCGGGACCTCCGAGTATGATACAGCATTGTGGAAGCAGTGCTTTGGAGCGTGAGACAATGTGTAACAGTTGCTCATGATTAAATAGCCAATTGGTAGCTGCAATAATATCCGGTTGGTGTTGATAGATCTGTTTGACGATGTTACCGGTGTTTTCATTAATTGTTGCGGAGACCATACACCATTCGACTGTGGTGTCATCTGCTATTTGCGCGTGCAAGGCAGGCAATGCCAAAGATGAATGGGCGTATGAACTATTTAAATCAAGCCAAAGAAGTTTCATGTGAGAATTTTAAATTATTTGGCAAAGGTACGAAAAACTTATGGCTTGTTGTATATCGTAAAATAAAAATGCTAATTTTGTATTTGTAAACGAAATAAACTAGAAAAGATATGAAACTGATTAAGAAATATGCGGGGCTTCTACTTATGCTGACTTTATTGGTCGGCTTTACTTCGTGTGAAGATGATGAAGACTTGGAAGAGCGAATGTTTGGCCGGGTATGGGTAGGTGACGTTGGTATGAATGCTGTTAACGGTCGAATTTTATATAGTGAGTTTACTTTTGATCCAGACGGTTTTGGTGAAGAGTATCAATTTTTTCGTAATGGAGAGTTATACGACCATTTCCGCTTTCAGTGGTATTGGGAAGATCGCTATAGCAATAACTTAGTACTGGATTATGGTAGAAATGGAACCTCTTATATGGACAATGTGGATATCTATCGGGGGGTGATGACCGGAATCTTTTATTTGACTGGAGACTCGGAGGGATTTCCATTTGCGCTGGAAATGCAATGAGATATAAATTAAATACCTAAAATAAAGCAGTTATACTCACCACAGATTATATGGATTGACACAGATTAAAAATTAAATGGTGTATTTTTAATAGCAATAATCTGTGCGAATCTGTGTAATCTGTGGTGAAAACTTTCTTACTTTTTCAGAAACAACTTCTTGAAGTCTGCCGGATAAGGAGTCTCAAACTCCATCAAATCTCCTGTTATGGGATGATAGAAGCACAGCTTGAAAGCATGAAGTGCCATTCGACCGATAGGGTTAGGAGTATTTTCACCACCATATCTTCCGTCTCCGATAATCGGATGTCCCAGATCCTGCATATGTACACGGATTTGATTCTTACGACCTGTCTCTAAGTCCAATTCTATCAAAGAATACCCATTGGCACGCTTGATAGTGCGATAGTGAGTGATGGATAACGCGCCACCATCATCTTGTTGGCTTGAACTGACATAGAGAGTTCTGTCTGTAAGAAATGATTCTACAGTTCCATAATCTTTTTCCATACTTCCCTCTACTACAGCTACATATCGGCGATCGGTCACTATATCATGCCAATTGTCGCGTAGTGTACGTTGCGTCTTTTCATCTTTAGCGAACATCATTAAGCCGGAAGTATCCCTATCCAGACGATGAACGATATACACGCGGAACTGGCGTCCGGAACGTTGTACATACTCATTCAGTATTGTATATGCGGTACGTTCTTTCTGACGTTCTGTATTGACGGATAGAAGTCCTTGCATCTTCTCGACCACAATAATGTAAGCGTCCTCATATACAATTTTCAGCAGTCTGTTATTAAACTCTTTCTTTCCTTTTTCTTTGCTGATCTGCACCTTCATACCCGGCTGTAACGGGAAGTTGAACTGCGTAGTGATTACATTATCAACGAATACGACCCTTTTACTGAGTAATGATTTCAGTTTGGTACGACTTGCATCCGGCATTTTGGCAGCCAGAAACTCCATAAGTTCCATCGGTTCCTTGACTGCATAGTTGGTATATTGAGCACGTGCCTTTTCAGCGGGAGTTCTTCTCGGTCTTTTTTCCATATCTTTTTTCTTTTGATTTAATACTCACCACAGATTACACGGATTAACACGGATTATAAAATCCAACAATAAAAAATCTGTGTTAATCCGTGTAATCTGTGGTGAACCGAATTCTTTATCGGAGTTCCAATAACACTACATTTTCCACATGATGAGTATGAGGGAACATATCTACCGGTTGAACGGCTTTCACCTTATATTTCTTATCGAGCAGTTGCAAATCGCGTGCTTGAGTAGCAGGATTACAACTTACGTAAACAATCCGTTTGGGTTCGGCAAACAGGATAACGTCGATCACATCCTGATGCATACCGGCACGGGGAGGATCTGTAATAATCACATCCGGACGTCCGTGCTGATTGATGAAGTCCTGAGTCAGCATGTCTTTCATATCACCTGCATAGAATAATGCGTTCTTGATATCATTGATTTCTGCATTGACTTTTGCATCCTCGATGGCTTCCGGCACATATTCGATACCTATTACTTGACGTGCCTGGCGTGATACGAAATTCGCAATTGTTCCTGTTCCCGTATAAAGGTCATATACCAGCTCATTTCCGGTCAGACCGGCAAATTCACGGGCCACCTTATATAGGTTGTACGCTTGTTCCGAATTTGTCTGATAGAAAGATTTCGGACCTACTTTGAAGCGCAATCCTTCCATTTCTTCAAAGATGTGGTCCTTGCCTTTGAATACGTGTACATCCAGATCATTGATAGTGTCGTTGCATTTATTATTAATAATGTATAGCAAGGAGGTGATCTCCGGGAATGAGTCGGCGACAAACTGCAATAACTGCTTGAACAACTCCATCTCATGCTCTTCCGTAATTTTACAAATCACAATTACCATCAGCTCACCGGTTGAAGACGTGCGGACAATCATGTTACGCAACATACCTTCCTGTGTGCGCAGATTGATAAAGGAATAATCATGTTCGTATGCATAGTCGCGTATCGCATTACGGATGCGGTTGGAAATATCATCTTGCAACCAGCATTTCTCAATGGCCAGCACTTTATCGAATGCTCCCGGAATGTGGAAACCTACTGCATTCATCTGGTCATACTTCACGTCTTGACGGACTTCCTCACTAGTCAGCCAGCGTTTGTTTGAGAATGTAAATTCCAGTTTATTCCGATAGAATTCGGTCTTTGCCGAACCAAGAATAGGAGAAATCTCGGGAAGCTCGATCTTTCCGATACGTTTCAGGTTATCTTCTACTTGTTTCTGTTTATATCTGATTTGTTCCGAATAGGGGAGCACTTGCCATTTGCAACCGCCGCATACACCGTAATGTTGGCAGAAAGGAACAGCGCGGCTGGGCGACAGTTCATGAAACTTCACCGCTTCTGCTTCGGCATATTTGTTCTTTTTACGCTTGATCTGAAGGTCTACTACATCGCCCGGTACTACGTATGGTACAAAAATTACCAGGTCATTTACTTTTGCGATGGC
>OAWI01000450.1_pt1 | contig 10595 bp, 10 predicted proteins | sample 1476631 | NCBI WGS metagenome assembly OAWI01 (sample SAMEA2580171, study PRJEB22360) | human gut metagenome | biome: human gut; feature: human-associated habitat; material: faeces | place: Denmark | collected 2008/2010
AGTCATCGGGCATTATCTGAACATAAAACACTATCAATAAGTTGGAGTCATTACCAGCAAATTCGACCCGGTCGTCGGTTCAGGGCAGGGTCGTTAAATAGCCGCTTATGTCTATTGCTGGTTTACCGGTTTATTGACTACCGGAAGCAGTGTGACCGTGTGCTTCTCAAATGCCTGAGGCCAGTTTGCTCAGGCTCTCCCCGTGGAGGTAATAATTGACGATATGATCATTTATTCTGCCTCCCAGAGCCTGATAAAAACGGTTAGCGCCGGGGTTGGATTTTTCAGCGTTCCAGCTAAGGCTAAGGCATTCCTGTTCAAGCGCAAGCCGGGCTATAAAGCGCATTATCGCTTTACCCGTGCCCTTATTTCGATCGCACTGAGAAACATACAGCTCTTTAATATGCAGCTGACCGCTGTATCGGGGCGAGGGATAAAGAATATTGCAACATGCCAGGCCAGTAATGTTATTGCCGCAGCGCGCTCTGATCACCAGGGTACCGGAAAGCCGGTTGAATAACTTTTTACAGAGATAATCCTTCATCAACGCTTCCTGAATGATACCTTCGCCATAATAGGGGTCGTCTCAGAAAACGGAAAATAAAGCACGCTAAGCCGGTTGCAGAGGCCGTAGCGGCCTGAACTTCCCCGCGCCGATCTTGGCGCTGCTGCGCCATAGGTAATCACCGGTCAGGTTGATGTGCTCCCAGCCGAGTGGCGACAGGTACTGCAATAGCGAGTCATCGACGGCATGACCATTGCCGCGCAACGCATGCGCCGCACGCTCCAGGTAGACCGTGTTCCACAGCACGATGGCCGCCGTCACCAGGTTGAGGCCGCTGGCCCGGTAGCGCTGCTGCTCGAAACTGCGGTCACGGATTTCACCAAGGCGGTTGAAGAACACGGCACGGGCCAGCGCATTGCGCGCCTCGCCCTTGTTCAGCCCGGCATGCACGCGGCGGCGTAGCTCGACGCTTTGCAGCCAGTCGAGGATGAACAGCGTGCGCTCGATGCGGCCCAACTCGCGCAGCGCGACGGCCAAGCCGTTCTGGCGCGGGTAGCTGCCGAGTTTCCTGAGCATCAGCGAGGCCGTCACCGTGCCCTGCTTGATCGAGGTGGCCAGCCGCAGGATTTCGTCCCAATGGGCGCGGACGTGCTTGATGTTGAGCGTGCCGCCGATCATCGGCTTGAGCGCGTCATAGGCGGCATCGCCCTTCGGGATGTAGAGCTTGGTGTCGCCCAGGTCGCGGATGCGCGGCGCGAAGCGGAAGCCCAAGAGGTGCATCAGGGCGAAGACGTGATCGGTGAAGCCCGCCGTGTCGGTGTAGTGCTCCTCGATCCGCAGGTCGGATTCGTGGTACAGCAGGCCGTCGAGCACGTAGGTTGAGTCGCGCAGGCCGACATTGACCACCTTGGTGTGGAATGGCGCGTATTGGTCGGAGATGTGGGTGTAGAAAGTCCGTCCTGGGCTGCTGCCATATTTTGGGTTGATGTGCCCCGTGCTCTTTGCCTTGCTAGCGGTTCGGAAATTCTGTCCGTCCGATGATGATGTGGTGCCATCGCCCCAGTGCCCGGCAAAGGGATGCCGAAACTGAGCGTTGACCAGTTCAGCCAACGCTGTCGAGTACGTTTCGTCGCGGGTATGCCAGGCTTGCAGCCAAGCGAGCTTCGCGTAGGTCGTGCCGGGGCAGGACTCGGCCATCTTGGTCAGGCCCAGGTTGATCGCGTCGGCCAGGATCGTGGTCAACAACAGGTTCTTGTCCTTGGCCAGATCGCCCGATTTCAAGTGCGTGAAGTGCCGGGTGAAGCCCGTCCACTCATCGACTTCGAGCAGCAGTTCGGTGATCTTGACGTGCGGCAGGACCATGGCTGTCTGGTCTATCAGCGCCTGCGCGGTGTCGGGCACCGCCGCATCCAGCGGCGTGATCTTCAAGCCCGACTCGGTGATGATGGCATCCGGCAGGTCGTTGGCTGCCGCCATGCGGTTGACGGTGGCAAGTTGTGCTTCCAGCAGCGTCAGCCGCTCATGCAGATATTGTTCGCAGTCGGTGGCCACGGCCAGCGGCAATTCGCTGGACTGCTTGAGGCTGGTGAACTTCTCGGGCGGTACCAGGTAGTCCTCGAAGTCCTTGAACTGGCGTGAACCCTGCACCCAGATGTCGCCCGAGCGCAGGGAGTTCTTCAACTCGGACAGCGCGCACAGTTCGTAGTAGCGCCGGTCGATGCCGGCGTCGGTCATCACCAGTTTCTGCCAGCGCGGCTTGATGAAGCCGGTCGGTGCATCGGCTGGCAGCTTGCGGGCGTTGTCGGTGTTCATGCCGCGCAGCACCTCAATGGCATCAAGCACGTTTTTGGCGGCGGGCGCGGCCCGCAGCTTGAGCACGGCAAGGAATTCCGGTGCATAGCGGCGCAGGGTGGCGTAGCTCTCGCCGATGCGATGCAGGAAATCGAAGTCATCGGGTTGCGCGAGCTTCTGCGCCTCGGTGACGCTCTCGGCAAAGGAATCCCAGGACATGACGGCCTCGATGGCGGCAAACGCATCGCGGCCTGATTGCTTGGCGTCGATCAGCGCCTGACCGATGCGCCCGTACAGACGTACCTTGGCGTTGATGGCCTTGCCTGACGCCTGGAACTGCTGCTGATGCTTATTCTTGGCAGCGTTAAACAGCTTACCCAGGATGCGGTCGTGCAGGTCGATGATTTCGTCGGTGACGGTGGCCATGCCCTCGGTGGCCAGCGCCACGAGAGTGGCGTAGCGCCGTTGCGGCTCGAATTTGGCCAGGTCGGCGGGTGTCATCTGGCCGCCCTCGCGGGCAATCTTGAGCAGGCGGTTCTGGTGAACCAGCCGCTCGATGCCGGTAGGCAGATCGAGTGCCTGCCATGCCTTGAGGCGTTCGATGTGTTCCAGCATATGCCGCGAATTTGGCTTGGCCGGAGACTGGCGCAACCAAGCCAACCAGGTCGTCTTGCCGTTGTCCCGGCGCTTGAGCAGATCGTCGAGGCGGCGGCGATGCGCGTCCGCCAGTGGTTCGGCCAAGGCGTCGTAGATGCGCCGGTTAGCACGGGTGATCGCCTCGGCACTCGCCCGCTCGACGGCGTTGAGGGCGGGCAGAATGACCGACTGCCGCCGCAGGTGCCCGATCAAGGCGCTGGCCAGCACGATGCCTTTGTCGGTTTGCATCGCCAGCTCGGTCAGCATCTGGACGGCCTGCCGGTAATGGCTCATGGTGAAGGGCCGGAAACCGAACACGGTTTGCAGCTCGCTCAGGTGCTCGCGCCGGGTCTGCTCCCGCTGGCCGTACTCGTTCCAGCTTTCGACGCCGACCTTGAGCTGGTCGGCGACCAGCTTCAACAAGGGCGGGAACGGTAGTTCATCGACGCCCAGGATGACGCCGGGAAAGCGCAGGTAACAGAGCTGCACCGCGAAGCCCAGCCGATTGGCTGGCCCGCGCCGCTGTCGGATGATCGAGAGGTCGGTATCGTTGAATGTGTAATGTCGGATCAGGTCGTCCTTGGAGTCCGGCAACGCCAGCAGGCTTTCCCGCTCGGCGGCGGACAGGATGGAACGACGTGGCATATTTACTGATCCGTTCTCAAGTATTGATACAGGGTTTCGCGACTGATTCCGAATTCACGAGCAAGCTTGGTCTTTTGCTCGCCAGCCTCGACACGTTGGCGCAGTTCGGCAATACGCTCAGACGACAGGGATTTCTTCCTGCCACGGTAAGCCCCGCGTTGCTTGGCGAGCGCAATACCCTCGCGCTGACGCTCGCGGATCAGGGCGCGCTCGAACTCGGCGAACGCGCCCATCACCGAGAGCATCAGGTTCGCCATCGGAGAGTCTTCGCCAGTAAAACTGAGGTGTTCCTTGACGAATTCGATATGCACGCCGCGTTGTGTCAGCGTTTGCACGATCCGGCGCAAATCATCGAGATTGCGCGCCAGGCGATCCATGCTATGCACCACCACGGTGTCGCCGGTGCGGGCGAAGCTTATCAGCGCTTCCAGTTGCGGACGCTTGACATCCTTGCCGGATGCCTTGTCGCTAAAAGCGCGATCAACCTTGACGCCTTCCAGTTGCCGTTCCGGGTTCTGGTCGAAGGTGCTGACCCTGATATACCCAATGCGCTGTCCAGTCATGGAATTCCCTGCAAAATGTCAGGGAAGACTCTATGACCTTCAACGAGATATGTCAATAAATTCAAAATTCAATCCTATCCTGACGCAATTTACACATGGCATCTGACATCAGGTTAGGGTATGCCTCAACCTGACGGCGGCGAATCACAAGCGTCCGGTTTGACGCTGGTTTCGGTCGCAGTGCTGGCCCGCGCCTGGAAGCGCTGATAGCACTCCAGCCCGCAGAAATGCTCCACGTACTCGGCCCCTTCCGGCGTGAAGGCGGCATCGAGCGGGATTTCCTTGCAGCACACGCAGCAACTGGTGCTCGGTTCATTGGCGTTCATGGTGGTGTTCCTCCATTGGTTGACGAAGCCGACGAAGGCCGCCGCCGGCATCGGCCTGGCGAACAGGAAACCCTGCACCGTGTCGCAACCCGCCTGCCGCAACCACGCAAGGCAGTCGGGTGTTTCCACACCCTCGGCTACCACCTCCATTGTCGTTTTCAGAAGACGGCTGCACTGAACGTCAGAAGCCGACTGCACTATAGCAGCGGAGGGGTTGGATCCATCAGGCAACGACGGGCTGCTGCCGGCCATCAGCGGACGCAGGGAGGACTTTCCGCAACCGGCCGTTCGATGCGGCACCGATGGCCTTCGCGCAGGGGTAGTGAATCCGCCAGGATTGACTTGCGCTGCCCTACCTCTCACTAGTGAGGGGCGGCAGCGCATCAAGCGGTGAGCGCACTCCGGCACCGCCAACTTTCAGCACATGCGTGTAAATCATCGTCGTAGAGACGTCGGAATGGCCGAGCAGATCCTGCACGGTTCGAATGTCGTAACCGCTGCGGAGCAAGGCCGTCGCGAACGAGTGGCGGAGGGTGTGCGGTGTGGCGGGCTTCGTGATGCCTGCTTGTTCTACGGCACGTTTGAAGGCGCGCTGAAAGGTCTGGTCATACATGTGATGGCGACGCACGACACCGCTCCGTGGATCGGTCGAATGCGTGTGCTGCGCAAAAACCCAGAACCACAGCCAGGAATGCCCGGCGCGCGGATACTTCCGCTCAAGGGCGTCGGGAAGCGCAACGCCGCTGCGGCCCTCGGCCTGGTCCTTCAGCCACCATGCCCGTGCACGCGACAGCTGCTCGCGCAGGCTGGGTGCCAAGCTCTCGGGTAACATCAAGGCCCGATCCTTGGAGCCCTTGCCCTCCCGCACGATGATCGTGCCGTGATCGAAATCCAGATCCTTGACCCGCAGTTGCAAACCCTCACTGATCCGCATGCCCGTTCCATACAGAAGCTGGGCGAACAAACGATGCTCGCCTTCCAGAAAACCGAGGATGCGAACCACTTCATCCGGGGTCAGCACCACCGGCAAGCGCCGCGACGGCCGAGGTCTTCCGATCTCCTGAAGCCAGGGCAGATCCGTGCACAGCACCTTGCCGTAGAAGAACAGCAAGGCCGCCAATGCCTGACGATGCGTGGAGACCGAAACCTTGCGCTCGTTCGCCAGCCAGGACAGAAATGCCTCGACTTCGCTGCTGCCCAAGGTTGCCGGGTGACGCACACCGTGGAAACGGATGAAGGCACGAACCCAGTGGACATAAGCCTGTTCGGTTCGTAAACTGTAATGCAAGTAGCGTATGCGCTCACGCAACTGGTCCAGAACCTTGACCGAACGCAGCGGTGGTAACGGCGCAGTGGCGGTTTTCATGGCTTGTTATGACTGTTTTTTTGTACAGTCTATGCCTCGGGCATCCAAGCAGCAAGCGCGTTACGCCGTGGGTCGATGTTTGATGTTATGGAGCAGCAACGATGTTACGCAGCAGGGCAGTCGCCCTAAAACAAAGTTAGCCATTAAGGGAGTTAAATTGAAAATATCATTGATTTCTGCAGTGTCAGAAAATGGCGTAATCGGTAGTGGTCCTGATATCCCGTGGTCAGTAAAAGGTGAGCAACTACTCTTTAAAGCGCTCACATATAATCAATGGCTCCTTGTCGGAAGAAAAACATTTGACTCTATGGGTGTTCTTCCAAATCGCAAATATGCAGTAGTGTCAAAGAACGGAATTTCAAGCTCAAATGAAAACGTCCTAGTTTTTCCTTCAATAGAAAATGCTTTGAAAGAGCTATCAAAAGTTACAGATCATGTATATGTCTCTGGCGGGGGTCAAATCTATAATAGCCTTATTGAAAAAGCAGATATAATTCATTTGTCTACTGTTCACGTTGAAGTCGAAGGTGATATCAAATTCCCTATAATGCCTGAGAATTTCAATTTGGTTTTTGAACAGTTTTTTATGTCTAATATAAATTATACATACCAGATTTGGAAAAAAGGCTAACAATGCGTTGCAGCACCAGTCGCTTCGCTCCTTGGACAGCTTTTAAGTCGCGTCTTTGTGGTTTTGCTGCGCAAAAGTATTCCACAAAGCCGCAACTTAAAAGCTGCCGCTGAACTTAACGTTAGGCATCATGGGTGAATTTTTCCCTGCACAAGTTTTCAAGCAGCTGTCCCACGCTCGCGCGGTGATCGAGCGCCATCTGGCTGCGACACTGGACACAATCCACCTGTTCGGATCTGCGATCGATGGAGGGCTGAAGCCGGACAGCGACATAGACTTGCTCGTGACCGTCAGCGCCGCACCTAACGATTCGCTCCGGCAGGCGCTAATGCTCGATTTGCTGAAAGTCTCATCACCGCCAGGCGATGGCGGAACATGGCGACCGCTGGAGCTAACTGTTGTCGCTCGAAGCGAAGTAGTGCCTTGGCGCTATCCGGCGCGGCGTGAGCTTCAGTTCGGTGAGTGGCTCCGCCACGACATCCTTTCCGGAACGTTCGAGCCTGCCGTTCTGGATCACGATCTTGCGATTTTGCTGACCAAGGCGAGGCAACACAGCCTTGCGCTTCTAGGCCCATCCGCAGCCACGTTTTTCGAGCCGGTGCCGAAGGAGCATTTCTCCAAGGCGCTTTTCGACACTATTGCCCAGTGGAATGCAGAGTCGGATTGGAAGGGTGACGAGCGGAACGTCGTTCTTGCTCTTGCTCGCATTTGGTACAGCGCTTCAACTGGTCTCATTGCTCCTAAGGACGTTGCTGCCGCATGGGTATCGGAGCGTTTGCCTGCCGAGCATCGGCCCCTCATCTGCAAGGCACGCGCGGCGTACCTGGGTAGCGAGGACGACGACCTAGCAATGCGCGTCGAAGAGACGGCCGCGTTCGTTCGATATGCCAAAGCAACGATTGAGAGAATCTTGCGTTGAGCGGCATGTGCGAAAAGTGCATCGACCCGCGCCGAGGGCATCTGATGCCTAACTCGGCGTTCAAGCGGACGGGCTGCGCCCGCCGCTCAACTATGCGTTAGATGCACTAAGCACATAATTGCTCACAGCCAAACTATCAGGTCAAGTCTGCTTTTATTATTTTTAAGCGTGCATAATAAGCCCTACACAAATTGGGAGATATATCATGAAAGGCTGGCTTTTTCTTGTTATCGCAATAGTTGGCGAAGTAATCGCAACATCCGCATTAAAATCTAGCGAGGGCTTTACTAAGCTTGCCCCTTCCGCCGTTGTCATAATCGGTTATGGCATCGCATTTTATTTTCTTTCTCTGGTTCTGAAATCCATCCCTGTCGGTGTTGCTTATGCAGTCTGGTCGGGACTCGGCGTCGTCATAATTACAGCCATTGCCTGGTTGCTTCATGGGCAAAAGCTTGATGCGTGGGGCTTTGTAGGTATGGGGCTCATAATTGCTGCCTTTTTGCTCGCCCGATCCCCATCGTGGAAGTCGCTGCGGAGGCCGACGCCATGGTGACGGTGTTCGGCATTCTGAATCTCACCGAGGACTCCTTCTTCGATGAGAGCCGGCGGCTAGACCCCGCCGGCGCTGTCACCGCGGCGATCGAAATGCTGCGAGTCGGATCAGACGTCGTGGATGTCGGACCGGCCGCCAGCCATCCGGACGCGAGGCCTGTATCGCCGGCCGATGAGATCAGACGTATTGCGCCGCTCTTAGACGCCCTGTCCGATCAGATGCACCGTGTTTCAATCGACAGCTTCCAACCGGAAACCCAGCGCTATGCGCTCAAGCGCGGCGTGGGCTACCTGAACGATATCCAAGGATTTCCTGACCCTGCGCTCTATCCCGATATTGCTGAGGCGGACTGCAGGCTGGTGGTTATGCACTCAGCGCAGCGGGATGGCATCGCCACCCGCACCGGTCACCTTCGACCCGAAGACGCGCTCGACGAGATTGTGCGGTTCTTCGAGGCGCGGGTTTCCGCCTTGCGACGGAGCGGGGTCGCTGCCGACCGGCTCATCCTCGATCCGGGGATGGGATTTTTCTTGAGCCCCGCACCGGAAACATCGCTGCACGTGCTGTCGAACCTTCAAAAGCTGAAGTCGGCGTTGGGGCTTCCGCTATTGGTCTCGGTGTCGCGGAAATCCTTCTTGGGCGCCACCGTTGGCCTTCCTGTAAAGGATCTGGGTCCAGCGAGCCTTGCGGCGGAACTTCACGCGATCGGCAATGGCGCTGACTACGTCCGCACCCACGCGCCTGGAGATCTGCGAAGCGCAATCACCTTCTCGGAAACCCTCGCGAAATTTCGCAGTCGCGACGCCAGAGACCGAGGGTTAGATCATGCCTAGCATTCACCTTCCGGCCGCCCGCTAGCGGACCCTGGTCAGGTTCCGCGAAGGTGGGCGCAGACATGCTGGGCTCGTCAGGATCAAACTGCACTATGAGGCGGCGGTTCATACCGCGCCAGGGGAGCGAATGGACAGCGAGGAGCCTCCGAACGTTCGGGTCGCCTGCTCGGGTGATATCGACGAGGTTGTGCGGCTGATGCACGACGCTGCGGCGTGGATGTCCGCCAAGGGAACGCCCGCCTGGGACGTCGCGCGGATCGACCGGACATTCGCGGAGACCTTCGTCCTGAGATCCGAGCTCCTAGGGATCGCCTCAGAAAACGGAAAATAAAGCACGCTAAGCCGTAAGTAAGCGTGCTCCTGTGAAAGCCACAGCTAAAACTGCGTAGTACACATAGAGGTATTTTTTTCTAGATTTATATCGAATTTCGTTATCGAATTTCGCTTATTATTGATCAACTCGTTGCAGATCATGAAGGCGAAAGTATGACGAATAACCCTACCGATGACAGCAGACCATGGTCGGTCTTTCTTATTTTTCTGCGGCTTGGATTGACATCTTTTGGCGGCCCCATTGCGCACTTGGGCTACTTCCGCGCCGAATTTGTCACACGGCGGCGCTGGCTCTCCGAACGGAGCTATGCTGACTTGGTCGCGCTTTGTCAGTTCTTGCCAGGGCCTGCAAGCAGCCAGGTCGGCATAGCGGTAGGACTGTCTCGGGCTGGATACAGCGGGGCGCTGGCTGCTTGGGCTGGCTTCACGCTGCCGTCTGCCATAGCCTTGATCCTTTTTGCGCTCGGCATCTCCAGCTATGGCGATTACGTCTCGCAGGGCGCGTTGCATGGCTTAAAAGTGGTGGCTGTGGCCGTGGTCGCTCAAGCAGTATGGGGCATGGCGCGTAACCTATGCACGGATGGGCTGCGAGTCACCATCATGGCAATTGCTACCTGCGTCGTTTTACTTGTGCCGTCCGCGTGGGGACAGGTTGGCGTGATTGCTATCGCAGGCATCGCAGGCCGGTTATTGTTCAAGCCAGCGAAAGTTGTTGAGCATGACCCCCTACCTATCACGGTCAGTCACCGGGCCGGCGTGCTTTGGCTCTCGCTGTTCTTTGTCTTGCTGATTGGCCTGCCGGTGTTGGCCGAACTGATGCCAAGTCAAACCATGGCAATGGTGGATTCCTTCTATCGTGTCGGATCACTGGTGTTCGGCGGTGGTCACGTTGTGCTGCCATTACTGCAAGCCGAAGTGGTGCCCTCCGGCTGGGTCAACAATGAATCCTTTCTCGCGGGGTACGGGGCAGCTCAAGCGGTGCCCGGCCCTTTGTTCACGTTCGCCGCGTTTCTTGGTGCCTCGATGAACACCGCCCCGTCGGGCTGGATCGGCGGCATTGTGTGTCTGCTGGCTATCTTCGCGCCCTCGTTCTTGCTGGTCGTCGGATCAATGCCATTTTGGGAGCGTTTGCGCCGCAATACAGGCATCCAAGCTGCGCTGGCCGGGATCAATGCCGCTGTAGTCGGCTTGCTGCTGGCCGCGCTGTATCAGCCTGTATGGACTAGCGCCATCTTTCAGCCGCAAGACTTCGGCTTGGCATTAGTTGCCCTTGTCGCACTTATGTTCTGGAAGCTCCCGCCGTGGCTGGTTGTCCTCGGTAGCGGTGCAGCTGGGTGGCTGTTGAGCGTCGCTCTGTGAGGCACAAAAAATGACTGACAAAGACCTCTACGGCGGTTTGATCCGCCTGCACATCCTTCACCATGCAGCCGAGGAACCTGGGCACTGTTGCAAAGTTAGCGATGAGGCAGCCTTTTGTCTTATTCAAAGGCCTTA
>OAWI01000455.1_pt1 | contig 10462 bp, 7 predicted proteins | sample 1476631 | NCBI WGS metagenome assembly OAWI01 (sample SAMEA2580171, study PRJEB22360) | human gut metagenome | biome: human gut; feature: human-associated habitat; material: faeces | place: Denmark | collected 2008/2010
CCGATGCCGCAACCGCCAGCCCCCCCCCACGGGCGGCGGCGGCCACCAGTGCCGCCAGTGCGGGCTTGATCACACGTACGTTCGTCATATGTGAATAGTCCTTTCGCTCACTTAAGCCAATACCATAACATGCGAACCTGAGAGGCTTGCACATGATGTCATCACATTTCTCGCGGGTAAGCCGGTCGCGTTACGCCCTCAAATAACGCCGCAACGAGATGGTTGAAGCGATGATGGACAGCAGTATCGCGCCCACAACCAGGAACGGCGATATCACCAGTACCGTGAGCTGATTCACATAAGGAATCCATGTAACGGATTTCGCCAGCCAGCCGGTGACGAACACGTTGACGATAGCCGAAAGCATCAGGCACGAGAGCACCGAGCCGATCAGCGAGGCGATGGTGCCCTCCAGAATGAACGGCAGACGAATCGTCCAGTTCGAGGCACCCACGTACCTCATGATTTCGGTTTCGGTTCGTCTGGATGCGGCGGACATACGAATGGTGGTTCCGGTCAGCAGGATGGCGACCACCACCATCACGCCGGCGAGCACAGCCGTAACCGCCGTGGCTCGGTTGAGCACGGCGAACACCGGGTCGAAGATCTGGCGCTGATCGGTGACGTCTTCCACACCCTCCTTGCCAGAGAGCACTTCGGAGACCACCTGATATTTGGTGGGGTCCTTGAGCTTGAGCCAGAGGGAGTCCTGCATATCGTCCGCGGTCAGCGTACGGCCTTGGAATTCACCGTTCGGGTACTGCTTGGTGAAGGTGTTGTCGTAGAAATCCTGCTTGCTGACATAGTCGATGTTGGAGACCACGTCGTTGAGTTCATCGCGAATGGTTTTCTGCAGTGCCGTGATCTCATTGGCTGAGGGCGATTTGCCGGAAGCACAGTTCGCGGACTGGCTGGTGCCGTCGGGACATAGCCACACCACGACCTCGACCTTGTCGTACCAGTCGCCCTTGGCTTTGGTGATCTGCGCCTGAGTAAGCACCGAAGCGCCGATGAACAGGAATGAGATGAAGGTGACCAGCGTCAGCGACAGCAGCATCGACAGGTTACGGGTGAGGTTGGCCCACGTTTCGGACAGAATGAATCGTGCTCGCATGATGATCCCCCTTACTCCTTCGCGCCCTCAGCGGGTTGATCGTCGGATGTTTGGTCTGCGGCGGACCGCTCGTCGGCGGACTGCTCGTCAGCAGGCTGCTCGGCGGCGGACTGCTCGTTGGCCGGCGGTGCGGGCGGTTCCGGCGGTGCGGGCGGCTCCGGCGGGGCCGGCGGCTCGGCGGCGGATGACACGGACGTATCGGCAACCGCGGCGGTCGCGGCGGACTCGTCCTTGAACGGGTCGAACGCCTGGGTGCTTTCCAGGGCGGCGGCCTGCTCATCCAACGGAATGCCCTTGCCCCAGGTCAGCGTGTCTTCCAGCGGCGCAAACGTCTCGCCATAGCGGCCGGTGCGGCCGGAATGCACGGAATTGGCCAAACGGGCGATGCCTTCAGACGGCTCGTCACTGCCCTCGATGGCCTTGGTCGCCGCCGCCAGCACATGATGGGCGGTGTCGGACTTGGCTTCGACTTCGGCATCCGGGAAGAACAGGGCGGAATCGTAGGAGCCATGAGCCTCGTCACGCACGATCTTGCCGTTGTGCAGTTCGACCACGCGCTTGCGCATCGAGTTGACGATCTCTTCGTTATGCGTGGCCATGACGATGGTGGTGCCGGTGCGGTTGATGGCGTCCAGCACTTCCATGATGCCCAGCGAAGTGGTCGGGTCGAGGTTGCCGGTGGGCTCGTCGGCCAGCAGAATCTGCGGGTGATTCACGTAGGCGCGGGCGATGGCCACACGCTGCTGCTCGCCACCGGAGAGCTCATGCGGATAGTTCTTTTCCTTGCCGGTGAGGCCCACGGTATTCAGCACCTTGGGCACCAACGATTTGATGGTGGACCGCCGCGTGCCGATCACCTCAAGGGCGAACGCCACGTTCTCCCATACGGTTTTGTTATTGAGCAGCTTGTAATCCTGGAACACGAAGCCCAGCGAACGGCGGTACTGCGGCACTTGACGGTTGGTGATGCGCCGCAGATCGTTGCCGGCCACGCGAATCTCGCCGCTGGTGGCCTCCTCCTCGCGCAACAGCAGGCTCAAGAGCGTGGTCTTGCCGGAGCCGGACGCACCCACAAGGAACACGAAATCACCGCGTTCGATATCGAGGTTGATGTCGTCAAGCGCCGGTCGGGTGCCTTTGGGATAGATCTTGGACACATTGTCCAGTGAGATCAGCGCCATAATGCTGCTTACTCCTCGGTTTCGGCGGCGCGGCGCTGTTCGTGGCGCCAGCGGATGCCGGCCTCGATGAACGCGTTGATGTCGCCGTCGAACACGGCCTGGGTCTGGCTGGTTTCGTAGCCGGTGCGCAAATCCTTGACCATCTGGTAGGGGTGCAGCACGTAGGAGCGCATCTGATCGCCCCAGCTGGCCTTGATATCGCCGGCGAGCTCCTTCTTCTTCTTGGCCTCCTCCTCGTGGCGCAGCACGAGCAGTCGGGACTGGAGCACGGCCATGGCGGAGGCGCGGTTCTGAATCTGCGAACGCTCATCCTGCATGGTCACCACGATGCCGGTGGGAAGGTGGGTGATGCGCACGGCCGAGTACGTGGTGTTCACGCCCTGGCCGCCGGGGCCGGAGGAGCAGTAGGTGTCCACGCGGATGTCCGTATCCGGAATGTCGATGTGATCGGTGGCCTCGACCAGCGGCACCACTTCCACGGCGGCGAAGCTGGTCTGGCGGCGACCCTGGTTGTCGAACGGGGAGATGCGCACCAGACGGTGGGTGCCGCCTTCCACGGACAGTCGGCCGTAAGCGTAGGGGGCGTCCACCTGGAAGGTGGCGGACTTGATGCCCGCCTCTTCGGCGTAGGAGGTGTCCATGACCTTGGCCTTGAAGCCGTTACGCTCGCAGTAGCGCAGGTACATGCGCAGCAGCATCTGCGCGAAGTCGGCCGCGTCGACGCCGCCGGCACCGGAGCGGATGGTCACCACGGCGGAACGTTCGTCATATTCGCCGTCAAGCAGGGTCTGAATCTCCATCTGGTCGAGATCCTTCTGGATCTCGCCGATTTCGCTTTGCGCCTCGTCCAGAGAGTCCTGATCGCCCTCCTCGTGGCCGAGTTCGACGAGCGTTTCCACATCGTCGATGCGCTGGGAGGCGGAGTTCAGACGCTTCAGCTGCGATTCCGCGGCGGACAGCCGGCTGGTGATCTTCTGGGCGTTTTCCGGGTCATCCCACAGGCCCGGGGCCGCGGCCTGCGTTTCGAGATCCTTGATATCGGCCTTGAGTCGGTCGACGTCCAGCGCCTTGGCGATGGATTCGTATTTGGCGCGGGCTTCGCCGATCGCCTGGGTAAAGTCAAATTCTGCCATCGTGGTTTACCTTACTGTTGATTCTTTGAGATTCCTTGGGAAGTCACGTCCTTGTTGACAGCCTTCGCACATTCCTCTGGCGTTGGCGGGCATTGCCGCGCCACACGCGCATCCGCCTGCAATCCATGCTGTCAGAAGGTTCCGGGCCTGCCTTGCCGATAACCGGCCGGGCGACCTCACGAATCCCTCGCATCAGACGTGTTCAACTGCGGGCACGAATATGCGAAGGCAACGTCAAAGCCCCGCGTAAATCGCCGGGATGACCAGGGAGCCGAGCATGGCCACAGCTATGACCACGCACACCACACGCACGATGGTGCGGCGGCGGTTCTCACGCTGCTGTCGGCTGTCCTGATAGTTACTCACGAGACCAATAGTGTACTCACCGCTTACGACCGCAGGACTTGCCGCCGACGCCCGCCCTGCCGGTGGACCCCCACGGCCCTTTCCCTTGCGCTTTCAGCGCCGCCAGATGGTGTTTCATGGCCACCAGCATGATGTGCGAATCCTCAAGGCCCAGGTGGCGTTCGTTGTGGGCGGAATCAAGCGCGCCCTGACGTTTGGCGTAGGCGTCGAGCGTGTTGTCTCCGTAAGGATGCTCGTTGGTGGGTACCGCGCCGGGGTCCCACTGCCGGCTCATCGGCAGGGTATCGATGATGGTGATGCGCCCGGCGCGGTAGCTTTCCGCGTATCCGGCGACGTTCAGCATGAACCAGCTATGTTCGAAGGTGGCGTTATGCGCCACGTACGGCTGCTGGGTAAGCCGCGCGAGCAGGCCGGCCTGGGCTTGGGGCCATTCGTCGAAGAGTCGGTACCCGGCCTCGCTGCTGCGGCCGCGTACATCGATGCCGGTGAGTTTGGCGATGAGGGCGTTGCCGAGCGCCGCGTTTTCCGGCGGCACGCCAAAAGCGAGGCGGGACTGGCCGTAGGCGTCGCCGGCGGCGTAATAGCCCTGCTCATAGGCGTATGTCTCGGGTTCGCCGGCCGGGCGCGGACTGGCCATGTTCATGAACTCGAAGCCGACGTCGATGATGTAGTCACGTGCCGGATCGATGCCGGTGGTTTCGATGTCGATGCCCATCACCGCATCCACGTCGCGGCCGGGCAGGTAGGCGTCGCGCCAGTCGGGCTTGGGATGGTGTCCGGTAGCGTTGCCAGACGCGGCGGCACCACCCGGCAGAGCGGCACCACCCGGCAGAGCGGCACCACCCGGCGAAGTCGCGCCGGAGAGATTGGCGCGGGCCATCGCCGCATCGCCCGCACGCTTCTGGAAGCGCTGGGCCTTACGTCGTTCGGCGCGTGCGTCAAGAATCGCCGCCGTACGGTCTTGGATATCGTCCAAGGCGACTGTTGTGGGGAACTTGACATCGCTGTTTTCGGCAGCAGTGTTTCCGGCAGATGCGTCACCGGTTTCACCGCTCAGATTCAGCATGCCTTGGTCATCGTTCGACGGGCCGCTGCCGGAGTACGGCTTGAGCACGGCAATGGTGGCCCTCCCCCGCCGTTCGCGACTGACCGCCCATAGGTGTTGCTGTTCGCCCAGATGCAACAGCGTGTTGATGTTGTCGTTGAGCCGACGATTGGCGTAGGCGAGCGCGCGAGGCAGACGATAGGAGCCGATGAACCGGTCGAAATCGGTCATGAATGCGCTGTTGCATTGGGCGATGATCGATTCCAGACGCTCGCGTGTGGCGTAGTCGGCCTTCAATGCGTCGTGGATGGACTGTGGGGTGGATTCCGGTATTGTGCCGACGCCATGCGCCAGGTCCAGAGAACGCACCCAGTCCCAGTCGATGGTGGTGCCATCGGCGTCCTTGGGCATGGACGCCGCCCATTGGGGAATGTCTCCCTTGGCGGCGTCGAACCATGCACGGTCGGTCATAGTGCGAAACCGAGCTCTTCAGCGGCCTCGGTGGGCACCGGGTCTTCGCACCAGTAGTCCTCGAGGTTCTCGTTGGTGGTCAGCGAACGGATTTCGGCGCGATCGATATACAACTCGCCGCTCAAATGATCGGTTTCGTGCTGGAAGATGCGTGCGGGCCAGCCGTGCAGCGGCTCGCTGTGGTGTTTGCCGTCTTCATCATCCCATTCGGCGGTGATGTCGAGCCAACGCTTGCGCACAGCTTGGTATCCGTCGAAGCTCAGGCAGCCCTCGTAGAACGAGGCGGTTTTGTCGCTGGTGGGTTTGTAGCTCGGGTTGATGATCACGTGGAAGGGGAATTCCGCGATTTCGCGCGGATCATCCTCGTCGTCGCGCACGTGGTCTTCGACCACGGCGAGCGCGAGCCCCAAGCCGATCTGGGTGGCGGCGAGCCCCACGCCGGGTGCCTCCAGCATGGTGGTGTGCATCGTATCGATGAGTTTGGCGAGCGTACGCTTGGAAAGCTGGCCATTATAGGCCACTGTCCGTTGGCGCAACACCGGTTCGCCGGCCTGCACGATGGGCAGGAGCTTCTCCTTGCCGCCGGTTTTGATGAGTTGTTCGACATCACGGTTGAGTTCGAGGTCGACTTTGGCGTTCTTTCCAAACATTGTTTTTTTCCTTAGGGAAGGGTGCTACAGCGCGAGTTCTTCGGCGACGATCTTGGCGAGGCGGGTGCAGACTTCGTCGGCGTAGGCTTGGGTGGCGGCCTCGGCCATCACGCGCACGAGCGGTTCGGTGCCGGAGGGGCGCAGCAGCACACGGCCGGTGTCTCCCAGCAGTTCCTCCTCACGGGCCACGGCATCCTGGATGCGCTTGTTGGTGGAGGCGGCCTTCTTGTCCACGTTCGGCACGTTGATGAGGGTCTGCGGCAGCTGCGGGAAGTCGGCGGCGAGCTCCTTCAGGCTCTTGCCGGACTTGACGACCTCGTTGCACAGGGTCAGTGCAGTCAGGGTGCCGTCGCCGGTGGTGGCGAATTCGCGGTTGATCACGTGGCCGGACTGCTCGCCGCCGAGCGAGTAATCGCCCTTGAGCATTTCCTCAAGCACGTAACGATCGCCCACGGCGGTTTCCACGGTCTTGATGCCCATATCTTTCAGGGCGAGCTTCAGACCGAGGTTGCTCATCACGGTGACCACGAGGGTGTCGTGGTTGAGCTTGCCTTCGCGCTGCTTGGCGCGGGCCAGAATGCCCATGATCTGGTCGCCGTTGATCATGTTGCCGTCTTCGTCCACGGCGAGACAACGGTCGGCGTCGCCGTCGAAGGCCACGCCCATCACGGCATCGGTGGCCTTGACCATGGCCTGCAGCTGCTCGGGGTGGGTGGAACCGGCGTTCTTGTTGATGTTGTAGCCGTCCGGCGAGGCGTTGATCACGATTACATCCGCACCGGCACGGCGCAGGGCTTCGGGAGCCACCACGGAAGTGGCGCCGTTGGCGCAGTCGGCCACGATCTTCAGTCCCTTGAGCGGCTTGGGCTGGGTTTTGTCATCGTTCAGCGGAGCGATGGTGGCCACCAGATGATCGATGTACAGGTTGGTGGCAGTGGTCTGGTCGTGGCTCACGCGGCCCACGCCGGCACCGGTCGGGCGGTCCCAGTCCTGGCCGAGCACGGCCTCGATGTCGTCTTCCTTCTGGTCGGGCAGCTTGAAGCCGCCGCGTGCGAAGAACTTGATGCCGTTGTCGGGCATCGGGTTGTGGGAGGCGGAGATCACGGCACCCATCTCAACGTTGAGCACGCTGGTCAGGAACGCGATGCCCGGGGTCGGGATGATGCCTGCGTCGATCACGTCGAATCCGCCGGCGGCCATGCCCGCAGACAGGGCGGAAGCCAGAAAATCGCCGGACACACGGGTGTCACGACCCACGAGCGCGCGGCGGCGCCCCTCAGGCTGATCGTCTTGGGTGCCGGCGTCGCCGAGCACACGCACGGCGGCATCGCCCAAATCCAACGCCAGACGTGCGGTCAAATCCCTATTGGCCAGTCCTCGAACACCATCGGTTCCAAACATCTTCGGCATATGAAGTTCCACTCCTTGTATCGCGTTACCCGCACCATCGTAGTCGTTGTGCTCCACCCTAGGACCCGACTCGGCAAAAAACCGCCACGGAATCTGCTCCAGAACCGGAAATCAGCATTCAACAGCCGCAATGGCATCACCCACAAACCCGCATATTCATCTTGTTCGGCGGATGAATGATGAGATACATTCGTTAGCGGGCATGCCGGGCGGACCGATGCACTCCGGCACGGGAACGAAGCCATCGCACTAGTAAGAACGGGCCGGCAAACGCGCCTGTAAACAATACAGCGGCAAATACGACGAACGGAACTACCCAGCGTACATCGATAACCGGCAAAGCAACACCAAACAGAACGACGGCGAGGAACACGCTGAGCCATGCGATGAACATGCCCAACGGCATCTCCTCTACCGGGGTGGTCTCGGCCATGAATGCAACGATCTATTACTCCGATGTTGTGGTCAGTATGTGCGGCAGTTGCTCGTCGCGGTTGAGGAAAGAACGCGTTTGGCAGCGAAGTAGCGTATGCCGACCTTCCTCAGTGCGGGCGTATACCATGGTGCAATGCGTCAGGCAGCGGTCCAACTGCCGGCTCAGTATCTCGGCGTCCTGCTGGCGGCGGGCAAATACGGACGGGCAGGGGAAGCTCACGCAGTAAGCGCGCACGCCCCATTCCTTACCGATGATGACATATCGCGGATTGTTGATGGGCGCGAGTAGCTCCTTCATAACGCCGGCGAACAGCACCTGCTCGCGCCGCGAACCGCCAATCAGCATGACACGCAATGCCGTGAATCTGCGACGTGTCTGGCGGATCGAGGAAGTCGTTCACCGCTTCGCCTGCCGCGCTGGTTTCTAGGCGCTCAGGTTCCGCAGTCGCCAAATGCCAGACATTGGCCACCTTATCGGGGTCTGCGACCACGCTGCGGTTGACGGCCATGCTGTATGCTTCACTGCATCAGTGTAAGGCACGAATCAATAGGTTTTGAGCCCCAGATCGATGGTAAGAATGATGCCGGCGATTACGGCGGCGGCGCGCATGATGTTTGCGGGAATCTTGTGGGTGATGGACGGGGCGATGTACCCGCCGATGAAGCATCCGATGCACAGCATGATGGCGGCCGGCCAATCGACCGCGCCTTGGATGATGAATACCACTGAGGCGCTGATGTTCGCGCCTGTGCCGATCAGGGTTTTCAATGCATTGATCTTGTGGAATGGGCCGATTTTGGCGGCATCAAGCACGGCGAGAGCCAAGGTACCGGCGCCCGCGCCGAAGTAGCCGGAGTAGATGGCGACCGCCGCTACGCCCAGCCATACCCACCAGGAATCCTGACTCATGGGCTGCACGAGTTGTTCCGGCGGGCGGTGAGGTGCGGTAGGGGTGGTTGCGCGCTTGGCGGCTTCAGTGGCTTCAGTGGCTTCAGTGGCTTCGATGTGCTTGAGTTGCGCGGTGGCATCCGCGGCGGCTTGCTTGGCCTGCATGCGGCCGCGCGGATTGATGGCGATGATCAGCGAGCTCAGCAAAATCAGCACTGGTGCGGCAAATTCAAAGACACTCGGGTCGAGTTTGAGCAACAGAAACGCACCGGCCACCCCGCCGAATGCGCCGATGACCACATACGTAATGGAGCGTACCGCTTGGCCTTTGAGTTCTTTGCGCGCACCCATCACGCCACCGATGCCCGTGCCGACCACGCCAACGGTGTTAGAAGCGTTTGCCAATACAGGCGGAATGCCGAACGCGAGCAGGGCCGGGTATGAGACCAGTGACGATGCGCCTACCGCATAGCCCACGAATCCTGCGCCGATTCCGGCCAACAGAATCAGCAGTAATGAAGTTATGGAAAAGCCCGCAATCATTCCCCGTATCCTTGTCGCTCATCGACCGGCATATTGCCGGCCTTGAGCGAGAATACGCTGTTGAGGATTGGTTGCGGGTTTTATGTTGGAATGTGGACGTAGCTTCTCGCGGAAGCGACTCCCCTCAGTCGCCTGAGGCGACAGCTCCCCTCGCGCCCGAGGGGAGCCAGAAGGAAATCAGAGCGCTTCGTTGTATTCGCGAACCTTGAGGGTGCGGTGGGAGGATGCCACGTTTTCGACGATCAGACGCTTCAGGGCATTGTCGGCGGCAATGTGCTCGTCCAGCCAGGCGTCACCGAGCTTGACCAGCGTGGCGGGATCGGCGTAGCCCGGGTACAGGCCGTTGAGCAGGGCGTCGGCCATGTGGTAGGTCTTGTTGGCCCAGACCCAGTCCACAGTCTCGAAGTACTTGGCGGCGAACGGCTCGGCCAGATCGGAGCGCGGGGTGGCGGAGAAGCCACGGGCCACGGCCTCGAGCTGGGAGTTGGTCAGCTCGTCGTTGTGGAGCGCCTGATCCCAAGCCCATTCCTTGGCTTGCGTCGTGGCCATGGAGGCGCGGGCGCCGTAGGCGAACTCGCGGTTTTCCGTGGTCTCCTTCTTGGCGAGCTGCGCGTCCACGTCGTCGTTGGTCATCTCGTTGACGGAGGTGAGCGCTTGGACGATGGTCCACGTGAAGTTGTTGTCGATTTCGAGGCCTTCAAGACGCACGGTGCCGTCCAGCAGACCGTGTGCGTTGGCGGCGAATGCGGCATCGCCCTCCTCGCCATAGCCCAGGTAGGCGGTGGCGAGCTGGAACTGGGTGTCCGAGCCGGCTTCGGCGGCGTTGGCCAGGGTCCACAGCTCGGCGGCCACGTGGCGCAGCACATCGTCGCGGCGGGCTGGCGCCACGTAGTGGTGGGCGGTGGTGCCCATGCAGGCCAGCGCGTAACGGAAGGTGGTGGATTCGGTTTCCGTGGCCAGAAGACGCAGGGTCATGTCCACGAAGCGTTCGGCCGGGAATTCGCCGTCACGGGTCATATCCCAGAAGGCGAGCCAGGTCACGGCGCGGGCCAGGGCATCGTCGAAACGATGCAGGTTGGCTTCGGCGAATGCCTGGGATTCGGCGTCGAAACGAATCTTGGTGTAGGTCAGGTCATCGTCGTTGACCAGCACGAATGCCGGGCGCGGCTTGCCTGCCGCGGCCTCGACGATGGTGGTTTCGCCATCCACGTCGAGTTCGAACTGC
>OAWI01000463.1_pt1 | contig 10333 bp, 7 predicted proteins | sample 1476631 | NCBI WGS metagenome assembly OAWI01 (sample SAMEA2580171, study PRJEB22360) | human gut metagenome | biome: human gut; feature: human-associated habitat; material: faeces | place: Denmark | collected 2008/2010
TCCGAGCTGTCACAAGACCCCACAACCCCCAGCGGGGAGCCGATAAGCAGCGGCTGATGCAGTGGCTGCTTGGCGATTTCCTTGATGGAGACCTTGCCCTTGGTGGTCACGTCCAGCACTGTCAGGCCCACCGGTGTGAAGATGGCCTGCTGCATGACCAGAATCGGTGCCACAAGAGCCGGATTGCCCAGAATGTAGGTGGCGATTGGCAGGCCGATGTTATTGGAATTGAGGTACAGCGAATTCAGGGCACCGATGGTGGCGTCCGGGGCATTCAGGTGGAAGAACATACGGTTGAGCACCAAAAACACCACGCCTACCAGCACGGCGGAGAAGAACGCCACGATAATCGAGGGGTGGAAGATGTCGAAAATCGGCTCCTTGGAGAGAATCGCGAACATCAGGCACGGGCTCGATACGAAGAAGGAGAACCGGTTGAGCACCATCTGAGCGGACGGCCCGCCGATTCGCATTCGTGCGGCAACATATCCCACCGCGATTACGATGCCGATAACGCAGAAGCCTTGCATGGCGCTGATTAGACCTGGCATAATCCTCCCTTTCGCCACCCCAGTGTGGCACATAAAAATGTATTCGGCCGCAAAATCTCATGTAGTGAGTGTGCTGGGCCCGCCGCCCACGCGGTACGCTGTTCACATGACGCTTGAATTGAACCGCACCGCATCCACTGCCGAGCAGCTGAACAGCCTGCTCACCCAGATCATGGAGAACTTCTCCGTGTCCGACCACGAGGGCCCCCTCACCGACGAGGTCGAGGCCTTCCTTAACGAGCAAGAGCACCTGACCGTCCGCCGTCACGGCGACACAGTGGTGGCCAGCACCGACTTCGGCAAGCCGAGCCGTGTGATCTTGGCCGGGCACCTCGATACTGTGCCGGTCATCGACAATTTCCCACCAAAGTGGCTGGAGCCCGGCGATTCGCTGATTCGCGAAGAAATCGCCCACGCTCATCCCGAAGACCGCGTGCTGTGGGGCCGCGGTGCCACCGATATGAAGGCCTCCGACGCGGTGATGCTCTACCTCGCCGCCACGCTCGACGGCCGCACGCCGGAAACCACCCCGAAAGTCGACCTCACCTACGTCTTCTACGACCATGAGGAAGTCGTCGCCGAAAAGAATGGCCTACGCAAAGTCGTCGAGGCCCATCCCGATTGGATCACCGGCGATTTCGCCATCATCGGCGAGCCCACCAACAGCGGCATCGAGGGCGGTTGCAACGGTACGATTCGCTTCGACGTCGTAACCCACGGCGTGGCCGCGCACTCCGCCCGTGCATGGATGGGGGAGAACGCCATCCACAAGGCGGCCGACATTCTGAACCGACTCAACGCCTACGAGCCGGCCACCGTGAACGTGGACGGGCTCGATTATCGCGAGGGCCTCAACGCCACGCTGATCTCCGGCGGCAAAGGCACGAACGTCATTCCGGATGAATGCCGCGTACACGTCAACTACCGCTTCGCCCCGGACAAGTCGTTGGCCGAGGCCAAGGCTCTGATGATGGGCGCGGACGCCGGTGCCGAACTCGGCAATGGCGAGCATGTGGCTACCGGCGGCGTGTTCGAGGGCTACGGCATCGAAATGAAGGACGAAAGCCCCTCCGCGCGCCCGGGCCTGAACGCCCCGCTCGCCCAGGATCTGGTCCGACTGGTTAAGGAGCGCACTGGCCGCGACCCGCTGGCCAAGCTCGGCTGGACCGACGTGGCACGCTTCTCTCAGCTCGGTATCCCGGCCGTCAACCTCGGTGCCGGCGATCCGCTGCTGGCTCACAAGCACGACGAGCAGGTGCCTGAATCCGACCTGACCGCCATGGCCGCAATCCTTACCGACTGGCTGGTCTGACACCTCTCTAGCTCCCCTCCCTGAGGGGAGCTGTCACCGCGGGGGAGGGGAGCCGAGAGAACGTCAGCCTCGCCGGGCCACGCCCGCACAAAATATGTGGCATACTAAAGGATGGTGGTTCTGCATAACCATCAGCGTGCGAGATGGCGTCGATCCCCTTGCGGCTCTTGAGAATGAGACAACGCAAGCGCCGGTGTCCGCCACCCGCAGGACAGACTTGAGACGAAGTTGCCTTTACGCGGCGCGTTTTCGTGCGGCCACGGTGAGAGCGTGGTGTGAGACAAGCGTATAGGCCTGGAAATAGGCGTCGTGATGCAGCGCGCCGCGAGGAGCATTGTGCCCACTGACAACCGTGAAGGTTTCGTCAACGACGGAACCGATAATTCAACCGTATCCAATGCCGATTCGGCTGCAGCCGTGAACGCTGCGCCTGCCGCCGCCTCCCAGCCCGCCGAACCTGTTCGCCGTCGTCGTGGCGGCCGCCGCGTGGTCCGCGGCACCGGTGCTGCCGGCGCTTCTCTGGAACTGCAAGTGCAGGAACGCGCCCCGCTGTTCGAAGCCCCCGCGCTTCCCGATGCCGGCACTGCGGCCGATTCCAAGTCAGCCGATTCCAGCGATTCCGATGAATCCAGCGATTCCCAGGATTCCGCCGAACGTCCAACCCGCCGCCGTTCGCGCCGCGCCGCTTCCGCAGTGGCCGACTCGGATAGCGAGGATGATCGTCCTCATCGTTCGCGCCGCACTGTCAGTGCCGATGATTTCGATGACGATGACGCCCCACGTTCCCGCCGCCGTTCGGTTGTGGACGATGACGATTACGACGAGGACCGCCCGGTTCGCTCCCGCTCTCGCTCCCGCCAGTCCGACGATGATGACTACGAGGATCGGCCGGTTCGCTCCCGCTCTCGCCGTGCGTCTATGGATATGGATGATGATGACGAGGACCGTCCGGTTCGCCGTCGTTCTCGCCGTGCAGTTGCGGATACGCACGAGGACACCCCGGATGAGCGCCTGTTCGACGCGGTCGAATCCCTGCCCTCTGGCCACGAGGCCGTGCGTCGCGGCAAGCCGATGACGTCCCTGCTCTTCCAGGAACCGGTACTGCCCGCCGCTGTGGATGCGCACGATACCGCTGACACTCGTGATGACGATGTTGACGACGACGAACGTCCGTCGCGTCGCTCCCGCCGCTCGCGCAGCCACGATGATGACGACGCGCAGCCGCGCAGCCGCCGCCGTGACGACCGTGACGATCGTGGCCGCAATGCCGCCGACCGTGATGCGTCTCGTGACGCTTCCCGCAACGCTGCCGCCGGTGACGCCAATGCCAGCGCCAACACGGACCATGATGATTTCGATTCCGATGACGCTTCCGACTCTCGCCGTTCCCGTCGCTCCCGCCGCCTGAACGCCCAGGAGCGCCGTGCAGCCGCCGAAGTCGAGCAGATTGAGGAAGACCTCGAGCTGGACGATATCGCCTACTCGCCGATTGCCGAAGAGGAGGGCGACGAAGAATCCGACGCCACCCGCACCCGTTCGCGCCGTCGCCGCCGTCGCGGCTCACGCGGCGAAACCGGTGCCAACGGCGAGCACGATACCGCCGAGAACGATGCCGAAGATACGCGTTCCCGCCGTCGTGACGATCGCGATGATCATGACCGTGATCGCGATGAGGACGATGAGGAGCAGACCGTTACTCGCCGTCGCCGTCGCCGTCGTGGCGGCAAGAACGGCGAGGGCACCGACAACCAGAGTCAGAACAGCGAACAGCCGCTGGTCCGACGCTCCCGCAAGCAGCAGTACATCGACGAGATCACTGATGTGGAGGGCTCCACTCGTCTCGAGGCCAAGAAGCAGCGCCGCCGTGACAACCGCCGTGAGCGCAGCCGCCAGAGCCAGCTCATGGAACAGGACTTCCTCGCACGCCGCGAGAACGTGGACCGCCTGATGGTGGTGCGTGAGAAGGAACATCACACCCAGATTTCCGTGGTGGAAGACAATGTTCTGGTCGAGCATTACGTCTCCGACATTCAGGAAGTACAGACCGTCGGCAACATCTACCTTGGCCGCGTGCAGAACGTGCTGCCCAGCATGGAGGCCGCATTTGTGGACATCGGCCAGGCCCGCAACGGCGTGCTCTACGCCGGCGAGGTCAACTGGGATGCCGCTCGTCTCGAAGGCCAGCCGCGCCGCATCGAGCTGGCGTTCAAGTCCGGCGACCCGGTGCTCGTGCAGGTCACTAAGGACCCGATCGGCCACAAGGGTGCCCGCCTGACCTCTCAGGTCACGCTCGCCGGCCGCTTCCTGGTGCTCGTGCCATCCGGCGGCATGACCGGCGTGAGCCGCAAGCTTTCGGAGCGCGAACGCAGCCGTCTGAAGAACATCGTCTCCAAGATCGCCCCGAAAGACATGGGCGTGATCATCCGTACCGCAGCCGAGGGCGCATCCGAAGACGCCATCGTCAAGGATCTCGAATCACTGGTCCGCCAGTGGGAGCGCATCAACGCCAAGCGCGAGGAATTCTGGCACGGCAAGCGCCCGAAGCTCCTGCAGGGCGAGCCCGACGTGGCCATCCGCGTGGTGCGCGACATCTTCAACGACGACTTCAGCAAGCTCATCGTGGAAGGTGACAAGGTCTACGACCGTATCGAGGAATACCTTGACACCATGGCCCCCGACTTGAAGGACAAGCTGGAGAAGTGGGACCCGGCCGAGCATGAAGGCAAGGACGTGTTCGACAAGTGGTCCATCGACTCCCAGCTGCGTAAGGGCATGGAGCGTCAGGTCTACCTGCCGTCCGGCGGCTCGATTGTCATCGATCGCACCGAAGCCATGACCACCATTGACGTGAACACCGGCCGCTTTATCGGCAAGGGCAAGTCCTTGGAAGAAACGGTGACGCGTTGCAACCTGGAGGCGTCTGAAGAGATCGCCCGCCAGCTGCGCCTGCGCGATATCGGTGGCATGGTGATGATCGACTATGTGGATATGGTCATGCCCGCCAACCGCGATCTGGTGCTGCGCCGCTTGGTCGAATGCTTGGCACGCGACCGCACCAAGCATCAGGTGGCCGAAGTCACCTCGCTCGGTTTGGTGCAGATGACCCGCAAGCGCATCGGCCAGGGTCTGGTCGAGGCGTTCTCCGAGGAATGCCCGACCTGCAAGGGCCGTGGTTTCATCCTGCATGATCAGCCGACCGTTTCGGCCGACTACGACGATCCCTACGCGCTTCGCGGTGGCGACCCGTTCGTCAAAACCAACAAGCACGGTCGCGGCACCGCTCCCGCTCCCGAACCGGCTGGTTCCAGCGCCGACGTCAAAGCCAAACTGGCTCAGATTGCCGCCGCTGCCGTCGCTGCCAACAACACGGCGGAAGAGTAACAGGTGTGTCGTGCTTGACACGCGGGCAAAAATCATTTGATTTAGTCCGCATGGTGGTGTAGATTCGAAACTCGGTGTCTGACCGCAAGCTCGGTGCGTGTTAGGCAAGGTAGCTTTCCAAAACATAAAAGGAACGATAATGTACGCGATTGTGAAGGCCGGTGGCCATCAGGAAAAGGTCGAGGTTGGCGACGTCATCCTCGTGAACCGTCTCGACGCTAAGAAGGGCGATACCGTGGAATTCCCGGTCTCCCTCGTTGTCGATGGTGACAAGGTCACCCTTGCCGCCGCCGATCTGGCCAAGGTGTCCGTCAAGGCTGAGGTTGTGAACGACGAAGCCAAGGGCCCGAAGATTAGCATCCAGAAGTACAAGAACAAGACTGGTGTTGCTCGCCGTAAGGGTCATCGCCAGAAGCTGACTATCGTCAAGATCACGGCGATTGCCTGAGTTATAGAAAGGACCATGAATCATGGCACATAAGAAGGGTGCGTCCAGCTCTCGCAACGGTCGCGATTCTAACCCGCAATACCTCGGCGTGAAGAAGTTCGGCGGCGAAGCCGTCGTGGCCGGCAACATCATCGTTCGCCAGCGTGGCACCAACTTCCACCCGGGCCACAACGTCGGCATGGGCAAGGATCACACGCTGTTCGCCCTCACCGATGGCTCCGTGAAGTTCGGTGTGCGTCGCGACCGCAAGGTTGTCGACGTCATCGCCTGAGCGATATAGCGTCAAGCTTTTTTCAAGCCGCGCCCGTAAGGACGCGGCTTTTTTGTAAGGTAATCAATATGAGTGATTTTGTGGATCGAGTAACCGTCCATGTCAAGGGCGGCGATGGGGGCAACGGTTCGGCCGGCATCCGTCGTGAGAAATACAAGCCGTTGGCCGGCCCGAACGGTGGCAATGGCGGCGACGGTGGTTCCGTGGTGTTCGTGGCCGACCGTAACGCCACCAGCCTGCTCGACTATCGTTTCATGCCGCATCGTGTCGCCGGCAGCGGCACCATGGGTTTGGGCGACAATAAGGACGGCTCCAAGGGCGAGGACCTGATTCTGCCCGTGCCCTGCGGCACCGTCGTCTTTGAGGCGCGCGGCGAACAGGGCAAAGCCAAGCATCCCGGCGCGCAGCTCGCCGACCTGCGCCACGAGGGCGACCGCTGCGTCGTCGCCCAAGGCGGTGCCGGCGGCCTCGGCAACATCGCCCTGGCTAACAAGACCCGCCGCGCCCCCGGCTTCGCCCTGCTCGGCGAACTCGGTGAGGAGCGCGACGTGATTTTGGAATTGAAGTCCATCGCCGACGTGGCGTTGGTCGGTTTCCCCTCGGCCGGAAAGTCGTCCCTGATTGCGGCGATGAGTTCCGCCAAGCCGAAGATCGCCGACTACCCGTTCACCACGCTGGTGCCGAATCTCGGCGTCGTTATCGCCGGCGACTCTCGATACACCATCGCCGACGTGCCGGGCCTGATTCCGGGCGCCTCCGAAGGCAAGGGCCTGGGACTGGAGTTCCTGCGCCACATCGAACGTACCGAAATCATCGCCCATGTGATCGATTGCGCCACGCTTGAACCGGACCGCGACCCGATGTCCGACTACCACGCGCTGGAAAACGAGTTGGCGCTCTACGCCGACAAGCTCGAGCTGCCGTTGGGTGCCATCCCGATTCCCGAACGCCCGCGCATCGTGATTCTGAACAAGATCGATGTGCCCGAGGCCAAGGAATTGGCTGAGTTCGTGCGTCCGGAGTTCGAGAAACTCGGGCTGAAGGTCTTTGAGATCTCCACTGCCTCGCACGAGGGTCTAAAGGAGCTCAACTTCGCGTTGTCTGCGCTGGTGCACGAGATGCGTGAGGAAGTGGCCAACCGCGAGCAGGCCGAAGAGGAGGCTCGCGTGGTCATCAAGCCATTGGAGACCAAGGGCCGCCGTCCGCGTCGTGCTGACGAGGGCGGCAGTGCGCTTGAGTTCACGGTCGAGCGCCGCGAACTCGGCAATGGCGAAGTGTTCTTCGAGGTGCGTGGCGTCAAGCCGGAGCGCTGGGTCATGCAGACCAACTTCGACAACGACGAGGCCGTGGGCTACCTGGCTGACCGCTTGGCCAAGCTGGGCGTGGAGGACGAGCTGCGCCGCAAGGGTGCTCACCCCGGCGACGAAGTGCGCATCGGTCGTGGTGCCCGTATGGTCGAATTCGATTGGGATCCGACCATCTCCGCTGGTGCCGAAATGCTCGACGGCTCCAACCTCGGTGCCCGAGGCAAGGATCTGCGTCTCGAAGAGCTGGACCCGCGCACGCACCGCCGCTCCAACGCCGAACGTCGTGCCCAATACCACGAGATGATGGACGCCCGTGCCGCCGTGCGCGACGCGATGATGGCCGAACGCAAGGCCGGCCACTGGGCCGACCCGACCGTTGACGACGATCGCCATGACGAAACCAGCCTGTTCGGCCACGGTGAGTCCAGCGAAGATGGTGAAACCGAGGAATAAATGAGCACTCCGAGTCAGGCCGAGGTGCGGCGCATGATCGCCGCAGCCGGAACCATTGTCGTGAAAGTCGGCTCCAGCTCGCTGACCCAGCCGAGCGGTCACCTCGACCCGGACAAGCTCGACGCGTTGGCCGCGGCCTTGGCTCAGGTCCGATTGATGGGCGGACGTGTGGTGCTGGTCTCGTCCGGTGCTATCGCCGCCGGTTTCGGGCCTCTGGGCTTTGACTCGCGGCCGGTGGACGTGGCCACTCAGCAGGCCACCGCAGCCGTCGGCCAAGGGCTACTGATGGCCCGCTACGAGACTGCGTTCGGTCGATTCGGTATTCGCGTCGGCCAGATTCTGATCACTGCCGAAGATACGATTCGTGCCACCCAGTACCGCAATGTGGAACGCACGCTGGACCGTCTGCTTGACCTCGGCGTGGTGCCGATCATCAACGAAAACGATTCGTTGGCCTCGAACGAGATTCGCTTCGGCGACAACGATCGACTCTCCGCGTTGGTGGCCAACCTGGTGCGGGCCGAAGCCTTGGTGCTACTGACCGACGTGGACGCGCTGTACACTGCGCCGCCCTCGCAGCCCGGCTCCCGCCGTGTGGAATATGTGCCCAACGTGATTGATGCGCTGGGCGACATCCAAGTCTCCGGCTCCGGCTCCAAGGTCGGCACCGGCGGCATGGTCACCAAACTCGAGGCCGCGCGCGTGGCGGCCGTCTCGGGCATCCCCACGGTACTCACCTGCGCCTCGAACGCGGGCCCTGCGATGATGGGCGATCCGGTGGGCACCGTGTTCGCACCGGTTAAGGCCCGCGGCTCCTCACGCCGTCTGTGGATCGGCTTCGCCGCCGACCCGCGCGGCACGATTGTGGTCGATGCGGGTGCCGGCCAGGCGATTCGCGGCGGGCGTGCCTCGCTGCTGGCGGCCGGCGCGCTCGAAGTACATGGCGATTTTTCCGCCGGCGATCCGGTCTGGATCGATGCCGAAAGCGGTGAACACCTGGCCCGAGGCCTCGCCGGCTTCGATTCCGAAGAAATTCCGCAGATGCTCGGGCGTAACACCGCCCAACTCAAGCGTTTCCTCGGCCCCCAGTACGCCCACCCACTGGTTCATCGCGACAATCTCGTGCTCGTGTGACTGATGGAATCTGTCACACGACAGATTCCATCACCATAGTGCGGCTCTGGCGATTTTTCGTGCTGTAGGTTTAGCATGGGAGCCATGACTATGGCGCAATGGCAGACTCTTTCCGACCGTATCAACACTGTGGCACCGAGCGCTACGCTCGCCGTCGATTCCAAGGCCAAGGCCATGAAGGCCGCCGGACTTGACGTTGTCGGCTTCGGCGCAGGTGAACCGAATTTCCCGACCCCCGCAAACGTGGTCAAGGCTGCGGCAGATGCCTGCCTTGACCCGAAGAATTACAAGTACACGCCTACGCCGGGCCTGCCCGAGCTGCGCGAAGCGATTGCGGCTAAGATGCTGCGCGATTCCGGCTATGAGGTCAATGCCGATCAGGTCGTGGTGACCAACGGCGGCAAGCAGGCCGTGTATGAATCCTTCCAGATCTTGCTCAACGATGGCGATGAGGTCATCATTCCCGCTCCGTACTGGACCAGCTACCCCGAGGCTGTGAAGCTTGCCGGTGGTGTGCCGGTCGAAGTATTCGCCGGTGCCGACGTGAACTTCGAGCCCTCGCTTGAGGCGCTGGAAGCGGCCCGTACCGAGCGTACGAAGGCAATCATCGTCAACTCCCCGAACAACCCGACCGGAGCCGTCTGGAAGCCGGAAACCGTGGAAGCGATCGGTCGTTGGGCCGTCGAGCACCACATCTGGGTTATCTCCGACGAGATCTACGAGCACCTGAACTACGACGACGCGCGCACCACCTACATTGGTGCCGCCGTGCCGGAATGCCGCGGGCAGCTGCTGGTGCTGAACGGCGTGGCTAAGACCTATGCGATGCCTGGCTGGCGCGTGGGCTGGATGGTCGCGCCGCTTGAGGTGGCCAAGGCCGCCACCAAGCTGCAGGGGCATATGACCTCCAATGTGGCCAACATCTCCCAGCGTGCGGCTCTGGCCGCCGTGGCTGGCCCGCTGGACGAGGTGCATGAGATGCGCAAGGCGTTCGATGCACGTCGCCGCGCGATCGTGGCTGCTCTGAACGATATTGAGGGCGTTAACTGCCCGACTCCGACCGGTGCGTTCTACGCTTTTGCGGACATCACCGCTTTGCTTGGCAAGCCGCTGGGCCCCAAGGGCACAGTGTCCGATACGTCCGCTGACTTTGCCGCTGCACTGTTGGATGAGGCCCACGTGGCCGCCGTCCCCGGCGAGGCCTTTGGTGCTCCCGGTTACCTGCGTTTCTCCTACGCACTGGCCGACGAAGACCTAGCCGAAGGCATGCGTCGATTCAAGGAATGGGCTAACTGAGAAGAGTCGCGTGCTACGCGCGCGACACGCGATTTGCGATAATCCACCGGAGCCGTTACTATAACGACTTGGCGGTTTCGCCGTGGCGAAGCGTTCTCTACGGAACGCACGCCGAGGTGGATTTTCACCTAGGGAAGTGGCGCAATTGGTAGCGCAACGGTCTCCAAAACCGTAGGTTGT